>Ga0075424_100007446_pt1 | contig 10622 bp, 10 predicted proteins | sample SoiMethybrSBSTD3_FD_75301 | JGI IMG/M metagenome (GOLD analysis project Ga0075424, IMG submission 75301) | Bulk soil microbial communities from a Populus tree surrounding site in Tennessee, USA - Soil MetaG P. TD hybrid SBSTD3 | ecosystem: Environmental > Terrestrial > Soil > Tree plantation...
GCGATGTCTCCCGCCTTCACTTCCGGCACGTGGATCAGCTCCTTTCCCTGCATCAGGGAGATCGTGCCCAGACGCTCGGAGGTGCCGCGGGACACGTTGTTCACCGAGGAATCGGACTTGATGACGCCGCTGTAGACGCGAAACAGGGTGATCCGGCCCGAGAACGGGTCGGCGATGGTCTTGAAGACGAGGGCGGAATAGGGCTCGTCCGGCGAGGGTTTCCGGCCGGCTTCCTGGTGGGCCTTCGGATCGGTCCCCTTCGCCTCGCCACGGTCGGCGGGGGAGGGGAGCAGCTCCACCAGCGCGTCCATGAGGGGCTGCGAGCCGATATTGAGGAGCGCCGAGCCACAAAGCACGGGAAACAGCTTGCCCGCCTTCACGGCGGCCGAGAGTCCCGAGCGCAGCTCAGCATCGGGAAGATCGCCCGCTTCGAAGAATTTCTCCATGAGCTTTTCGTCCGTCTCGGCCACCATCTCGACCAGCTTCTCGCGCGCCGATTTTGCCTCGTCCTCCAGGTCTTTGGGGACGGGGGTGGTCTGGAATTTGCCACTCTCGTCCTTCTCCCAGATCAGCGCCTTCATCTCCAGGAGGTTGATCACCCCCTGAAATTCCTTCTCAGTGCCCACGGGGATCTGAATGGGGACGGCCGCCCGCCCGAAGCGCGACTGGATTGATTCCAAGGCGCGGGAATGGCTGGCGCGCTCCCGGTCCAGCTTGTTGATGAAGAACAGACGCGGCAGGCCGAACTCCTCGGCGAACGACCAGGCTTTTTCGGTCTGGACTTCCACGCCGGACACCCCGCAGACCACGGTCACGGCGGCGTCGGCCACGCGCAGGGCGCCCTTGGCGCTGGCGATGAAGGTGCCGTATCCCGGCGTGTCAATCAGATTGATTTTTCGCTTGTTCCATTCGAAAAAGCAGAGGCTGGAAGAGATGGAGACTTTGCGGTGGATTTCCTCGTCGTCGTAGTCGGTGACGGTGTTGCCCTGCTCGACCTTTCCCAGCCGGCTCACCGCTCCCGAATCGAAGAGCATGGCCGAGGCCAGGGAGGTCTTGCCTGCAGCCCCATGGCCGATCACCCCCACATTGCGAATCTCGGAGACGTCGTAGACTTTCATGCCCGGGTCCCTCCGGTGGTCGCGGGTACGCCCGGCTTCCGCACCGTGGGATGGTCCGCGCAGGGGAAGCCCGGGAGGCGGATCCGCGAAAGGGAAGCTCACTCGGTTGAATGGCGGGTCAATATAGCACAGCGCCGCGCCGGGCCTCAACGCCCCCGGAACGTTCCCCGGAGGTCACTTACCAGACTTGACCTCGCTCAGGACTTTTTCCGCAAGTCCACGCACCGTTCCGCACTTCGGATCGTTCACCAGGCACCGCGCAATGGTGTCAGTGGGGCAGCCGCAGGTGCAGATCTCCTTGTTCACCCGATCCAGGTAGCGTTGCTTCTGCTTGGGTGTGAGGGTGCTCAAGTCGATTCCGGGCAGCTCCATGAAATAGTTTTCCCGTACCGTGATCCCTCCCTGGCTCTGAACCGGCTGGTTCTCCGTGACTGGGGCAGTCTGGGTCTGCGGGGCGGCCTTGGAGGCTTGCTTGGCAGGTTGGGTCTGGGTCTTCTTGGAAGCGGGTTGGGACTCGGAGGCGGCGAAACCGATGGCCACCGCCCCCGCCGCCAACCCCGCCAGGATGGTCAGGACGATGGGGCGCTGAACTTTCACAATCATCACTCCTTACGCTGGATTCATGGCGCGGAAGAGCCAAGCTCCTCGCGATTCGGCTGAGTCGAAAACGATAGCCCAAACTTGCCGATCCGTCAAGAAATTCAGCCCTTCCCATCGTTTGATCTGGCGCCCCTGAAGGTGCTACAAATCGCGGGGTACGACGAATCAGAGAGATTCACGGAGGGCCCAGATTTGCGGGCGCGGACGATTCAAATGAGGGTGCTGGCGGTTTTGTTGATGCTTGGCGTGACCCTCATTGCGGCCGAACTCATTGCCCGACTGGCTTTCCCTGACTATTCGGACGACTCGCGGTATTCCCGGCTGGTGTTCGAGCGACTCTTGAATTCAGGGGTCGTCGCCCAGAATCAGGGAGGGGACCCAGAGCGGTTTCTCGCCTACACTCCCAACGCGGTCAGTACCGTCGAGACTCCGGAGTATCGTTACACCATGCACACCAATTCATTGGGATTCCGGAGCAAGGAGATCGTCGCTCCCCGAAGCGGCGAATATCGCGTCTGGCTGCTCGGAGATTCCATGTTCGTGGGAGTCGGCGCGCAAGAAACGGAGCGAATCGACGTGCAACTCGAGGAGTTAGGCCGCCGGGGGGCGGCCGGCGACATCGCCGGTCTCTCGGTATTCAATTTCTCGGTGGGGGGGTTCAACACCGGGCAGGAGCTTGCCGTGCTGCAAAGATTCATCCAGGAAGTCCGGCCCGATCGGGTCGTGCTTGGATTTTTCGTGGGAAACGATTTTCTGCCGAACGCCATCGTCACCGTCGACGAGTCAGGGCATTATGCGGTCGATTCAGAGCGGGCTCAATCCTTGGCAGCGGAGGTTGAAACGGAGTGCCCCTTCGTCTTCGCCCCCAGCGTCGTCTGGAGGATCCTGGCGCTGAATCTGTTCGTGCCGCGATTGCGGTATGTCCTTGCTTCGAGACCCGAAATCCTGGACCGCTCCTTCGGTTTCCTGCGGCGGATTCAGGAGGAGTGTCGACAGCACGGCGCGGCGCTGATGGTGGTGGTGATCTATCCGCGGGACGGCGTGGGTGGCGGCTGGGTGGAGGACTGGTCGCACAGCCGCGCAGCGGGGGAGACGATCGTTCGGTTCTGCCGGCGCGAGGGAATCGAAGTTCTGGACTTGCTCTCGATCATGAGCGGGAGCTCGGCCGCCCGGAAGTTTTTCTTCAAGAACGACGGGCACTTCAACCCCGCGGGAAACCGCGCGGTCGCCGAGGCGCTGTATCGCGAGATGCTCTCCGGCAATCTGCGCCCGGCGGCGCACCCGGGAGCGCCATGAAGGGAAGCCATCGTACCGGTCCGCCTGCCGTGAGCCAAACCACCGGGAAGAAAAGTCCGAAGCAGGTCGAGAACCGCGCCCCCAGGCTGGGGTCCCACATCTCCATCGCCGGAGGAGTGGACAAAGCGGTGTTGACGGCCCGGGAAGTGGGATGCGAAGCACTGCAGATTTTCGTCAAGAGCAGCAATCAATGGCGTGCCGCGCCGTTCCGCGAGGGCGAGGTGGAGCGGTTTCGCGCCCACCTCACGGCCACCGGCATCGGCCCGGTGGTGGCGCACGACTCCTACCTCATCAACCTGTGCTCGCCGGAGGATGCCCTCTGGGAAAAATCGCTCGAAGCCTTCCTGGTGGAGCTGGACCGCTGCGAGACTCTCGGCGTGCCTTTCCTGGTCACCCATCCCGGCTCCCACACCGGCGCCGGCGACGCCGCCGGACTCGATCGCCTCATACAGGCCATCGACCGGGTTCATGCCAGCCGGAGTGCCCACCGGGTGCAGATTCTCCTGGAGACGACCGCAGGGCAGGGGACGGGCCTGGGCCACCGCTTCGAGCAGCTTGGAACGGTCTTGGAACGAGTGGCACAGCCGGAGCGTGTCGGAGTGTGCCTGGACACCTGCCACGTTTTTGCGGCAGGGTATGATCTGAGGACCCCCGGCAAGTATCGGGAGACCCTCGAAAGGTTCGAAGAGACGGTGGGTTTGGAGAAGCTCAAGGCGATTCATCTTAATGACTCGAAGCGCGAGCTTGGGAGTCGAGTGGACCGGCACGAGCAGATCGGCAAAGGGCAGATCGGCGCCGAGGCGTTCCGGATGCTGGTCAACGATCCACGGCTGGTTACCGTGCCGATGCTCCTGGAGACTCCCAAGGGGCCCGACTACGCCGAGGACCGGGTCAACCTGGCGCTGCTGCGGAGCCTGGTGTCATGAGTCCTGATCGTCAGACGCTGCGCATCACCGAGATATTCCACAGCATCCAGGGCGAGTCCTCCCAGGTTGGACGCCCCTGCTCCTTCGTGAGGCTGACCGGCTGCAATCTGCGCTGTGTCTGGTGCGACACGGCCTATGCCTTTGAAGGGGGTGAAGACCTGGATTTGGAGGAAATCGTGCGACGCGTGGAGGCGCACGGCGCACCGCTGGTCCTGGTCACGGGGGGAGAGCCCCTGGCCCAGGCAGGGGTGCACGCCCTGATGCATCGTCTCCTGGAGACTGGAAAAGAAGTGATGATCGAGACAGGCGGCAGCCTCGATGTCGCCGGCATCGATCATCGCGTGCGGATCGTCCTGGATCTGAAATGCCCGGCGAGCGGCATGCAGAGCAGGAATCGCTGGGAGAATCTGAGCTGCCTGAAGCCCACCGACGAGATCAAGTTCGTGCTCAACGATCGGGGCGACTATGAATGGGCCCGCGAGGTAGTACGGGAGAAGCACTTGGAGAAACACGCGGGCGTGCTTTTCTCGCCCGTCTTCGGGGCGCTGGAGGGCAGGGAGCTCGCCGGGTGGATCCTGCAGGATGGGCTGAATGTCCGGCTGCAGCTGCAGATCCACAAGCTCATCTGGCCTCCGGAAATGCGGGGGGTCTGATGAGCTCGGGCAAGGATGTAGCGGTGGTCCTGGTGAGCGGTGGAATGGATTCCGCCGTGGTGGCGGCGCTGGCCTGCCGGGAGCATGAAGCGGCTTTCCTGCACCTGGATTACGGGCAGCGCACCGAGGTCAAGGAGCGCAGCTGCTTCGAGGCCCTGGCGGACTATTTTGGCGTCTCCAAAAGACTGATTGCCCGGGTGGATCCCCTGGGGAGCATCGGAGGATCGAGCCTGACGGATCGTTCCCTTCCCCTGTCCGAGTCCCGTCGGGGAGCCTCGGTGATTCCCACCACCTACGTTCCGTTCCGGAACACCCATTTCCTGGCGGCGGCGGTTTCCTGGGGAGAAGTTCTCGGGGCGAAGTGGATTTTTTACGGCGCGGTGGAGGAGGACAGCTCCGGCTATCCCGATTGCCGGGAAAGCTACCTGGAGGCATTCAACCGCCTGATCGAGGAGGGGACGCGCCCCGAGACGCGCCTGAGGGTGATCGCTCCGCTGCTGCACCGGAACAAGGGAGAAATCGTCCGGGAGGGAGTGCGGGTCGGGGCGCCGTTCCAACTCACCTGGTCATGCTACGGCGAAAGCGAGCGGGCCTGTGGAGAATGCGAGTCGTGCCTCCTGAGAATGAAGGGATTTCGCGAAGCGGGTTATCAAGATCCCATTCCCTACCGGATACGCGTCTGACGTCCCGGTCGCCGATCCTGCTGGCGGATTACGACTATCCGCTGCCCCCGGAGTGCATTGCGCAGGCACCCGTCTCTCCCAGGGACGCGTCGCGCCTGCTCGCGCTGGAGCGCGGGAGCGGCAGAATTCAGCACCGCAGCTTCCGCGACCTCCCTGACCTCCTCGATCCGAAGGATCTCCTGGTACTCAACGACACCCGGGTGTTCCGCGCCCGCCTGTTCGGTCACAAGCCCACCGGAGGGCGTTTGCAGTTTCTCTTCGTGCGCCGCCTGGAAGGGCACGCTTGGGAAGTCCTGTGCAACGGGATGAGCGAGCTGAGGGAAGGCATGTCCATCCAGTTCCCGGGGGCGGAAGCCCGCGTCGCCGGGCGCGGCGAGGAGAGCGTGATTCTGGAGTTCCCGCCGGGCGCCGATGTGCCGGGGCTTCTGGATCGCCAGGGGGAGGTGCCGCTTCCTCCTTATATCCACCGGGGCAAGGGGAAATCCCGGGAATCTCAGGACGCGGCCAGCTATCAGACGGTTTTTGCGCGGCACCCCGGCGCCGTGGCGGCGCCTACCGCGGGTCTGCATTTCACCCGTGCGCTATTGCGGCGACTGCGGGAGAAGGGCGTGCGCACCTCGTTCGTGACCCTGCACGTCGGGCCCGGGACTTTCCTGCCGGTGCGCGCCTCCGACGCGCGGCAGCATCGCATCCACTCCGAGAGGTTTGTCTTTCCGCGAAAAGCCGCAGAGGCGGTGGCGCTGACCCGGGAGCGCGGAGGGAGAGTCGTGGCGGTGGGCACCACCGTGGCGCGCGTTCTGGAGCACGTGGCTCTCGCCTCACCGCTGCACGAGGCCGAGGGGGAATGCGACCTGTACGTCCTGCCGGGTCATCCCTTCCGATGCGTCGACGCGCTGCTCACCAACTTCCATCTGCCGCGCTCCACGCTTCTGTTGTTCGTGGCGGCGTTCATCGGCCGGGAACGCATTCTGGCTGCCTACCGCGAGGCGATCGACCGGCACTACCGCTTTTACAGCTACGGCGACGCCATGTTCCTCCACTGATGTGCCCGCGGGGCTTCGCATGTTCTTCCAGGTGACCGCCCGGGATCCCAAGAGTCTCGCCCGCTGCGGGCTCTTGCAGACCAGCCATGGCAGCGTGCTGACTCCCGCCTTCATGCCGGTGGGAACGCAAGGCAGCGTGAAGGCGATGGAAGCCTGCGAGCTGCGGGCGATGGGATACACCCTCCTGCTGTCGAATGCCTATCATCTTCTGCTTCGACCGGGGCACCGGACGATCGCGAAGCTGGGAGGGTTGCATCGATTCATGGGATGGGACGGGGCGCTGCTGACCGACAGCGGCGGTTTTCAGGTCTTCAGCCTGGCGGAGCTGAGAAAGATCCATGAAGATGGGGTGGAGTTTGCGAGCCACCTGGACGGAAGCCGGTTCCAACTGACCCCGGAGCTCAGCGCCGAGATCCAGCGGGATCTCGGCTCCGATCTGGTGATGCCGCTGGACGACTGTCCTCCCTATCCGTCCGATCGAAAGCGCGTCGAGGAGTCGGTTCGCCGGACCACCGCCTGGGCCCGGCTGAGCCTCGCCTCTCCCCTGGGAGAGGGACAGCACCGACTGGGTATCGTCCAAGGGGGAGTCCACCGGGACCTGCGGGCTCGCAGCGCGGGCGAGATCACCGCCCTGGGCTTCGAGGGGTTCGCTCTGGGAGGAATCGGGGTCGGAGAGCCACCCGATCTGGCCGGGGAGTCGGTGCGCGAGGCGGTCCCTCACTTGCCGGTCGCGGCGCCAAGATACGTCATGGGAATCGGCGTCCCGGCGCAGATGCTGGAATTCATCGCCGAGGGGATCGACCTTTTCGACTGCGTGCTGCCGACGCGCAATGCCAGGAACGGCACACTGTTCACCAGCCAGGGGAAGCTCCACATCAAGCGGCATGAATACCGCGAGGATCCCGGCCCTCTGGACCCCGTGTGCGTCTGCGCCGCCTGCCGGAGCTATTCCCGCGCCTACCTGAGGCACCTCTACATGAGCGGGGAAATCCTAGCAGCGCGGCTCAACACGCTGCACAATCTGACTTACTTCGCTTCGGTCATGAGCCGGGCCCGGGAAGCCATCGCTAAGGGCACTCTGGACAGACTGCGCCGCCTTGACGAGTTCTCGACCCCTAAGCGGGAGTCCGCGCCGGGGGAGGCGGATTGAAGCCGCGAAATTCCGCATGCTACGATGGCGCGCCATGCCGACAACCCGCCCAGGCGCCGGGCGAATTTCCGAGGTACGGATGAATCCAACTTTCCGCCGGATACCATTGCTCATTCTTCTGACGCTCGTTCTCGCCGGCGGTGGCTGCGCGGCCTCGGAAGCCCAGAAGGCCGCCCAGGAGGGTGCGCAGCTCTACGATCGAGGCGACTACGACGCCGCACTGCCGCTGCTGGAAAAAGCGGCGGAAAAGGGACTCAAGGATGGCCAGCTCTTCTATCAGCTGGCCTACGTCTACGATCGCAAAGGGGACAAGGAGAAAGCCAGGGCGGCCCGCGAGAAAGCGGCGCCGCTGCTTGAGAAGCAGGCGGCATCGGAAAAAGGGACCCTGGAGGACTCCTATTACCTGACCGCGCTGTATCTGAATCTTCAGCGCAGCGCGGACATGCGTAAGGCCGCCCAGGCGGGGATCGAGAAGTTCGGCAAGCGCCCCGACCTTGGCGGGGCGGACCTGTTCCGTCTGGCACGCTTGTACCAGTTCGCGGGCAACGCCGCGTTGAGCGCTTCCACCTATCGAAAGTCGGTGGATGCCATGGCCGCGGAGAAAGACCCCAACCCGATCCTGTATTCGCTGGCGCTCACCGCCGACGCGGGCAGCGACATCCAGGCGCGCCGCTACGGCGACGCAGCGCGCAAGCTGGAGCAGGCCGAAACGCTCACCCCGAAAAGTCCCCCGCCGCCGTTCCAGCTGGCGCTGATGGAATTGGGGGCCGGTCGTTTCGCCGAAGCGCAAGCGCGTTTCGCGCGGGTGCAGGACGAAGCCACTGCCACTGAAGCGCAGTACGGCACGGACGTGGCGGCGCACCTGGGGCGCTGCGGCGGGAGGTTGGAGTCCGCTCCGGGCGGCAAGCCTTTCCAGGAGATGAGCAACGACGAGGTGCAGGAGGCCCTCGGTGCCGCCGCCACGGCTTATCGCGAAGCCAAGGGCGCCGCGGGCGCGGAGCCGGCCAAGATTGAAGAGGCGGAAAAGCTGTTCTTCAGCCTGGCCGCGGAGTGGATGCTGCGGGGCAACTCGCTGCGCGAGATTTCCCTCTCCGGGAACTATGCCGACCTGATCCGGCGATGAACTCGATCCTCCTGCTGGGAGACGCGCACCTCAGGGACCAGGACCCCGAGGTCGAGGTCTTCGTGGATTTTCTGCGGCACCTGCCGTCCGGCGCCGGCGCCCTCTATCTTCTGGGGGATCTCTTCGATCTCTGGATCGGATCCCAGGCCTTCATCTCCGCCAGCCATCGAAAAATCGTCGACGCCATCGTCTCCTTGAGGGCAGCGGGAACGAAGGTATTCTACGTGGAGGGAAACCGGGACTATCACTTGAAGTCCCTGTACGGGGCGTCGGTGTTCCAGGAGATAGCCGGGGAGAGCCTGGACCTGGTATTTGGCAATCGCCGCATTCACCTGGCCCACGGCGATCTCGTGAACCGGGAGGACCTGCCTTACCGCCGCTGGCGGCGGCTGGCGAAGGGACCTCTGCTTCTGGGAATCCTGAAAGGGCTTCCCGCCGGCCTGGCCAGGGCGGTGGCCGGGCAGCTCGAGCGCCGCATCGCCCGAACCAATCGGCAGCACCGGATCCGATTTCCGGAAGAGCAATGCCGCCGCTTCGCCGTGGAGCAGCTGGACAAAGGAGCCGACACGCTGGTGCTCGGCCATTTCCATCAGGAAGCGCGCCTGAGATTGCAGGCCGATGGAAAAGCGATCGAGGTCTTCGTGCTTCCGTCGTGGAGGGATGGGAGGCGTTACCTCCGCATCGATGCGGACGGCGGGGCCACGTTCGAGACGTTCGAAAAGGTCGAGGTGGGTCGGTGATCGTGGGCGTGGGATTGGACCTTTGCGAGGTGGGGCGCGTTCGCAGGCTTCTGGAGAAGGACCGGGAGCGCTTCGTTCGAAGGGTTTACCGGGAGGCGGAAATCGCCTACTGCGACGCCCGTCGCAGGCCGGAGTTGCACTACGCGGCGCGCTTCGCCGCCAAGGAGGCCTTCCTCAAGGCGCTGGGTCGGGGGTGGCGCCTGGGATGGACCCAGCTGGAAGTGGTCCGCGGCGCCTCGGGCAAGCCCGACCTGCGGCTCACCGGCAAGGCGGCCGAGGCGGCCGAGCGGCGCGGCGTCACCCGGGTGCACCTCACCCTGACGCATACCGCGGAGATGGCCGCGGCCGTCATCGTGCTGGAAGGAAATCAGGACGGCGATAAGGAGAGACTCTGACCCATCAACATACCCGTGATCCGGGCTCCCAGGAGCGCGATCGCCGGCGATTGCTGTGGGCGGCGGTGCTGACCGGGCTCTTCTTGATCGTGGAGGCGGTCGGGGGGGCGATGTCGCACAGTCTGTCCCTGCTTTCCGACGCCGGCCACATGATGACCGACCTGCTGGCCATGCTTCTGAGCTTGTTCGCGGTTTCCTTCGCCGCCCGGCCCGCCACGCATCGGAAGACCTACGGTTATCACCGTCTGGAAATCCTTACGGCGCTGATCAACGGAACGATCCTGGTCCTGGTATCGCTCTACCTCATCGTGCAGGCGGCACACAGGCTGCTACGCCCCGAGGTGGTGGCCACCCGCTTGATGCTCTATGTGGCGGTGGTGGGGCTTCTGGCCAATCTGGGGGGAATCGCCATTCTGTCCGGCTCGAGGCAGAACCTGAATGTGCGCGCCGCGCTCCTGCACGTTCTGGGTGATGCCCTGTCTTCCCTTGGCGTCGTCGGCGGCGCGATCTTCATGCGCATCACCCACTGGTACCAGGCTGACGGCCTCATTTCCATCGCCATCGGGGGCGTCATTCTGTGGGGGGCGGTCCGGCTGATGTGGGAGGCCTGCGACATTTTATTGGAAGCGACACCCTCGGGCATGGCCCTGGCGGAGCTCACCTCGGTGCTGCGCTCCGTGGAAGGGGTGGTGGACCTGCACGATCTGCACGTCTGGAGCATCACCAGCGGCATGCCTGCGCTGAGCGGGCACCTGGTGGTGAAGGACGGTTTTCTGTCGCAGAGCGATCAGCTGCTCAACCGGGTCAAGCAAGTGCTGGAGGAGCGCTTCGGGATCTGCCACACAACGCTGCAGCTCGAATCGGAGCGCTACGTCGAGGTCGGGGAGGTGCACGG
>Ga0075424_100007448_pt1 | contig 10621 bp, 8 predicted proteins | sample SoiMethybrSBSTD3_FD_75301 | JGI IMG/M metagenome (GOLD analysis project Ga0075424, IMG submission 75301) | Bulk soil microbial communities from a Populus tree surrounding site in Tennessee, USA - Soil MetaG P. TD hybrid SBSTD3 | ecosystem: Environmental > Terrestrial > Soil > Tree plantation...
ACGGTTACCTTCCACTACTTTTTTTTACAACTCACCATGGGGTTGGCGTTTCTGATTGTTGTTTTGAAAACCATTGCACTGCGGCGCAACGACGAAACCTACCATCAGGCTGCTCGGTTCTGGGCGCGCATTTTTGGAATAAACTTCGTGATCGGCGTCGTTACCGGGATTCCGATGGAATTTCAGTTCGGGACGAACTGGTCGCATTTCTCACGCTTTGCCGGAGGTGTTATCGGACAGACTCTGGCGATGGAGGGCATGTTCGCCTTCTTCCTAGAATCTGCCTTTCTCGGCTTGTTCCTGTTCGGTGAAAAGCGACTGAGCCCCAAGGGGCATTGGTGGGCAGCTGTGGCCGTTTTCCTGGGTTCGTGGCTCTCCGGCTTCTTCATCGTGGCCACGGATGCATGGATGCAACACCCGGTCGGTTATGCGACTTCCCCCGATGGGTCGGTGCAGCTCAGCAGTTTCTGGCAGTTGGTTCTGAATCCTTGGGCCTGGTGGCAATACGCCCACAACATGAGTGGCGCCGCCATTACAGGTGCGTTCGTGATGGCGTCCGTGGGCGCCTTTTATCTTCTATGGGGGAAGTATCAGGAGTATGGCCGAATCTTTATCCGCGTGGGAGTGATCGCAGGACTTGTCTTCACTGTCCTGCAATTGTTTCCCACCGGTGACGGACAGGGAAGATTAGTGGCTGAACATCAACCTGTCACCCTCGCCGCGATGGAGGCGCTGTTCGAAAGTGGGCCGGGAGCTCCACTCGTGCTAATCGGCCAGCCCGACGTTCCGGCGCGAAGGATCGACAACCCCATCATCATTCCGAAAATGCTAAGTTTCCTCAGCTACCGGCGGTGGGAAGCCGAGGTGCGCGGGCTGAATTCTTTTCCGCCCGATACTTGGCCAGATAACATCCCCCTGCTGTATTTCAGCTACCACATCATGGTGGGGCTAGGAACAATCTTCATCGCCATCATGCTGGTTTCGGCATTTCTGCTTTGGCGCGGCAAGTTGTTCGACGCGAATTGGATGCTCTGGATTCTATTGCTGAGTCTGCCCTTTCCCTACATTGCAAACACAGCCGGATGGATGACCGCCGAGATCGGGCGGCAACCGTGGCTAGTGTACGGGCTGATGCGCACCGCAGATGGTTATTCCAAGATGGTATCTGCTGGAAATGGCCTTTTTACGTTGCTTGGATTCATGGGAATGTACACGGTGCTGGGTTTCTTGTTTGTCTTTCTGATTCGCCGCGAGATCGAGAACGGTCCGACAACAGTGCCTGATGCGGGCCACTGAGGATATCGATGGAAACAGTCTGGTTCATCATCGTCGCGCTTATGATTGCCGCCTATGTGGTGCTCGATGGATTCGATCTGGGTGCCGGCATTATTTACCTCATCGTAGGGAAGACTGGAGACGAGCGCCGTAAAGTCCTGCGTTCGATCGGCCCGGTCTGGGACGGAAACGAAGTCTGGTTGCTGGCTGCGGGCGGAACTTTGTATTTCGCCTATCCGCAGCTTTACGCGTCCGCGTTCAGCGGTTTCTATCTTCCGCTCATGATGGTCCTCTGGCTCCTGATGTTGCGCGGCATAGGCATCGAACTGCGGGTGCACGTAGACAATCCAGTTTGGCGAGGCTTTTTCGATGTCATCTTCAGCATCTCAAGCGCATTACTCGCAATCTTCTTCGGCGCCGCCCTGGGGAACGTAATTCGTGGTGTGCCGCTCGGACCTGACGGCTATTTCTTCGAAGCGCTTTGGACGAACTTCCGACTCGGTCCGCATCCGGGAATTCTGGATTGGTACACGGTCATGGCCGGAGTGGTGGCGCTTGTGACGCTGGCGGCGCACGGTGCACTCTATGTCACACTCAAGACCGATGGAGAAGTCAACCAGCGGTCACGACGCATGGCTACCGCCATTTGCCCTTTGCAGTTGGCTCTCACGTTGGTGAGCCTGGTGGCGACCTGGTTCGTCCGCCCGTCGATCAAGGAAAACTATCTTGCCTATCCTGTCGGGTTTCTGATTCCCGCCATCGTTTTCGGGAGCCTTATCCTGATGCTGCTCTGGACACGTCAAGGTAAGGAATTTTCGGCGTTTCTGTCCTCTTGTGTCTACATCACTGGAATGCTGGTGGGTGCGGTTTTCGCGCTCTATCCAGTTGTGCTTCCCGCCAGCACCGATCCCGCGTACAACCTGACGATTCACAATTCAGCGGCAGGCCACCATGGACTGACCGTGGGGCTGGTCTGGTGGACCCTCGGCATGATTCTCACGATAGGCTACTTCGTGTATATCTACCGGACGTTCCGCGGCAAGGTGCAACTCGAAGGTGGAGGCTACTGACGGAATTCGAGTTTCACGGACCTGCCTTTTGTCTAAACTGCTGGTAGATTATTCCGCGTGTCTCGTCTCAAAAACAAGGTTGCGATAGTCACCGGTGCGGGTACGGGCATCGGACGCGCCATTGCGCTCGCACTCGTGCGCGAGGGTGCAAAGGTCGCGTTCGTGGGCCGCCGCAAGGAGCTTCTCGCTGCAGTCGCGAAAGAAGCGGGTGGCTCGCCGCTTGTGCTCGCGGCCGACGTGTCGAGGCAGTCCGACATTGATCTCGTTCTTTCCGAGACCGTTGCACAGTTTGGCGGACTGAACGTTCTGGTGAATAACGCGGGCATTCTGCACATTGGGACCGCTGAGGAGATCAGCGAGCAACAGTGGGATGAGACTTTCAATATCAACGTCCGCGGCCTATGGTTGCTTTCACGTTCGGTTTTGCCCCACATGCGAAAAGCCGGTGGCGGCTCCATTATCAATGTGGCCTCGGTGCTGGGAATCAACGGAGCACGCAAACGCTCAGCTTACGCGCCCTCAAAAGGCGCAGTTGTCTTGCTGACAAAGTGTATGGCAATTGACTACGGACACGAAAACATTCGCGTAAACGCGCTCTGCCCGTCGTTTGTGGAGACAGATCTTACTGCCGAGGTCATTCGGAAAGCTGCAGACCCAAGTGCAGTGCGCAAAGAGCGTGTCTCAGTGCATCCCATTGGCAGGCTGGGACAACCAGAGGACATGGTTGGACTGGCAGTTTTTCTGGCGAGTGACGAATCATCGTGGATGACCGGCGCGGTGTTGCCAGTAGATGGCGGATACTTGGCCGTGTAAGACGCCTCTGGGCTTTGGGCTCTCGGCTCTGTGAACTTGCTTTCAGTCTGCCGGACCACTATGCCTAGACGTGGATCGCAAATACCTGAAAGCTGAACTGGAACGAAAACGCAAAGCCTTCTCGCACTTCGCGCCTCTGCTGACTTGTATAATCAAAGTTTCGGCCCTTCACTCGGGCCGATCTGGAGCGTGATTTCGTGAGTCACATGCATCATCCCGGCCAGCAACCCCCTGCACCTCAACCTTTGCCCGGCGTCTCGAACATTGTTGCCATCGGTTCGGGGAAGGGCGGAGTTGGGAAGACCACCCTCTCCGTGAACCTGGCGGTCGCGCTCGCCAAGCTCGGCCACAAGGTCGGCTTACTGGACGCAGATGTTTATGGACCTAACGTCCCGTTGATGCTGGGGACCAACGCGCAACCCAAAGCGGTTGCCGACAATCGGATCGAACCCATTCTTGCATTCGGCTTGAAAGTGATTTCGGTAGGATTTCTCAACCCTGGCGACAAGCCGATTATCTGGCGCGGGCCCATGCTGCACCAGATTATTCGACAGTTTCTCGGCTCGGTGGAGTGGGGCCAACTCGACTACATGGTTGTCGATTTGCCACCGGGTACCGGGGACGTAGCCTTATCGCTGATTCAGACAGTGCCCCTGACGGGTGCGGTTGTGGTTTCCACTCCATCCGATGTTTCTTTACAGGACGGGCGCAAAGCGATCGAGATGTTCCGGCAGATGAAGGTGGACCTGGTGGGTGTGGTCGAAAACATGAGCTATTTCGTCTGCCCGCACTGTAACCACGAGATCGACATCTTTTCGCGCGGCGGAGCGGAACGGACGGCGCAGCAGTTCGGCGTCCCTTTTCTCGGGAGCATCCAGCTCGATCCGGAGCTCCGCAAGGCTGGGGATAGCGGAAAGCCAGCCGTTCTGGAAGGAGAGAATTCTCCTCTCGCCAAGTCGCTGTACGACTTTACGCGGCGTGTGATTTCACGCCTCGACGAGATTCGGGCCAGCGCACCGGAGAGCGTGATTCAGATTCAGTAATTCTCCTGGAACCAGTCCGTGTCCCACATACATGTGAAGCGTCAGGGCTTGCCCCGGTAAGCGACGGCCTCGCAACCAAAAAAACATGAACCGCACAAGATCGCAGAGTGAAAACCGCGAAGATCGCAAAGGAACGTGCTGCTACTGTGTGCAACTTGTTGCGCTTTGCTATTAGGCCCTTCTCCGCGCGCTCTGCGAAATCACTCTGCGCCCTCTGCGGTTGAGACCTTTGCATTCCCGACGATCTGCAGCCCGTAATCTCCGAACCGACTTAGCCTCCAACAAGCCTCTGCCTCTTGCTCTTTCAACACTAGCCTGGCCACCATCTCTCCGAGCGCGGGGCCGTGCTTGAAGCCGTGGCCTGATCCTCCACCTATGAGCCACACGTTTTCCGCTGTTGGATGACGGTCGATGATGAAATGGCTATCCGGCGTCTGTTCGTACTGGCAGACCCGAGTTTCGAGCAAAGGCGCCTCCTTCATTTCAGGGAAACGAAATGCTAGATATTCGCGTGCGATTCTCAAGGACTCCGCGTTTACTCTTCGCTCTCCCGCACTTGGATCAAACGCCGGACCCCGCGTATCATCGGCGATCTTGAATCCCCGGCCCTGGTTCCCAGGAATACCGTACATGAAGCGCCCGCGATGATCGGCCCACACAGGCAGCTGCTGTTCGTCAAAGCGAGAATCTCCCGCGGGAGGACCAAAGAAAAAAACGTCCTGCTTGGTCGATTGAATTTTGCTGCCGATACTTTTGGGGAATAGTTTTCCCATCCAAGGGCCGCAGGCAAAAACGTAGCGGTCCGCTTTGAGCACAGAACCATCCGAGAGACGCAGTCCTTTCCTCACGCTAGATTCCAGTTCATCTCCCAGCACAGCAGTCTGTCGATATATGCCGCCTTCCGCCTTGAATCCTTCCACCACGCCTTGACAGGCAACTCGCGCCGTCAGGAATCCACTCTCAGGTTCGAATGCACCCCACTCGATACCGTCGAAATTGATTTGCGGCCATCGTTTCGCCATCTCGCGTGCAGCCAGACGCTCATGAGGAATTCGGGCCTCCCTGAGAGCAGCGAGTGATCCGCGTTCCCAGGCATCGTCGCCACCCGCCGCCATCCACAGCACGCCGATGCGATGCAAGAAGTGTCGCTTCCACTTTCGCTCGTTTTCCTCCCAGAGTCGCAAGGCGCGGGCCGTCATTTGCGTATATGGCTGCTCCGGACCGTACATTCCCCGGATCACGCGCGTTTCTCCGCCGGACGAGGCGCGTGAGTTTCCAGGTCCCCACGAATCGAGCAACGTGACGCGCATCCCGGAGCGCAGCAGGTACAGTGCGATCCATCCACCGAATACTCCCGCACCTACAACGACAACGTGCCTTTTGCGCTTTCTGTGTGTTTGCATTTGCCGGTTGATTCTTTTGCGCTGCGGGCAGCCAGCATACCTCAAGCGACGTCCGGGCGAAGCTCTGTTGCTCCCAGCAAGCACTCGTTCACCATGAGTGCCAAGCCTTGACAATGGTCCGCTCAAGTTTCTAAAATTGCAACAGCGAATGCTGCTGAATCTTAATCTAAGATAAAGCATCTAAAGAGCTTAGTTCAATAATTCCGGACATTGGTTTTGTCACTTCCGGCACCCGGCCGGTGATGATACAAGGGAGATATGGTGCCGCCGAGTTCCATCGGTCATCGGGAACGAGAGATTCTGACTGCTATCGTGGAGACCTTTATCGCCACGGGCGAACCCGTGGGCTCACGCGCGCTTTCTCGTTCGAACCGCGAAGGTCTCAGTCCTGCCACGATTCGTAACGTGATGGCGGACCTCTCGGACGCTGGCTATCTGGATCAGCCGCACACTTCTGCGGGACGTGTACCAACCACTGAGGCTTACCGCTATTACGTGGAACAGATCAGCGGTGAGGCGCATTTGTCGCACGAGGATGAGCACATCATCCACGACTCTCTGGCCGGCATCGCGGATGTCCAGGAATTCATGGAGCGAACTTCACGTGTGCTCTCGCTGGTCTCGAAGAATGTGGGAGTCGCGGTCGCTATCGCTGGCCCCAAAAATGAGCTCGAGCATGTTTATTTTTCGCGCCTGGCTGACCAAAAAGTTCTTGCCGTTGTAGTTACGCGTTCTGGCTTGGTCCGTGATCGCCTCTTGCGCCTGGATATTCCGCAGGCGGACTTGGATGTTGCAGCGCGCTACATCAACGAAAATTTCCGTGGCTGGACTATGGATGACATGCGCGTCGAGATCCAGAGGCGCGTCGAGCAGGAGCGCAGCGAATACGACCGGCTCATGAAGTCGTTGGAGCAACTCTATAAGCAGGGTGCACTCGCCGCTGAACCGGGCGCAGGAGCCGTTTTTGTCGAGGGTGCATCCAATCTGGTTGCCAATGAGCGGGATCGACAACGCCTGCAAGAGATGCTTAAGACACTCGAAGAGAAGGGCAAGATAGTCAGGTTATTGAACGCCTACCTCGATACGAAGCAGGAAGCGGTGCGTGTAGTGATTGGTCTGGATGAGGCTTTGCCCTCCATGAGCAATTTTGTTTTGATCGGTGCGCCTGCCCGGGTGGGCAGTGAAGTGATGGGTTCTCTGGCTGTCATTGGCCCTACTCGTATCGACTATCAGCACACGATGACGGCAGTGTCTTATATAGCGCGCCTCTTTGACAAGATTTTGAACGAATCGGAATAGTTTTATGGTGAAGACGAACGGAAAATCACAAGTAGATCCACAGGAACTCGACCTCGAGCACGAGTTGCCTGCCTCCGATGAAGGGGACGATAGCGGGAAGGAACCCGTGTCTCAAGCCGTTGCCGCTGCTCCGGAATCAGAAGTTCAGAAACTGAAAGCCGAGCGCGACACCCTGCTCGACCGTCTGGCGCGTCTGCAGGCGGAGTTCGAGAATGCACGTAAGCGCGCTGCTCGGGAACAACAGGATTTCCGCGACTTCGCAACGGCTGACGCGATCAAGGCTCTCCTGCCGGTCTTCGATAGTTTCGAGCGTGCCCTACAGGCTCCGGCTAGCCAGTCCAACGAGTTTCGTGGAGGCATTGAACTCATCTACAAGCAGTTGCAGGATGCATTGGCAAAACTCGGGGTGCGACCGGTGCCTGCCAAAGGAGAAGTCTTCGATCCTCACCTGCACGAAGCCATCGAGATGGTGGAGACCACCGACATCCCTGACCACCAGGTGATCGACGAACTGCAACGCGGCTACAAGCTGAAAGATCGCCTGCTTCGCCCGGCGATGGTGAGAGTGGCGAAGAACTCCAAGCACTAAACTATCAGGTTCTTCGTACATCAGGAGAGAGCCATTCTGACCAGTAACGGAAAGCGCGATTATTACGAGGTGCTGGGCGTCTCGCGGACTTGTGCCGAGCAGGAGATCAAGAGCGCGTACCGCAAGCTTGCCATGCAATACCATCCGGACCGCAATCCCAACAATCCGGAGGCTGAAGAGAAGTTCAAAGAATTGACTGAAGCCTACGCCGTCCTCATTGATGGCGAGAAGCGCTCGCTCTACGACCGCTTCGGCCATGCAGGCGTGTCGAGTACAGGAGCAGGTGCAGGCGGCTTCGATCCAAGCGCATTTCAAGACCTCAGTGACATCTTCGGGGAGTTCTTCGGGTTCGGCGACATTTTTGGAGGTGCTGGAGGAGGCCGTCGGCGCTCGCGCGCCCAACGCGGCCCGGACCTCCGCGAGGATCTGACTCTCGAATTTGAAGAAGCTGTCTTTGGGACGGAGGCCAAGGTCACTGTCCGACGTCACGAGGCCTGTGAGGACTGTTCCGGTTCCGGTGCTGCGCCCGGGAAGTCTCCCGTGACATGCCGTTCTTGCCAGGGTAGAGGGCAAGTGCGCTATCAGCAGGGCTTTTTCTCCATGGCGCGAACCTGCCCGACCTGCCAGGGTGTAGGAAGTGTGATCACCGATCCGTGCCCAAAGTGCAAAGGCGAGGGTCGGGTATTGCGGCAGCGTGCTGTGGAAGCGAAAGTGCCTGCAGGAGTTGAAGAGGGCACGCGCATCCGCTTTTCCGGCTACGGTGAGGCGGGGGCGTTCGGCGGGCCGGCGGGCGACCTTTACGTGGTACTGCATGTAAAGGAGCACGCATTCTTTGCGCGTGAAGGCAACGACCTTCACTGCGTAATTCCGATCTCATTTACCCAGGCGGCACTGGGAACGGAATTGCAGGTACCGACACTCGAAGGCGAACAAACGCTGAAGATACCGGAAGGCACTCAGTCGGGCACGACGTTCCGTCTCAAGAACAAAGGCGTGCCAGTGCTGAACGGTCGCGGCAAGGGGGACCTGTACGTGGAAGTCCGTGCCCAGACGCCCAACAAGCTCAATAAGCGCCAGCGGGAGTTGCTGCAGGAACTGGATGGCCTGACGCGCGTAGAAAACAAGCCGCAGCGCAGCACCCTGGTCGAAAAGATGAAAGACATCTTCAGTTAGAGCAGCAGGCTGATCACAACGCCTGCATTCCAGGTGGCGCAGGTTTCGCAGCCCATCGAATCCCAAACCATGACGCGCCGCCGCTGGATTGCCGACGAACACTCTGAAGATCAGGCTGCACTAACAGGCGATCACGCTGTTCACCTGGTTCGCGTCTTGCGGGCTCACGTAGGAGAAAAGTTTGACATTGTGACCGGCAATTGCGTTCGCCGCGGCCGCATCAGCAAGATAACCGAGCAGCGCGTCGAATTCGAACTCGAGGAAGAGATTGCCGGCACATCTATCCCAAAGATCACGCTTCTTCTTGCAATCTTCAAATTTGACCGCATGGAATGGGCGATCGAGAAGGTCACCGAATTAGGAGTATCCCGCATCGTCCCTGTGATCGCCAGTCGCACCGACGCTCACCTTGCTTCGGCCGCCCACAAGCGTGTGGAGAGATGGGAGAGGATTGCGCGACAGGCTTCCGAGCAGTCGCGCCGCTCAAAGGCACCAGAAATGGCAGGTCCTGTGAAACTTGTTGAAGCCATGGACCAGGCTTCTCCCCTCCGATTCGTCCTAGCCGAAACAGAACGTGAACAGAGCCTCAAAGACGCATTGCGTGCGCACCCCGGGATCGCTGAATTGTCGCTAGCCGTCGGTCCGGAGGGCGGTTGGACAACTGATGAACTTTCGCGATTCAAGGAGTCCGAATGGATTCCCGCCTCCCTCGGCAACACCGTCCTGCGTGCCGAAACGGCGGCAATTGCCGCCACGGCGATCGCGGTGTCCCAACTTGCCTGAAGCGCTCGGATTCGCACAGGCATATCCACGCTGTCCTCTGCTATGCTGCCAACAATGTCGTCGGTGAAGTCCACTCCTCGCGCTTCTATAGTGCTGGATGAGCGCCAGCGGGAAGCTATCGAACACGTTTGCGGTCCGATGCTAGTGGTTGCAGGTGCGGGAACCGGCAAGACGACCGTCCTGACGCGCCGCATTGCGCGCTTGATTCGCGAGAGTCATGCTCGGCCCAACGAAATCCTCGCCCTGACCTACACCGACAATGCCGCCCGGGAAATGCGGGAACGCGTGCGGCAGGAACTGCGCGGAACCGAAATCGCAGGCCTTCGCACTACGACCTTTCACGCCTACGGCAACGAGCTACTGAAAAGCCATGACAAGGGCTTCGGCGTCCTGGACGACAAGGATCTCTGGATCTACCTGCGGAAGCGTTTACCGGATCTGCATCTGAACTATTTCGTCCGCGCCGCCAATGTTGCCCAATTTCTGGATGACCTGCTCGATTTCATGCGTCGTTGCCATGACGAACTCGTCGGCCCGGAGAAGTATGCGGAATATGTTGAGCGCGTGAAGTGCCAGGGCCTGCCCATCCCGCGAGTGACGAAGTCCAAAGATGCATGCGCGATCACCGACGAAGAAGTGCTGGGCAGATGCCAGGAGATTGCAGCCGTCTTTGAGACCGTTGAGCGCATGCTGCTGGATGAGAATCTGGGAACGTTCAGTCACATGATCACGCGCGCTTACGAACTTCTCCGACAGGACAAGGAATTGCTAAGGCGCGAGCAGGCGCGTGCTCGTTTCATCCTTGTCGACGAATTTCAGGACGCAAACTTCGCTCAGGTGAAAGTCCTTTCAGCCCTCTCAGGGGATGAGCGTAACGTCTTTGCCGTCGGAGACCCGGATCAGGCCATCTATCGTTTTCGTGGGGCTTCGAGCGCCGCTTTCGGGCTCTTTCACCGGCATTTGGGAGGAGCCCGTTTGGTCGTGCTGAAGAAGAATCAGCGGTCTACGACCCCGATTCTGCAATGCTCTTTTTCCGTGATCGATAACAATCCTCCGGTTTTCGCCAGTTCGGGTTTAGGCAGTCCGTCTGCGAGTCCTGCCTACCGTCGTTCTGTGCTGAAGTCAGCCCGGGAAGAGAAAGCTCTCCAAGAAGGAAAGCCCATTCTCGACCTT
>Ga0075424_100007449_pt1 | contig 10620 bp, 8 predicted proteins | sample SoiMethybrSBSTD3_FD_75301 | JGI IMG/M metagenome (GOLD analysis project Ga0075424, IMG submission 75301) | Bulk soil microbial communities from a Populus tree surrounding site in Tennessee, USA - Soil MetaG P. TD hybrid SBSTD3 | ecosystem: Environmental > Terrestrial > Soil > Tree plantation...
CCATCTCGTCGGGCGGCACGACTTCACGACGTTCCGCGCCGCGGGGTGCCAAGCCAAGTCTCCGGTGAAGACCCTGGATCGCCTGGACGTCATCGCGTTGGGCGGGGAGATTTGGATTGAAGCTTCCGCCCGTTCGTTTTTGCACAACCAAGTGCGCTCTATGGTGGGCTCGCTGAAGCGGGTGGGGGAAGGCAAATGGGCGCCCAGCGACATGGCCGCGGCCCTGGGTGCGCGCGACCGATCGGCCTGTGGTCCGGTGGCTCCGGCCAGCGGGCTTTATCTGCAACGCGTCGACTATGCTGCCGATATATCCGCTCAGCTGGCGGGCGCCGGAATGCCGCAGGGGTGAAGGGAGCCTTGCGAAGCCGCTGATCGCGCGCTTGGGAGCAACGCGCGGCGGCGGGCCGCCGACGACAAGAATGAGTTCTCGTCTAGCGCTTCAAAGGCTCGCGTTCGGGCCGCTCGGCAGCGTGAGCCACTTGGCGTGCCGGAACGCGCCACCGGCGTTCCCGCGACCGGCCGTCCTGCGAGCTTGCGGGTAGGCCCGATCGCTCCCAGCCGTCTCGGCGGTTCTGCAAGTGGCGGGCTATTGACATGCGACGTCCCCATCGCCCCTCAGGAAAACCATGGCCAGCGCGTAGGCGCCAATTTGCCGTGATCAAAGAGTTGTTTTGGCCTCTGGACCCGTGCGTCCAGAATGACGCGGAGGCGCCTCGGGCCGGTTGCTGGGCCTAGTGTTTGGCCCCTTGCAGCATCGATCCGAGCTGGGACCACCACGATTTCACCTGTCGCGAGATATCGAGCGGTAGCGGCACTTCGGCTGGTGCTGCCCCTATCGTTGTAGCCTGGGGGCGAGCGCCGGGCCTGAGTTTTTCTCGCAAGGCCTGAAAGAAAAGATAAAGCGGCGGGATTGCAAAGATCCCGACAAAAGCTGCCAGGATCATTCCACCGAACACGGGCGTCCCCACATTGCGGCGCGCCAGTTCAGACGCTCCCGTTGCGACGACAAGGGGGTAAAGCCCCAAAATAAAGGCGAGCGAGGTCATCATCACCGGGCGGAAGCGCAATCTCGCTCCCTCTGTGGCGGCCTCATGCAAGCTAATGCCATGCTCACGCCGCTCCTTGGCAAATTCAACGATCAGGATGCCGTTCTTCGCGGCAAGCCCAATCAATACGATCATGCCGATCTGGCCGTACAAATCGAGCGTGAGTCCGGCCAGCAAAATGGCGACGTACGAGCCGAAGACGCCAATCGACACCGAAAGCAGCACCGGCACGGGAATTGTCCAGCTCTCATACAAGGCGACCAGGAACAAATAGGCGAAGAGGACAGCAAAGCCCAGAATGATCGCGGTCTTGCCCTCGGCCCGTTTCTCTTGAAAGGCGGTATCGGTCCATTCGCCAGCGAAGCCCTCCGGCAGCGTTCGCGCCGCTACCTCTTGCATCGCCTTGAGAGCTTGTCCCGATGAAACACCGGCGGCCGGGCCGCCTTGCACGGTTACGGCGCGGATATTGTTGTAGCGAATGAGAGCGGGAGGACCCACGACCACGCGCGCTTCCACGAGACTGCGCAGCGGCACCATCTTTCCGTCATTCGTGCGGACATTGATGCGATAAATGTCGTCGATGCTGGAGCGATCTTGCCCTTCGGCCTGTACTTGGACCTGCCACGTCCGTCCGAACAGATTGACGTTATTGACGAAATATCCACCAAGCGAGGCCTGCAGCGCCTGAAACACCGCGTCCAGAGGCACACCGAGGATCTGTGCTTTATCTCGATCGATATCGAGATGGATGGAGGGATTTGTGGCCGAGAAGGTGCTAAACACATTCTTCAATTTAGGATCTTGATTGGCGGCGACGACCAAGCCGCGCAGAACTTGGGCAAGCGCCTTAGGATCGCCGCTGCGTAGGTCCTCAAGCACATAGGCAAAGCCGCCACCGCTGCCTAGCCCAAGTATTGGCGGCGGAAGAAGCGGGACGACGGTGCCGCCAGCAATGCCGCGAAAAGAAGGGGTCAACCTCTCCGTGATGGCGTGCGCGCTGAGCGAACGGTCTTTGCGCTCGTGAAAGGGCTTGAGGGTCACGACCATGAACGCGGCATTGGCCTGCGAATAACTGTCGATGAAATTGAGGCCGACCACCGAGGTAACATCCTCGACGGCGCTCTCCTGCTTGACAACGACTTCCGCCTTGCGGACGACCTCGGATGTGCGCGTTACAGAGGCGCCACCCGGAAGTTGGACGACGACAAAAAATGCGCCCTGATCATCCTCCGGTAGGAAGCCCGTTGGCGTGATCTTGGCGAGGGCGGCGACACCGGCAAGGAAGGCTGCCACCAGGATCAGACCGATAATTGAAACTCGAACAAGCCGGGCGACGACCGTGCCGTAGCCGTCGCGCACGCGGTCGATCGAGCGCATCAGCCAGCCGATCATACCGCGGCGAGGCCCGTGATGCGCCTTGAGGAGAACTCCGCAAAGCGCTGGCGAAAGGGTAAGTGCGTTTGTCGCCGACAAAAACATTGAGACGGCAACGGCGACCGCAAACTGTCGAAACAATTCGCCGGATATGCCCGGAATGAAGGCGACGGGCACAAAGACCGACAACAACACCAGCGTGATCGCGATGATGGGTGCCGTTATCTCGGACATCGCTCGCTTCGTGGCCTCACCGGCTGATAGCTCGGGGTGCTCCTGCATGACGCGTTCAACGTTCTCAACCACGACAATCGCGTCGTCGACGACGATGCCAATGGCAAGCACCAGGGCAAGCAGGGAGACCGTATTGGCGGAATACCCGATCGCTTTCAAAACAATAAAGGTGCCGATCAGGCTGACGGGGACCGCGAGAGTTGGAATGAGTGTCGCACGCCAGCTACCCAAAAACAGAAAAACGACGAGCACGACAAGGATAAAGGCTTCGACAAGCGTTTTCTGGACCTCGTGAATCGTCTCCGTGACGAAGGTGGTAGGGTCGTAGGTGATTTTCCAGGCAAGGTCCTCGGGGAACCTCTTCTGCAGATCGGCAAGTCTGTCGCGCACCTCTTTGAGCGCCGTAATCGCATTCGCACCCGGCGTCTGATAAATGGCGATGGCCGCCGCTGCGGTACCGTTGAGCCGCGTTTCGCGATCGAGATTGGCGGCACCCAGCTCTATTCGAGCCACATCGGACAGGCGCAGAACCGATCCGTCCGGATTGGCGCGCACGATGATATTTCCGAACTCTTCGGGCGAAGTGAGGCGACCTTTGGTTTGGATATTGAGTTGAAGCTCCTGGTCATCCGAGATCGGTCGTGCCCCCACGCGACCAACGGCTGCTTGCACGTTCTGGGCCTGGATTGCGTTTATAATGTCTCCCGTAGTAAGTCCGAGGCCAGTCAGCCGATCGGTGCGAACCCACGCACGCATCGCGTAGTCTTGAGGGCCCCAAAGCGTGGCGTCGCCAACACCCGGCACGCTCTTGATCCGATCGAGCAGATTTATCGTCACGTAGTTGGACAGGAAGAGTGTGTCGTGCGTCTTCTTTGGCGAAAAGACCGCGATCACTGCGAGCAGCGCCGACGATTTCTTTTTGACGACCACGCCTTGGCGTTGGACCTCCGATGGGAGGCTAGAAAGAGCGATTTGCACGCGATTGTTCACGTTTACGGCATTGATGTCCGGGTCCGTGCCCAACTCGAAGGTACACGTCAGGGTGTAACTACCGTCATCGCCGCTAACGCTTTTCATATAAATGAGCTTGTCGACACCAACGACCTGCGCCTCGAGCGGCTGGGCGACGGTGGCATCCACCACCTGGGAGTTGGCGCCAGGGAAGAAGGTGGTCACGGATACTTGCGGAGGTACAATCTCTGGATACTGGGCAACCGGTATCGACCACATCGCCAGCGTCCCGGCGATGGTCGTAACAATTGCGATCACGATTGCCAGTCTGGGCCGATCAACAAAAATGGCCGAAAGCATGATCTAACCACCATGAGTGCGCGGCACCAGGGTTGCGGTAACCGGTGCACCTGCGCGAGCGGCCTGCAAGCCGTCGACGATGACGTGCTCACCGCCTTCCAGACCCTGTTCGACGATGGCGTCCGGGCCCACCTCCCCGCCAAGCTTTAGGCGACGAATGGCTGCCTTGCCGTCCTCTACGATGAAAACGTAGACACCGGATTGGTCCGCGATTAATGCCGCTTGCGGCACCAGGACCTTCTCTTCCGGTTTCTTGCTCTCCAAAGTCACGCGCACGAGCTGCCCGTCGACCAATCCGCCGGTGGGATTGGGAAAAGTCGCGCGAACGAGCAAGGTGTCGGTCAAGCGATCTACGCTGACGTCGACGAAGTTAATGGTACCCGACTGGCTATAGAGCGCTCCGTCGGCGAAGCGCAGGCGACATTTGACGGCGCTCTTATCGATCTGGCGGCCCTCTTCCTGAAGTCGCAGAAATTCCCGCTGGCTGACGGGAAAGGAGACATACATTGGATCCTGGCTGACAATGCTGGTCAGCACGCCGCTGTTGGGTCCGATCACATTTCCTTTGGTGACGTTGGTCTTGCTGATTTTTCCTTTAATTGGGGAGGTAATGTCGGTGTAGCCTAGGTTTATGCGCGCCGTCGCAAGGTTCGCCTCAGCCGTGGTAATGGCACCTGCCGCGTCACCATCTGCGGCGAGCGCCTGGTCACGTGACGCGACCGAGCCAACCGACTTCGCGAGCAGCTCCTCGGCCCTCTTCAGTTGTACTTCGGTTAAGATCTTGGCCGATTTGCTTCGTTCGAGCGCACCGAGCGCCTGGTTGACGGCGGCTTCGAACAAGCCCTTCTCGATCTGGTACAGCGGAGCCCCTTCGTCCACAAGGTCACCTTCCGCAAACAGTACCTCTTCGAGATATCCCGTAACGCGTGCTCGAACGTCGACGCGATTGGTCGCCTCTACTCTGCCGACGAAATCCAGGGCCTTGGCCGTCGGCTTGCGTTCGGCGATGACCACTCCAACCGCGATTGCCGTGGGTTTGCGCAAGTCCTGCGCCTGCGCTGCGAACCGTAGCAGGCTGGTAGCGATTACCAGCGAAACGCAGATCAAGCGCAACATAATGCGTTCTTACGTCCCTGCGTGCCTCACCCGCGCTAACGCGCAATCTTCATCCCTGGATCCGCCGGACAAGGGAATCCAGCTGCTTCGCTCTGAGCTAAAATTCGGCAGGCCACCGTGGCCCATCCTGGCAAACACCTAGAGACGAGGCGGAGATGCCTGAGCCGCACCACGCAAGGCCAGGAAGCGCTCTTGGGCGCGTGATCGCAAACCAGGCGCGCGAGCCTCATTGAACGCACCTGCTGTGCTGTTTGGGCTCGCTGGCAGGCGTTCCCAACGAAAGCAAGATGAGGGCACGTCGCCCGCACTCCCCTGGCCTATTGCTTCGTCGCCGGTACCCCTTCGAGGACCTTCATGACTGGTTCATTTGGATGTTTCGAGCAGCTACGCTTCAACTCCTTGACCCTTCTTTTCATCGTCTGGGTATCGAGAACGGTGCTTCCCATTTTGCCGTTGTAGTAACCACTTAACCACAGACCAATGTCATCCGGCTTTGCAATGTGGAAGTGCATAAATTGGGTGCAGGTTATTTTGGTGACATCGAGTGTGACCTGCGCGCGGGCCATTGGAGCGCAGGCCGCCGCCAGCGCCGAGCTGAGGAGAAGAAGGCGGCCCATCATCAGTGTCTCAGTCCCTGCGTTGAGCTAAGAAATCGATGCATCAGGTGCGGCATACGTAGGCAGACGTCTCGGTGCTGCCGTTGCTCCGATGCGCGTTGCGATTTCGATCCAGTTCCTGTGTGCGGCGCAACTTGCCTTCGCGTTTGGACCAGTCGGACGACGATCCCATTTTTCGCCACCGCCCAACTTGAAGCGGGCGATCCCTGACAGCTATTGGTACTAAACCCGATAGCTGCGGCGGACATATCCGTACCGCTGGCTTCTACGGATGTGGCGGCCTTAAGGATGGTGAGGCTCAAGCGCTTGCGTGAATTTTGGTGCGCAGTCGAAACGAACTCACGTCGGCACCTTCCGCGGCCGCCCCGTTTCGTCGATCGCCACTTAGGTGAAGTTTCCTTCAGTCACGAGCTGCGGCTTCGTCTCATTGCGTGGGATCGCCCATGCCTCGACATGTACTGCTATCGAAGTGGTGCCGACACGGAGCAAATCGGCATACGCGCAGATGACGTCCCCTACGCGCACCGGCTTCTTGAAAGTCATCGCGTCGACGGCGACCGTGACGGTTCTCCCTTTCGCGTGCGTATGCGCGAAGATCCCGCCGGCAATATCCATCTGACCCAAGAGCCACCCCCCGAAGATATCACCATTCTGATTGGTATCGGCCGGCATGCAAAGCGTGCGTATTGACAGCGTTCCCCTGGGTTCGCGCTCGCCGGCAGAAGCTGCTTGTTCAGGCATGATTGGCTCCGCACTTGATCCGCTCCCTCAACATTAACAGCCGGGCGCCCAAGCGATACCCGCGCGTCCCAACTCTGCATGGAAATCGCTCGGCGCCACACCGCTTCCGTCGGCTGCCGCAAACTTCAAGCGTCAGAGCTTGAGCAGAACGGTGACGGAAGCCCGCAAGATCCTGCCGAGGTTGGCTAAGCCGTACGGTGGTCTCGTTCTTGCCAAGCTGCTAGATGACCAGAGATGGCCTTAATGAGGAGCGCCGATTTTTGAGACACGGGCTCGCTGAAGTTGCGGCCTTCAAGGGAGGGGAGCGGGAGCGCGTGGCCTGCACCGCCGTGTGTGTGGAGAAAGACGAGCAGACTGGGCGGCCGAAGCCGCGGCGATTGCAGACGGTGCGCATGGGGCGATGCGTGCACACGTGAGTAGACGTACGCAAGCGCCAGAAGTTCGCGCAGGAGTATACGGCTTCGGTGGGTAGACCTGTCCTGCGCTTGCGGTCCAGAGGCGGCGCAAACGCGCAACGATTTGCTGCATTCCTGTTGCACGGAGCAACCGGATCTGGTTGGAGTTCGTTGCAAATGCTTCGGAACGTGTCGCATTCATTTGCATGGCTGCGGAACAGCGATCGCGCTCTACCCGGCGCGCATTTCAATTGTAGCTAACGGCTTACGAAGGAAGGCGGACGTGGTGGAACCGGTAGACACACAGGACTTAAAATCCTGAGGGGGTAACCCCGTGAGGGTTCGAGTCCCTCCGTCCGCACCAACAAAATCAAAAGGTTAAGAGGTTCTTTTAGCGTCCTATCCTTGTGACAATCGGTTGTAGCTTGTGACACACAAAATCAATGCGTGGGTTGCGGACACTGACACTGAGCGTTGTCGCAACGGGTGTCACAAGGCTAAGCTTGCAGAATGGAGCAAATCGACGCCGATACGGCGGTCAAAATCCTTGTCGCAGCTGCGCCATCGGCAACCGCTGAGCCGGCACATAAGGCGATGCGGTTTATCGAGGACGCCGCCCGCCGCGGGCGCGTTCAGGTTCGCGCATTCCGAGGTCATGCCACCGAGCGGGGGGAGGTAATCCCTGCGGTAGAGGTCGCCGATCTGGCGTTTGAGGTCATGCTGCGCCACGCCGGCAAGGATGATGGCATCCTCGGCGAGGCCGATCTAGTGACTGCCGGGTGGGGGACGCTTTGTCGGGGCCTCCTTTGGGGTGTACACCAGACCGTGTGGCGGAATGTCCGGTTCTTGCGCCACGAGATCGAGGGCGCCAGGGCGGATTTTTTGGCGTTGCTCGAAGGTCTTCAGGCGTTGGCCTGAGATCGGGCGCGCAAAATTTCCTCCGACCATCAAGGCCACCCAGTCATAAGATCATCAGGCGCAGAGATTTTATGCTGACCAAAACATTCGCTCGAAACCGCAAAGACAATTATTTTACTCTCCTCACGCCATCCAACCTCAATACTTGCAACGGATGGGATTAGACTGGCGGGACACAAAGCGTCCAAAGTTAGGTGGCCTATCCAATGGATGAAAAACCGACTGCCATCGAACGTGCATTTCAGCTTGCTAAGTCTGGCACATGCGTTTCGGTGCCCGGCCTTAGAAAACAGTTGAAGGCTGAAGGCTATTCAACCAACCAGATCACTGGCCCGACTCTCAACAAGCAGTTGTTGGCGCTTATTCATTTAGCTCGGCAGCAGCAAAATACCTGACGGCGTCGCGTTCGAGTTGGTCTATCCAGGCTTCGGAGCGCGACCGCTCCCCACCACAGTGCCGGTACGCCTGCGCAGAACCGCTGATCAGTTCCCGCGCGCGCTGGAGCCCAGCAAGGAGCACCTCGTCATTATGAGCGGCGAGACTGTTATTGGATCGCCTACGCAGTAGACAGGCGGTCTGGCGGGCGACCGCTGGTTTTGGTCCACTACTTGTCTACGCTATTCTAGCGATGGCAAGGGCAGGTCATCTCTATCCGATCGTCTGCGGCTACATGCAGTCTCGCGCGCTCGTGCTCTCCTAGGCCGCGCTGAACGCCGGCCGGAGCGGCAGCTTCGAAGTCGTGAGCGGGCGCGCTCCCAGATGAAAGGCTGCGGTCACTGCTCCGCGGAACGACCTTGTGACTTGTGACGCGCGCTTGCGCCGGTTTTTGTATGACCGCGGCCTTGCCGGCGCAAATCAGCGAATGAAATCAGCCGCCGAGACCGCTCGTCCCAGAGGGCCAGTCGCACGCATCGAAAGCTCTCAACCAAGGTGAGCCGCCCCACGTCCCGCAGCTGAGGGTGATCGCGCAAAACGTGCGGAAGCCGGTAATAAGGGATCCGGCTGCAGAGGTGGTGCACATGATGCATCCCGATATTGGCGGTGAACCAACGCAAAACTGCTGGTAGGTCGTAATGTGAGCTGCCATGAAGAGCGGCATCATGAAGGTTCCAGGCAGGTGCCTTGGCCCACCACGTCTCCTCGAACTGATGCTGAACGTAAAAGAGCCAAACGCCGATGGACGCCGCGAGCAGCGTGATCGGCACATGGACAAGTAGAAACGGCCCAACACCCACCAGCCACATCACAATAACGATTATCAGCGCGATGGCTGCGTTGGTTGCCATAGCACTGATCCAGGGGCGCCAATCGGCCACTAACCGGATCGGTAGGCGGTGCTGCACGATGAAAAGATAGGCCGGCCCTAAGCCAAGCATAACGATCGGATTGCGATAGAGACGATAACCAAAACGCCGCCACCGTCCAGATTCAAGATATTCCGCCACCGTCATGGTATTGATATCGCCGATGCCCCGGCGTTCGAGATGACCTGAACTCGCATGATGAACGGCGTGGCTACGCCGCCACGCTTGGTAGGGTGTCAGCGTGAGAACGCCGATCACGCGTCCAACCCAATCATTCGCCAGGCGATAGCGAAAGAATGCACCGTGACCACAATCATGCTGGATCATGAAGAGACGTACGAGAAATCCTGCGGCGGGTACCGCACCAACAAGAGCGAGCCAGTAGCCGAATCTTAGGGCGAACCACATCGCGGTCCAGAGAGCGACAAAGGCACCAGCTGTGATTACAAGCTCAAAGACGCTACGAGCATGGTTGGGCTCGCGGTAGCGGGAGAGGACCTGTGCCCATTCGCGGGCGGTAAGCCTTTCCAATCGTTTTCCTGGCTCCATAAAAACTCTTCCCTCGTTGTGTCTCAATCGCAGTTCGCCTCCCGGCCAGTGCACGCAGAACGTTAGCGCCGCGGCGATGGCTTCCTGATGGCGCCGTCAGCGGATGAAGAAAGCTGAAGAGGAACAAGCAATGGATCGAGATGCCATAGGGCAACCGCATTAGGGCTAAGATGGAAGCTGATTTTCTGCCTGAACCGTCCCCTGATACGCTAAGCCAAGCGCATAGGCGCATGGTCAATGCCGCCGAATACATGGCATGGCGGATCATTTCGGTCAGATCGACAGGAAGCTTGAGCGATTGATTGTGCTCCTAGAGACATCGGCACAGACTAAATCATAACGCCTGATCTTAGACGGCACCCTGGCCTCGGTATCCAGTGCACGAACGTAGAATCCAGCCTGCACGCGCGGGTGACGGTGCTGACCGCGCGTGTGCATAAGAAGTCTTTCGGACCCCCCGAGGATTACCGTCTGTGCTTCTACAGACCGTCAGGCCATTTCGAGTTGCCCGGCCTGTTTGCCGCGGCCTTTCCGATCGTCCTCGAGAACGAACGTCACCTTGTCACCTTCGTTGAGCGAACGAAGGCCCGCGCGTTCGAGCGCAGTCGCGTGCACAAAGACATCCTTAGAACCGTCAGCGGGCGTGATGAACCCGAAGCCCTTTGCACCGTTGAAAAACTTTACTGTTCCAGTAATTCTCATGATGAAGAAGCCTTTCCGTGGCGTGAGAGAGAGCCGGTCAATTGGGCTCACGCATAGCCCTGGGCAACTCAGGTTCGGGTAAGGCACTTGGCCGGTGAGGCAGCGAGTGTTCTAACCAAAAAAGAGGGCGCGGCCCACCATGGATCGCACCGGCCGTTGGGATATGCGCTATTCCGAGCGCAATTACAAGCAGATCAAGAAAAATGACATAAGTGCTGCATAACCCAGGCGTACGTTGCAGTGGCGTCCTCAGACAACAGACGCGCATCACCACGCGACCAAAAACATCGATCAATTTTTGGCTGCTAAGTGG
>Ga0075424_100007451_pt1 | contig 10619 bp, 7 predicted proteins | sample SoiMethybrSBSTD3_FD_75301 | JGI IMG/M metagenome (GOLD analysis project Ga0075424, IMG submission 75301) | Bulk soil microbial communities from a Populus tree surrounding site in Tennessee, USA - Soil MetaG P. TD hybrid SBSTD3 | ecosystem: Environmental > Terrestrial > Soil > Tree plantation...
CCGGCGGCGCGATCGTCGGCGCCGGCATTGGCGCGGCACACTACATCGGCATGCGGGCCGTCGAGGCGCCGGGAAGTGTGAGCTGGGACACGAGTGTCCTGATTGCGTCGACAGCGATCGCAATTCTACTGGCCATGGCAGCCTTGACGGTTGCATCGCGCCGCAGCAGCACGCAGGCAACGCTCGCGGTCACGACCCTGCTGACACTCGCAATCGTTATGCAACATTTCACGACGCTGGGTACCATCGAGGTCGTTCAGGACTCCAGGCGGGCGATCAGTGCGCTCTCGCTTGTGCCCGGCCTGCTTGCCGTCGCGGTCGCATGCGTGGCCGTCGCCGTTCTAAGTGTCTGCCTTGCCGCCACCTTCATCGAGCGCTACCACGGCGAGCAAAATCAGGAGATGGCCACCGCATTCGATCACATGTCACAGGGACTGGGCATGTTCGATTCGGCGGGGCGGCTGATCCTCATCAACAATCGCTATCGCGAGATGTACGGGCTTTCGGCCGAGCAGGCGAAACGCGGCGCTACGCTGCACGAACTGTTCCGACAGCGCGTCGAGGTGGGCACATTCAGCGGCGACGTCGACAAGTATGTCGAGAACGTAATGCGGCAATTCGCCCGCGGCGAAAGCGTCGATCGAATTGTGGAGACGCCGGACGGGCGTTTCCTTTCCGTCTCGAACCGCCTGCTGCCGCGCGGGGGCTGGGTGTCAACGCATGAGGACATCACCGAGCGGCTCCGCCAGGACCAGGAACGCGACCGCGTGGCCGCGCTGGACAAGCGCCGCGCCGAGATCGATATGGCCATCACCGCGTTCCGCGGCCGAGCCGAATCCATGCTCAAGACGGTGAGCGACTATGCGGACGCGATGCGAAAGACGGCGAACACGCTGTTTGACGCCTCGCGCCGGACCTCCGAGCGCGCCGAAGGCGCTGTTCACGCGTCGAATGAGGCATCGGAGAATGTCGAGGTTGCCGCTGCCGCTGCCGAAGAGATGTTGACCTCGATCAACGAGATCAACCGACAGCTCACCCAGACCAACGATCTGGTGAGCAACGCTGTCAGCGACGCTGGTTCGACCAACGACGAGATCGGTGGCCTCGCCAAGGCGGCGCAGAAGATCGGCGACGTGATCAAGCTAATTCAGACCGTCGCCGGACAGACTAACCTCCTGGCGCTCAACGCCACCATCGAGGCGGCCCGGGCTGGAGAGAGCGGGCGCGGCTTCGCGGTCGTCGCCTCCGAGGTGAAGTCGCTCGCAATCCAGACCGGAAGGGCGACCGACGAGATCACCGGTCAAATCGCCGCCGTGCAGACCTCGACGCGCGCCGTCGTTGAGGCGATCGGCAGGATCGCCGAGCGCATGGGTGAAATCAGCCGGTTCACGGCATCGGCCGCCGCGTCAGTCAATGAGCAGAACGCCGCCACAGTGGATATTTCGAAGAGCGTCGCCAGTGCCACGCGTGGAACCAAGCACATTGTCACGGTCTTGGCCGACGTTGCGGGTGCCGCCAGCGAGACACGCGAATCGGCCGAGACCGTGCTCACCGCATCCGAAGCGGTCGCGACAGCGGCCGGCGACTTGCGCGCCGAAGTCGAGACTTTCCTGCAGAAGGTTGCGGTTTAGACCTAGTGGTCCGATTCTAACATTCGCATCCCTTTTCGGCAGGCTCTCTTGCGAATGTTAGAATCAAAGGACCACTAGCAAATTTAATTTTCTAGTGGAGCTTTGGATTTGACATTCGCTTCGCGAAGCCCGCGGCTGCGTGGGTAGCGAATGTCAAATCCGCTCCACTAACTTAACCGAAAAAATTCGATAGTGCATAGAACAGCGCGCCGATGAACGCCGTCGCCGGGATCGTGATAATCCAGGCAATCACGATGTTGTTGGCAACGTTCCAGCGCACCGACGAGACGCGCCGCGCCGTCCCGACACCGACGATAGCACCCGTGATCGTGTGGGTGGTTGAGACTGGAATGCCGAGCCAGGTCGCCCCGAACAGCGTAATTGCGCCGCCAGTCTCCGCGCAAAAGCCCTGGAACGGCCGTAGCCGCGTGATGCGCGACCCCATCGTGTGCACGATCCGCCAACCGCCCATCAGGGTGCCGAGCCCCATGCAGGCGTAGCACGCCAGCATGACCCAAAACGGCACATAGAAATCTTTGCCCAGATAGCCCTGCGAATACAGCAGAACAGCGATGATCCCCATGGTCTTCTGCGCATCGTTGCCGCCATGGCCAAGCGAATAGAGCGAGGCCGAAACAAACTGCAGCGAACGGAAGGTCCTGTCGACCGCAAACGGGGTGTAGCGCACGAACAGCCACGACACGATCAGGAACAGAAACAGCGCGAGCACGAAGCCCGTGAAAGGCGAGACCACGATGGCAGCGCTGGTCTTGGCAAGACCATTCCAGACGATTGCTTTGATCCCAACCTTGGCTGTGCCCGCACCGACGAGGCCACCGATCAGGGCATGCGAGCTTGAGGACGGAATGCCAAGCACCCAGGTGATGACATTCCAGGTGATCGCCCCCATCAGGGCGCCAAACACGACATGTGCATCAACAATGTCGGCCGACACGATGCCGGTGCCGACGGTCTGTGCAACATGCGCTCCGAAGATGAGAAAGGCGATGAAATTGAAGAACGCCGCCCAGACCACCGCCGCTTGCGGGCGAAGCACGCGCGTCGACACGATGGTAGCGATAGAATTGGCAGCGTCGTGCAGACCATTGAGAAAATCAAATGCGAGTGCCACCACAACGAGCCCGATCAGAACCGGCAGGGCAAGCGCGACTGCATCCATGGTAGCTCCGGGCCGTCAAACGTTCTCGAGAACAATGCCGTGGATCTCGTTGGCCACATCGTCAAAACGATCGACCACTTTCTCGAGATGGTCGTAAACCTCGACGCCGATGAAGAATGACATCGAGTTCGAGGGAAGGTTGGCGCGATAAAGCTCGCGTAGTCCGACGTCATGCAGTTCGTCGGCCTCGCCCTCGATATGGGAGATCTGCTCGCTGATGCGGCTGATTCGGCCCGCATTGGTGTTGATCGACTTGAGAAGCGGCATGGCCTCCTGGACCAGGTTTGCCGCGGTTACGATCGCGTCGCCCATCTGCTGCTGCTGCGGCGTAAATGTGCGCTGCTCGAACAGCATGATGGTCTTGGCGGTCTTCTGCATCTGGTCGATGGAATTGTCCATCGAGGTGATCAGATCCTTCACGTCGCCGCGATCGAACGGCGTGATGAAAGTTCGCCGCACTGCAGTGAGCACCTCGCGGGTGATGTTGTCGGCGTCGTGCTCGCGATCCATCACGGTCTTGTAGTTGCGCGCAACCGCGTCACCCCCGTCGAGCATGTCGCGTAGCGCCTTGGCACCCGCGACCACGACATCGGAATGGCGGGCGAACAACTCGAAGAAGCGCTCTTCCCGCGGCATCAGGGCGCGAAACCAGCGCATGACAAGCTCCGATCTTTGATTCCCAGGATCTTTTGATTCCCAGGGTCTTTGATTCTCACGTCGAGCGGCCTTCTAGCAGGCGCCGCCCTGACTTGGGGGGCCGGACGGACATCCGCCCACAGGAATCGACGGCATGCCGGCAGCCGACCGCTGCCGCGCGCATTGCGGCAGCGTACAACCGTCGGACGCGCGACGATCTTACCGTAGCCTCAGGAGAAAATCTCGTTGAACCGACGCTTGATGCGCTGGGTCTCGCGCTCGATGTAGTCGCCATCGACCGGAAGAATTTTGAGACTCTTGAGATCAGGCGAGCCGGCTGGCGGCGCAATATCGATACGCACAGAATAGCCCCCATCGGTGGGGAAGACCTTCTGGGCATCATCGCCGATCATGAACTCCGCAAACAGCTTCGCGGCATTCGGATGCGGCGAGCCCTTCACCACCGACGTCGGCGAAGGGATGATAAACACGCCGTCGCTGGGGTAAAGCGTCTTGACCTGATGGCCTTCGCGTCTGAGATCAGCCGCGTAGCTGTCGAGCGCGCCAACCGCGATCAGCCGCTCGCCGCGCTTGAGCATGTCGGATACCTGCTGATTGCCCTGCACGATCATGGTGTCGTTGGCACGCAGCTTCTCATAGAAGCCCCAGCCGCGCTCCTTTGACATCGTGCCGACCACTGACACCTGAAGCGAGGTGAACGAGGGATCGGTCATCACCAGCTTGCCCTTGTACTTGGCATTGGTGAGATCATCCCAGGTCTTCGGCTCGTCGGCCGCGGGAACGCGGTCGCTGCGCACATAGTGAGTCATGAGGTTGAGCCGCTGACCAACAAACGAGCCGTCGGCGGCCTTGGCGGCATCCGGAACCTTGTCGAAGTTCTTCGGCTTGAACAGAACGAAGTAGCCTTTCTTGGCGAGCGCATTGGCGGCTGCGGGCTCCGAGTGGGTGAGCACGTCGGCGGCGGCGCGGCCAGCCACCATCTCCTGCTGGAAGCGGCTGAGGATCGCCGAGCCGCCGGAACGGAACAACTCGACCTCGATGCCGGTCTGCTGCTTGAACAGCGCTGAGATCTTCTGCGCCTGCTCGATTGGCGTCGAGGTGTACCAGCTCACCTTGCCTTCGGCCTTGGCCTTGGCGACATCGACAGCCTCTTGTGCATGCGCTGACGACAGCGCGAGAAACGTAGCGGCACACAGTGCGAGTTTGAATTTGAGCATGTCGTGTCCTCCGAATTTCGTTCCAACCGAACACTGTTGGCGAGCACAGACTCTCATCGCGGCACCGCGGAACTCCCTCCCCGTCGGGGAGAGGGAGCAGCAAAGTTTGCGGCTCCGTTATGCCTAATGCATTCGATCAAAGCCTCAATGCTCGCCTCGATAGATCGGTTCCGGCTGGGTGAAGAAGCTCAGCAGGATGTGTTTGACCAGAGCGTGATTCTTCTGCTGCAGCGAGGCATGCGCGATGCCCGGCATGACCACGAACTGCTTGTCCGGGTTGGGTAGCTTCTCGAAGAATTTCACCAGGTCTTCGAGGCTCGCGATGCCATCGTATTGGCCGCGCATGATGATGGTTGCGGCCTTGATCTTCTCCGGATTGCAGACCGGAAGATGCGCGCACATGTCGACATAAGTGCCGGTCGGCACCGAATCATCGAGCTTGAGGATGGCGTCCGCGAACGCCTCGACCACGTCGTCGTCGGCGGTGCCGGGATGATCGCGGGTGAAGATCGAATGCACAAAGGCGCGATCGATCGGCCGCCGATTCTTGGTCTGATACTCGGGCAACCGCTTCCGTCGGTCGGCGAGCGTTGGCGAGCCCTCCCCGGTCCACACCGTCGCATCGAGCGCCAGACGTCCGACCATTTCGGGATGACGTTCCGCAAACAGCGCCGCGCGCAGCGCGCCTGACGATATCCCATAGACCAGGAGCGGGCGCTTGCCGCGCAACTTCTGAATGTAGGTCGCGGCTTCGAAGCAATCGTCGGCTCCATAGGAGATCGGCGCGTTGTTGTCGCGCGTCTTGGTCGAGCGACCGTAGCCCTCCATGTCGACACACCAGGTGTCGAAGCCGCGCGCCGCGAAGAAATCCATCGCCGAGAATTCGTTGCGGCCCGGCACTTGCAGATCGAAGGTCGGCTGCGAGGCCATGGACGAGCCGTGCACGAATAGGATCGTGCCGCGCGTCTGCGCCGGATCGCCGGCGCATTTCTCCCACATGAACAGCTTCACGTCGCTGCCCTTGTTGGTCCAATGCTCCTCGCCGCGGATGGCGGCGCTCGGCGTGGTCGGCTTGTTCATCGAGTGGCTCCGATTGGTTATGACGCTGCGGGCCCACCAGCGGCGCTCGTGCGGCGGAACACGCTGCAGCTTTTGGCGTCGATCTCGAGCGCGACGTCGGACCCGACCTCGAAACGCTCGAGCGGGTGGGTCTGCACCCGCAATACCTGGCCGGACGATAGCGTCGCGTAATATTCACTGATGTTGCCAAGAAAGACGTGACTGGTGATCTTCGCTTGGGCTGCGGGGGCCGTCGACGGCGCGCGCAACCGAATGTTCTCGGGCCGGATCGACACGTCCACGTTCTCACCCGCACCGGCGCCGTCGAGCGCAGGCGCCTCGATCACGAGATTTCCCGCCAGCTCGATGGTGCCGGCACCATTGCGCACATCGCGCACCTTGCCGGGCACAAGATTCACCAGCCCCATGAAATCCGCCACCATGCGGTTTGCCGGCTTGGTGTAGACCTCGAGCGGTGTCCCGAACTGCTGCACCTTTCCGAGCTGCATCACCGCGATGCGATCGGACAGCGCCAGCGCCTCGGCCTGGTCATGGGTGACGTACACGAAGGTGATGCCGGTGCGCCGCTGCAGCTCCTTGAGCTCGGTGCGCATGCGCTCGCGCAGCTTGGCGTCGAGATTGGAGAGCGGCTCGTCGAGCAGCAGAATCTCGGGCTCAACAACCAGTGACCGCGCAAGCGCGACGCGCTGTTGCTGGCCGCCCGAAAGCTCGTTCGGGTAGCGTTGCTCAAGGCCCGCGAGGTTGACCAGCGCGAGCGCGTCAGAGACCTTCTTCTTCGCATCGGCAGCAGGCACTTTGCGCAGCTTGAGGCCGAACACAACGTTTTCGTAGACGTTCTTGTGCGGCCAGATCGCGTAGTTCTGGAACACCATGCCCATGCCGCGCGATTCCGGCGACACCACTGATGCCGGCGACGACACCGTCCGGCCATCGACCTCGATCGTGCCCTCGTCGGGCACGATGTAGCCCGCGATCAGGCGCAGCGTCGTGGTCTTGCCGCAGCCCGATGGGCCGAGCAGTGTCACGAACGAATTGTTCGCGATGTCGAGAGTGATGTCGGAAACCGCCGCAACCTCGGCATTGGCGCCGAAATTCTTCGACAAGCCACGGATCGTGATGCCCGCCATTACGCCTACCCTGTTAAAACTGCCTTGTTAGTTGACCGGCGCCGCCTCGCGCGAGGACACCGAGCGCCCGCCGATGCGATAAGCGAGCCAGATCGCCACCCCGATGATGGCCATGTTGACCATCGCGAGCGCGGCGACCGGCTCGATATAGCCGGTCTCGTAGAGATTGTAGACCGCGACCGCGAGCGTGATCGAGCTCGACGAGAACAGAAGGATCGACGCGCTCAGCTCCTGGATCACCGGCACGAACACGAGGAGCCAGCCGGCAAACAGGCCGGGGCGAATGAGCGGCAGCGTCACCTCGCGCAGCGTCGTGGTCCAACTGGCGCCGAGGATCTGCGCGCTTTCTTCAAGCGAGGGATCGACTTGGCGCAGCGACGCATTAGCGGCGCGCACCCCGAGGGGCAGATAGCGGCCCACATAGGCGAGCAACAGGATCGTCAGTGTGCCGTAGAGCGCGATCGGCATCGCCAGCCAGAACTGGATCAGCGCCACCGCCACCACAATGCCCGGGAGCCCGAGTGGAATGAGCGAGGCGTAATCGAGGATCTTGCGGCCCGGAATGCGGGTGCGCAGATCGATCCAGCCCATCACCACACCGAGAAAGACCGCGAGCGTTGCCGCGATGGTCGCGAGGAAGAGGCTGTTGAGAATCGCACGCTGGGTGACGTTGTATTCGAGCAGGATGAACTTGTAGTTGGCCAGCGTGAGATTCTTCCAGAACTCGAGCCCCCACGACTTCGAGAATGACACCGCGATCAGCGTCGCATAGGGGGCGAGGATCGCGATCACGAAGATGATCGCCGCGAAGCCGAACACCACCCAGCGGAAGATGCCGAGCTCCATCAGCTGCGGGCGCGAGCCCTTGCCGCCGAGGGTCACATAGGAGCGCTTGGCCAGGAACGAGCGCTGCAGATAAAGCGCCGCCACGGTCAGCACCACGAACACGAGCGAGAGCGCGGATGCGAGCCCATACTCGGGCGGATAGTCGAACAGCGCATAGATGCGTGTCGGCAGTGTCACGATGCGGCCAGGAAGCCCGATGATTGCCTGCGAGCCGAACAGCGCGATGGCGTTGACGAATGCAAGCAATGTCCCGGACAGGACTGCCGGCGCCACCAAGGGCGCCGTGATAGCAAACGCGGTGCGCAGCTTCGAGGCGCCCAGAATCTGCGCCGCCTCCTCATACGAGGCATCGACCGATTGCAATGCGCTTGACGCAAGCAGATAGACGAACGGAAACGTGTGCATCACCGTCACGATGACGAGACCCGTCATCGAGAAGATGTTGAAGGTGAGCCAGGGCAGCCCCAGCACATCGCGCATGAGCACGTTGATCAGGCCCGCATTGGGGCTGAACAGGTAGGTGAAGGCAATCGCAGTCAGGAATGGCGGCAGCAGATAGGAGAGCGTTGCAGTGGCCTGGATGAATTTTTTGGCCGGCACGTCGGTGCGGCTCACTGCCCAGGCGAGCGTCAGGCCGATCAGCAAGCTGAACAAGCCGGTCCAGGCGCCGAGGATCAGGGAATTCAGGAGCGCATTGACGTAAAGCCTGCCCGAGAGCACCTCGGCGAAATGGTCTAGGCTCAGCCCCTGCTCCCCACGCAGGCTGCCGTAGAACAGCCAGAGCAGCGGCAGCACCACCAGGATGATGAGAGAGAGGATCGCGCCCGCCATGACAACGTGCTCGAGCCGAAACCGCCGGGCGCCCGAACGCGCCGCTGGTCCCGACTGCAGCACCGTACCCATGACTTGCGTGGACATTTCCGGACCCTGTTGGCGCGCGTCTCTCGTGGCGCCATCTCCTAAATCATAAGCCTGTGGGATACCAGACCGTCCGCGCCCCCTGCGGCAACGGGCGCTCGTATCATTAAGATCAACCCGATAGCCTTTCAGGCAGCCAATATAACCACGCTTGTGGCACAATGAGTTCCGACCAGAGATCGCTATAACCAGGGTAAATTGGAATGTCGAACTCAATGCTGCCGCGCGAACGCTGCGACTATTCGGCTATCGTCGACCGACCGCCACTGCGGTTGCCAGCCGGGGCGCGGCTCGTGCTCTGGACCATCGTCAACTATGAGGTCTGGGACATCGCCAAGCCGATGGCGCGCCAGGTGCTGCCGGCGCCCACCGGGCAGCCGCAGATTCCCGACGTCCCCAACTGGAGCTGGCACGAATACGGCATGCGGGTCGGCGCCTGGCGTTTCTTCGACTTGTTCGAGCGTCTTAGCATCAGGCCGACGCTGGCGGTGAATGCGCGCGTCTGCGACGACTACCCACGGGTGGCGGAACAGGCCAAGCGATCTGGCTGGGAATTCATGGGCCATTCCTATCAGCAGGGGCCCATTCATCAAGAGCCGGATCAGACCGCCATGATCGAGCGCTCGCTCTCGACCATTGAGCGCTTTACCGGAACGCGGCCAGTTGGCTGGCTCGGGCCCGGCCTGACGGAGACGTTCGAAACTCCGGAGCTGCTGGTCGCGGCGGGCATCAAATATATCGGCGACTGGGTCTACGACGACGAGCCCACGACCATCCGTACCGCCAATGGACCGCTCGTGACGCTACCCTATTCGGTCGAGCTCAACGACATCCCGATGATGATCGTGCAGCACCATGAAGGTGAGCACCTGCTCAAGCGCGCGATCGACCAGTTCGACCGGCTTTACCTGGAGGGCAAACAGCGCGCCAAGATCATGGCGCTTGCCATCCATCCCTACATCAGCGGCCAGCCGCACCGAATCAAATACCTCGAAGCGATCTACGAATATGCGGCACGATTCGAGGGCGTGTTGCATTGGAATGGCCTCGAGATTCTCGAGTGGTATCAGGCAACCCAGCGCTAAGCGCTCAACCCGACACCATCCCTGGATACCGAAGACTCTGTATTCACTGGAGAAATAGCGATGCCGCACGGCAACACCTGGGCGGCATTCTGATCACACTAGTACAGAAACCCACAGGCTTTCGCTTATTTTAGGTGGTCGGGCCTGATTACGCTGATAGTTTGCGGCTAACGATCGTCGCGGCCTCGGGGGGTATGTGGGGCTAACGTTTGCGGCGATCGGGGGTTCGGGGTCCTATCCGTAGAACGCGGGTCATCCATGGCCACGCCTTTTCAGGCGCGCGCAGAATGCGCGAGAAGCAGTCGATTCCGCCGGTTCCTTGCCGCGGCGGTCGGATTGTGTCTGGCGCCCACGCTGGCCGGATGCCTCCTGACTGAAAGGCCAGAGCTCGCGCTCGAAATTCCGGACTCCTACAAAGCGGCTCCCGGTACCCCGACCAGCGCACCGCCGACGCTCGATTGGTGGCGCGGCTTCCGGTCGAAGGAGCTGACCGACCTGATCCAGGAGGCCCAGACCTCGAATTTCGACATTGCGGTCGCGGTCGCGCGCATCATCCAGGCCGACGCGGCAAGCAAGATCGCAGGCGCGGCGCTCTATCCGAATGTCAATCTCAACGCCAGCGCAACCCGCACACGAAGCTCGCAAGCGAACGACAGCGGAGGCGGTGGCGGTGGCCGGTCTGAGCGCGTGTCCTACACGACGTTCCTCAACGCCAGTTATGAGATCGACTTCTGGGGCAAAAACCGCGCGATCTCCGAATCCGCACAGGAACTTGCCGTCGCCAGTCGCTTCGACCGCGACACCGTCGCGATCAGCACCGTGGTGAGCGTCGCAACTGCCTATTTTCTCGTGCTGTCTTCGCAGGATCGGCTGCGGAT
>Ga0075424_100007454_pt1 | contig 10619 bp, 6 predicted proteins | sample SoiMethybrSBSTD3_FD_75301 | JGI IMG/M metagenome (GOLD analysis project Ga0075424, IMG submission 75301) | Bulk soil microbial communities from a Populus tree surrounding site in Tennessee, USA - Soil MetaG P. TD hybrid SBSTD3 | ecosystem: Environmental > Terrestrial > Soil > Tree plantation...
AGCACTCATAACGCACTCCTATTCATTGGACCTATTTCTTAGAGCGAAGCTAATGCTTTCTTCGCTTCTTCGAGATCTGCAAAAGGAGACTTGTCGGCCAGTCTGATCGCAGCTTCGAGCTGGCGCCGCGCTTCTCCCTTGTCTCCTTGTACTTTCAATGCCATCCCGAGATGGTAGTGATAGGTGGCGCTCGGCGAACCATTCGCTTTACGAGCATCTGCCTCGTTAAGGGACACAGCCTGGCGCAGTTGTTCGACCGCCGCGGAATTGAGGTTCTTCTTGTAGTAAACCCATCCGAGCGTGTCGACAAATCCGGCCACGCTTGGGTTCCTTTGCACGACGCCCTGGGCCAATCTCACCGCTTCATCGAGATTGCCTTTTCCAGTGACTGCATAAAGCCAGGCAAGATTGTTAGCGGCGACGATTGAGTTCGGCTCCTTTTCCAACGCTTTGCGGTAATTCTCGGCGGCAGCATCGTAGTTCTTTCTCTGATCCTCGAGCATTCCGATCATCGTGTAAGCCGTCGCATTCTCGGGACGTCGAGCGACGACTTTCTGGAATTCGGCGATCGCGCGGTCTTCCTGTTTGGTGTTGATGTAAAGCGAAGCCAGCGAGTAGTAAGCCGCGAGGTAATTCGGATCCAACTCGAGTGCTCGATTCAACTCTGCTTCCGCGCTCTGTGAATTCTGCTGGGCGCCATACGCCAGTCCCTTCAGATAGTGCAGCGAAGCATTGTTGGGATACGAGGCGAGGGCCTGATCTAGCCGAGCGTGGGCTTTGTCGAGCGCCTGTGTTCTCGCGTAGAGATTGAGAAGACCATTAAGTGCATCGTAATTGGTGGGGTCAATTTTGAGAGCCGTTTCGAATAGGTTGACCGCATCCTGAGGCTTGTTCTCTGTTAGTGAAACCAGGGCCAGACTATTGTAGACGTGTGGACTGTTTGGATCGGTGTCTCTGGCGCTTTCGAAATCTTTGCGCGCAGCAGCACTATTCTTAAGCTGAAGCTGCGCCGTGCCTCGTGTCAGGTAAGTCTTCATACGAATTTCACGAAGCATCTCTGCCGATGTGTTGTCGCGACCGGGTACGGCTTTGTCCAAACGCGCGAGCAGGTCGCCTGCAAGTGGTATTGCGGCCTTTAGATCGCCTTGATCGCCGCGTAGCAGCGCGAGTTGAATCTGCAACAACTTTACTGGCAAGTAGTCGGGATATTTCTGTTCGAGGTCTGAAGCAAAAGTGCGGGCCTCATCTCTCAGTCCCAGGTTTGCATTGAACTGGGCCATGTAGAACAACCCCAACTGTGAGTTTGGATCCTGTCGCAAAACTTCTTTTAGATCTTCGACAGCGCTCTTCAGATCGTCTTGTTGACCACGCTGACCCTTCATTCGAGCCCGTAGTAAAATTGCCTTCCGGTCGTGCTCATCTTTCTTGAGTGCTTCCTCGATCTGAGCATTCGCGTTTTGGAAATCGCCCTTCGCCATGAAAATCTCCGTCAGCCGGTAACGAGCGTCCATGAAATCGGGAGACTTAGCGAGAATGTCCTGGTAAACGCGTACGGAGTCGTCGAGGCGGTTGGCAGCTGCGTAAAAATCGCCCAACATCGCTTGAGTCTGGGGTTTGTTCGGGTCGAGCGCAGCAAGTGCCTTAAACGACTCTTCGGCTTTATCTAATTGCCGGTTGCCAAGGTAATAACTTGCCAGCATAAACCTCGCGTTTTTATCCTTTGGGTCAACTTCGACAGCTTTGCGATATTCTGCTTCCGCTTCTGGTTGTCGATTGGACTGCGCGAGAAACTGCCCGTACAAAGTGTGTGCGAGGGCTGAATTGTTGTTTACGGAAATGGCCTTTTTATAATTCGCTTCGGCCTTGTCAAATTCCTTGTTGACTATATAGAAGCGGGCCAGGCTAAGGTACGATTCGACGCGGTTCGGATCTATTTGAATTGCGTGATTGAATTCCTCAAGAGCCTTGTCTTTTTGGTTCTGGTTGAAGAACACGCTGCCCATCAGGATGTGTCCTTCGATGTTGTTTGGATCTTTCTGAAGAATGTCCTGCGCGATTTTCTCTGCTGCAGCAATGACGTTAGCGTCACCGCGGCTGCCGACGATGTACACGTTCCCGAGCTTAAGCCTTGCGTCGAAATTGTTCGGATCGAGAGCTATAGTTTTCTGCAACTCCTCGACCATTTCCGGTCCGCGCTGGAGACCTTCAAACGCACGGGCAAGTCCCCAGTGTGCGGCTGCGAGGTTGCCGTCGATCTGAATCGCGTTACGAAACTCTAACGACGCTTCCTGAAACTTTTCGTCTTTCAGGTAGGCTTCGCCTCGCTTTACGTGATCGGCTTTGTTTTGTGCAGAAGTGGTGCAGCCGGCAAGAAAAATAGCTGTTGCTGCAAGAAGACAGAAAAGGCTTATCAGTTTGATAAGACCACGGCACTCGATTTTCATTTAATTCACTCCGTCAATTGTTCGCCTGGATAGGGACCAGGACAGCGTTAATGTTGTTTCAGGTTCTTGAAGAACGCCGGCGGGCAAATGCCGGTGATTCACTTAAACCCGAGACAATTTTCAGAAATAGTTAATTACTACTCACTTCCAGTTAGTTTGTTTGCGGAGTTTCCAAACTATAAAGCTTTCACTCCGCTTTCCCCATACGTTACGGTACATACTGGGGCATAACCGCGGATGCAGCCGAGGCAAACTCGATCGCTGCCTGTTCCGCTTCCGCTTCAGAACTCTTGATCGGCACAGTTACACGGACCATCGCACCGTCGGAGCGGCGCACTCGAACACTGTCGAGCACGGTGTAAAGCTTGCCCCAATACTCGCTGGCGACATTCCGTCCTCTTCCCTGGTACCAGTAGATCATCAGAGCCTTATAGTCGCCGGTTTGGATTACATACTTGTTAGCAACGAAGCTTGTGCCATCAGGCAGTGCAATCGTTGCTTTACCCGGCTCACTCAACGTCCATCCCGACCCGGGCAGGCAATTCAATGGACTGTGATAACTCGCGCCAGTGCGCTGCGTGGCGTAGTAGCCTACGTAAAAATTGGCAATCTGGCCCTGCGGTTTGCGGAAATCACGCAGCAAGTAATCGCTGGCTCGCAGTACTTTAAGAGTGGCGTCGTCTAGTATTTGATCGTTTCCTGTCTTTTGCCACGCACCTACAGTTTGGGGAAAGTCTTTCAACTCTTTTCGCTCGACGTGCGCTTCACCGAGATAGGCCCAACCGTTGACGAGAACGCCAGCCACGAGAATCAACACCAGCAGAATGCCGAAGCGCATTGAAGATTTCATAACTCTGAGCCTTCGGCTGAAACCACTGGACTCATCGAGACAGCGTGGTCAGGTTCGGGCGATTTCCTTTCAACTGAATGCTCGCCCTCGGCCTGAGCCGGCTTAAAGCGATCAAGTAGTATGCCAATACCAAACAGCAGGACAAAAGCAACGATATAGATGGCCCAACCCGAAAAAGAATGGAAGAAACCATCAGCGACCTGCGTTCCATAATAGTGCGCCAGCACACCGGTACCGCTCACTCTGAATGCATTGGTCAAAATGGCAATCGGGATTGCTGAAACGACGATAATGGTCGCCCGCCAGAACCAGTAATCTCGAAGGAATCCAAAACGCTTACCGGAACTTGGTCCATTTCCCGAAGGGGAATGGGTGAAATATGCGAAGACGACGGCGAGCGTCAAAAGCGTCATGAGCGAGCGAATGCCGCTGCACGCCTCGACCACCTCGAGTTTCTTGGTATCAAACGAGTTTAGTGGCTTCAGTTCGATGATGTTTCCCTGGCGCAACACGGGAATTCCGAGCATGCTCATGGACCAGACGGCGCAGCGCGACGCAAATAATTGCAGGGGAAAAGCGATCTTGTTGAAGACGATTGTCGGAATCGGCAGCGCCAGGAACAGCAGACCGAACGGGACCAGGAGCAGTCGTAACAGACTAAAGCCCCAGAAGTAGATCACCGTGCCGGCCAGAAGCAGCATTAGCGAAAGTCTTTGTGTGTATAGTTCTGCCCCGGCAACTCCGGCCCACAGGGCGAATAAGCCACACACGACGGCGGCTCCTCCGAGGAGCACTGACGGCTGCACCGGCACGCGAGCAAGTTTGTCTCGCTGAGACCAGATGATATAGCCGATGATGAAAGGGATTAAGAGACCGTGGGAATAGTTCTCGTCGTTCCACCAGTCATAGGAAAGCTTCGCCAGGACAGTGGCGTAGGCAAAAACGATGGCGAAACTGATGGCTATACCACGCCACAGTTTCTTTGCGGCAGGGACACTCATTCGTATTCCTTGATGGATTTCGCAAGAAAAGGGCAAGTTTTCTTACAAAAGCCGTAGGGTGACTAACTGATTCTCACCCGAACTAATTTAACGCGAGAGCAGCTTATCTCAAATCGGCGCCCCGTGACAATCGCCCGGCGCCTTCGCCACACATTTATGAAATGATTAAAGGGACCTTTGTTCCGAATCCGCGTCCATCCGCGTAAATCCGAGGCAAACAAAAAAGGGGGGTGACTCGGTCGGAGTCACCCCGTCCATTGGACCAACAGATTAAGAATTACTAGTTGACGACAATCCCGGCTGTATTACTTCGTCGACCGCCGGCAACGACCGTGATTTGTACGCTGCCTGCGCCCGCTAATTCAGGAACCAACCGGATCGTTACCTGGTCCAACCCGCGTTGCATACTGGTTGCACCAGCAAACTCTACCGGCAAACTGAACACCTTGCCGCCACTAGTACGCGCCTCCACCGTAACCGACTCCGCATAGTTTTCGAGAAGTTTTCCGTTACTCAGGAAAACGTCGTTGGTGACATTCGTATTCGACAAACCGGTACTGATGCCCGATGCCAGAATGGTTAAGCGACTGTTGCCACCATCTCCAAACAATCCCGAAGAGAACGATGAGAACCCACCGAGGAATCCAAATGCATTGACAGTCGCACCCGATGCATTCGCGTCGCCTTGTTGGATGAAGATCATCGGATTTAGACCAGCGACACTCGCCGTAGTGTGCACGATATAACCGTCGCGAGTGGTAACGATGACGTCAGCAAGACCTCCCGGCAAATCAGCAGGCACGTTGAACGTGATCGCTGTCGGTGAAACAGAGATCAGCGAAACTGCGGTTCCGCCGACCGTCACGCTAACACCTCCGAGTTCATACGTAGTGTTGGGAGGCGCGACATCCGTAACCGATGTCATCGGATTGGACGCCGCACACGACAGCGCGGCACTACCGTTTGGAGAAAGATTCACGCTGTTGCTACTCAACGGAAGAACATCAGGCTGATCGATCGAGATATTAGCGCGCGCGTTGATCTTATTTGCGGCGCTAAGACTCTGGCTCGAGATCGCGCCATCAACCATCAGATCTTCGCAGAATGTCAGGTAAGCGTCGATCTTGTTTAGTCGATCGACTATGCCCGAACCCGCCGACTGCTGCTTCGCGAGCGCCGAGCTCGACTTGGCAAGGTACAACGCCGCGAACAGATATCGATCGATATCTGAGGCCGCGCTGAACATCGACCGTTCAGTTGAAAAGTCGACATACGCCTGATCGAGAACTGTGATTAACGAATCGACGTCACTGCTTTTAGCCGCTGCCGACGATTGCGAGAAACTTGAATTTGAACTCGTAAACGTACTCTGGAGAGTTGAAGTACTGTTTCTGCCGCTACGAACAGACTTGAGCGCCTTACTGATCTTGACCGTGATCGGACTCGATGTCGCTACAAGGCCTTTATCGTCCGTCGTGGATGCGGTCATTGTATAAGTGCCAGCCGCGGGATTACTCCACACCATGCTGTATGGCATAGTGTTCAGCGTTCCGAGCACAGTTGAATTCGCCTTAAAGACAAGGCGCGTCACCACACCGTTTGACGCTGACGCCGCAAGCGTCGGGCTCGTGCCAAGGCTGTACGTCGTATTGCCGGACGGGGCAGTTAATTTAACCGTGACCGAAGATGATGGAGTTGGCGTTGGAGTCGGTGACGGAATTGGTGTCGGAGTTGGAGTTGGTGTTGGCGTAACTATTGGGTTGGGTGTCGGCGTGCCACTCGGTGTCGGAGTTGGACTGGGAGTGGGTGATGCCGCGCCTGTTCTCCAGGCCAGATATTTTCCGCCCGAGCGATAAGATTCATCGTATTCCTTGCCTCGATAAGCGGCTAAACCACGATATCCATCGTTGCCACTGTAGGTAGCGTCGAAGATCTCATCACCCCATTGCCGGTAGCGGCTGTCACCCGTTATTGAAAAAGCATAACCAAATTGAGAGATGGCGGTAGCGTTTAACTGGCGCGCTTCAATGATCTGGCTGGTATCCGAAGGCGGAAACGGGTTCGAAGCATTGCCACAACCTTGTTCGCAGGAGAATCCAGTATTGAAGGAGCCGTGAATGTAGTAATACATCGCACGCCAGCCATTTGAACTATAGCTGCGCATGTATTCATGCTCGGCCGACTTTAGGATCGCATTCTTCACCGTGGCATCACCGGTTAGACGATGAACAGCGATCATGCCCTCGTTTAGTATCCCAACCTGGAAAGGCTGTTCTATTCCAGTCACCCCATCCAGAGCGCCAGGAGATGAATCATCTACGTTGAAACGATATGACCCATCTGTGTACTGCAGCCGGGCGTAATAATTGACGGCTCCGGCAAGAGCACGTGTGCGGAAAGAACCCCTGGTAGCGGGATCGGGGTGGACTGCGCCCAGATCAGCCGCGTACAACAACATGAACCCGCCGTCACGTATGCCGTAGTAGAGAGATGGGTAGTTGCTGGGAACTTCAACCCAGTTGTGATACTGATAATTCACATAGTCGGTAATCCATGGCCACATCTCCGGCCGTCCATCGAGTGCACGCAAGATCAAACCGGTGAGCCCGACACTGCGCGGCGCGAATCCGTCTCCGGACGCAGAGACAAGATTTTTGCCGTAATCGATGACCGGCTGCGACCACCACGAATCGGCCACCTTACGCGCGCAGTCCAGGAAGCGCGAATCGCCGGTTCGGTAATAGTTCGTGTATTGCGTAAAAGCGAAGTCGTAATAGTTCAGGTAGCCCTGGTAGTAATCAACCTCCTGCGCAGTTGGCGAGGATATCGATTGGCCGGTTAAAGTGCTTCCCTGCCACGGCAGCGTCAAGGTCAGCGAAGTATCACTTTGCACGGACGCAACAATCTTAACCAGTCGTCCTGCCGCACCATTCGAGATAATCGCATAGTCTTTGGCCTGGGTCAGAAACTTTGTACCCACGCCAGTGACAGTCTTACTACCGTTGGTTACGGAGACTGTTCCGGTAATCAGCACGTTTCCGGGTGTGTGAGCTACGTCCGGAAATTCGCTACACAAAGTCAATCCACGTGAAGTTGCATTCTGATCGAACCAGCTCGCCCCTGAAACATTGCTCGTTCCACTGACGAGTTGTGGTCCAACCAGAAAAGCCACTTCCGGAGAGGGCATGGTTGCCTGAGTGTTCGAACCAGCCTGAGCCTGTACCCTGAAGGAAACGAAGGGTAAGGGTGATATTAGAATTGCAGCAGCCAGAATTAATGAGATCCAAATACGATTAGGAGACAATAAACGTCGGCTCAAGCTGAACATGAAAAACCCTCGTTTCGTTTATCAAGATCTAAAAAAGGGCAATGGAGACTCGGGTTAGACCCGCACCGAACACAGCGTGAGAGTTGACGAGAGGTCACCGACGGTAAGCGCAAACGGTGGGGTTTGTCTTTGGACCAACTGGTCCATCCTGGCCGCAGCGAACAGCCCCGGGGCATGGGGTCTGCGGTTACAAGTAAACCTGCGATTTAGAAATAATGAATGAGTTAAGGGAAAAAAGAACGATGGAGAAAACAGGCTTGGTGCTTCACGACTGACGCAAAGCTCACGCTTGGTTGGAGAAGATTCCCCGGAATGTTCTGGTAGCTGTTTCAGTTGTCGGACTGAAAACAGTGCGAAGGCGCCATCTTCGTGGCGTTTATACCTTCGCAAAACGACGTAAACGGAGAATCCACTTTCTCCGATCGCCTTCGGCAACCAGACAATCTTTTGGTGCCCTGTCGCCTTCCCAGGGCAAATCTTCACAAAAGACTCACGGCTTTGCGTCCCTGCCTCACAACAGGTTTGCCTTTGTCGTGTGCAATCGTCTTTAGAAAGAACGTAATCGGGCATGTACCCGTAACGACTATTCATTAAACACGTGCTCCAGTTGTTTGTCAATATGAATCATTGCAAAACTATGTTGTGCAACTTGACCGAACCATGACCGATCCGCTGGTTTAAGTCGGGCGCAAGCTACGCCTGATCCCCCGCGCGGAGTACTGCTTTTTATTGCATTTTGGCTAGAAGGATTGGTGTGGACAGATCACTAAATAAACTTGGAAGGCTCGCCCGGGAGATTATCTAAATGAATGCAAATGCCGCAGGGGAGAATTCCGCGTGATCTACAACCAAGCCGACATTTCAATGAACCGCCGAATAAAAATGCCGGGAACCGCTTAAGACAAGAAGACTTTATCGCGAATTTGTTACAGCGTTGGTTGTCAAAAGATTGCAGTTCTTTTGTGGATTAAGACACAAACGTTTGCTAGCGTACGCTCGGAACGCGTCTTTAAGAGTAATTGGTAGACGCTCATGATTGATGGTATGTTGAATTGACCGTCGCGCAGATGGTGAACTCCTATGATGACGCTTGTGACGATACTCTTTTTCGCAGGAACTCTGGGTGTCGCAGTTTTCCTGAATTCATATCTGGACAAACGAGAAGAGAAGAAATCGAGAAAGTGAGATCATCCGGACCGGTAATAAATAAGCTTCACATACTCACCTGCTACGATCCGCCAACCGCGCGGGGATAACCACCAAAACCAGGGAGATGGTGTTTGCCTGCCATTCTTGACGGAAGTCAATCCGACTTGAACTCCGCTTCCTTCAAATTCATGACGAAATGTCCAAAGCGCCCGGCGTGAGTGATAAGGCGAAGTAAGGACTAATAACGAATGCCACCCACGATTCGCCGCTGTTGTTCGCAGTAAGTCAGCTTCGTCACGAGTGCTGCTGACGACATTCGGTAGAATCTCAACACTGTCGTTTGAGATTCCTTGACGTTGCAACTCGCTCAACGCGCGTTCCACAAACAAAGGATTTCGTTCTTCTGCGTTGGACCAGCCGCTTCGTAGCCCGTCATTGGTGAGAATGATCTTCTTCACTCGCCCCGCTTTGAAGATCTCCGCTGCTGCTTCTGAACGTTCGATGTAGTTTGCAGAGCCTCCGAGAACGACAAGCACATCAGTCTGCGGCAAGTCAGCCTCTACAACGAGAGCGCGTGCACCAACCCACGCCACAATCTCCCAGATGAGAAGCAGCAAAACACAAATGTATATTCTTCGCCGTTTACTGATTTGAATCTACTTGAATCGATCGCCGGCTCGCTTCAAGCGAGCGGCCGCCCAACCGATACGCACCCGGGGGTCGTCCGCAGAGCTACTACTCTTCAACATCTGTAGTGCGACTTTCAAATGATCGATTGCCGCATCGAGTTCGACACCTACAACAGATGAGCTCCCGAATTTCCCAATCACTTCGTCTCGCGCGCCTGATACTTGATTCAACAACGATTGCACATCCGACTCCGAAGGCGCCGCTGTGGTAAGACGCATAGCCTCCGTGAGCGCAGCCGCGATGATCTCCTGAGGACGCTCTAATGGCGCTGTCGGCGCTCCAGGCGCCGGCACGGACGATTTAATTTCACGCGACATGGGCGCTGGAGTTGTGGGAGTCGTAGGAGGCGCATCATAAGCCAGTCTCCACGCGAGGTATTTACCTGACGAACGAAACGATTCGTCGTATTCCTTTGCGCGCGTTGCGGCCAACCCGCGGTAACCGTCTCGGCCGCTAAAGGTCGAGTCAAAAACATCGTCGCCCCACTGGCGATACTTGGGATCTTTCGAAATCAGGTAGGCATAACCGAATTGATGAATCGCGGTCCCGTTGAGCTGTCGCACTTCGCTGACCAGACCGGCATCCGACGGCGGAAAGCTATTCGCTGCGGCGCCACAACCTTTTTCACACGACTCACCTTTGTCTTTCGTTTTGCCTCCCACTAAGTAATACATTCCGCGCCAGCCTTTTGAATTGTAAGAGCGCAGGTATTGGTGCTCGGCGGATTTCAGAATTGCCCGCTTGACTACTTCATTATTCGTAAGCCGGTGAATTGCGATCAGTCCCTCAGCCAATAAACCAACCTGAAAAGGTTGGGTGGTCTTGTCGATCGTGTCGAGATCGAAGTAAAACCCGCCATCCTGCGCCTGCAACCGTCCATAATAATTGATTGCGGCGTTGAGTGCTTTCTGTCTAAATTCCTCGCGTACCTTCGCGTCCGGATGCACTCGCGCCAGATTGGCTGCGAACAACAACATGTATCCGGGATCTCTGACTCCGTAATAAAAACCCGGATACGTAACACGAAGTCCAACCCAGGTATCAAACTGCTCGCGTACGTACTTCGTGATCCACGGCCACATCTCGGGTCGACCGTCGAGCGCTCGTAGAATTAGGCCATTCAAACTGATGTTTCGCGGTGCCATACTAGCGGTGAC
>Ga0075424_100007461_pt1 | contig 10617 bp, 7 predicted proteins | sample SoiMethybrSBSTD3_FD_75301 | JGI IMG/M metagenome (GOLD analysis project Ga0075424, IMG submission 75301) | Bulk soil microbial communities from a Populus tree surrounding site in Tennessee, USA - Soil MetaG P. TD hybrid SBSTD3 | ecosystem: Environmental > Terrestrial > Soil > Tree plantation...
GGCCAGGTGATCTACAAGGCGACGACGCTGACGTTCACCGGTCTCGCTGTAGCGTTAGGCATCCGCGCCGGGCTGTTCAACATCGGCGCCGAGAGTCAGCTCGCGAGCGGGGGGTTTCTCGCCGCGCTCGTGGGCCTCGCGATGCCGCGCGGCACACCGGCGGTAGTGGCTGTCGTCGCCTGCCTGCTGGCAGCCGCTGCAGGCGGCGGCGCGGTGGGCGCAATTCCGGGCGCGCTCAAGGCGCGCTTCGGCGCGAGCGAAGTGATCGTGACGATCATGCTCAACTTCGTCGTGCTGGCCCTGCTCAACTACATCGTCGCCGCTCACATCCACGTGAGCGAGACGTTGCACACACCCGAGATGAACGCCGGGGCGCTGCCGCGACTTACCTCGGTCTTCCCCAAGTTCGCCGGGTCTGCGGCCAATACCACATTCCTCCTGGCCATCGCTGCAGCCGCCGGCGTGTGGTGGTTTCTGTTCAAAACGCGACCCGGCTATGAGCTGCGCGCCGTTGGGTTGCAGCCCGACGCGGCCGAATACGGGGGCGTTCGCGTCGGCACCGTCTGGGCGAAGACGATGATCTTGAGCGGCATGCTCGCCGGACTGGGTGGTCTCAACTATGTGCTCGGCTACAAGCACTACTACGAGGAGGGGTTTGCCGGGGGCAGCGGGTTTCTGGGAATCGCGGTCGCCCTGGTGGGGCGGAACCACCCGGTTGGGGTGGTGATCGCAGCGCTGCTCTTCGCGACGCTCTCGCAGGGCGGACTAGCGGTGAACGCGCTGGTCCCGAAACAGATGGTCGATGTGCTGACGGCCGTCGTGATCATCGCCGTTGCCACAGCAGTGCCTGAGGTCCGGAGGGCGTTGGCGGCTGCCCGAAGTTCATCGGGAATAGGGAATCGGGAATCGGGAATCGCTGAATCGGCGCGAACCCAGGAACCTCCCAATTCGCGATTCCCTATTCCCGATTCCCGACCGTGATTGCGTTTCTCATCCAGACGCTCCGCATCGCCACGCCGTACTTGTTCGCGGCGGCGGGCGGGATCGTCTCGGAGCGGGCGGGGATCATTGCCCTCACGCTCGAAGGATTCATGCTCACGGGGGCCTTCTGCGCCGCCCTCGGGAGCTACTACTCCGGGTCGCCGTGGCTCGGGATTGTCGCCGGGGCTGCTGGCGGGCTCCTGGCCGCCCTCCTGCATGCCCTCGCGACCATTCGATACCGTGCGGACCAGGTCGTGATCGGGATCGCGATGAATCTGCTGGCGGTCGGCGTCACCCGGTTTTTCCTGCGCCTGGCGTTCGACAGCTCGTCCAACTCACCGCGAATTCCCGGCTTTGGCGGCGCTCAGGTCCAGAGCGGCGTTTTTTCATCCCTCGCGAACCCTCTCGTCTGGCTCGGTGTTCTTAGCATGGTCGCAGTCGGTTGGCTTCTCTACCGGACTCCGTTCGGGCTTCGAGTGCGTGCGGCCGGCGAAAAACCGGAGGCAGCCCTCTCGGTTGGCGTTCCGGTGAGGCGAGTCCGGTGGCTAGCGGTGGCGGTGTCGGGCGCGTGCGCGGCGATGGCCGGGTCGTACCTCGCACTTGATCAGCACCAGTTCACGGACGGAATGACGGCCGGGCGTGGCTTCATCGCGCTGGCCGCCGTCATTTTCGGCAAATGGGACCCGAAACGTGTTACGATTGCGTGTCTCTTGTTTGCCGCAGCCGAGACGATGCAGATCCGTTTGCAGTCGCTTCAGCTCGTCCCGTCACAGTTCGTTGAGATGATTCCTTACGTCCTGACAATCATCGCGTTGGCCGGTGTGGTGGGACGGGCGGCACAGCCCGCAGCGCTTGGCAAGGCAGTCGACTGATCGATACGGCCCTCAATGGTCCTGGACATCGCAACATCTCTGCAGTCACCCGTTGTGCGCGTCGTGCTCGGCGTGCTCGCGGCGGGGCTGCTGTACACGCTGGCCCGCGAGCTCACCAAGATCCCGGCGAAGCTCATGGTGCTCATGGCGACGGCATTCCTCGACATGGTCGGGTTGCTGATCGTCGTGCCGATCCTTCCGTTCTACGCGCGGCGTCTGGGCGGCGAGGGATTCAACGTGGGTGCCGTGCATTTCGGGATCGGCACCGTGGTCGCGATGCTCGTGTCCACCTTCACGGTCGCGCAGCTGGTGAGTGCGCCCGTATGGGGGCGCTTTTCGGACCGATTCGGGCGGCGGCCGGCGCTCCTCGTCGCACTTGGCGCGTCGGCGATCGCGTACGTGATCTTCGGGTTCGCGAATTCGCTGCCGATGCTCTTCATCTCGCGCCTCATCCAGGGCGCGGGGGGCGGGACCGTCGGGGTGATTCAGGCGTACGTCGCGGATTCGGTGGAGCCCGATCAGCGTGCCCACGGCCTCGGCTGGCTTTCGGCGGCGACGAACCTCGGGGTAGCGCTCGGGCCGGTGCTCGGGTCGTTTTCCGTCACGTTAGGCAACAAGGTGTGCAATCTCGGCGGCGGTGATGTCGCCGGGCTTCACGCCGTCGGCCACGCGATGCCCGGCCTGGTGGCTGCGGTGCTGTGCCTCGTGAACATGGCGTTCGCGTGGAACTACCTGCGCGAGTCGCACCACGTGACGGGCGAGCATTCCGTGCCGCACAAGCGGCGCTCGTCGCGTGAGGCGGTACTGCGGGTGCTCGAGCATTCCGGGGAACCGGCGTCGCGGCTCATCTGGATCTACGCGATCGCGATGGGCGCGTTCCAGGGCGTGACGGCCGTGCTGGCGCTGTTTCTGGCGGATCGATTCCAGGTCACCGAGCAGACGATCGGCTACTTCTTCATGTACATCGGGTCGATCTCGGTGTTCACGCGGGTCCTGGTGCTCGGGAAGGCGGTCGATCGGCTGGGTGAGCCGCGCCTCTCTCGCATCGGGGTGTTCCTGCTGGCGGTCGGGTTGGGCGGCATGCCGCTCGCGCGATCGCTTCCGGTGCTGGCGCTCGCGGTGGCGTTCATTCCGCTGGGCACCGCGTTCACGTTCCCGTGCGTGACGGCACTCCTGTCGCGCGTGATCTCGCCGCGCGAGCGCGGGCTGTACATGGGAGTGCAGCAGACGTTCGGCGGTGTCGCGCGCATCATTGGGCCGTTGTGGGCGGGCTTCGCCTACGACCATCTCGGCACTGGCGTTCCGTTCTTCACCTCGGCAGCCGTCGTGCTCGCGACGTTGATGCTCGGCGTCGGTCTCGAGCAATTCGTTAGGCCGCCGGCGACGGCGTAAGTGGGCGGCTGGCGACGGCGACTGGCGACAAGCATACAGCGGAAACCCTCGGGACGCTCAGCTCGAATAGAGAGGCCTCCCGAGGGTTCTCGCTTCTTAGCAGCCGCCAGTCGCCCGCCGCCCGTCCCCCGTTGTCTTATCGTCCCGGCTCACTGTCCAACACCTCACGCGCGACGTCGACCATCGGAACGGATCGGTCCTGGCTCGTGCGCTGGAGGATGCGGTAGGCTTCCTGCTCGGAGAGGCCGGTGCGGCGCATCAGGATGCCTTTCGCGCGCTCGATCGCCTTCCGGTTCTCCAGCTGCTGCTTAACGAGGACAACCTCTTCACGCGCCGTGCGCAGCTCGCGGGTGCGCTGTGCGGCGAGGCGGATGCTCGAGTCCAGCAGCCCCGCCGGACACGAGCTCGGAAGCACCGAGATCGCCGCCGTGTCGGCGACGTCGCCGTCGAGCGCGAACGTCGGTTCGCCGGACAGGAAGATCAGCGCGACGCCGGGGTTGTCGTGCGCGAGTGTCTTCGCCGCCTCGACCATCCGCGTGGGCCCGAGATGCGCATCGAGCAGCAGCACGTCGGGCGCGAGCTCGCGCGTGCGGTCGAAGGCATCGCCCATCGTCGTCGCTTCGCCGACGACGATGTGTCCGATCGCGCTCAGGCTCCGACTGAGCGAGCCGCGTAGGTCACTGTCATCTTCGGCGATGAGGACTCGCACCGGTGACGCTGGAGCATCGATCGCCGTCGCGATACGGCCATCCGCTGCCATGCAGTGCTCCCAGTAAGCGTGCGCGGCTAAAGCATCGGCGTCGATGTCATCCGCGGGAATCGAATATCCGCTGAATTGCTCGGGACGTCAACCAATGGTCCGACCATTTCGCGCGCGATCCCCGGATTAGAAATCGCGGTCGATGCTACGCCACGTTCGCTGTGCGTGCCCTCTCTTCCGTGTCGGCGTGGGTAATGAGTCTGACGCCGCGCTGGTACGTAAAGTAGGAATACGCCCATTGCAGCAGGACACTCAGGCGGTTCCGGAACCCGACCAGGTACATGATGTGAACGAACAGCCAGAACCACCACGCGACCCACCCGACGACTCGGAAGCTTCCGAAATCCGCGACCGCCTTGTATCGGCCGATCGTCGCCAGGTTTCCCTTGTCGCGATAGCGAAACGGAATGGTTCCGTCCTCACGGAGGCGCCGCGCGATGTTGTCAGCAGCGCGCTTGCCCTGCTGATTCGCCGCCGGCGCCACCCACGGCACCTGGACGCCACGACTGTCCTTCAACGTGGCCATATCGCCGATGACGAACACTTCGGGGTGATTCGGTATCGATAGGTCCGCCTCCACCATAACGCGGCCGGCACGATCGAGAGGCGCTCCGAGCATTTTCCCCAGGGGAGACGCGGCGTTTCCCGCGGCCCAGAAGATGGCTCTCGTCCCGATACAATCGCCCGATCCAATGCACGCAACACCGGCTTCGACTCGGGACACGACCGAATTCAGCCTGACATCGACGCCGAGCGCGCGAAGGTCCGCGAGCGCGCGGTCTGAAATCTCCTGGGGAAACGCCGCCAGCAGTCGCGGCCCGCCTTCGATGAGCACGACATGAGCACGCGTTGGATCGACGCGCCGGAAGTCTCGACGTATCCCCCGAAGCACATCGGGAATAAGGCCGGCGAGCTCCACACCAGTGGGGCCTCCGCCGACGATCACGAACGTCAGATACCGTTCGCGCTCCTCGGCATCATCCGCGAGCGCCGCGAGCTCCGCACGCTCGAGCGCAAGGAGGAACCGTCTGCGAATCTCCAGGGCATCGTCGATGGTCTTGAGTCCCGGGGCAAAGGACTCCCACTGATCATGACCGAAGTATGAATGGCGTGCACCGGCGGCGAGGATGAGATAGTCGTAGTGCACAAGCCGCGATCGACCCTCACCTTCATCCACGGTTAGATTGCGGTTAGTGACGTCGATCCCGGTCACTTCCGCGAGTAAAACCGTCGCATTCTGCTGATAACGCAGCACATAGCGGATCGGGGCCGTGATGTCGCTCGGATTGAGCGTGGCAGTCGCGACCTGGTAGAGGAGGGGTTGGAATGTGTGGTGGTTGTTTCGATCGATGACCGTCACGTCTACGTCGGAGCGACGTAACGCTCGTGCGGCAGTGAGTCCGCCGAACCCACCACCGACAATGACAACGTGTGGCCGATCCTGGTCTGGCGTCATGGGCAGCGGCTGAATGGTACGGTAGCCAATAGGAAACGAGAATCCAACGACGTCAGGGTTTGTTCCTGGCCTACGCGGCAGCCTTGCTAGTGATGGACGCGAGCGGATACTATGGCCGCGCTCGATGTGCGCTTGCCCCAGCTTCTACCGACATGACTACTCCTAGCGACTCGCCAACGCCGGCGACCCCGACGTTTCGAAAGACGTTGATTCGCGTTATGACGGTCCAGGTCGGGGCGCTGCTCCTGCTCTGGCTGCTCCAGTCGCGTTACACGGCCTGACCGACAGTTCGTGCACGCGCTCGATTGGGTCATTCTCGTCGTCTATCTCGCGTACGTCGGGATAGACGGGATTCGACGTACGCGGCGGTCCAGCGAGATGGAGGGTTATCTCCTCGCCAACCGCAGCCTCCCCTGGTGGGCCGTTGGGCTCTCGGTGATGGCCACGCAGCTATCGGCCGTCACGATGATCGGCACCACCGGCCAGGGCGCGACGGACGGTCTTCGATTCATCCAGTTCTATTTCGGCCTTCCGCTCGCGATGGTGATCATCGGTGTCACGCTCGTGCCGTTCCTGCACGGCGCGAAGGTGTACACGGCCTATGAGTACCTGGAGCGCCGGTTCGATGCGAAGACGCGCTCGCTGACGGCGTTCCTGTTCCTGATCTCGCGCGGGATGTCCTGCGGGACGATCCTCGCGGCGCCGGCCGTCGTGTTCGCGTCCATCTTCGGATGGCCGATCGGGCTCTCCGTCGCGATCATGGGTGTCCCAACCGTCCTCTACACGGTCGTCGGCGGCGTGCAGGCGGTGACGTGGGCCGACGTGAAGCAGATGGTACTGGTCGTGACCGCGATCGCCGCGGTGATCACCGTCGTCCTGCTGAAGCTGCCCGTGAGTCCCGATGACGCGCTCCGGATCGCCGGCTCGGTGGGACGCCTGCGTGCGTTCGATTTCCACTTCGACGTGACGCAGCAGTACACGTTCTGGTCCGGCGTGATCGGCGGCACGTTCCTCATGATGTCGTACTTCGGCACCGACCAGAGTCAGGTACAGCGATTTCTGACGGCGAAGTCCGTCGACCAGGCTCGTAGCTCGCTTCTCATCAGCGCGTACTGGAAGATCCCGCTGCAGGCGGGCGTGCTTCTGATCGGTGTGTTGGTGTTCGTGTTCTATCTGTTTCAGAAGCCGCCCCTGCTTTTCAATCCAGCGCACGACCGACGCGTGCGCGAGACCGAGCCGGCACGGTACCAGGCGCTGGCGGCCCAGTATGGAGCGGCGCTCGCGCAACAGGACGCGGCCGCACGTGGCATCGCGAGGCACGATGATCCCGGGGCACTCGACGCGTTTCGCTCTGCGGAGAAGCACGTCGAGGGCGTGCGCACCGAGGCGCTGGCGCTGGCCGAGCGAGTGACGGGCGAGCCGTCGAAGGACGTGAACTACATCATCCCGCACTTCGTGCTGTTCGACCTCCCTGTCGGCCTAACGGGGATCTTCATCGCGGCGGTGATGGCGGCGGCGATGTCGGCGGTGGCGGCGGAGCTCAACTCGCTCGCGACGGCGTCGGTGATCGATTTCTATCGACGCTGGGTGCGACCAAACGCGCCGGATGCGGAGTACCTTCGTGCCTCGAAGTTCGCGACGGCGTTCTGGGGTGTCTTCGCGTGCATCATCGCGACTTACGCCGTGAGCCTCGGATCGCTGATCGAAGTCGTGAACCGGTTCGGTTCCTTCTTCTATGGCTCGATCCTCGGCGTTTTTCTGCTGGCGATGATTCCCAGGTCGCGCGCAACGGGCGCGTTCATCGGGCTCGTCACCGGCATGTTGGTGGTTGGCACCGTGAACTTCGCCCGGCCGTCGGTGGCGTTCCTGTGGCATAACGTCATCGGCGCCGTCACGGTCGTCGTGGTCGGGCTGGTCGTGAGTAGCCTCGGTAGGCGAGAGCTGCCAGCTGCACGCAGCTGACGGCTGGTAGCCGACGGCCGCGTGCTACTGCCGCGTGCTGCGAGCTGCTGCTATTACCGCCTGATTGTCATCCCGAGCCAACAGGCGAGGGATCCTAATCGTCCCGAAAGAGAGCCCTCCCTCGGGACAGTGAAGATCCCTCGCCTGTCGGCTCGGGATGACACGCCTTCGTCGCCCGTCGCCCGTCGCCCGTCGCCCGTCGCCCGTCCCCCGTCGCCCGTCCCCAGCTCTCTGTACATCACAACTGAATCATTATAATATCACAAGCGAATCCGCGCGGATGTCGGGTGGAGAGCGCACTGCGGGACCAAGAACGTCACGGGTCGGTGGTAGCGAGGGGTACTTCCCCGCTCGCGCCCGGGATCATCGTCGCGGCCGCCGTAACGTTTGTCATGACGGCGTCGGAAGAGCTGTGGAAGCGGTTCGTCCCGCGCTACATCGAGGCGCTCGGCGCCCCGGTCATAGCGGTCGGCGCGTACGGGACGTTGCGCGACCTCGTGGACGCGTTGCTGCAGTATCCCGGTGGCTGGGTGACGGACCGCTTCGGCCGACGCGCCGCGCTTCGTTCGTTCATCCTCCTCGCCGCCGTCGGGTATGTGGCGTACCTGTGGGCGCCGACCTGGCCGCTGACGTTCCTGGCGTTGCCGTTCGTGATGTGCTGGGCGAGCGCCGCGAGCCCGACGGTGTTCGCGATCATCGGCGACTCGTTGCCATCCGCTCACCGGACGATCGGCTTCACGGTGCAGTCCATGACACGGCGCATTCCGATCGCCATCGCACCGGCGTTAGGCGGCGCGCTGATCGCGAGGCTTGGCGTGCGTGATGGCGTACGCGTCGGCCTTGCCGTCGCGATCGTCGGGGCAGCGGCCGCGTTCGTCGTTGCGGGAGCGATCGGTCGGCGCGGTAGCTCGCGTGGGGCACCGGCCGCTGACCGAGGCGGTTCGACCTCGATGCGTGACGTCTGGTCGCGCATGCCACCCGCACTCCATCGTCTGCTCGTGTCCGATGTGCTTGTCAGGACCTGCGAGTCGATGGTGGACGTCTTCGTCGTGTTGTACGCCACGCGAGTCATCGGCGTCACGGCGCCGCAGTTCGGCGCACTGGTCAGCGTGCAGATGGTCGCGTCCATGGTCGTGTACGTGCCGGCAGCGGCGCTTGCGCGTCGCATTGGTCGCAAGCCGCTCGTCATCGCGACGTTCGTTGCCTTCGCGCTGTTCCCTCTCGCCGTCATCGCCGCGGGGAGCTTCGCCGGGCTCGTCGCGGCGTTCGTCGTCGGTGGGCTTCGGGAGACGGGCGAGCCGGCTCGTAAGGCGGCGATCGTGGATCTCGCGGACCCCGGCCACCGCGGCCGGACCACGGGACTCTACTATCTCGTGCGCAGTCTCGCGATCACGCCTGCGGCCGTGGTGGGTGGCGCGCTGTGGAGCGTGAGACCTGAGCTGCCGTTCGTCATCGCCGGTGCGTTCGGGTTGCTTGGCGCACTGGCCTTCGCGCTGACGGTGCCGGCCAGCGAGGTTTGAACCTCGTGGTTCCAGGGTCGGCGAGCGACGAACCCGACGTCACAGCTCGAACGGAGTCCCCAGCCCGAGCTCCTTCGCGCGATTGTACACCTGCCACGCCGCCGCGAGGTCCTGGAAGGCGAGGCCGACGCTGCCGAAGACCGTGATCTGGTCGGGCCGCGTACGCCCGGGCTTCACACCGGCTATGACTTCGCCAAGCTCCGCATGAATCGCCTCAGGCCCGAGGCCGGCGCCGGCGATGGCTCCCATCTGCGCGGCGAGATCGCGGTCGTCACAGACGAAAAGCGAGCCGGCGATGAGACCGGCATCGAGCTCGCCCTTCGCCGGCTCGTCGGCGCCCACGGCCGTGATGTGGACGCCGTCCCTGACCATCGATCGCGACAGGAACGGCTGCTTCGACCACGTGGCCGTGATGATGACATCGGCGTCCCGGACGGCAGCGGCGACGTCGCGCTGCACGACGACCTCGATGCCTAACGCCGATCCAACGCGTGTGACGTAGGATTCGGCGCGTGCCGGGACGGAGTCCACGACGTCGACGCGCTCGATGCGGCGCACCTGCTGGAGCGCCCGAACCTGGGCCTCCCCCTGCACGCCCGCGCCGATCACGCCGACGCGGGACACGTCTCCCCTCGCGAGCACATCGGCGGCCAGCGCGCCGGCCAGCGCGGTCCGCTCGGCCGTGATGACGATCGAATCCATGATCGCGAGCACCTCGCCTGTCTCGGTGGCGATCAGGTTCATGGACCCGACGACGCTTCGCGCCGCACCGGGAAGCTTCGTGTTCACCTTGACCGTGAACGCGGGGATGCCGTCAATGACGCCGGGGAATACGATCATGACGGTGCGGCCACCGGAACCGGGAAGCGACGAGCCGGCCCTGAGGGCGGGAACGAGCTTTCGGGTCGAGTACTGAGCGAACGCGTCGCGCAGCGCACGCAGCAGCGACTCGCGGTCCAGAAGCTTCCGGATGTCGGCGGCGGACAGAAGGAGAGTCGGCACGACACCAAGCTAGTCGACCCTGCCCGCCTTGCGCGGCCAGCGGCAGAGCAGTTCCCTTCGTCTCCCGTCTCCCGTCTGGATCAAGGGGTCAGACCCCTTGAAACTCGGCTTTCAAGGGGTCTGACCCCTTGATCGCCGTTCCGATTCCGAACACGTGAACCGCTTTCCCTGGGAACGCTTCAGCGATGACCGCCTGCTCAAGGTCCGACTCAAGGACCTCGGCGTCGCCATCGAGGGAACGTGGCTGGAGGGGTGCGTTACGCAGCTCTACGAGGAGCTCGACGCGCGGTCGCTCGTTCTCAAGCCGCACGTGTGGCTCTCGGACGAATGGTTTTCGCCCGGCGGGGTGCCCGGGTTCGCGGTGCCGTTCTACCTCGCGCACCCGCGGCTTCGACGCCTCGAGCGCAACCAGATACTCGACGTCGAAGGGGCCTCGCGGGCCGAATGCATGCGCATCATGCGCCACGAGACGGGGCACGCCATCCAGCACGGGTATCAGCTGCACCGGCGTCGCAAATGGCAGGAGCTGTTCGGGAAGTCGTCGACCAGGTACCCCGAGTACTACCGACCCAACCCGTCCAGCAAGCGCTACGTGCAGCACCTGCGTCTCTGGTACGCACAGAGCCACCCCGACGAGGACTTCGCCGAAACGTTCGCGGTGTGGCTCAGGCC
>Ga0075424_100007462_pt1 | contig 10616 bp, 7 predicted proteins | sample SoiMethybrSBSTD3_FD_75301 | JGI IMG/M metagenome (GOLD analysis project Ga0075424, IMG submission 75301) | Bulk soil microbial communities from a Populus tree surrounding site in Tennessee, USA - Soil MetaG P. TD hybrid SBSTD3 | ecosystem: Environmental > Terrestrial > Soil > Tree plantation...
GGCGTGGTTTTCTCGAGCGCGTTGAGCACGCCCACGTCGGGATGCGGAAACGCGTCCGGCCACGCGAGCGCGCGCATGGCGACGTAGTGCGCGGTCCAGGGCCCGACGCCGGGCAGCGCCTGCAGCTGCTCGAGCGTGCGATCGATATCGGCCGAGGGATCGAGGCGGAGCCTTCCGGCGACGAGCTCGCGGGCAAGCACGCAAATCGCGCGGGCGCGCGCAAGCACGACGCCCTGCGCGGCGATCTCGGCGGGCTCGAGCGCCGCGATCGCGCGCGCCGACGGAAACAGCGTCGTGAGCGCCGCGTTCGGCGTTTCGAGCGGCTCGCCGAACGCTTTCGCGAAACGCGAGCAGATCCGCGTGGCCGCCTTGACGCTCACCTGCTGGCCGATGATCGCGCGCACCGCCGTCTCGAATCCGTCGATCGATCCGGGCACGCGCAATCCGGGGCGCGTCTCGGCGAGGCTGCCCAGGGCCTGCGCGATGTCGTCGGGGCGGCAGCCGAGGTCGAAGAGATGCTTCACGCGCGCGAGGAGCTGCGGCAGCGCCTGCGCGAGCGCGGGGCTCGCGGTCACGCGCAACGACGAACGGCGCGGCGAGCGTTCGACCGAGATCCATCCGGTCGCATCGCCAGCCTTCGCGGCGACGCGCACGCTGCGCCAATACCGGCCGCGCTCGACCGCTTCGACGCCGTCGATCGCGCGCCGGCCGAGGAAATCGAGCATCGCCTCCCAGTCGTAGGGCGGCCGGTACGCGAGCGTGAAGACGAGGCCCTCGCCGTGAGCGCGCGCGACCGCGCCGCGGCGCAGGTCTCCCGGCGTCATGCGGTAGCGCGTACGAAAGAGATCGTTGAAACGCCTGAGGCTCGCGAAGCCGCTCGCCATCGCGACGTCGATCACGGCGAGGTTCGTGTCGGTGAGAAGGCGCTTGGCGAGGAGAAGGCGCTGCGTCTGCGCGTACTCCACCGGCGAGACGCCGAATTCCTGCTGGAACACGCGGCGCAGGTGCCGGTCGGTGATGCCGAGCGTGCGCGCGAGATCGTCGAGCCCCGAGTCCGTGAGGCGGCCGTCCTCGATCATTCCGGCGGCGGCCTGCGCAAGCCGGCTCGACGCATCGACCGCGGCGTGCCCCGGCGCGAGCTCGGGACGGCAGCGCAGGCACGGACGGAAGCCTTGCGCCTCGGCCGCCGCCGCGCTCGGGAAGAACCGGCAATTGCGCCTGAGCGGCGTGCGCGCCGTGCACACCGGGCGGCAGTAGATGCGCGTGGTGCCGACGCCCACAAAAAAGCGCCCGTCAAAGCGCGCATCGTGGGCGACGAGCGCGCGGTAGCATTGGTCTTCGTTGAGCAGCATGGCCTCCATTATCCCCCGGAGAGCCGGCGGTGCTCGCCGTTTTCGGACATCGAAATTCATGACAAGAACAACGCCCTTCGTCGAACACGTCGTCGAAATCATGCGCGCCTTCGGGCCGGTGACGGCACGCGCGATGTTCGGCGGCTGGGGCCTCTATCACGACGGCACCTTCTTCGCGCTCATCGCCGAGGAGACCCTCTACCTCAAGACCGACGACGGGAACGCGGGCGAGTTCGAGGCTCTCGGCCTCGAGCCCTTCGTCTATCCCAAGAAGGGCGGCGAGTCGGTTGTGATGCATTACCGCCGCGCGCCCGAGGACGCGCTCGAAAGCGCGCAGGTGATGGCGCGATGGGCGAGGAGCGCCTACGGCGCGGCCTTGCGCGCCGCGGCGCGCAAGGCTAGGAAGGCGCCGACGCGCGCCGCCGCAGCATCAGCCAGAGCGAAGCCGCGCCCGCGGCGAGGATGAGCGGCAACGCCGTGTAGTTGAGGACGTCCCAGCCGCGCGTGTTCACGAGCACGCCCGAGAACAGCGCCGACATTCCCTGCACCGAGAACACGACGACCTCGTTGAAGCCTTGCGCCTTCGCTTTCTCCGCCGGCGTGTAGGTTTCGGTGAGGAGGGTCGTGCCGCCGATGTACATGAAGTTCCAGCCCAGGCCCAGCAGCACCAGCGCCACGATGAAATTGGGGATCTGCTGGCCGGCGAGCGCGATGGCGACGCACGCGAACATCGCCGTCACGCCGGCGAGGATCACGTTGAGCACGCCGAAGCGCTGGATGAGCGTGCCGGTGAAGAACGACGGGGCGAACATCGCGACCACGTGCCCGGTGATGACGGTCGCTGCCGCGCCATAGGGATGGCCGCAGAATCCCATCGCGAGCGGCGTGGCGGTCATCAGCAGGTTCATCGTGCCGTAGCCGAGGGCGGCGATCGCGACCGCGACGATGAACGTCGGCTGGCGCGCGATCACGGCGAGCGGCCGCGCCTCAGCGCCCGACGCCTCGCCGTGCGCGCGCGGGATGCGCAGGAAAGCGATCGTCGCCATCGCGACCAGCGCGAAGAAGAAGAGCGATCCGTAGGAAGCGACGAACGTCGGCTGCGCGAGGTCGCGCGTCGCCTTGGTGACCTCGGGCCCGACGATGCCGCCGATGAGCCCGCCCGCCATGACGTACGAGATCGCGCGCGGGCGCTCGGCCGGCGACGCGACGTCGGCCGCGGCGAAGCGGTAATACTGGCCGAACGCGTTGTAGATGCCGAAGAGGAACGTCCCCGCGCACAGCAGCGGAAAGCTCGCGGTCGCGATCGCCGCCGTGGCGAGCAGCGACCCCGCAAGCCCGAAGGCCGCGCCGACGAAGAAGCCGTTGCGCCGCCCGATCCGCTTCATCAGGAGCGAGGCGGGAAAGGTCGACAACGCGGCGCCGAGCACGTACACCGTCGCCGGCAGCGTCGCGAACGCCTTGTTCTCCGCGAGCGCATAGCCGGCGAGCGCGCCGACCGCGACCAGCGTCACGGCGTTGGTGAGAAGGAGCCCCTGGCAAAAGGCCAGCAGAACTACGTTTATCATGCGCGGCATGAATTATCGACGATTGGGGAAATCCGGCCTCAAGGTGAGCGAGCTCTCGCTCGGCTCGTGGGTGACCTACGGCAACCAGCTCGACGCCAAAGGCGCGCGCGAATGCATGGCGGCGGCGTGGGATCGCGGCGTCAATTTCTTCGACAACGCGCAAGTCTACGCGGGCGGCAAGGCCGAGGAGCTGATGGGCGAGGCGCTGAAGGCGCTCGCCTGGCCGCGCTTGAAGTACGTCGTCACGACCAAGTTCTTCTGGGGAATCACCGACGGCCCCAACGAGAAGAACACGCTCAACCGCAAGTTCCTCCTCGACGGCATCGACGGATCGCTCCAGCGCCTGAAGCTCGATTTCGTCGACGTGGTCTACTGCCATCGTCCGGATCCCGAGACGCCGGTCGAGGAAACCGTCTGGGCGATGCACGACATGATCGAGCGCGGCAAAGCGCTCTACTGGGGCACCTCCGAATGGAGCGCCGCCGAGATCATGGCGGCATGGCAGGTCGCCGAGCGCCATCACTTGCGCAAGCCCGTCGTCGAGCAACCCGAGTACAACCTCTTCCACCGCGATCGCGTCGAGAAGGAATACGCGCGGCTCTACGAGGACATCGGCATCGGTCTCACGACCTGGAGCCCGCTCGCCTCGGGCCTGCTCACGGGCAAGTACCGCGAGGGCGTGCCGGCGCAGAGCCGCGGCGCGATGCCGCGCATGAAGTTCATGCTCGCCGATCTCACCGACAAGGAGAAGAACGAGCGGGTGGCGCGGCTGAAGCCGCTCGCCTCCGAGCTCGGTTGCACGCTGGCGCAGCTCGCAATCGCGTGGTGCGCCTCGAACCCGCGTGTCTCGACCGTGATCACGGGCGCCTCGCGCGTCTCGCAGGTCGAGGAGAACCTCGCCGCCGCCGACGTGATCCCGAAGCTCACGCGCGACGTGCTGGCGAGAATCGAGGCGGCGACCGGCGCCGCCTCGTCCTAGCGCTTACTTGACATTCTTGAAGTCACCGGCGTAGACGAAGACCACCTTCGACGCGTCGATGTACTTGCGGAAAGCCGCGTTCACCTGCTCGGGCGTCAACGCTTCGATCTCGCGGTCGATCTTCTCGGCGTACGCGTAGGTGCGGTCGATCTCGAGCTGCGCCGCGAGCCCGTTCGCGAGGAAGTTGTCCTGCGCGCGCTCGAGCCGCCGGCGTTGCAGGAGCCCGTTCTTCGCGTCCTTGAGCTGCTCGGCGGTGAAGCCGTCGCGCGACACCCGGGCGAGTTCCTCGCGCACCGCCTGCTCGAGGCGACCCACGTTCTGCGGCGCGTAGATGGCGTTCGCCCTCCAGACGGCGCTCGGCTCGTACATGCTCGCGTTGAAGCCGCTGCCCACACCGTAGCTCACGCCTTCCTTCTCGCGCACACGGCGCCAGAGCACCGAGTTGCTGCCGCCGCCGAACGCATGGTTCGCGAGCAGGAATGCCGCGTAGTCGGGATCGCTGTCCTGGAGCGGGAAGCGCACTTGGGCGAGGAAAAACGCGTTCGCCTTGTCGGGCGTCTCGAAGCGCAGCTGCGTGGGCGTCATCGCGTAGCTCGGGTTCGGCACCCGCTTGTAGCCCTTCGCGCTCTTCCAGTCGCCGAAGAGCTCGGCGAGCAGCGCCTTCACGGCCTCAGGATCGAAATCGCCCACCGCGGCGAAGTCCGCGTGATCGGCGCCGTAAAAATCGGCATAGAACTGCTTCACGCGCTCCGGCGTGACCGCTTTCGTGTCCGCGATGGATTCGTCGAAGTCCTCCTCGTAGCGCACGTGGCCGCGCGGGTACGGGTTGCCGTGGCGCGCGAGCGCCATGACCGCCACCGCGGTCGGCTCCTTGCGTTGCGCCTCGATCGTCGTGACGCGCTCGGCTTTCAGCATCTCGAGCTCCGCGGAATCGAACGCGGGCTTGCGCAGCACCGTGGCCGCGAGCTTCAGGACCGCCGGCAGGTTTTCCTTCGTCGTCTCGATGGAGACGGTCGCGATCGTGGAATCGCCGCCGAAGCCGACGCGCGCCTTGAGCTTGTCGAACTGGTCCTGGATCTGCTGGCGCGTGAGGCCGCCGGCGCCGCGGTTGAGCATCGTCGCGGTGAGCGAGCCCGTCGGAGAGGTGCCGAAAAGCGATTGCTCGTCGCCCAGGTGCAGCACCAGTCGCGCGTGCACCGTCGCGCCGCGCGTGCGCTTGGGAAGGAGCGCGACCTTCATTCCGCCGGGGAGCGTGGAACGGTGCGTCCGCGAGTCGATGTTCTGCGGCGTGGCATCGAACGCTTCGCCTTGCGCGATCGCGGCCTCGCCCTTGTAGCCCTTCACCATGGGGGCGACATTGACGAGCGCGGGCGCCGGTGCGCGCTGCGGCAGCGACGTCGGAATGAACAGGCCGAGCGTGCGGTTGTCGGGCAGCAGGTACGCGCGCGCCACGCGCTGCACGTCGTCGACCTTGGCGGCGCGCACGCGGTCGCGCGTGAGGAAGAAAAGGCGCCAGTCGCCGAGCGCGATCGCCGTGGACAGCGCGATGCCGACGCGTTCCGGATCGGCGGCGGTGAGCTCGAACTCCTTGAGGAACTTCGTGCGCGCCCGCTCCACCTCTTCGGCGGTGATGGGCTCTTTCGCCACGCCTTCCAGGGTCGCGATGAGCGTCTGCTTCGCGGTGTCGAGCGAGCCGTCGTTGGGGAGCCGTGCGCCGAAGAAGGCGAGGGTCGGTTCCCTGAAGTTGAAGGCGAACCCGAACACCTGGCTCGCCTGCTTGGTCTGCACCAGCGCCTTGTGCAGGCGTCCGGTCGGCGTGTCGCCCATGATCGTCGTGAGAAGGTCCACCGCGGCGAAATCCTCCGATCCGCCCGCGGGGACGTGGTAGGTGGCCAGCACGAGCTGGTTGTCGCCGACGCGGCGCAGCACGATCGAGCGCTCGCCTTCCTGCGTGGGATCGACGGTGTACGTGGGCTCGAGGACGCGCGTGGGCTTCGGGATCTTCCCGTACGTGTCGGCGATGAGCTTCAGCGTCTTCGCCTCGTCGAACTTGCCGGTGACGATCACCACCGAGTTGTCCGGCTGGTAGTACTTGCGATAGAACGCCTGCAGGTGCTCGATGTTGACGTTCTCGACGTCGGCGCGCGCGCCGATCGTGGACTTGCCGTAGTTGTGCCATTGGTACGCGACCGCCATGGACTTCTCGAGCAGCGACCGGAAGGGATCGTTCTCGCCGCGCTCCATCTCGTTGCGCACCACGGTCATCTCGGTGTCGAGGTCCTTGCGCGCGATGAACGAGTGCGTCATCGCGTCCGCGGACCAGCGCACGTACCAGTCGAGCGTGGCGTCGTTCGCCGCCCAGCTCGCGAAGTAGTTCGTGCGGTCCGTCCACGTCGTGCCGTTCGCGCGCAGCCCCCGCTTGCTCATCTCGGAGAACGCCGCGGGATAGGCCGGCGTGCCCTTGAACATGAGGTGCTCGAGGAGGTGCGCCATGCCGGTCTCGCCGTAGCTCTCGTTGCGCGAGCCGACGAGATACGTCGTGTTGAGCGTGGTCGTCGGCTTGGACGCGTCGGGCGCGAAGAGCACGCGCAACCCGTTGGCGAGGTTGTATTCGGTGATGCCCTCGACGGACGTCACCTTGGTGACGCCTTGGGGAAGCGGCACATCGGCGGCGAAGCCCGCGGGCGCGAAGGCGACGAGGACGGAGACGAGCAGCGTCTTGAGGATTTTCATGGTGGCGGAAGGGGCGGGACGGGAAAGCGGATATTAGCGCAGCGCCTGGTCGAGGTCCGCGATGAGGTCGGCGACGTCCTCGACACCGACCGAGAGGCGCACCAGCGCGTCGCTGATGCCGATCTCGCCGCGTACGGCAGATGGAACGGAGGCGTGCGTCATGATCGCCGGGTGCTCGATGAGGCTCTCGACGCCGCCCAGGCTCTCGGCGAGCGTGAAGATGCGGCAGCGCTCGAGGAACCCGAGCGCCGCCTTCTCGCCGTCTTTGACGATCGCGGAGACCATGCCGCCGCCCGCGGCCATCTGCCGGCGCGCGAGCGCGTGCTGCGGATGGCTCTCGAGGAAGGGATAGAACACCTTCTCGATCTTCCTGTGGCCTTCGAGCCAGCGCGCGATCTCGGCGGCGTTCTCGCAGTGCCGCTGCATGCGCAGCGCCAGCGTCTTCAGCCCGCGCGTCACGAGGAAGCAGTCGAACGCGCTCGGCACCGAGCCGATGGCGTTCTGGAGGAACCCGAGCTCTCCGCCGAGATCCGCGCGCGCCGTCACCGCGACGCCGCCGACGAGATCCGAATGGCCGTTGAGGTACTTGGTCGCCGAATGCACGACGATGTCGAAGCCGTGCTCGAGTGGACGCTGCACCCAGGGCGAAGCGAACGTGTTGTCGGCGACCGCGAGGATGCCTTTCGCTTTCGCCACCTCGGCGACCATCGCGAGATCGACGAGCTTCAGCAGCGGGTTGGACGGCGTCTCGACCCAGATCATCTTGGTCTTCGCGGTGATCGCCGCGCCAAGCGCCTTCTTGTTCGAGAGACTCGAATAGCTGAAATCCAGTTTCGCCGAGCGCCGGCGCACGCGCTCGAAGAGGCGGCGCGTGCCGCCGTAGAGATCGTCGAGCGCGACGACGTGCGCCCCCGCCGGCAGGAGCTCCAGCACGGTCGCAGTCGCGGCCATGCCGGAGGCGAACGCGAAGCCGTGCGTGCCGCCTTCGAGGTCGGCGACGCAGCGCTCGTAGGCGAAGCGCGTCGGGTTGTGCGTGCGCGCGTAGTCGAGCCCCTTGTGCTTGCCGGGACTCTCCTGCGCGTAAGTGGACGTCGCGTAGATCGGCGTGATCACCGCACCCGTCAGCGGATCGGGCGGCTGTCCGGCATGGATCGCGCGCGTGGAAAAACGAAGACCCTCTCCCCGGCCCTCTCCCAGGGGAGAGGGAGATTTCGGTCTCTTCATTGCATCTTCCGCCGCATGGAGTTGAGCAGGTCGATCTTCGTGATGAGCCCGTGGAAGCGGCCGCGCTCGGCGACGATCGGCACGTGCTCGTTGGCGAAGATGCGCAGCACCTCGTCGAGCGAGGCCGACGGCGCCACGGTCTCGAGCCGCGTGCTCATGTGCTTGCGCACCGGATCCCTGAAATGCGATTCGCCGCGCACCACCGCCATGAGCACGTCGTACTCGTCGATGAGGCCCACAATGGTTTGACCCTCAAGAACGGGAAGCTGCGACACGTCGTAGAGCTTGAAGCGGCTGAACGCGGTAAGGAGCGTGTCGCCGGGCTCGACGGTGATCGTGGCGTTGTCCTCGGTGGGCCGGCCGATGAGGTCGCGCAAGTCTCCGTGGCGCGCGCGGCTGCGGAAGCCCTGGTCGGCGAGCCAGTAATCGTTGAACATCTTCGAGAGATACTTGTTGCCGCTGTCGCAGACGAAGGTCACGACGCGCTCCGCCTTCGGACGCGAGCGGCAGTAGCGCAGCGCCGCGGCGAGCAGCGTCCCGGTCGAGGATCCCGCGAAGACGCCTTCGCTTGCGAGGAGCTCGCGCGCCACCGCGAAGCTCTCCGCGTCGGGAATGCTGTAGGCGTGCTTCACGCCGGAAAGATCGGAGACGGGCGGCACGAAATCCTCGCCGATGCCTTCGACGAGCCACGATCCCGCCTCGCCCACTCGCCCGGTCTTCACGTAGTCCGCGAGGATCGAGCCCGCGGGATCGGCGAGGATCATCGCCACGTGCGGCGCGTGCTTGCGGAAGTAGCGCGTGAGTCCCGTGATCGTGCCGCCGCTGCCGACACCGCAGACCACGGCGTCGAGGCGCCCGTCCATCTGCTTCCAGATCTCCGGCGCGGTCGTCGTCTCGTGCGCGTGCGGATTCGCGGGATTGCCGAACTGGTTCACGTAGAAGGCGCCGGATTCCTCGGCGATGCGCTGCGCCTTGTCCTGGTAGTACTCGGGATGTCCCTTCCCCACGTCCGAGCGCGTCATCACGACTTCGGCGCCGAACGCGCGCAGGTGGAAGATCTTCTCCTGGCTCATCTTGTCCGGAATCACCAGGACCAGGCGGTAGCCCTTGCGCGCGGCGACGAGCGCGAGCCCCAGGCCCGTGTTGCCCGCGGTCGCTTCGACGATCGTGCCGCCGGGCTTGAGCTTTCCGTCGCGCTCGGCCGCCTCGATCATCGAGAGGCCGATGCGGTCCTTGATCGAGCCGCCGGGATTGTGGCTTTCGAGCTTGAGGAAGAGCTCGCAGGGCCCCGCGTCCAGCCTTGTCACGCGTACCAGCGGCGTGTTGCCGATGAGCGCGAGGATGTCGGTCATTCGGGGAGCAGGCGGAACGGGATTCCCGAGATCTCGATCGCGTCGACCTGGAAGCCCTGGCGCGCGGCGAGGAGCTGGATCGCATCCGACACGTTGTACGGATCGAGCGTGGGACCGATGGTGACGCGCGAGATGACGTCCGAATGGTTGCGCGAGCCTTGCGTGAGGCGCACGACGTACTTCACCGAGGCCTGGTTGCCCTTGAGGACGGCGATCATCGCGTCGTCCGCGAGCGGAAGCGAGTTCGACACCAGCCGCCACTCGCGCTCCTCGCCGAAGCGGTGATCCTTGATGACGGGAGCCACGTGCAGGAAGAGCGAGTGGAATTGCGCGAGCAACGCGTCGCGCTGCTCCGCGGTGCGCGACTTGCGGGCGCGGAACGACTTGAGCAGCATCGCGACGAGGTCGGCGGCGATGCGCTCGTGCTCCTTCGGGGCGTAGACGCAGCGATAAAGGCTCAGCTTGTGGCGCGTGGCGATCGTCTGCAGGTTCCTGGTGCTGAAACCGAGGGCGATGCCGCGGCCGTCGTTGCCGTAGGAGCGCCACTGGCTGAGGAGATCGTCCTCCTCGCAGAAGCTGGCGAGGCAGATGTTCGTGTCGCGATAGCCCTCGAGCTTCGCCGCCGCCTCGCGCAGCAGCTTCGACTCCTCGCTCGCCGCGTCGCGCGCCTCCTTCTCGACGAACGCCTGGAAGTGCTGGATCGCGAGCCGGATCTCGGAGATGTCGTTGGTCGACGTGAACTTCGACAGCCACAGCGACTTCGACGTGAAGATGCCCTTCACCGCCTCGAGGTCGGTGTAGTGGAACAAATGCCGCGGGGGCTTGCGCTGGAAGAGCCGGCGCGAGGCGAGGCTCCCGATCGCGAGCGACATCAATCCGTCACGGCGCCCAGGCTCGCCGGACCCACGAGCTTCGCGTACTTGGCGAGCACGCCCGAGGTGTAGCGCGGCTTTGGCTGCTTCCACTTCGCGCGGCGCTTCGCGAGCTCGGCCTTGCTCAGGTTCACCTGGATCAGCCGCTTGTGCGCGTCGATGGTGATGGAATCGCCGTTCTTCAGCAGTGCGAGCGGCCCGCCTTCGTAGGCTTCGGGCGTGACGTGGCCCACGACCATGCCCCACGTGCCGCCGGAGAAGCGCCCGTCGGTGATGAGCCCGACGGATTCGCCGAGCCCCTTGCCGATGAGCGCGGAGGTCGGCGAAAGCATCTCGCGCATGCCCGGCCCGCCCTTCGGCCCCTCGTAGCGGATCACGATGACGTCGCCCGGCTTGATCCTGTCGGCGATGATGGCGTCCATCGCGTCGGTCTCGGAATCGAACACGCGCGCCGGTCCCGTCATCGCGGGATTCTTGAGGCCGGTGATCTTCGCGACACAGCCATCGGGCGCGAGGTTGCCCCTGAGGATCGCGAGGTG
>Ga0075424_100007463_pt1 | contig 10616 bp, 8 predicted proteins | sample SoiMethybrSBSTD3_FD_75301 | JGI IMG/M metagenome (GOLD analysis project Ga0075424, IMG submission 75301) | Bulk soil microbial communities from a Populus tree surrounding site in Tennessee, USA - Soil MetaG P. TD hybrid SBSTD3 | ecosystem: Environmental > Terrestrial > Soil > Tree plantation...
GAGTCGAAGTAACCGTAGCGCTCGCCCCAGTGCGTCCAGCAGCCGGCCAGCCGGTGGAAGACCTGCCGGGCATCCCGTTCGCCCCCGACCACAGGCTGCCCCTCCTTGTCCAGGAGGGGCCTGTTGTCGGGGCCGACCTGCGGCACCCCCGACTTGCGGAAGTACTTCTGGGCCAGGATGTCCACCGCCACCGAGGACCACTCGGCCGGCGCGGCGATGCCTTCCTGGCGGAAGACCGTGGTGCCGTCCGGGTTGCGGATCTCCGAGGTCCGCTGAGCGAACTCGATGCCGGCGTAGGGACTCTGGCCTTCCGCGGTGAATCGACGGGCGATTCTCATGCGCGCCTCCTCTTCTGGACACTGCGTCGTGCGGTTTCGCGTCCTGCCTGCCCATCGTGCTCGCAGCCGCAGCCAGGAGGAGCCAATCCGCGAGAAAAAGCTGCTCCCGTCTGCCTTTCGCCTCCAGGGGGTCTCCGAGAGACCAGCTGAGCGTGACGCACAACATATTGTGGGTGTCACACCCAAGTCAACCTTTATTTGGTGGTCGCAGATCGGGAGGTGATAGCGCGCTGCGTTGTGAGACGCAAGTCCAGCGAGACCTACAATAAATGCGAGATGCGATGGCTCGTCGACGGCTACAACGTGATCAGGCGCGCGCCGGAATTGGCCTCGCGCGAGCGTGAGAGCCTCGAGGCGGGGCGCCGCGCACTCTGCGCGCTCCTCTCGGACGTCGCGCGCCACTCGCCCGACACCTTCACCGTGGTCTTCGACGGCGTGGAGACGGGAGGCCCCACCGCGGGCGGCGCCGGCGTCACCGTGATCTTCTCCAGCGCGCGCGAATCAGCCGATCACGTGCTCGCGAAGATGGCGCGCGAGGGCGGCGCGGTGGTGTCCAACGACCGCGAGGTGGGCAGGCTCGCGGAGCGAGCAGGCGCCATCGTGGTCACCACCGATCAGTTCCTCGGGCGGATCGAGCGCGCTCGGCATCTGCCGCACGTAGGCGCGACCGGCGAGGAGTCCGGCAAGGACGAGGACGACGAGGGCACGCGCAGTCCCCGCAAGACGGGCAATCCGCGGCGACTCAGCAAGAAAGAGCGAGCGGCCAGGCGAGCACTGGGCCGTCTCGATCCGGGTCGCTTCTGAAAGGAGCGCTCTCCTCGAGCGAGGAGAGAGAAAGGCCTAGCGGCCTTCCTTGATCAGCCGCGCGCGGCGCTGCAGGTAGCCGTTGCGAACGGAGCTGTAGAGGTCGACCGTCGACTCCTCGATGCCCTGGAAGAGATCGAGGTTGAGTGAGCGATCGTTGATGGTGTCGCCCACCTTCATGCCGAAGGAGTCGGGAAAGAACGGGATGTAGTAGTAGAGCGGGTGCATCGCTCCATCCACGCCGTAGCCGATGCCGTCACGCACGGTGAGCGGCGGCAGGAAGGGCAGCACGAGGTAGGGGCCGGGCCCCACGCCCCAGATTCCCAGCGTCTGGCCGAAGTCGGCGCGCTGCCGCTCCAGCCCCATCTCCTGGCGCGCGACGTCGAACAGCCCGCCGATGCCCAGCGTGGAGTTGATGATGAAGCGGCCCATCTCCTTGGTCGCGTCCAGCAGCTTCAACTGCAGCACCTTGTTCACGAACCGCGAGGGCATTCGCAGGTTGGTGAAGGCGTTGTCGATCATGGTCTGGAACATGTCCGGCATGATGACGTTGTAGCCCTTCGCTACCGGCTTCAGCACGTACTTGTCCATGTTGTAGTTGAACGTGAACATCTTCTCGTTGAACTTCTCCCAGGGGTCGTACTCCTCGACATCGACATCGGGCGGGGATGAATCGGGGGTTCCCCGCAGCGCCGCGTCCGCCGGACCCGAAAGCGCGACAACCCACTCGGGGGCGTTCTTGGCGGTGATGGGCTCGTAGTCGATGGAGACGCTCGGCAGAGGCGCCGGCGGCTCCGTGGCGCTCGCGGTGACCTCAGCCGGAGCCGCCGGCGCCTCGGTCGTCCCTGTGGAGGCCGTCGTCTCGGTGGAAGCCGTGACCTCGGGGGCGGCGGGAGGCTGCGGGGCCTCCTGGACGGGCGGCGCCATGGGTGACCGTGAGGCCAGCAACGCGCTCTCGCTCACCAGGCTCGACGAGAGCGAGCCGCACCCCCCGAGGATGCACGCGAGGACGGCAACCACGAGGACCTGCGGCCAGACACCCGAACTGGAGCGCACCGTGTCTCCTCTTTTCTCGACCCGAATCGCCGAACGGGACCTCATCTGCTTGAGCTTATTTGCACACGGCGCCGAGAGTAGCCTGAAAGGGCTTGAGACGCCAGCCCTTTTTCTCACTGTCAGAGGGCTGACTCGCCCACGCGTGAGGTCTCGCCGCGACCCTCCCCCCGCCTAGCCGGCCGACAGAGCGCCAAGTGAGGACCAAGCAAGGCGGGTGCCACGGGTGTCCGCTCCACGAGCCAGCCTCTATCGTGCTGTCAGATAACGTCTTCCGAGAGGAGCTCGCGGGTCGGGTCAACGACCGCCGGCTCGGGCTCCTGCGTGAATTGTCAGATCCTTCTCGCGGAGTGACCAAACGCGGAGGAAGACTGCCCCTACTCCTTCAGGCCAGGAAACAAGAATGGGGGTGGGTGGGACTGTTGCCCGCCCGATCCCCCATGTGCTTGTGCGCAGCTCGCGCTGCGCGTCCCGGCAAGAGTCGGGACCATCTCCTTCCGTCGCCGACGCCGCCGAGGATCGTGTCGATCTCGACGGCGCCTACACGTAGCCCGGTGGCGTATCCATCGTGATGCCATAAGAGATCCATTGGTCTTCGGTGTCAAGACCCTGCTGAGCAGCCTCGTCATGGACACCCGTGACGCCGCGGCCCCGCGTATTATCTGGTGACCCATGGTGAGGGGGAACTATCGCGCGCTGGTCGTAGTCGGCCTCACGGCGGCGGCGCTCGCGATCCTGCTGGGCTCGCTGGCCGCGCATGTGGGGCGACCGTATCCCGGGTTCTTCGTGGCCCCGGACTTTCGCGTATTCCCCGCCGAGCCCGGCGTCCCGCTCGAGTGGGGCGACCGCATCGTCAGCGTCGATGGCCGCTCGCCGGTCACCCTCGAGGTCCGCGTGGCCGCCGCCCAGACGCCGGTGCGCTACGAGATCGAGCGGGCGGGACGGCGCGCGACGTTCGAGATCGCGCCGCGGCCTTTCACGTGGCCGCTCCTCCTGAGCCACTTCGGGATCTTCCTCGCGATCTCCGTGACGATGCTCGCGGTGGGCGTCGCCGTCTTCGCCCAGAACCCGCGCGCCCGCCCCAATCGCTTCTTCCTCATCTACATGTGCCTGTGGGCGGTCTCCAACGTGGCGGTGCCGGAGTCCGTGCTCGCTTCGAGCCGCGTCGCCGCCTGTCTCGTGGGCTTCATCTCTATCGTGCTCTCCGTCCACGGCTGGGTCTTCTTCCTCACCTATCCGGTGAATCCCCCGCGCGAGGCGTGGCTGGAGCGGCACCGGATCATCCCGCGCCTCTACACAGGCGCGCTGGCCCTGGGCTCGCTGGCCGCCCTGTCCTTCGTGGCGCTCACCACCATGGCGCCCGAGATGCTCGTCGACGGCTGGGTGTACCCCGCGTCGGTGGCGACGCTCTTCACCCTCGCGGCCATCTCCTTCCCCATCAAGATCGCCGCGCTGCTCGACACGCGCCGCCGCGTCGCTTCGCCTCTCGTGAACCAGCAGATCACCGTGCTTCTCCTGGGCATCGGCCTCGGCCTGGGCGGTTGGCTCGCTTTCATGCTCGCCCCGCTCTCCCAGATCTATCGCGGCCCCTTCGATCCCCAGTGGGGCTCCGGCCTCGTGCTGCTCTATCCGCTCGCCATCGCCTACGCCACCGTGCGTTACCGCCTGTTCGACGCCACCGTGGTGATCCGGCGATCGGTGGTCTACGCGGCCCTCGCCGGTCTCATCACCGCCGCCTATGCTCTGGCCATCGCGGGGGCCAACCTCCTCCTCGCCCAGGCGAGCCTCGCGGAGTCCACGTGGTTCTCCGCGGCCTTCATGTTCGCGGTGGCGCTCGCCTTCAATCCGCTGCGCGAGCGCCTCCGCCGATTCGTGGACCGGACCTTCTTCCGCGAGCGCTACGACTACGCCCGCACCATCGGCGCCCTCGCGCGGTCCATGTCGAGCCTCCTCGACCTGGGTGAGATCGAGCGGCGGCTCACCACGACCATCGAGTCGGCCATGCACGTGGTGCACGCTCGGCTGGAGGTCGGCGACCCCCAGGGCGCGCTCGCGCCCGCGCTGCGCGAGGCCGCGGGGGCGCTCTCCCGCTACCAGCTCGCCGCCGATCCGCGCTTCGCCGAAGTTGAGGGAGGCGCCCTCGGCGCCTACGCCGCCCTGGGGGCCGAGGTGGTCGTGCCGCTTCGCTTCCAGCAGGAGATCCGCGGCCTCCTCGTGCTGGGCGCCAAGCGCTCCGAGGCGCCGTACACCGCGGAGGACCTCGAGCTCCTGGAGACGCTCGCCGATCAGACCGCGGTGGCGGTGGCCAACGCGCAGGCGCACCAGCAGGTGCTCGACTACGCGCGCCAGCTCGAGCGGAGCCTCCTCATCCGCGGCAGCCTCGCCAAGTTCGTCCCGCAGCGCGTGCGCGAGCTCATCGAGGAGTCGCCGGAGGCGCCCTCCCTCGACAAGCGCGAGACGGACGTGAGCGTGCTCTTCGCCGACATCAGCGGGTACACGCGGCTGTCCTCCCGTCTCGCCCCCGACGATCTCGACGCCCTCGTGCAGCGCTACTTCGGCGCATTCCTCGACGAGATCGTCAAGCACGGGGGCGACGTCAACGAGACGGCGGGCGACGGACTCATGGTGATCTTCCACGAGGGCGACCATCCCCGCGCCGCGGTGGACGCCGCGCGGGCCATCCACCGGCGCGCCGCGGAGATCGGGGCCGAGCTCGCCCACCGCTTCGATCCGCTGCGCATGCACATCGGCGTGAACACGGGACCCGCTCTCCTGGGGGCGACCAAGATCGAGGGACGCGCGGGCACCCGCTGGACCTATACTGCGTCCGGCATGACCACCAACATCGCGGCGCGCCTCGCCGCGCAGGCCGAAGGCGGCGAGATCGTGCTCTCCGGCGAGACCCGCGCGCGTCTCTGCGGCGATCTCGGGCTCGAGGAGATGGGCCTGCGCGAACTCAAGGGCGTCGAGCGGCCCGTGCCGCTCTTCCGGCTGCGGTGAACGCGTGACGCCCGCCGCCCTCCGTCACCTGAGTCGGCGCGATCCCGTGATGCGCGCGCTCATTCGTCGGGTCGGCCCGTGCACCATGCGTATCCGGCGGCGCTGGTCACCCTTTCAGTCCCTCGTGCGCGCCGTGGTGTATCAGCAGCTCCACGGCCGCGCGGCCGCCGCCATCTTCGCGCGCCTCGTCGCCCTCTTCGGCAGCGACGGCTTTCCCACGCCGGAGCAGATGCTGGCCATGAGCCCGCGCCGCATGCGGAGGGCGGGGCTCTCGCGGGCCAAGGTGCGCGCCATCAAGGACATCGCGAGGAAGGCGGCGGCCGGCACCATTCCCTCGCGGCGGGCGGTGGTGCGGCTCGGCGACGACGAGATCGTCTCCCGCCTCACCGAGGCGCGCGGGGTGGGGCGGTGGACGGTGGAGATGGTGCTGATGTTCACCCTGGGCCGTCCCGACGTGCTGCCCGTGGACGACTACGGCGTGCGCTACGGCTATCGCGCCGCCTACGGCCTCAAGGCGCTGCCCTCGCCCAAGGCCCTCATGGAGTTCGGCGAGCGCTGGCGCCCCCATCGCACCACCGCCTCGTGGTATCTCTGGCGCGCCGCAGAGCAGGCGAAGGCCGCCGCACTCAAGCCGCGCCCCGCCGCCACGTCACGCGCCGGGAAGGGAGCCGCGAAGCGGGGGACGGAGCTGGTCCGTTAGCGGGAGATGGTGGGCGAGGCAGCAGCCGATGGCGGGCGACGTCTTGAACGACCTGCCCGAGTCGCCCAGCATCACGAAGAGCCCGGGCACCGAGGGGATCTGATCGACGATGGGCAACGCCGCCGAAGATGACCTCGTCCGCGCTCGTCTGGCGGGATTGTGACACGCTTGACACGCCTCGTGGAAGGCCCTATAACTTCGCCACACACCGCTGTGTACCTTCAGTCTGATGCGGCCCCGAACCGACCCAATGGAGGAGCAATCGATGGATCTTACTCGACGAGAACTGCTCAAGAGCGCGGCGGCTCTGGGTGCCGCGGGAACGCTGTCGCAGGCGCTCCCGAGGACCGCGCAAGCGCAAACCACCCAGAAGAAGGACTTGGTGGTCGCCCAGGGTGGCGACATCTCCAAGTTCGATCCGCACTTCAGCACCTCGTCCAACGACATCCGCTGGAGCTTCAACATCTTCGACAACCTGACGAGCCGCCATCCCGACGGCAAGCTCTATCCGGGCCTGGCCCTGGAGTCGAAGCTCCAGAGCCAGAACGTGTGGACGTTCAAGCTCCGCCAGGGCGTCAAGTTCCACAATGGTGATCCCTTCACTTCCGCCGACGCCAAGTTCAGCATCGAGCGCACCTATGATCCCAACGCGAAGACCATGGTGGCCACGGTGTTCACCACCATCGACAAGATCGAGGCGCCCGATCCCTACTCGCTGGTCATCACCACCAAGAAGCCCGATCCGCTCCTGCCCGCGCGCCTGGCCTTCTACGGTGGCCAGATCGTGCCCAAGAAATATCTGGAGTCCGTGGGCAACGACGCGTTCAACGCCAAGCCGGTGGGCACCGGCCCCACGCGCTTCGTGTCCTGGGTCAAGGACGACCGGCTCACCCTCGAGGCCAATGCCGACTACTGGGGCGGCAAGCCCGATTTCGACAAGCTCATCGTGCGCGCCATCCCGGAGACGGCGCCGCGGGTGGCCGCCCTCCTCAAGGGCGAGGTCGACGTCATCACCCAGCTGCCCCCCGACCAGGAAGATCGCGTGACCGCCAATGCCGCCACCCGTGTGGAGGGCGCCCTCTACGCCGGTCTCTACGTCCTCGCCGTCAACAGCAAGCGGCCGCCGCTGGACAATCCGCTCGTCAAGCAGGCACTCTCGCTGGCCATCGATCGCGAGCTGATCGTCAAGGAGCTGTGGAAGGGGCGCGGCATCGTCCCCAGCGGGCCCATCGCCAAGGGCGACAACTTCTTCGATCCTAAGCTGCCTCCGCTCGCCTACAACCCCAAGGAGGCGCGCGAGCGCCTCAAGAAGGCGGGCTACAAGGGCGAGGAGGTCTTCATCGAGACCACCGTGGCCTACGTCTCGCAGGACAAGCCCATGGCCGAGGCCATCGCGGCCATGTGGAAGGACGTCGGCGTGAATGTGAAGGTGGAGGTGATCGAGTACTCCGTGCGCGCCCAGAAGAACCGCGAGAAGAGCTTCAAGGGCGTGTTCTGGTCCGATCCCACCTCGACCCTCGGCGATCCCGACGGCATGATGTGGCGTTTGCTCGGGCCGGGTGGGCCGCAGGACTACTGGCGTGAGTCCAAGTTCGACGAGCTGGGGGCGGCCGCGCGTTTCTCTGTCGACGAGAAGTTCCGGGCCGAGGCCTATGCGCAGATGACCAAGGTCTTCCTCGAGAACTTCCCGTGGCTGCCCATCATCCAGCCCTACGAGGACTACGGGCTGCAGAAGTACGTGGAGTTCACGCCGAATCCCAACCAGCAGTTCGAGATCCGGCGCTTCAACTTCAAGTTCCGCCGGGCGTAGAACCGTCCCCACCCGCGCCCTCGCTCCCTCCTGGGAGAGGGCGCGGGTGAGGGGGACTTCCCCTCAATGCGCGGACTGCTTCCGTTCCTCGCCCAGCGGCTCTTCCGCGCCCTCATCGCTCTGTGGCTCGTCTCCACCGTGGTCTTCGTGGTCATGCGCCTCTCCGGCGATCCCGTGCCGCTCCTCCTCCCTCCCGATGCGCCCATCAGCGAGATGGAGCGGGTGCGGCGTGAGCTCGGCCTCGATCGGCCGCTGCCCGTCCAGTACGCGGTCTTCCTCCGGAACACGCTCAAGCTCGATTTCGGCCGGTCGCTGCACTTCCGACAGCCGGCCTTCTCGGTGGTGAGCGGCTACATCCCGGCCACCCTCGAGCTCGGGCTGACCGCCTTCTTCCTCGCCGCGCTGGTGGCGGTGCCCGTGGGACTGCTCTCCGCCATGAAGCGCAACTCGGTGCTCGACCACGCGGCCATGGGGTTCGCCTTGATCGGCCAGGCCGCGCCCACCTTCTTCCTCGGCATCCTCTTCATCCTGCTCCTGTCGCTCAAGCTCGATCTCTTCCCCACCTCGGGGCGGGGGGGCTGGAGCAACCTCGTGCTTCCCGCCCTCACCCTGGGCGCCTTCACCATGGCCTCCATCGCGCGGCTCACCCGCTCCGCCGTGCTGGAGGTGCTCCGCGCCGACTACATCCGCACCGCGCGCGCCAAGGGGCTCGGCGAGGCCCTCGTGGTGGCCAAGCACACCTTTCGCAACGCCGCCATCCCGATCCTCACCATCACCGCGCTCCAGTTCGGCACGCTCCTGGGCGGAGCGGTGGTGACGGAAACGGTCTTCTCCTGGCCGGGCATCGGCCGTCTCGCCGTGCAGTCCATCTACAATCGCGACTATCCCGTGGTGCAGTGCACGGTCTTCCTCGCCGCCGTGATGTTCATCTTCATCAATTTCATCGTCGACCTCCTCTATGGCGTCCTCGATCCCCGCGCCCGCGCCGGCTGAGCTCGCCCTGGCCGCGATGGAGAAGGCTCGGCCCCGGGGCCGCCGCATGCCCTGGCTCATGCGCCTGGGCCTGGGCTTCATCGCCCTCCTCGCCGTCCTCGCCGTCGTCGCGCCCTGGGTCGTCCAGGATCCCGAGCGGCAATCGCTGCGCGTCCGGCTCAAGCCGCCCACCCTCGAGGGCGCGGACGGCCATCCGCATTTCCTCGGCACCGATCACCTCGGCCGCGACGTTCTCGCGCGGGTGGTCTTCGGCTCGCGCGTCTCGCTGGTCGTCGGGCTGGCCGCGGTGATCGTGGGCGGCCTCGTCGGCTCCACCCTCGGGCTCGCCGCGGGCTATCGTGGCGGGCGCGTCGACGAGCTCATCATGACGGTGGCGGACGCCCAGCTCGCCTTTCCCTTCATCCTGCTCGCCATCGGCATCATCGCTGTCCTCGGGCCGAGCTTTCCCACCCTCGTGGTGGTCATCGGGCTCAGCGGCTGGGTCAGCTACGCGCGCATTCTGCGCGCCCAGGTGCTCGTGCTGCGCGGCCGCGAGTTCGTGGAAGCGATCCGCGGGCTGGGCGGCTCGGTGGTGCGCATCGTCCTGCGTCACGTGCTGCCCAACGTGCTCGCCTCCCTCGTGGTGGTGGCCACCCTCGAGCTGGCCCGCGCCATCGTCCTGGAGGCGACGCTGTCCTTCCTCGGCCTGGGCATCCAGCCGCCCACGCCGTCGTGGGGCGGGATGATCCAGGAGGGACGCGATTATCTCGATTCGGCGTGGTGGATCTCCACTTTCCCCGGTCTCGTCCTCATGATCACCTCCATCGTGATCAGCCGCGCGGGCGACTGGCTCCGCGACGTGCTCGACCCGACCCTGCGTGGCGAGTAGCCTTTCTTGACGTCGCGCCGACGGCGAGACACTATGAGCGCGTGAGGGCTTTGTCTCGTGTCGTGATGACCTTCGGGCTTTCGCTGGCCCTCATCTCCGCGGCCATGGCGCAGGAGCTCCAGAGGTACCACGGGCGGGTGCTCTGGGTGTCGGGCAACGCCATGGGCTTTGCTCCCGATAGCGGAAGCAGCTTCGAGGTGGACCTGACCCGGGTCGACCAGTCCTCCTACGAGTTCCTTACCAACGGCCAGGCCATCACCGTCGTGGGCTACGTCTCCTCCGATGGAGACAAGCTGATCGCCGTCTCCATCACGCCTGACCAGTAAGCTCCGCTCCGTGCTCCGTCTCGTCGGCGGGCTGTCCTTCCTGCTCCTGGCTTCTGTCGCCTGTGCCCAGACCACGAAGAGCCTGCCGCTCGAGAGCATCACGCTGCCGCCCGGCTTCGCCATCGAGCTGGTCGCCCGCGTGCAGAACGCCCGCGAGATGGCCCTCGGCGCCAAGGGCACCCTCTTCGTGGGTTCCATGCAGGCGGGCAAGGTCTACGCGGTCCGGCTCCATCCCGGCGCGCCCGCCGAGGTCCTCACCATCGCTACCGGCCTCTCCCTGCCGGTAGGAGTGGCCGTGCGCGGCGATGCCCTCTACGTGTCGGCCGTCGACCGCGTGCTGCGCTTCGACGACATCGAGAATCACTTGACGTCGCCGCCCAGGCCCGTGGTGGTCACGGATCGCCTTCCTACTGATCGCCACCACGGCTGGAAGTTCATCGCCTTCGGTCCCGACGGCAAGCTCTACGTGCCGGTGGGCGCGCCCTGCAACATCTGCGAGCCCGATGCGAATCGCTACGCCAACATCATGCGCATGAACCTCGACGGCTCCGGCCTCGAGACGTTCGCCCGCGGCGTCCGCAACACCGTAGGCTTCGACTGGGATCCGCGCACCCATGAGCTCTGGTTTACGGACAACGGCCGCGATTGGCTCGGGGACGACTCGCCTCCCGACGAGCTCAACCACGCGCCGAGGGCGGGCATGCACTTCGGCTTCCCTTACTGC
>Ga0075424_100007464_pt1 | contig 10614 bp, 9 predicted proteins | sample SoiMethybrSBSTD3_FD_75301 | JGI IMG/M metagenome (GOLD analysis project Ga0075424, IMG submission 75301) | Bulk soil microbial communities from a Populus tree surrounding site in Tennessee, USA - Soil MetaG P. TD hybrid SBSTD3 | ecosystem: Environmental > Terrestrial > Soil > Tree plantation...
TTCCGCTGCGTCTACGACGGCGTCGACGATCTCACCGCGATCATGCCGGACCTCACCCCCGACGAGATCGCCCGCAGCGATTTCGGCACCTACACCAGCGACCAGTTCTTCGACGACATGTTCCGCGTCACGCAGTACCGCACCGACGGCGAGCTGTGCGACCGCCTCGTCAACCGCTCGCGCGACGGCATGCGCTGGCTGCGCTCGAAGGGCATGCGCTTCGCGCCGATCTGGGGGCGGCAGGCCTACAAGATCGACAACAAGTTCAAGTTCTGGGGCGGGCTCACGGTGGAGGCGTGGGGCGGCGGACCCGGCCTGATCGAACAGCATCTCAAGCTCGCCGAGAAACAGGGCATCGAGATCCGCTACGGCGTGCGCGCGATCTCGCTCATGTACGACGGCCACGTGGTGTCCGGCCTGCGCGTCAAGGCGGATGGCAAGCTCGAGGACATCAAGGCGCGCTCGGTGGTGCTCGCCTGCGGCGGCTTCGAGTCGAACGCGGAATGGCGCACGCGCTATCTCGGCCCCGGCTGGGAGCTGGCAAAGGTACGGGGCACCGCCCACAACACCGGCGACGGCATCCGCATGGCGCTCGAGATCGGCGCCTCCTCCTACGGCAACTGGTCGGGCTGCCACGCGGTCGGCTGGGACTACAACGCGCCAGAATTCGGCGACCTCTCGGTCGGCGACAATTTCCAGAAGCACTCCTATCCCTGGGGCATCATGGTGAACGCGACCGGCCGGCGCTTCGTCGACGAGGGCGCCGACTTCCGCAACTACACCTATGCCAAATACGGGCGCGTGATCCTCAATCAGCCCAACAATTTCGCCTGGCAGGTCTTCGACAAGAAGATCATCCCGATACTGCGCGACGAATACCGCATCAAGCGCGTCACCAAGCAGTCGGCGAACTCGATCGAGGAGCTGGCGAAGAAGCTCGAAGGCGTGGACCCGCAAGGCTTCGTCGACGAGATCAAGAAATACAACGCCGCGGTCAAGAAGGACGTGCCGTTCAACCCCAACGTCAAGGACGGCCGCTGCACGGTCGGACTGCCGGTCAACAAGTCGAACTGGGCGAACACCATCGACGAGCCGCCGTTCGAGGCCTACCAGGTCGGCTGCGGCATCAGCTTCACGTTCGGCGGCGTGCGTGTCGATCCCGACAGCGGCCAGGTGATCGACAGCGACATGAACCCGATCCCGGGCCTTTACGCGGCGGGCGAGCTTGTCGGCGGCATCTTCTATTTCAACTATCCGGGCGGCTCCGGGCTGATGTCAGGCACCGTGTTCGGCCGCATCGCCGGCCACGGCGCCGCGAGCGCGCGCAATGCGTGAGGGCACTGAGGCGCCACGTCACCCTCCCGCCCATTGGCGGGGAGGGTCGACCGCGTGAGCGCAGCGAACGCGGGCGGGGTGGGGGGACTACACTTGCTCGGTGCTCGCTGCTGCCCCCCACCCCTAACCCCTCCCCGCCACGCGCTTCGCGCGCGGGGGGAGGGGAACAGAGCGTGAGCGTGAAAGAGATTCCGTCATGACCAACCGCATCACCATCCGCAAGCCGGACGACTGGCACCTGCATGTGCGCGACAACGAGATGCTCAGGGCGACGTTGCCGTTCACGGCGCGTCATTTCGGCCGCGCCATTCTGATGCCGAATCTGATCCCGCCGGTGCGCACCACGGCGGATGCGGTCGGCTATCGCAAGCGCGTGATGGCGGCCCTGCCCAAGGGCTCGACGTTCCAGCCGCTACTCACCTGCTACCTCACCGACGACACCGACCCCGACGACGTCGAGCGCGGATTCCGCGAGGGCGTGTTCACGGGCGTCAAGCTCTATCCCGCCAACGCCACCACCAATTCGGCGGCGGGCGTGACCGATTACAAGAAGATCAAGCCGGTGCTGGCGCGCATGGAAAAGATCGGCATGCGCTTCCTGATGCACGGCGAGGATGTCGATCCCGCGGTCGATGTGTTCGACCGCGAGGCCTCGTTCTGCGAGAAATATCTCGGACCGTGGACGAAGGAATTTCCCGGCCTCAAGATGATCCTCGAGCACCTCTCCTCGAAGGAGGGCGTCGACTTCGTGCGGGCGCACGGCGGCCAAGTCGGCGGCACCATCACGCCCTATCACATGGAGCTCACGCGCACCGATTGGTTCGGCTGGGGCCTCAAGCCCTACATGTACGTGATGCCGGTCATCAAGACCGAGCGCGACCGCCAGGCGTTGCGCAAGGCCGCGACCTCGGGCGAGGCCTGCTATTTCCTCGGCACGGATTCGGCGCCGCATCCGGTCGCCAAGAAACTCGCGCTCAATGGCATTCCCGGCATCTTCAACGCGCCGGTCGCGATGGCGAGCTATGCCAAGACGTTCGAGGAGGAGAGCGCGCTCGACCGGCTGGAAAAATTCGCCTCGCTCAACGGCCCCGCCCATTACGGCCTCAAGCCGAACGAGGAGACCATCACGCTCGAGAAGAAGCCGTGGGTCGCGCCCGACGAGGTGAAGGTCGAGGGCCCGGACGAGCGCGCGCTCATCTACCGCGGCGGCGAGACCCTGCAGTGGCAGGTGGTCGCGTCGTAGGGTGGGTTGAGCGATCGCGCCTTCGCTCGTTTTCGCGAGCTACGGCGGGTCCGCGGCCGCGAGTCCGCCGAAGCGCGTAAGCGCGAAGGCGGAAGCGAAACCTACCGTTCGGCAACGCGCTCAATCAGAGACCCGATGGGTTTCGCTGACGCTCAACCCATCCTACGCGCTTGGCCGGTGCGCTGGCGCATGCCTGCGCTCAGTTCGCCTTCGCGCCCACGAACTTGATCACCTTCGCCCACTTCTCGGTATCGGCGAGGATGATGCCTCCGAAATCGGCGGGCGAGTTCGTCTCCGCCGGCGTGCCAAGCTCGGCGAGCCGCGCCTGGATTTTCGGATCGGCGAGCGCGGCGTTCACCTCCTTGTTGAGCCTGACAATGATGTCGGCCGGCGTGCTCTTCGGCGCGCACAGGCCGCTCCACGAGCTGGCCTCGTAACCCGGCACCGAGTCCGCGAGCGTCGGCACGTCGGGCAGGCCGTCCCAGCGCGCCGTCGAGGTGATGGCGAGCGCGCGCACCTGGCCGGCCCGCACGTACTGGATCGCCGAGCCGACGGTCGCGAACACGACCTGCACCTGCCCGCCGATCAGGTCGGCGAGCGCCATCGACTCGCCGCGATAAGGCACGTGCGTCATCTTCACGCCGGCCATCATCGCGAAAAGCTCGCCGGAGACGTGCCCGGTCGCGCCGCTGCCGCCCGAGCCCATGTTGATCTTGCCCGGATTGGCCTTGGCAAGGGCGACGAGCTCGGCGACCGTCTTGGCCGGCACCGATGGATGGACGTTCACCAGCAGCGACGAGCGCAGCGCGATCGCGATCGGCGCGATGTCCGTCGTGAAGTTGTAGCTGAGATTCTCGTAGAAGGTCGTGTTGATCGCGTTGACCGAGTTGGCCATGAACAGCGTGTAGCCGTCGGGCGGCGCGCGCACCGCCGCCTCGGTGCCGATGTTGTTGCCACCGCCCGGACGGTTCTCGACCACGAACTGCTGGCCAAGCCGCTCTGAGAGCCATTGCGCGATGATGCGCGCCACGATGTCGGTCGAGCCGCCGGCCGAGGTGGCGACGATGATGCGCACCGGCCGGCTCGGGTAGCTGTCCGCGTTCGCGGCGTGCGTGAGTGCCGGAAGCGCCGCCGCTGCGGCGGCGAGATGCAGAAATTGGCGGCGTGCAAGGGTCATGGCACTTCCTCTCTGTTCCCCTCCCCCCGCGCGCGAAGCGCGTGGCGGGGAGGGGTTAGGGGTGGGGGGCGCAGCGGGCCGGAGCAAGTGTAATCCCCCCACCCCGCCGGCGTTCGCTTCGCTCACGCGGTCGACCCTCCCCGCCAACGGGCGGGAGGGTGACGGCCGTTACCTCGGAAACAGTCCGTGCTTGCTCAAAAATTCGATCATCAACCGGTTGAACAGCCATGGCTGCTCGATCTGACAGGCGTGTCCGGCTCCCGGCAGGATCTTCATCTCGCAGCCCGGAATGCGCGCCTTGAGCGCAAAGGCGCTCTGGTGCGTGGCGTCCTCGCTGCCGCTCAGGATGATGGTCGGGCACGCGATCCGGGCTTGATGATCCTCGGCATCGGGCTGCCCGTGCGCCTCGAACTGACGGATGATCGTCTGCAGGTCGGCGTGCGGATTGCGCTCGGCGAAGATGTCGGCGAAGAAGCGCGCCAGCGGCGTGGCGCGGAAGGCCGGACTGAGATCCTCGAAGGTGTAGGGCCAGCGATAATCGAGGCCCTGCTCCTGGTAGGCCTTGATGCGGCGATGGGCGAACTCCTTGCCCGGGTTGTAGCCGGTGCCCGACAGGATGAGCGCCGCGGTTTTATCCGGCCGCGCGTGATGCATGTAGGTGATGACCGCCGAGCCGACCGAGCATCCCACCAGGATCGCGGTCTCGCCCGGCGCCACCGCGTCGAGCGCCTCCCAGCAGGCCTGCGCCGTGTCCTGCATGGTCAGGCCCGGCCGGGCCTTCGGCGAGCGGCCGTAGCCCGGGATGTCGATGGCGATGCAGCGATACCAGGTCGAGAGCTGTGCCAGCTGGAAGATCCAGCACGACTGATCCATCGGATTGGGATGCACGAACGCCATCACCGGACCGGCGCGGCCCATGCGCTCGTAGTACAGCGGCCCGTCGATGTGCTCCGCCATGTCCCCCTCGTGCCGACGCGGTCCCGCTGTCGGTGTTACGCGAGCGGATGCGTCGCGCGAAGCTTCGACGTCCGGCGTGGGGCAAGTCAAGCGGCTGGATGGGTCAGAGCCGCCGTCGCTAGGCTTCGGCAGCCTCCTCAACGATGAGAGCGGAATTACGTTGATGGAAATAAACGAGGGACGCAGACCAAAAAACCGATCGTGACCGTCTGACTGCGCGATGGGTTCAGACGGAGCCAGCCACCATGTTTGGATCAGGCATCGGCGCTTACAAGGTCGGAATGGTGTTTGCGGTTTTGACTGTCGCCTCCGCAAGCATCGTGATCTGGCAAGTTTTACCCATGCTGCTGATGCCCACTGAATTTGTGGCTAGCGCAAGACTCGCCATCGAGACGGCAACAGAAGGCGATGCAGTCGGCATCGCAACCATGATTTCATCGATCGCGCCGCTCGTCTTAGTCGTGTCCGCGATCATAACTGCGACAACCGTGCTTCTGGGCTGGCGAACCGAAAAACAACAAATGGGAGAACTCAAGCTGATCATTGCGCAGTTGGAGTTCGAGATCACCCGGTTGAGACAAGCCGCGGGAGAGCAGAATTAGTCCGGTCAGGAGCTATGCGCTGGCGCATCCTTGTTTGCGAGGGTCTGCGGTTTTTCAAGCCGAACGGATTCGATCCCGTCGCGCCCTAGGGTATCCGAACCGCATTGCTGTTTCTGGACGATGGCATAAGATTTTCCGGGCAGATCGTCGCGTTGGGGGGATGCACCATGTGGACACGAAGAGAGGCGCTCACCATTGCAATCGCGGCATTCGCCACCGCCTCGACGCAGAGAGCAGCCGCGCAAGCACAACTCGCTTCAGCCGTCGCGTCGTTATGTCCGACAGGCACATTGCGTGCCGCGCTGATCGCTTCCAATCCCGTCCTGGTGGCACGCCGCTCGGATGGCACGCTTGGCGGCGTTTCTGTCGCTGTGGCGCGCGCGCTCGCGGCGCATCTCGGTGTCCCGATCGAGCTCAAACCCTATGACAACCCCGCGCGCTACAACGAAAGCCTCGCGGCGGATGACTGGGATGTCGGGCTCGCGGCGCGCGATCCCGCGCGCGCAGAGCACCTCGCCTACAGTGCGACCTTCATGGAAGTGGACAACGGCTATGTCGCGCGACCCGGCGCGACACCGGCCAATGCCGAGGACGTCGATCGTCGTGGTGTAAGGATTGCGGTGGCGCAAGGCGGCGCGCCGCATACGGTTCTGCAGCGTCTCATCAAGAACGCGGAGATTGTCCCCGTACCCGGCGGGTTCGAGCCGGCGCGCGAAGTGCTGGCGACGACCAAGGCCGACGTTTACGGCGATAACCTGCACCTCGCTCATCGGATCGCCGACGCCTTGCCGGGCGCCCACGTGCTGCCTGGACGTTTCAATGTCGTGCAGATGGCGATCGGAGTCCGCAGGAGGGCCGCCGCCGCGCTTCCGACAGTCGAGGAATTCGTGATCCTGATCCGCTCGGACGGGACCGTGCAGAAGGCAATTGCCGAAGCGGGCCTGCGCGGTGTTCGGGTGCCGTGAGCGGGACCTGGAACCTAGCCGTTCGAGGAACGATTGGGCCGGCCCGCCCCCGTCACTTTCGTACGATTATTCTTGCGGATTTGTCGGAATCGCCTAAAGTGGCGAAATGCGATACGGAGATTTGCGCCCGGCGCCGGCAACGGCGGCCGGGTTTTTGTTTGTCGCCTCCGCAGGGGCTATGAGCCATGCGCCAGCCGCAGTCTAAAAAGCGGTTGCATGATGTCGAGATTGCACGCGTCCCTGCAGATTCCCTGCTGTCTGCAGGGAGCCCGGTTGGAACCGGAGCGCAAGCCATGCGCGGCGCGAATGGCGTGGGGGGCGAACCCCCCGCGCATACGTAAACTTGGACCAGGTGACGTACATGCGCAGGGTGGGAACCCTGACATCGATCTATTTTGCCGCGAGCTCGGCCGACGCGGTCGCCGTGAAAGAAACGCTCGAGCAGATCCACATGGAGGAAGCGCTGACCGAATGACGTCGACGCCGGCCGGCCGGGCGTCGCACCTATTCCGTCGCGCCGCGTCGTTACAACTCACAGTAGGTCCGAGGGGCGGAGCGTCGCTTGTATTTTCGTTGTTATTAACAAGCGGCCCCGGACTCGTCGGCCCGCCTGCGTGCGGCACCGCAACTAAGAGTCGGTCTCACCCACGCGCCGTATGAGCGCCGCGCGCCGGGCTAATTCTTTCCTTGCGTCAGCACGATGCGCCCGCGCACCTTGCGGTCGCGGATGTCGGTGAGCGCGGCCGCGGCCTTCTCGATCGGATAGACCGTGGTAGGCGCCGGCTTGAGCTTGCCGGCCTCGTAGAGCGCGAAGATCTCCTTGAAGCACGCCGCCATCTGGCCGGGCATGCGCTTGCGGTAATCACTGATCTGCAGCCCGCTCACCTCGATATTCTTCACCAGCAGATAGTTCGCCTTCACGCTCGGGATGCGCCCGGCCGCGAAACCGATCACCACCAGCCGGCCGCGCCAGGCGAGCGCACGCAGCGCGGCGTCGAAATAATCGCCGCCGAGCGGATCGAGAACGATGTCGGCGCCGCGGTTGTCGGTCGCTGCGTAGACCTGCTCGCGCAGGCTGTCGCGCAGATCGGGCTTGGAGAGATCGATGAACGCGTCGGCGCCCGCGGCGCGCACGATCTCGGCCTTATCGGGGCTCGCCACGCCGGCCAGCACCTTCGCGCCCATCGCCTTGGCGAGCTGCATCGAGGCGAAGCCCACGCCGCCGGTCGCGCCCAGCACGAGCACGGCCTCGCCCGGCTGACAGCGGGCGCGGTCGCGCAGCGCGAACCACGCGGTGTCGTAGACCAGCGCCATGGCGGCCGCTTCGACGAACGACATCCTGTCGGGCAGCCGAAAGCAGCCGGTCTCCGGCACGGCGACGAACTCGCCGTAGCCGCCGACCTCCGCCATGGTGAGCACGCGGTCGCCCGGGCGCAGCGTCTTCACGCCCGAGCCGACCGCCGCGACCACGCCGGCCGGCAGCTTGCCGGGAACGAAGGGCAGCTCGGGGCTGAACTGATACGTGCCGGAAATCACCACGATGTCGACGAAGTTGGCCGCCGTGGCGTGGACCTCGACCAGCACCTCGTTCGCCTGCGGCACCGGCGTCGGCATGTCGCCGATCTTGGCATTTTCGACCGGCCCGAACTCGCGAACCACGACAGCGCGCATGATGTGGTGTTCTCCTGTTAAGCGCCGCGAATTCGGCGCGCTCCCTCTTCCCGCGTGCGGGGAGAGGTGAGCCATGCATGTGGCCCGCGTCAATCCGACCGAAACGTCCTCATAGCGTGCTGTACGTCCCGCGCCCCACCGCGACAAGATTGCGTTTGTCGTCGAGGATTTCAACATCGGCGCGCGCAATCGAGCGCCCGGCGCGCAGCAGCTTTCCGCGCGCGGTCAGATCGCCGCCCGCGGGCGCGCGCAGGTAGTCGATGCGGAGATCGATCGTCGGCACCATGCGCCCGACCGTCACCGCGACGGCCGCATGGCCGGCGAGATCGATGAGCGCCGCGATGACGCCGCCGTGATAGCCGGCTTCGTCCGGCGCGCGGCGGAATTCGTCGCGATAGGGCAGCCGGATCTCGACGGTGCCGGCCTGCGCGTCGGCCGAAACCGGCTCGGGCCGCAGCACGCCATGGAAGGGCGGCCGCTCCATCTCGTGGCGCAGCCGCGCCAGAAGCTCGGCGTCGCTCATCGGCTCGCCGCCTTGCCGGGCGACCAGCGCACCGGCACCGGCGCGGCGCGCCCGTCCCGGATCTCGTCGACAATGTCGCGCTTGCGGATCTTGCCGCTCGGCGTGAGCGGAATGTGGTCGAGGTCGAGAAAGTATTCCGGCATGTCGTATTTGGAGAGGCCCGCGGCGTCGAGATGCGCGAGCATCTCGGCCGGCGTCGCGCGCGCGCCGGCGCGCCACGTCACGGCGAGGCAGACTTTCTCGCCGAGCCGTTCGTCCGCCACCGGCACCGCCGCGACGCGCTCGACCGCCGGATGGCGCATGGCCAGATCCTCGATGCGCGCCGGGTAGATGTTATGGCCGCCGCGGATGATGACGTCCTTCTTGCGGCCGGTGATGCGCAGGTAGCCGTTCTCGTCGATCCAGCCGATGTCGCCGGTCATGAACCAGCCGTGCGCGTTGAAGGCGTCCTCGGTCGCGGCCTGGTCGTCGAAGTAGCCGAGCATGAGGCTCGCGCCGCGCCCGCCGATCTCGCCGATCTCGCCCACCTTCGCCTCGACGTTGCGATCGTCGGTGCGCCAGATCTTCAGCTCGTAGCCCGGACAGGCGCGGCCACAGGTCTCGATGATGAGCTTGGGATCGTCGCTCGGCAGCGTGTACTGGTGCGAGCAGGTCTCGGTCATGCCGTAGCCGCTCTGCGGCACGACGCCGTGCTGCAGAAGCTGGGCGACGACCTCGCTCGGCGCCGCCGCGCCCGAAATGCGGAAGCCGCTGAGGCGGCCGATGCCCGAAGACTCGTGGTTGAGGCCACGCTCGCGCAATTCGCGCAAGAGATCGATCGCGTGCGTCGGCACGCCGACCAGGAAGCTCGTGCCGGTCTCGATCACGCGCTCGATCAGGCTCGCGCCTTTCGGCAGGTCGTGGATCACCAGCTCGCCGCCGGCCGCGAGCGCCATCACCATGGCGCCGAAGCCGAGATTGTGGCTGAGCGGGCTCAGCGTATAGACGACCGAGGCCTGGTCGATCTTCCAGTCGGCCGCGATCGCACGCGCATTGGCGAGCAGCGTGTTGTCGCTGTGCATGACGCCCTTGGGCCGTCCGGTCGTGCCCGACGTGAAGGCGAGATAGACGACCTGGTTGGGGTCGGATTTGATCTCCGGTGTCATTGCGAGGAGCGCACCGATCTCGGGTTTACCCGAGATCGGCAGATATTCATGCGCAAGTTGGGCAGGCCCGACTTGCGTGCGCGACGAAGCAATCCCAGCCCCGCGACTTGAGATTGCTTCGCTTCGCTCGCAATGACCTATGTACTTGAGGGATTCGATCGCGCCGAGCTCGGCAAAGATATCGCGGCGGTCCGCATCGGCGCCGTAGCCGGCCTGACCGATGAAGGCGGCCGAGCGCGTGCGGCGCAGCAGCTCGATGATCTCGGCGCAGGTATGATCGCGATGGAGCGAGGGGCAGCACACATAGCCGTTGCGCGAGCAGGCCAGAACCGCGACCACGCTTTCGAGCCGGCTCGGCAGCCACACCGAGACCCGCTCGCCCGGCTTGACGCCGCGCGCCGCGAGATCGGCGGCGAGCGCATCGGCGGCCGCGACCAGATCGCCGTAGCTCGTCCGCCGCGAGCGGTCGCGCACGGCGAATTTTTGCGGCGTACGGCGCGCGTGCGCGCACATCAGCGAATAGATCGTGTCGTCGCGCCAGAAGCCGGCGGCGTAATAATGCTTGATCAGATCGGCGCTGAGCAGCGTCAGGATGGTGTTGGTCATCGGCACCGCGACCATACAGGCGATGGCCGATGGACTGTCAAGGCGGGCGGACGCTTGTGGCGGGAGATTGCTTCGCTTCGCTCGCAATGACAGAAATAGAAGCCGTACGTCCCCTCCCCCCACAAGGCCATCCCATGAGCAAACTCGATTCGTTGCTGGAAGAGCTCGTCACCGCCAACCGGATTCTGGCGCGCGAAGAGGTCGTCGATTCGTTCGGGCATATCAGCGCGCGCCATCCGGAGCGGCCGGGCCGCTTTTTCCTGTCGCGGGCGCGCGCGCCCGACTGCATCGAGCGCGAGGATCTCATGGAGTTCACGCTCGACGGCGAGCCGGTCGACGCGCGCGAACGCAAGCCCTACCTGGAGCGCTTCATTCACGGCGCGGTCTACG
>Ga0075424_100007466_pt1 | contig 10611 bp, 10 predicted proteins | sample SoiMethybrSBSTD3_FD_75301 | JGI IMG/M metagenome (GOLD analysis project Ga0075424, IMG submission 75301) | Bulk soil microbial communities from a Populus tree surrounding site in Tennessee, USA - Soil MetaG P. TD hybrid SBSTD3 | ecosystem: Environmental > Terrestrial > Soil > Tree plantation...
CGCGCGGTTCATGCAGGTGCTAGGTGTCGGGTGTCGGGGAATCTACTTCGGCCCTAAGACCTGACACCTGACACCTGACACCTCGCCTCACACGGCGTCCGACAAACTCGTAAACGTGAAGTCCCGGATCCGCATCACGGGCATGAGGCTCGTAATGCCGGCGTCCGACCCCGAAACGCGCTGCTGCCGTCCGAGCGCGTCCAGGTTGTTGAGCATGATCACCGGACTTTCGTTGAACCGGAAGTTCTTGATGGCGTGCTTGATCTGCCCGTTCTCGATGAAGAACGTGCCGTCGCGCGTCAGCCCGGTCACGAGCACCGTCTGCGGATCCACCGATCGGATGTACCACGTCCGGGTCACGAGCACGCCGCGGCTCGTGTCGCGAATCAGCTCCTCGGTGGTCGCGGTACTGCCGTCCATGATCAGGTTGGGCGGGAAGGGGGTCGCCTTGACGCCCTTCTTCTGGGCCCAGTAGCGGGAGAAGTACAGGTTCCTGGCGACGCCACCGGCGATCCAGTCGGTCCGTTCATAGGGCCGTCCGTCTCCCTGCCAGGGCGACGTGGGGATGTCGGGATGGGCCGGGTCCGACCAGATGTGTACCCGCTCGTCCACCAGCTTCTCGCCGACCTTGGTGCCGCCGCCCGCCTTGGCCATGAAGCTGCGCCCTTCGTCGGCCTGCCGGCCGTCGAAGTTGAAAATCAGGTTGGCCAGCAGATTGATCCCGGCTTCCGGCTCGAGGATCACGGTGTACTTGCCCGGCTCGATGGCCAGGGGATTCCGGCTCGCGGCCGCCTTCTCGAGTGCGATGCGGGACGCGGAGTCCACGTCGAACTTGGTGAGGTCGTTGGCTTCGCGGGTGGCATAGCCGGAGCCGGTGCCGTCGTTGGCCCGCACCGTGACTGAGAAGTTGGCCTGGGTGGAGCGGTGATAGGCGAACAACCCGGCTGAGTTCATCATCGCCTGCCACTGTGCCCCATCTTGCAGGAACCCGGCGGCCGTGCACTCCTTCGCCTTGGACGGATTGATGCTGTTGGCCGCGACCTGAGTGCGGTACTCCGGCGTGATGTTCGCGATGTTGTCGAAGTACGCCTGCGAGGTCACGTACTGCTGCTGCCCCATCGGCGGCATGAACTCTTCGTCCTCGGGCGCCAGATGCGCCAGCTCCTCGGAGCGCCGCACCGCCCGCTCGATGGTCGCGTCGTCGAACTCGTTGATGGTGACGGTCCCGGACCGCTTTCCGAAGTTCGACTGCACCACCATCTGGAGGTCCTCGGTCGCCCCCGCCGTCGTGACGGAATTGCGGGCGTAGCGGATATTGCCGCCGGAATTGGCGTTGAGATTGACTTCGCAGGCGTCGGCCTTGGTGAGCCGCAGCGCCCTCCCCATCAGCGCGCGGGCCTGGTCGGGTGTGAGCGGTGCCATGTTAGAGTTTCCTCGCCGTGTTGATGACGTTGACACCGTTGAACCGGGATGTGGAGCAGCCATGGGACACGGCGCTGATCTGGCCCGGTTGTCCCTTGCCGTCGAAGAACGAGCCTCCCATCCGGTAATCCCGTTGATCGCAGATCTGCTGGCAGGAGTTCCAGAACTCCTGGGTATTCGACTGATAGGCGACGTCGCGTAGCTGGCCGACGATCTTCCCACCGGAGATTTCGTAGAACAGCTGGCCCGAGAACTGGAAGTTGTATCGCTGCTGGTCGATCGAGTACGAGCTGTCGCCGACGATGTAGATCCCCTTCTCGACGCCCGCGATCATCTGCTCCGGGGTCATCTGGGCGGTGCCCGGCTCGAGCGAGACGTTGGGCATCCGCTGGAACTGCACGTCGCTCCAATTGTCCGAGTAGCAGCACCCGTGCGACGCGTTCTGCCCGATCACGTGCACCTGGTCGCGGATCGCCTGGTAATTGACCAGGATCCCGTTTTTCACCAGGTCCCACCGCTTGCACTTCACGCCTTCGTCGTCGTAGCCGACGGCGCCCAGCGAGCCGGGCTGCGTCTTGTCGGCGAACAGCGTGACGATGGGGCTGCCGTAGTTGAAGCTGTGGCTGCGCCACTTGTCGAGCGTGACGAAGCTCGTGCCCGCGTAGTTGGCCTCGTAGCCCAGCACCCGATCCAGCTCGAGCGGGTGACCGACCGATTCGTGGATCGTGAGCCAGAGATTCGTCGGATCGAGCACCAGATCGTACTTGCCGGCTTCCACCGACTTCGCCGTGTGCTTCGCTTTTGCCTGCGTGGCGGCGAGCTTGGCGTCCTCGATCATGTCATAGGAATCACGATAGGTGATCGTGTTCGCTCCGGCCGGGCCGGTGACCTTCTCGCCCGCGCCGGCGTCCAGGTACTCGTACCCCATGCCGCGCGGCGCGCTGAGCGAGTTACGGGTCTCGAACTTGCCCGTTTCGGTGTTGACCGAGGTCACCACGAACACGGGCCAGATGCGATGGACGTCCTGATCGATGTAGCTGCCGTCGGTCGACGCGAAGTACTTCTGCTCGTTGACCAGGAACAGCAGGGAATTGACGAAGTTGGCGCCGTTCTTGAGCGCCGCGTCGCTGGCCGCGAGCAGCAGGTCCGCCTTCTCGGAGATCGGGATCTCGAAGGCGTTCTTCTTGATCGGCGTGCGCCAGGCCACCTCGCCGTGTCCGGGCTCGGCGGCCAGCTGCACCGGCTCCGTCTGCAGGCGGCTGTTGGCGCGCGCGATCGCCACGGCCCGGGTGGCCGCGCGCGCGATGCCGTCCGGGGTGACGTCGTTCGTGGACGCAAAGCCCCAGGTGCCGTTGGTGATGACCCGGATGCCGCAACCGTAGGATTCCGTGTTGGTGATGTTCTGGACTTTGGTGTCGCGGCAGGTGATGAACTGATTCAGATAGCGGCCGATGCGGACGTCGACATAGGTCGCGCCCCGGGATTTGGCCGTATTCAGCGCGACGTCGGCCAGGGCCTTCTTGTCGGCGGAGGGAATCGGCGTGAGCGAGCCGGAGAAATCGGCGACTCGCTGGCCCCCCCCCCAGATCGGCACCGTCACCGCGCCGAGGGCCGTCCCGGTGAGTTGAACGAAGTCACGACGTTCCACGATTCACTCCCGTGCGAGGTGAGGTGACGGCGCCACCGGCGCCGGACTCCGTGATATGCCGCGTCCATTGTGGGGATGCAAGACGCCGCGCGATGGTTGCGCCAAGACGTGGTACACGACCGAACGTCGTAAGTGCGCGTGTAGGGATTAGTTCGCGGATCGCGAGCGGTGCGGCCGGGCGGAGCCGAACCTGACCCGGACAAAAACACCAACCGGCCTGGGATGTGGCCGGCGTGCTACCGCCAACTTGCTGTGGCGACTATATTTCCGGACTTCCATATCACACGATTCGTTCAACGAGGATGACGCTGTGAAACAGGGAATTCATCCGCATTACCGCCGCGCCACGGTGCAATGTGCCTGCGGCAATACGTTCGAGACCCGGTCGACCACGCCGGCGATCCACGTCGAAATCTGCGCCAAGTGCCATCCGTACTACACCGGCAAGCAGAAGCTCATCGACACCGCCGGCCGGGTGGAGCGCTTCAACAAGAAGTACCGTCCGGAGAAAGCGGCGGCGAGCTAAGGTCCATGGAGGCCCGACTCCGCCAGGCGCTCGCGCGGGCGGAGGAGGTCGCCCGGCTGCTGGCTGACCCCGAGACCGCGCGTCAACCGGCCCAGCTGAAGCAGCTGGGCCGCGAGCACGCACGGCTCGAATCCATTCGTCAAACGAACGACCGGTTGGCCCGGCTCGTGACCGAGCTGGGGCAGGCGCGTGAGCTCGTGGCCGACCACGACCCCGAGCTGTCCCAGCTGGCCAGGCACGACGTCGAGCGGCTGCGTCCCGAAATCGAGCGGCTGGAGCGTCAGCTCACCGACCTCCTCGTCCCGCCCGATCCCCTGGACGATCGCGACGCCATCGTGGAAATCCGTGCCGGCACGGGAGGCGACGAGGCGGCCCTGTTCGCCGCCGATCTGCTCCGCATGTACACGCGGTTCTCCGAACGGCGGGGCTGGAAAGTGGAGACCCTGGCCCTGAGCGAAGGCACACTGGGCGGGATCAAGGAAGCGATTTTCGCGGCGCGCGGTCCGAAGGCCTATGGCACCCTGCGCCACGAGTCGGGTGTGCATCGGGTGCAACGCGTGCCAGAGACGGAAGCCCAGGGACGCATCCACACATCCGCTGCCACCGTTGCCGTGCTGCCCGAGGCCGAGGAAGTGGACGTCAAGATCGAAGACAAGGAGTTGCGCATCGACGTGTTTCGCTCATCGGGCCCGGGTGGCCAGAGCGTCAATACGACCGATAGCGCAGTCCGCATTACGCACTTGCCAACCGGATTAGTGGTCCAGTGTCAGGATCAGAAATCGCAGCTGCAGAACAAGATCAAGGCTATGGAAATTCTGCGCTCGCGGTTGCTGGACCGCATGCTCGCCGAGCAGCAGGCCGCGCGCGCTCACGAGCGCCGCATGAAGTTGGGCTCGGGAGACCGCTCGGAGAAAATCCGCACGTACAACTTTCCGCGGAACCAGGTGGCGGATCATCGCATCGGGTACAGCGCCCATAACCTCTCCGAAGTCATGGAGGGCCGCCTCGACGAGTTGATCGACGCGCTGCGACTCGCCGACGAACGGGAGCGACTCAGTGCCTGACGCGGTCCTCGGCACCGTGCTCGACGCGGCGGTCGAATCACTGGCGCGCGCCGATGTGCGCGAACCGCGCCGCGAGGCGGCGTCGTTGTGGGGCGCGTGTACCGGTGTGTCGCCGGGCGAGGCCTGGCTGCAGCGCGATCGACCCGCCGGGCCGGCTGCCCGCGAGCGGTTCTGGCGCGCCGTGCGGCGGCGGGTGGACGGCGAGCCCTTCGCGTACGCGGTCGGCGTCATGCCGTTCCGGGCGGTTTCGCTCACCCTCGATCGCCGGGCGTTGATTCCCAGACCCGAGACGGAGGGACTGGTCGAGCTCGTTTTGAAAGAGATGAGGGACGGGGGACGGGGGATGGGTGGCATCGTGGCGGACATCGGGACCGGCAGCGGGTGCATCGCGATTTCGTTGGCGGTCGAGGGGGCATTCGACCGGGTGATCGCGACCGATATCTCGCCCGAGGCTGTGGCGCTGGCGAAGGAAAACGTCGCCCGTGTTCAGCCACGGACACCGGTGGAAGTTCGGATCGGCGATCTGGTCGAGCCGCTGGCCGGCGAGCGCTGTCGCGTAATCGTCGCGAACCTTCCGTATCTCACCGAAGCGGAATGGGACGCGCTCGATCCCGGCGTTCGGGTCTACGAGCCGAAGGGTGCCCTCGCGAGCGGACCGGATGGATTGCAGGCGACCCGGGCGCTGCTCGACGCCGCGCAGGTCGTGCTGGAGCCCGGTGGCCTGCTGGCGCTCGAAATCGACGAACGTCGGACCGAGGCGGTCCGGTCGTTGGCGTTGACCGCCGGGTGGGGACGAATCGACATTCACCAGGATCTCTTCGGAAGGGCGCGCTACGCACTCGCGTGGGCATCGGAGGACGTGTGATCGACGAAAAGGCACAGGATCTGGGACGGCTGATCGGCCAAACCGATGAGTACAAGTCCCTGAAACGGGCCAGCGAGCGACTGAAAGAGGACGCCGACTGCCAGCGTCTGCTCGGCGACATGGAGCGGCTCGCCAGTGAGATCGAAGCGGTGGCCCGCAGCGGCAAGGAGCCGACCACGGAGCAGACCGACAAGTACGACGCGGCCGTGCAAAGCATCCAGGTGAGCCCGGTGTATCAGCAGATGGCCGCGGCCCAGGCGAATTTCGAGAAGCTGATGGCAAAGGTGAACGCCCGCATTTACGAGGGCATTCAAAAAGGCGCCGCCAGCCCGATCATCTCCCTCAGTTGACCGTGTCGGGTAGCTTCGTCGTCGTCGAGGGCCCCGAAGGCGCGGGTAAATCGACCCTCGTCCGCGCCTTGAGCGCGAGGCTCCTGGTCGAAGGGCAGCGCGTGCTGACGGTGCGGGAGCCGGGCGGCACGCCGGTGGCGGAGGCGGCGCGCAAAGTGGCGCTGCGATCGCGGCACGATCTGTCGGCCGCGGCCGAGTTGTTTCTCTTCCTGGCGGCGCGCGCCGACCTGGTCGCGCGCGTCATCCGGCCGGCGCTGGAAGCGGGACAGGTAGTTCTGGCGGATCGCTTCGACCTGTCCACGCGGGCCTACCAGGTCGCTGGTCGCGGTTTGCCGTCCCCGGATGTGGACGCCGCCCTGCGGCTGGCCACGGGGGGACTGGTCCCCGACCTCACGCTGGTGCTGGATGTGCCGGTGGACATCGGCCGGGACCGCCAGCGCCGGGCCCGAAAAGTGCAGGATCGATTCGAGCGGGAGGATGATGCGTTCCACGACCGGGTATTATCCGCCTACCGGAACGCAGCCGGTCCGGGCGTCGTTCATCTAGATGCTACGGCATCGAAGAAGGCGGTGCTGGACTTGGCGTGGGGGGCATTGCAGGCCGTCGCGACACCGATAACACGGGGAGTCTCATGAATCGCAAGTGGCTAATCGTTTCCGCGATGGCGGGCGTCGCCCTGGTCACCGGCGGCTGGTTGTTGCAGCGCGACTCCAGCCCCCAGGGGAGTGTGTATCAGCAGGCGCGGTTGTTCGACGATGTGCTCTCACGGGTTTCCGACTTCTATGTCGACTCGATCGACGAGCGCAAGCTGTACCAGATGGCGATCGACGGGTTGCTCGACCAGCTGCACGATCCCTATTCGACCTTCCTGAAGCCCGACGACTTCCACGCCCTCACCGAGCAGACGAGCGGGGAGTACGGCGGCCTGGGCATCCAGATCGACGTGCGCAACGGGTGGATTACCGTGATCGCGCCGCTGCCGGACACGCCGGCCGAGCGGGCCGGGATTCAATCGGGCGACGAAATCGTCGCCCTGGACGGCCGTTCCACGGAGAACTGGAAAAACGATCAGGCCGTGAAAGAGCTGCGCGGCACGCCGGGCACCAATGTCGAGGTCAAGATTCGGCGGGCTGGCGTCGACGAGCCGTTGACGTTCAAGCTGACGCGCGCGCGCATCCATATCCGGTCCGTCCAGGCGGCCTTGCTGCTGGACGATCACGTGGGATACATCGCCCTGAATCCGGTCAGCCAGACCTCCGCCGAGGAAGTGGCGGCGGCGGTCGACAGCCTGACGGCCAAGGGGATGCGGGCGCTGGTGTTCGACCTGCGCAACAATCCGGGCGGCCTCCTCTCGCAGGGGATCGCCGTGAGCGACCTGTTCCTCGATCAGGGTCAGGAGGTCGTGGCGACGCGTGGCCGGGCTCCGGACGCGACGCATATGTACCGGGATGGCCGTCCGCAGCGGTGGCCCAAGCTGCCGATTGTGACGCTCGTGAACGGCGGCTCGGCGAGCGCGGCGGAGATTATCGCCGGTGCGCTGCAGGACCACGATCGCGCCCTGGTGGTCGGGACTCCGACGTTCGGAAAGGGCCTGGTGCAATCGCTGTATCAGTTGACGCCGGAATCGGCCCTCAAGCTCACCACGGCGCGGTGGTACACGCCGAGCGGCCGGACTATCCAGCGGGTGACGAAAAACGAAGAGGAGCAGGTCGCGGTCGTGACGGCGGCGGCGCAGGGCCGCGATACGCTCGCCGACAGCGCGCCCGTGTTCCACACCGATGCGGGGCGGGCAGTGCGTGGGGGCGGCGGCATCCGCCCCGACATCTTCTCCCCGCCGGACACCTTCACGACCGCCGAGCGGGGTTTCATGCGGAGCCTCGGCAACAACGTGCCCGCGTTCCGGGACGTGCTGACCGCTTACTCGCTCGAGCTCAAGTCACGCCACGCCGTGGCGCCTGAAGGTTTCGTCGTCACCCAATCCATGGTGGACGAGATTCTGGCCCGGCTGCGGCAGCGTTCGGTGGTCGTGCCCGATAGTGTGATGCCGGGGGCCCGCAGCTTGATCGCGGACGAGCTGGGATACGAGACCGTCCGCTATTCCTTCGGTCGCGGTGCCGAGGTCCGTCGCCGCATGCACGAAGACCATCAGGTTCAGGAGGCCCTCGGACTCGCGCGCCGAGCCCGTTCGCCTCAGGATCTGATTTCCCTCGGCACGAGCGTACCGCCCCGCAGTCCGTGACTCAACCGCCGGGACCCGCCCCAAAGCCATCCTTGGGGGTGATCGGTCCCGGTCGTGCGGGAACCGGCCTCGCGCTCGCCTGGGCGCGAGCCGGTTACCCGGTGCAGCTCCACGGGCGGCGGCTCAAGGTTATGCCGGTGCCGCTCACCCTGACCGTCGGCGCGGCTGACGCCCCACCGCCGTGGCTCGACCAGGTCGCCGTGGTCATTCTGGCAGTCCCCGACGACGCGATTTTGTCACTCGCCCAGATCCTCGCGGACTCCGGGGGAATCCAGGCCGCACACGTGGTGCTCCATCTATCCGGCTCGCGCAGCCACGAGGCGCTCCGGGCGCTGGCGCCGAGCGGAGCCGCACTCGGGTCGTTGCACCCGCTACAGACCCTGGTCGAGCCGGATCGCGCACCCTTGCACTTGCGCGGCGCGTGGGCGGCGGTCGAGGGGATGCCGCGCGCGGTCGAGACGGCGGAACGGCTCGCGCGGGCGGTCGGGCTCCGGCCGTTCCGGCTGCGGCCCGAGGACAAGGTGCTCTATCACGCGGGCGCCGTCTTCGCCTCGAACTACTTCGTCGTGGTGGAAGCGATCGCGTCGCAGCTGTTGCAACAGGCGGGACTATCCGAGGCCGACGCCTGGGCGGCGCTGCGGCCGCTGGTGCGCGGCACGCTCGACAATCTGGTACGCGAGGGACCGCTCAAGGCCTTGACCGGCCCCGTGCTGCGCGGGGACGCGGAGACGCTGACGCGGCACCTGGGCGCGCTGTCCGGCGACGTTGCGGGGGGGGATCTCTATCGGGGTCTCGCGGCCGCCGCGCTGGAGCTGGCCCGCCGCCGGGGGCTGGATGAAACGAGCGCCGCTCGAGTCGCGCGGGCGCTCGCTATTGATTCATCACCGTCACGCCCGCGGGAGGGGAGAACCTGAACTCCCGCGCCGGAACGGCGACGTTCACCTTCAGCTGTCGGAGCAGAATCGCCCGCTCCTGACCAGAGCCTTCTGAGATTTCGAGATGCCGCACCAGGCCATCGGCGCGGCTCACCCACAGCTCCGCGCCGCCATAGGGCAGGGTCGTGTCGCGCGGGATGAGCGCGACCACGTCTACCCACCCCGCCGTCGTCGAATCGCTGCGCACGAATCGCGCACTGTAGCGTTCCCGGGGCCGCTCCACGAATTGCCCGATGAGATTGGGACCGGTCGTTCCGGTTTCGGGGATTCGGCTCCGGATCACCTGACCCGGCGTCGTGCTTGGCGTGTACAGCCACAGATAGCGACCGTCGGCGACGATGCGATCTCCGGCGGGATCGCTGAATCGCATCGCGAACCGGTTGGGACGTTGCTGAAATAGGCGGCCGCGTGTCGTATCGGGTGCCCCGATCATCGGGTTCGTGATCACCTGCACGAAGTCGGCCGAGAGCGATTGCACCGCGCCGAACGCCGAGCTGGCGTGGTCGAGGATGGGCCAGGGATCCTGCGACGCTGAAGGAGGCGATGACACGACCATCACGGTTGCGACGAACAGTGTCGCGGACGACACTCCTACCCGTCTACCCGTCAACCCGTCCATCGCCTACGCCCCTACCGGCGCCGGCTCCGCCATGCGGCGCCCGGTGACTTCGGCGATCACGCGGACCTCTCGCATCAGCTGCACGAACTGATCGGGGAACAGCGATTGGGCGCCGTCCGAACGCGCCTCTTCCGGATTGGTGTGCACTTCGATGATGATGCCGTCGGCGCCCGCGGCCACCGCGGCCCGGGCCATGGGAATGACCTTCTCGCGCAGGCCGGTCCCGTGCGAGGGATCGGCGATGATCGGCAGGTGGGACAGTTTCTGCACCACCGGTATGGCGCTGAGATCGAAGAGGTACCGGGTCGTGGGATCGAATCCCCGCACGCCGCGCTCACATAGAATCACGTCATGATTTCCTTCGGCCAGCAGGTATTCGGCCGACAACAGCAGCTCGGTGATCGTGGCCGCAATCCCGCGTTTCAGCAGGACCGGCTTTCCGGCGCGACCGGCGGCCCGGAGCAGCGAAAAATTCTGCATGTTGCGCGCGCCGATCTGCACGATATCCGCTACCTCCGATACCCAGCCGACGCCGTCGGGGTCCATCGCCTCCGTGCACACCAGCAGACCCGTTTCTTCCCGCGCCTTGGCGAGCAGCTTCAACCCGGGGCGCCCGAGTCCCTGGAAGGAATAGGGCGAGGTGCGCGGCTTGAAGGCGCCCCCGCGCAGGATCACCGCACCGGCTTCCCGGACATGCCGGGCGGTGTCGAGAATCTGCCGCTCCGATTCGACGGAGCACGGCCCCGCGATCACGGCCACGTCGGTGCCGCCGATCGTGACTCCGCCGGCGAGCCGGATGACGGTGTTCTCGGGCTTCCATTCGCGGCTCACCTGCTTGTAGGGCTTGGAGACGTGAATCACTTCCTGCACGCCGGCCAGGCCCTCGAGCCGCGACGATTCGACATGCCCGTCGTTCCCGACCAGACCGACGGCGGTCCGCTGC
>Ga0075424_100007469_pt1 | contig 10608 bp, 8 predicted proteins | sample SoiMethybrSBSTD3_FD_75301 | JGI IMG/M metagenome (GOLD analysis project Ga0075424, IMG submission 75301) | Bulk soil microbial communities from a Populus tree surrounding site in Tennessee, USA - Soil MetaG P. TD hybrid SBSTD3 | ecosystem: Environmental > Terrestrial > Soil > Tree plantation...
AACGCGTCCGGCCCGTCCGGGGCGCCGCGGACCGTGTCATCGACCCACCACGCGGGCAGCACCTCCCGGCCCTCCCGCTGGCCGCGCCGCAGGTACAGCTGGCCGAACCGGGCGGCATCGCGCAGCGTGACGCAGATGCCGCCGTCGGCCATGGGGTTGCCATGGGCGTCGACGGTGATCTCGGCGTCGAATTCCGCCCCCATCGGCTGCCACAGCTCGCGGGCGATGAGCTCGTGCAGCCGCGCCCCGGCGGCGCGCTCGATCACCCACGCCAGCACGTCGGTCAGGATCGAGCGGTACCGGAACGCGCCGCCGTGCGGGCCGTCGTTGCGCAACGTGGCGAAGTAGGCGATGGCGTCCTCCGGCACCGGCCGGCCGTCGGGCGGCCGCCACAGGTACACCCGCTCGTAGGTGCGCACATCGGCCTCGGGGTCGGCGTAGTCCTCGTTGAAGGCAGTGCCGGCCCGCATGTCGAGCAGGTGCTGGACCGTGGCGCCGTCGAACGAGGTCCCGGCCAGCTCCGGCACGATGGCCGTGACCGGGGCCGAGACGTCAAGCTGGCCGCGGCCCGCCAGCACACCGGCCACCGCCGACGTCACCGACTTGGACACCGACATCAGCAGGTGCGGGGTGTCCGGCGCCATCGCGTTGAAGTACTGCTCGGTGACGATCCGTCCCCGGTGCAGCACCAGGAACCCGTCGGTGCAGGTCTGCGCGAGCAAGTCGGCGACCGTCAGCTCCTGGCTGGCGGGGCCGAAGCGGATGCCGCCCAGGTCACGTTCGGCCCGGGGCAGCGGCCAGGCCGGCCCGTCCCCGCGTGGTATCCGCGCGGTCGGGATCAGCTCCCGCACATGCTGGAAGGCCCACCGGTTGAACGGGGGATCCTGCCAGTTGGCGAGGGTCACCCGCGCCCCGGGGGAGAACGGCGGCGCCCCGGCCATCAGGCCGGACCCGCCCGGCTCCGTCACAGCTCCGGCCGGCGCCGCGGCATGTCCAGCCAGGGCATCCGCTCCTCGTGCGCGGCGGCGATCCGGAACACCGTCACGTCGTCGAAGGTCTTCCCGACGATCGACAGGCCGGTGGGCACGCCGTCGCGGGACAGCCCGGACGGGACGCTGAGCACCGGGCACCGGCTGGCGATGTTGAACGGCACCGTCATCATCACATCCAGCCAGTCCGTCCTGGCCTGGCCGTTCACCGTGACCGGCTGGCCCGGGTCGTACTCGGCCGGCAGCGCCGGGACCGCGAAGGTCGGGCAGATGAGGGCGTCGAACTCCTCCAGCAGCTGCCCGAGCGGGGCGTAGATCTTCCCCTCCAGCGCGAGCCCGGCCACGAACTCGTCCTTGGACACCTGGTCCGCCTCCGCGACGAGGCTCCGCGCGTAGGTGGTGAGCTCGTCGGCGTGCTTGTCGTGGATCTCCTTGATCGACGCACCGAAGATCATCCCGAAGTGGATCCGCACCGCCTGCTTGATGTCCTCCAGGTCCCACGGCAGCTCGACATTCTGGACGACGGCGCCGGCATAGCGCAGCTTGTCCGCTGCTGCGCGGGCGTTCGTTACCACGTCCGCGTCCACCGGGTAGCAGCCCAGGTCGGCCGAGAACGCGATCTTCATCCCGGCGATCGGCGCCAGCTCACCGGGTATCTCCAGCTTCGGGCGGATCGATGCGACGTCGCTCGGGTGCGGCCCGGCGATCACGTTCTCCAGCAGCGCGCAGTCGGCGACGGTCCGGGCCAGCGGGCCCTCGTGGCAGTAGTGGTCGAGGTTGAAGATCTCTATTTCCGGCACCCGGCCGTACGGCGGCTTGAACCCCACGACACCGCAGAACGAGGACGGGATCCTGATCGAGCCGCCGATGTCCGAGCCCGTCGCCAGCGCCGCCGTCCCGGCGGCGAGGGCCGCCGCCGACCCGCCGCTCGACCCGCCGGGCGAGTACTGCGTGTTCCACGGGTTGCGGCTGACACCCCAGAGCCGGGACCAGGTGACCGGCGCGCAGGAGAACTCCGGCGTGGTCGTCCTGGCGTGCACGATGCCGCCCGCGTCGATGATCCGCTGCACGAAGGCGCTGGTCTTGCCCGCGACGTTGTTGCGCAGCGGCAGCGACCCGAGCGTGTTGCGGTGGCCGGCGATCTCGGCCTCTTCCTTCACCGCCACCGGCAGGCCTTCGAGCGGCCGCGGCGTCCCGCCCTGGCCCGCGTAACGGGCCTCCGCCTCCCGGGCCTGCTCCAGCGCTTGGTCGAAGAACGTCTCGGCGAACGCATTGATCACCGGCTCGACGGCCTCGGCGCGCTCGATCACCGCCGTGACCAGTTCGACCGGTGACAGCTCGCGGGCCCGGAACTCCCGCAGCGCCTGCATGGCGGGCAGGTAGTGAAGCTCGGTCATGGAGCCTGTCGTTCCTCCCCGGCGTCGGTCAGGGCCCGGCGCCTCGGTTTCCAGCCTGGCCGCGGCACGCTGGCGCGGAGCCGCTGTGTGTAGGGGTCCTGCGGGTCGTCGAGCACGCGCGCGGTGGGGCCCCGCTCCACCACCGTCCCGCGGTGCAGCACGATCGCCTCGTCGGTGAGCTGGCGCACCACCGCCAGGTCGTGGCTGATCAGGACGTAGGAGACGCGTGTCTCGTCGCGGATGTCGGCGAGCAGGTTCAGCACCTGTGCCTGGATCGATACGTCGAGCGCGGCGACCGATTCGTCGAGGATCAGGACGCGGGGCTCGGCCGCGAGGGCCCGCGCGATCGCGACCCGCTGGCGCTGGCCGCCGGACAGGGCGCGGGGGAGGGCGCGGGCCTGGCGCGCGTCCAGGCCGACCAGGTCGATCAGCTCGGCGATGCGGGCGCGGCGGCGGTCGGCGGGCCAGCCGTGGTGCAGCCGCAGGACCTCATCGATGGTGGCCTCGGCGCTCTGGCGCTGATCCAGGCTGGTGTAGGGGTCCTGGAAGACGATCTGCACCTCGCGGCCCCGGCGGCGCCGGTCCCGGGCCGACCGGGTGGGCCGGGACCGGTCGTGGCCGCAGGCCATGATCGTCCCCCTGGTGGGCCGCTCCAGCCCGACGATCATCCGGGCGATGGTGGTCTTGCCCGAGCCCGACTCCCCGACGATGGCGAGCGATCCGGCCTCGGGAATGCCGAACGACACATCGTCCACCGCGACCAGCGGGCCGAACTCCTTGCGCAGGCCCGCCACCTCCAGCGCGGCCGACCCGGTGGCCTCAGGCGTCTGGTCGGCGGGTGCCGTGGTCTCAGGCATCGGCGACCGCCTGGAGCTTTCCGCGTAGCTCGTGCGTCCGCACGCACCGGGACAGCCCGTCGCCGGTCTCCAGCAGATCGGGCACCGCGGCCAGGCAGACGTCGCGGGCGTGCGGGCAGCGCGGCGCGAACGCGCACTCCTCCTGCGGTGCCTCGAACGCCGACAGCGGCCGGCCGGGGATCGCCCGGAGCCGGTGCGCCGTCTGCGCGATGTCCGGGCGCGCTCCCGCGAGCGCCGCCGTGTACGGGTGCAGCGGATCGTCGTGCAGCAGGGACGAGCGGCGGATCTCCACGATCTGGCCGGCGTACATCACCGCGGTGCGGTCGCAGATCGCGGCGGCCAGCTCCAGGTCGTGCGTGATGAAGAGCATGGTCAGGCCGAACTCGCGGCGGAGGTCGTCGAGTATCGCCATCACCTCCGCCTGGGTGGTGACATCGAGCGCGGTGGTCGGCTCGTCGGCCAGCAGCAGCCGCGGCTGGGTCAGCAGCGCCGTGGCGATCATCACCCGCTGCAGCATGCCGCCGGACAGCTGGTGCGGGTACTGCCGGAGCCGGCGCTCCCCGTCCTCGATGCCCACCTGGCCCAGCATGTCGACCGCGCGGGCGCGCGCCTCCGCGGCCGGGACCGACATGTTCGTGCGCAGCGCCTCGGTCATGAAGTCCCCGATCCGCCGGACCGGGTTGGTGTGTGCCCGCGGGTCCTGGAAGATCATCGCCACCCGGCCGCGGTACTGGCGCAGCCCGGCGCCGGTGAGCGCGCTGACGTCCTGGCCGTCGAACTGGATCGAGCCGGTGACCTGGGCCCCCGCGGGCAGCAGCCGGTCGATCGCGCGGGCCGTCATCGACTTGCCCGACCCCGACTCGCCCACCAGGCCGAACGCCTCACCCGGGCGCAGGGAGAAGCTCACCTCGCGCAGCACGGGCCGGTGGATGCCGTCGATGGGCAGGCGGACGTTCAGGCCGTCGACGTCGAGCAGCGGCGCGCCGGGCGCTGCCCCGGCCGGCGTCACCGCGGCTGGCGCGGTCCTGGGGTCGCTCATATCACTGGCCTCCCTCGCGGGCGCGCCGCTGGCTTCGGGAGGCGTGTCCTCGGCGCCGGGACACCGCTGACGCGGCGTTCGGCCCGGCGCCTGCGGCATCTTTGGCCAATCGAGCCTGGCCGGTAATACGTCATCTCGGGGCCGCCTGGGCCTGCTCGAACAGCCGCTCGCCGAGCACGTTGAACGCGATCACGACCGCCACGATGCACACGCACGCGGCGAGCGCGGGCAGCGGGTAGCCCTGCGGGATGCCCACCTGGTTCTCCGAGATCATGACTCCCCAGTTGGGCTCGGGGGGCTGGACCCCGAGGCCGAGGAAGGAGATGGCCGCCAGGTCGACCATCGCATAACCGAACAGGATCGTCGCCTGCGCCACGATGAGCGGCATGATGTTGGGGATCACGTGCCGCAGGCAGATCGAGGTGGCGGAGGCCCCCTGCACCTCCAGCGCGGCGACGTACGGCTGGTTCCGCTCCTTGAGCGCCGCGCCGCGCAGCACCCGGGCGACGTAGGGCATGTAGGCGATGGACAGCGCGATCGCCGCGGCGGTCAGGCCGGCGCCGAACACCGCGGCCGCGAGGACCGCGAGCAGGATGCCGGGGAAGGCGAACAGGACGTCGAGCCCGGACGAGATGAAGGCGTCGAGGGCGCCTCCCCGCCAGGCGGCGGCGACCGCGAGCAGCACTCCGGCGATCATGCTGCCCAGGACGACCGCCAGCGGCCCGAGCATCGATGTCCGCGCCCCCACGATCAGCCGGGACAGCACGTCGCGCCCCTCGAAGTCGTACCCGAGCAGGTGACCGCCGACCGGCCCGACCCAGGCCAGCGAGAGGTTCGGCGTGATCGGGTCGTAGGGGGCGAGGAAGGTGCCGAAGATCGCCATGAAGGTCGCGATCGCGATGACGATCGCGGACGCGATGCCGGCCGGCCCGGTCGCGCGCAGCATGGCCCAGCCCCGGGTGGCGCGTGAGACCGGCCGGGCCGCGGTCGCCGGGATCGCCGCGCTCATCTCATTGCCTCCCTCGCGGGCGCTTCGCATGGTCGTGCCGGAGGCGCGCAATGCGGCACCGCGGGGAGGCGTGTCCTCGGCGCCGGGACGCCGCAACGCTGTTGCGGCGTTCGGCCCGGCGCCTGCGGCGCCCGTGTCTGGCCTGGGATTGACAGCCGGTGTTTCATTGGGCTCGGCTCCCCAGCGCTACCCGCGGGTCGAGCACCGCGTAGAGCACGTCCACGATCACGTTGACCACCACGAACGCGGTCACGAGCACGAGCGAGATGCCCTGGACCACGGCGAGATCCTTGGACTGGGCGGAGAGGACCAGGTAGGCGCCGAGCCCGTTCAGGCTGAACGCGACCTCGACCACCGCGGCGACCGCGATCAGCGAGGCGATCGTGATGCCGGTGACCGTGGTGATCGGGATCGCGGCGTTGCGCAGGACGTGGCGCTGGATCAGCTGGCGGCCGGGGATGCCGCGGCTGACCGCGGTCTGCACGTGCTCGCGCCGGCCTTCCTCCCGGACCGACGCCCGGGTGACCCGGGCGACGATCGCGAGCGAGGAGATGGCCAGGGCGACCGCTGGCAGCGTGAAGTGCCGGACGTTGCTGAGGAAGTCGGTGCCGTTCCCCAGCGCCGGGAACCAGCCGAGCTTGACCGCGAACACCAGGATGAGCACGATCGCGGCGACGAAGGCGGGGATGGCCGCCGAGACCGCGGTCGTCACCAGCGTGCTGGTGTCGAAGGCCCCGGGCCGCAGCCCGGACAGGATGCCCAGGCCGATCCCCAGCGCGACGATGATCAGCGACGCGTACAGGACCAGCCCGGCGGTGGTCCAGATCCGGGACGCGATCAGCGTGGACACGTTCTCCCGGAGCGTGATCGAGATCCCCAGGTTCCCGTGCAGCGCGTTCTTGAGCCAGTACCAGTACTGGGCGAGGAACGGCTCGTTCAGGTGGTAGCGCGCCTCAAGCACGGCGATGCTGCTGGGCGGCAGGGTCCGGCCGCCCGACAGCGCCGCGATCGGGTTCCCCGGCGCCAGGTACAGCGCCGCGAAGATCACGAAACTCGCGACGAGCAGGCTGGCCACCAGCATGGCCAGCCTGCGCGCGAAGAAGCGCCAGCGCATCGGTCCGGCTGGCCCGGCTCAGCCGCTCCCGCCCAGGCCGTCGGCCCAGGGGGCGAACATGTAGGCGAAGGAGGCCACCGCGCCGGTCAGGCCCTTGCTGAGCAGCAGCAGGGACGTCGGCTGGACGTTGGGGATCCACGGCATCTGCTGCATGGTCAGCTTCTCGGCCTTCGCCACCAGCGCGGCCCGCTTGTTCAGGTTGGCCGTGCTGCGGGCCTGCTCTAGCGCCGCGGTGATCTGCGGGTTGTTGAAGTTGGTGTAGTTCTGCGAGCCGCCCGGCAGGACCAGCGTCGACAGCAGCGCGGCCGGGTCGGCGTAGTCGCCGTAGTTCACGGTCAGGAAGCCGTCGATGCCGGCCCGGGCCTTGGGGTCGATGAAGAAGTTGATGTAGTTCTGCGCCGACACCGACTTCAGCACCACCTTCAGGCCGATGGCCTGCGCGGCCGCCTGGTAGTCGCCGGTCACCGCGGAGATGTTCGCCAGCTGGCTGGAGGTGCCGATCGTGAACGTCTTGCCGGTGGCCCCGGCCTGCTGGACCAGCTTCTTGGCCTCGGTGATGTTCTGCGTCAGCACCGGCGAGCCGTCGTAGGCGGCGGTGAACACCGACTTGCCGTACCCGAACGTGCCCGGGTTCGACAGCCACCGCGGCATCAGCGCCGCGCCCTTGTACACCGAGTTGATGATCCCCTGCCGGTTCAGCGCCAGCGACAGCGCCTGCCGCACCTTGAGACTGCCGAGCACGCCCTTGAAGCTGGACACGATGAACGCGTCGGTGGACCAGCCCGGGCCCTGCCACACCTTGACCGCGCTGCTGCTCTTCAGCTGGTTGAGGGTGGAGAGCGCGAAGTAGTACGAGCCCTGGATCCCACCCGTCAGCATGCCCGAGGTGAAGGACGAGATGTCCGGGACGCCCTTGATGGTGATCTGATCGACCAGCGGGTGGACCGAGGAGTTCCAGTAGTGCGGGTTGCGGACCGCGATCACGCCCACGCCCGGGTTCCAGGACTTGAACATGTACGCGCCGGTGCACATGATCGACCCGGCCGGGGTGCCGTAGTTCTTGCCCTGCTTCTGGGCGAAGGCCTTCTCGATGATGATGCCGGGCACCGAGGCGAGCTCGCCCTGCAGCCAGTAGTCGGGCTGCTTAAGGGTGATCGTCACCTGGGTGGAACTGGTCGCCGCGATCGACTTCACCCGGTTGAACACGAGCGAGTAGAACCCGCCGAGCTTGGGGTCGGTGTTGCGGTCCAGGCTGTACACCACGTCGGCGGGCGTCACCGGGTGGCCGTCCCAGAACTTCACCCCCGGCCGCAGCGTGAACACCATCGTGGTGGGGGAGGGGGTGGCGACGCTGGCGAGGCCGGGCTGCAGCGCGCCGTCCGGCGCCTGCCGGAGCAGCGACTCACACATCAGCGAGTCGGCGGTGTTCTCGGGATAGTCGAAGGCGTAGATGGGGTCGAGCGAGTTGACGTCACGGTAGACGGCCCAGGTGACCGACGGCACCGTCTTGGTGCCCGCCTGGGTATCCGTTACCAGGCCCTTGGTCGGTGAGATGTTGCCCGTTGCCGACGAGCCCGCGCTGTTCGCAGACCGGCCGCACGCCGCGGCCAGCAGTGCGCACACCGCCACCGTCGCGGTGACCGCGGCAATCCTTCTCCTCGCACCCATTGGCTCCTCCTCAGGGCCAGCCGGCCCTATCCGATGCCGGCGCTCAGCGCCGTCTCGATCCGCTTACCGTTCAAGCCCGCGCACCTTCGCCTCGATCGCGTCGAGCATCAGGTCGAGCCCGTAGCGAAATGCCTTGTCGATGTCCAGGTAGAGCGACGTCGCGGTCGCGGTCAGATTCGGGAACCGGTCGGCCGGCAGCATCCGGTAGACCTGCCGCCAGCCTGCGAGGCTCTCCTCCGTCGCCCGAGCGTCGAACACCGTCGCGCCGATGGTGTAGGTCTCGAGCGCCTCGTAGGCGATAGGTACCTCGTCCTCGGGCACCCCGGCCTCGCGCAACAGGGCGATGCAGCGCTCGACGTTGCCGAACCCGTTCTCCAGCCGGGGCGGGGCGAGCTGCAGCGCGAGCAGTGCCCGCGGGTGCACGAGGTAGACGCGGCGCAGGGCGAGCAGCAGGTCCCGCAGCTGATCACGCCATCCGCCGGACAGCTCAAGCCCGTCCGTCACCGCGGCCAGCAGGCGGTCGGCCGCCGCGGTGAGGATCTCGTCCTTGTCCCGGAAGTGGCGGTACACCGCGGTCGGGTCCACGCCGAGCTCGCTGCCGAGGCGCCGCAGGCTGACGCTGTCGTTGTCCTCGGCCTCCACCAGGCGCAGATAGGCGTCGACGATCACCTCTCGCGAGAGCCGGCTCGCGACGGGATTCTGCGCCGGCATGCAGGCATCGTGACCGCCGCAGCGATCAGTGTCAACAGCGCTGACATCACCGTTGGGCAACGATGGCGGGGGCGCCGGGCGCTGGGGTTATCCCTGCGAGTACACGGCCTGACCACGGACCCAGGTCTGGACGACCTCCGCCTGGCAGATCTCGCCCGCGGGGATGTGGGCGAGATCCGCGTTCACGACGGCAAGATCGGCGTTGTAGCCTTCGGCGATCGAGCCGGCCTCGGTGCCCACGCCGTTGACCCGGGCGCTGCCCGACGTGTACGCGGTCAGGATCGCCGTCAGGCCGATGGCCTGTTTGGGCAGGAAGGGGTCACCGCCCTGGCCGCCCGCCCGGGCGGGCAGCTGCCGGTTGACGGCGACGTGCGCCCCCCACAGCGGGTTGGGGCTGCTGACCGGCCAGTCGCTGCCCGCGCACATGGCCGCGCCGGCCGCCTCCAGGGACCGGAACGGGTACTGCCAGCCGGCCCGGCGTTCCCCCAGGAACGGAATGGTCAGCTCGTCCATTTGCGGCTCGTGGGTGGCCCAGAGCGGCTGGATGTTGGCGGTCGCCGACACGCGGGCGAAGCGCGGGACGTCGTCGGGATGGATCACCTGGAGGTGCGCCAGGTGATGCCGGGGCCCGCCCAAGCCGTTGACCCGCCGGGCCTCCTCCACGGCGTCCAGGGCGTGGCGGACCGCGCGGTCGCCCAGGGCGTGGAAGTGAACCTGGAACCCTTCGCGGTCCAGCGCGGCGACGAACGTGGGAAGCTCGCGGGGGTCGATGAAATCGAGGCCGGCCTGGCCGGTCGAGCATCCGTCCCCGTCCAGGTAGGGCTCCAGCATGGCGGCCGTATGGTTCTCGGCGACGCCGTCCAGCATCATCTTCACGCTGGTGGCGCGGAAGGTCCCGGCCTGCCCGGTGGTGCGCTGATCGAGGAGTTCGCCCAGCTGTTCCAGGCCGCGGTGCCGGTCCCACCACAGGGCGCCGGTCACGCTGGCCAGCAGGGTGCCTGCCTTCACGGCCCGCAGGTAGGCGGTCAGCGGGTCGGCCTCGCCCTCGTACCGGCCGACGATCGCGTCCTGCCAGCCGGTGATGCCCAGAGACAGCAGGTAGTCCTGGGCGGTCAGCAGCGCGTGGTACCAATCATCCTCGGTGATCTCGGGCAGGAGCCGGGACACCAGGATGGCCGCGCCCTCCTGCAGCATGCCGACGGGCTCGCCAGCGGCGTCCCGCTCGATCCGGCCGTCCGCGGGATCCGGGGTCGATTTGTCGATGCCCGCCAGGGCGAGCGCCCGGCTGTTCACCCACGCGCCGTGGCCATCGCGGTTGGGCAGGAAGACGGGCCGGTCGGGCACGACCGCGTCCAGCGCCTGCCGCGTCGGTATCCCGCCCGGGAAGGCGTCCATGGACCAGCCGCCGCCCGAGATCCATTCCTCGTCGGGGTGCTCGGCGGCGTAGGCGGCCACCAGCTCGGCATAGCCGGCCGCCGTCGAGCCCGCGCGCAGGTCACAGCGCCGCATCTGATCGCCGGCGAAGACGGGATGGGCGTGCGCGTCCACGAAGCCGGGCAGGAGCGTGCCACCTGCCAGGTCGATGGGTTCGGTCTTGCCGAGCCGCCCGGCCGGCCCGGGGTCGACCCCGGTGACCCGCCCGCCGGCCGCCCAGACGCAGGTACCCGCGGGGAGGAAGGTGCGGCCGTCGAAGACGGTGCCGTTGTGGAAGACAACCTCTTCACTGACCGGCACTGCTTGGCCTCTCTGACAAGCGGATGCCCGAGATTAGATCAGCGGCCAAAATTGTTGTCAATGCCTATGACATTAGATGTCAACGCCTAT
>Ga0075424_100007471_pt1 | contig 10607 bp, 9 predicted proteins | sample SoiMethybrSBSTD3_FD_75301 | JGI IMG/M metagenome (GOLD analysis project Ga0075424, IMG submission 75301) | Bulk soil microbial communities from a Populus tree surrounding site in Tennessee, USA - Soil MetaG P. TD hybrid SBSTD3 | ecosystem: Environmental > Terrestrial > Soil > Tree plantation...
TTGACGATGATCTCGAGCGCTTCGGCGGTAATCCCCTGGAAGCGGCGGTCGTGCTGCCTGGCGAACTCGGCGATGAAGCGCCGCACCAGGAGCGGAATGTCGCTCCGCCGCTCACGGAGCGGTGGCAGATAAATGAAGAGAACATTGAGCCGGTAATAGAGATCGTCGCGGAAGTCGCCGACGCTCACCGCTTCCTTGAGCGTCCGGTTGGTGGCGGCCACGACCCGGACGTCCACCTTGATGGGCTGCGTTCCGCCGACGCGGAAGAACGTGCGGTCTTCGAGCACGCGCAACAGTTTCACCTGCGTCGCGGGCGGCATCTCGCCCACCTCGTCCAGGAAGATGGTGCCGCCATCGGCCAGCTCGAAGCGGCCCAGGCGCCGCTCCGCCGCCCCCGTGAACGCGCCTTTCTCGTGACCAAACAGCTCGCTCTCGAGCAGCGTTTCCGGCAGGGCGGCGCAGTTGACCACGATGAACGGGGCGTTGCGCCGCGGGGAGAGATCGTGAATGCCGCGAGCCACCAGCTCCTTGCCGGTGCCCGACTCTCCTTCGATCAACACGGTCGAGCTGACCGGAGCCATCTGCTCGATCTTGACGAGCACTTCCTGGATGGCCGGCGATTCGCCGATGATCCCGGTGCGCTGCTGCAGCCGGCGCCGGTCGACGAGGCGGCGCACGACGCGGGCCGCTTCCCCTCCGTCGACTGGTTTCTCGAGCACTGCGGTCAGCCCCAGCTCCAGGACCAGCTCCTTGGCATCGGGCTCGGTGTCTTCGACCAGGCCGAGGGTGGACACGGCCTGCTCACGCGCCGCCGCGAGCAGTCGGGCTGTGGCGGCCTCGTGCAGCGCTCCCGTGACCACCAGGCACTCGGGCTCGCGCACCCGGAGCGCCTCGCGCGCGTCGTCGAAGGACGTGACCATGCCGGTGTCGAACCCGGCTGCCTCGAGCTCGGCGTTGATGCGCACCGCGTGCTCGAGATCGTCGGTCGTCACTAAGACGCGATCGGCCATCAGCGATCGGCCATCAGCTATCAGCTATCAGCGTGGTCGGTAATACCGCCACGCACCAGGTTAACCGCGTGATCGAGCAAACCGCTCAACACGGCGAGGCCGTCTTTCACGCCACTCGTCGAACCGGGGAGGTTCACGATCAAAGTCTTGCCGCGCGTCCCGGCCAGGCCGCGGGACAGCCACGCGCGCGGGAATCGTTTCGCGGGACCGGCGCGCAGCGCTTCGGCGATCCCGGGCGCGTGACGCTCGAGCACGACCGTCGTGGCTTCGGGCGTGACATCGCGAGCCGCGAGGCCGGTGCCGCCGGTCGTGAGGATCACGTCGACCGAACCGGAGTCGGCCCAGCGCGCGAGCTTGCCGGAGATTTCGGGGCCTTCATCGGGAACGACACTGCGGACCACGACCTCGTAACGTCTTGTGGCAGACCACTTTACGATAGCATCGCCGGACGCGTCCTGACGACGCCCTTGAGCTCCGAGATCCGAAATCGTCAACACGCCGACGCGGATCGGTCCCGCGGCGCTCACCGCTTGGTCCGGTGCGGCACGAACGGCAGCTTCACGACGTCGGCCGGCGCGCGGTGGTTGCGGATGTCGATCTCGATCCGGGTGCCGGGCTGCGCCTGGGACTTGGGGAGATAGGTCGTGCCGATGGCGGCGTTCGTCGTCGGCGTGACCGTCCCGCTGCGGACGCAATCGACCTTCGCGCCGTCGAGCCAGACGTCGTAGCCATGACGTCCCACCTGCTTCGGCTCGGATAAGCGGAATCCCACGAGGCGCCGGGTCGTGCCTTCGAGCTTCTGTTTCTTCAAGGCCGCCTGGCCCGTGAAGGGTGCTTCCTTGTCGAGCCGTACGATGAAGCTGAGGCCGGCCTCGTACGGAGTGGTGGTGTCGTCGATGTCGTTCCCGTACAGCGGCAGACCCGCCTCGAGTCGCAGGGTGTCACGGGCGCCGAGCCCGCATGGCTCCGCCCCGCGCTCGGTGATGGCGGCCCACAGCTTCGGGGCGTCCGCGGCCCGGCAATACAGCTCGAATCCGTCCTCGCCGGTGTACCCGGTTCGCGACACGAAGCACTGCGCCCCGGCGACGGTACCGGTGGTGAAGTGGTAGTAGGGCAGCTCGCGAACCGGCAACGGCGTGAGTCCCGTCACGAGCGTTTCCGCTCCAGGGCCCTGGACGGCGAGCAGGGCCGTTTCGTCCGAGATATCGCGCAGGCGGGCGTTCGCGCCGCCCTTCTGCTCGACGATGTGGTCCCAGTCCTTGGTGATGTTCGAGGCGTTGACGACCAGCATCACCTTGTCCTCGAAGCGGTAGACCAGGCAGTCGTCCACGAACGTGCCCTGCTTGGTCAGGATGCCCGAGTACTGAGCCTGGCCCGTGCTCAGGGCGGCGACGTCGTTGCAGGTGACGCGCTGCACGAACGCGTTGCGGTCGGGGCCCGTCACTTCGAACTCGCCCATGTGCGACACGTCGAACACGCCGACCCGCTCGCGCACGGCCTTGTGCTCGGCCGATATACCGGCGGGATAGCTCACCGGCATCTCGAAGCCGGCGAAGGGAACCATCTTGGCGCCCAGGGCGACGTGCGCGTCGTGGAGCGGCGTGCGTTTCAGGGGTGCGTCGGCCATCGCAAGCTCGTTTCGGGTCAACCCATGAGGGTGGCGAGCAACGCCTTCTGGACGTGCAGCCGGTTCTCGGCTTCGTCCCAGACGCGGGATTGCCGGCCCTCGATCACTTCGTCGGAGACTTCTTCGCCACGGTGGGCGGGGAGGCAGTGGAGGAAAATGGCGCGCGGGTCGGCCAGCTTCATGAGGTCCGTGTCCACGGTGTACCCTTTGAACGCGTTGCGGCGGGCCTCGGCTTCGCCTTCCTGGCCCATCGACGCCCACACATCCGTGTTCACGACGTGCGCGCCTTCGACGGCTTCTTCGGGCACTTCGGTGACCACGATCCTGGCGTGCCGCGCCGCATCCTCGAACTTCGACCGGTCGGGCTCGTAGCCCTCGGGGCAGGCCAGGCGCAGCTCGAAGCCCAGAACCTGGGCGGCCTCGAGCCAGCTGTTGGCCATGTTGTTGCCGTCCCCGATCCACGCGATGCGCTTGCCCTCCCACGAGCCCAGGGCTTCACGCACCGTGAACAGGTCGGCCAGCACCTGGCAGGGGTGGGAGAGATCGGTGAGGCCGTTGATCACGGGGATCGTGGCGCAGCGCGCCAGCTCTTCGACCTCTTTGTGGTCGAAGGTCCGGATCATGATGCCGTCGACGTAGCGCGACAGCACCCGTGCGGTATCCGGGATCGGCTCACCGCGCCCGATCTGGATGTCCTTGGCCGAGAGGAAGAGCGCGTGGCCACCGAGCTGGAACGTGCCGACCTCGAACGAGACCCGGGTCCGGGTGCTCGATTTGGCGAAGATCATCGCCAGGGTCTTTCCGGCGAGTGGCGTTTCCCGGTAGGTCCGCGCCTTCATGCGGCCGGCCAGGTCGAAAAGCCGAGCGATGTCGTCCCGAGAAAGGTCGGTGACGGTGAGAAAGTCCCGTTTGTGCATGGTTTCCCGCGGGTCGGTCAAAATGACAGCAGACATGCCAGATAGTAGTCGGACCCCCGGAGGGGAGTCAAGGCGATCACGCCGTGATAAATTGCCTCCAGCGCGCCTGACAGGGCGCCTCCCACCCGCGGCAAGGGAAGCATTCCCACCTGTTGCAGGTCTGAAGCGTGGTGCGTTGCACCTTCTTTCAGCCTGATTGCTCAGCGGGTCCAGGCGGTTCTTGAAAGGAGGCGCCATGTCTACGGCCAGAGATCTGCCCGCCCGTCCCTCGCTCGACTCCCTCCGCAAGCAGGCGAAAAAACTCGCACGCGACGCTGCTGCCGGCAACGCCGACGCCCTTGCGCGCGTGCACGCGCAGTTGCCGCGCGCGACGATCCCGCTCACGAACCGGAATGCGCAGCTCGTCATCGCGCGAGAATACGGATTTGCCGGCTGGCCGGATCTCACGGCGGAGGTGCAGCAACGCCTGGGCGGCGCGCTCGAGTGGGCTGCCGCACAAGCCAAGGTCGCGATTCACAACCAGGACCAGGAGCGGCTGCGAACGCTGTTGGCCGAATACCCAGCGCTGGTCTCGTGGCGCGACGAGAATGACCAGACGCTGCTCGACTGCACCACATCCTACGCGATGGACTGCTCGGATCCGGAGCGGGAGCGCACCTACAACCGGCCGGTGGCCGCCGAGATGCTGATCGACGCGGGCGCGACTGTCGACCGTAAGACCTGGGAGCACGTGATCCGGACGGGCGCGGCAGGAATGCTGCACCTGCTCGCGAGAAAGAATGCGTTACCGCCGACCCTTCCCGTTCTCGCCGCGCTGGGCGACGACGAGGCGGTTCGGGCTCGGCTCGACGAACCGCGCCAGCGCGACGACGCAGAGGGTTCTGATGAGCGGATCGTGATCGGCCGCGCGCTGATGAGCGCGTGCCGCTTCCGGCACGCGGGCGTGGCGTTGCGGCTGCTCGAGCGCGCGCTCGCGCTCGATCCTAACCTGGGCCGTCGCATCGATCGCTGGCAGAACCGGCAGGGATTCGTCGAGTTCCTGATCCAGCATCCGGACAGCCTGTGGCAAATGGGACCGGCGATGACGCCGTGGGAGGTGTTCGTTGTTCTTCAGCTGAGGAGCGCGCGCGACACCGACGATCTGCCCGCGTTCCGCCGTTGGCTGAATGACGAGCCGTGGGTGCTCGAACCAGCGTTCGTGAACGCGCAGATTGGGCTGATCGAGGGGGCCAGCTACCGGAAAAACAGGGAACCGTTCATCACCGCGCTGCTGGAGTCCGATCCGGCATTACTGCACATCGAGCCTCCACCGCGGTCGTCGGCCTGCGTCTGGGCGCTCGACTACGGCAATGCGCACCTGCTTCCGTTGCTGATGCGCATCTGGCCCCTGCCCGACGATCTCCCCTTTGCGGCGGGCACCGGCAATGCCGCCGCGGTGGCGCGGTGGTTCGACGCTAGCGGGAGGCCCGTTCTGGGATCGCTGGCACACCACCATCCTGGCAGCGATCCGAACTTCAAGGCTGCCGACCTGGGTTGGGGGCCTGTGACCATGCAGCAAGTGCTGGACATCGCGCTCGCTTGGGCGGTTCTGAATCGGCACTTTGAGATCGCATCGTTCCTGCTGGAGCGCGGCGCCGACATCAACACCACCTGGGCCACACACGAGCCGGCGAGCATCCTTCATGAAGCGGCGATTCAAGGGAACGAGGACGCCGTGCGGTTCCTCATCGATCACGGTGCCGACCTGATGAAGAAGGACTACCGCTATCGCTCGAACGCCGAGGGATGGGCGCGGTACGGGTCCCGCGACGAACGGATGGCGGACTTGCTGGCTGCGGCCGCCGCGGGCCGCGGTCGGGAGAGCCCGTAACGATCAATTACAGGATGTAGCGGCGCAGATCCTCGTCGTCCACGATCTTCTCGAGCTTGGCGCGGACCGCCTCGGCGTCGAACACGATCTGCTTGGTGGGATACTCGGGCAGCTCGAACAACACCTCCTCGAGCAGCGTGCTCATTACGGTGTGCAGGCGCCGGGCCCCGATGTTCTCCATGCGCTCGTTCACCTTGGCGGCGATGCGGGCGATTTCCTTGATGCCGTCGGGCGTGAAGCTGAGCGACGCCCCCTCGACCTGGCACAGCGCGGCGTACTGCTTGGTGAGCGCGTTCTCGGGCTCCGTCATGATGCGCACGAAATCGGCCTCCCCCAGGGACGACAGCTCGACGCGGATGGGGAAGCGCCCCTGCAGCTCGGGGATCAAGTCCGACGGCTTGGAGACGTGGAACGCGCCCGCGGCGATGAACAGTACGTGATCGGTGCGCACGTAGCCGTACCGCGTCTGTACCGTCGAGCCTTCGACGATCGGCAGCAGATCCCGCTGCACGCCTTCGCGCGAGACGTCCGGCCCTGAGGTGTTGCGCTCGCCGGCAATCTTGTCGATCTCGTCCACGAAGATGATGCCGTGGTTCTCGACCCGGTCCAGCGCCTCGTTTACGACATCGTCCATATCGACGAGCTTCTTCAGCTCTTCGTCCACCAGAATGCGCCGCGCTTCGTGCAGGTGCACGGTGCGCCGCTTCTTCTTCTTCGGCAGCATCTCCGAGAGCATTTCGGTGATGTTGACGTCCTGGCCTTCCATACCGGGGGGCGGCTGCATCCATTCGAGCATCGGGTAGGACTGCTGCTGCACCTCGATCTCGACGTCGCGCTCCTCGAGCTTACCCTCTTTCAGCTGCTGGCGCAGTTTCTCGCGATTGCGCCGCCGCCGCTCCTGGGCCTCGACATCCGCATCGGGCGCCTTGGGCGTGACGTCCCCCTTGGAGGAGACAACGAACAGCGAGCGCTCGCCGCTCCCCGACGTCCGCTCGCCGGTCGGAGGGGGCGCAGCCGGCGTCGCGGGCGGTGGCGGCAGCAGGATGTCGAGCAGCCGCTCCTCGGCGCGCTGCTCCGCTTGCGGGTAGACCTCGTCCTCGCGCTCGCTCCGCACCATGTTGATGGCGACGTCGGCCAGCTCGCGCACCATCGATTCCACGTCCCGCCCCACGTAGCCGACTTCGGTGAACTTGGACGCCTCGACCTTGATGAACGGCGCGCCGGAAAGGCGGGCCAGCCGGCGCGCGATCTCGGTCTTCCCCACCCCGGTGGGACCGATCATGATGATGTTGTTGGGCATGATCTCGTCCCGGATGTCCTCGGCAGCCTGGGAGCGACGCCAGCGATTGCGGATCGCGATTGCCACCGCCTTCTTCGCCTCGTCCTGTCCCACGATGTAGCGATCGAGCTCCGACACGATCTTCCTGGGCGGCATCTCCTCGAGCCAGGGCATCGTTTCTTCGGTCGCCTGGGGAGCTACAGCCGGCGGCGCCGGAGTCGAAGGCGGCTCGGGGGGGATCGGGGGGGTCGGCGGCGTAGGGGTCGGATCGGCCATGTGCCTCAAAGCTCGAGCACGGTGATGTGCGTGTTGGTGAAGATGCAGATTTCGGCGGCGATCTCGAGCGAGCGCTGCACGATCGCCTTCGGGTCCATGGGCGATGCGGCGACCAGGGCCCGGGCGGCCGCGAGGGCGTAGCTGCCCCCGGATCCGATCGCCAGGATGCCATCGTCCGGCTCGATCAGCTCGCCCGATCCGGACAGCACGTAACCGTGCTCCTTGTCCGCGACGGCGAGCAGCGCCTCGAGGCGGCGCAACACGCGGTCCGAGCGCCAATCCTTGGCCAGCTCCACTGCCGCGCGCGCGAGGTTGCCGGGATAGCGCTCGAGCTTTTCCTCGAATTTCTCGAACAGCGTGAACGCGTCGGCCGCGGCGCCCGCAAATCCCGCCAGGATCTTTCCACCCTTCAGAGTGCGCACCTTGGTGGCGTTCGCCTTCATCACGGTTTCGCCCACGGTGACCTGGCCGTCACCACCCATCGCGACGTGGCCGTCCTTGCGGACGCAGAGAATCGTCGTGCTGTGAATTACCGGCAAGGCCACGCTGGCTGGTCCTTTCCCCTCAGGCGCGCGGGTGCGCCTGCTGATACACGCGCTTCAGGCGCTCCACGGACGTATGAGTATACACCTGCGTGGTACTGAGCGAGGCGTGACCGAGCAATTCCTGCACCGCGCGCAGATCGGCCCCGGCGTCGAGCAGGTGGCTGGCGAAGGAATGACGCAGGGAATGCACGTGCAGCTCGCGTCCCCGCGGCAGCGCGTCCAGCATCCCGCGCACCGCGAGCTGGACGCCACGCGCGGTCAGGCGCCGGCCGCGGGCGTTCAGGAACACGGGCCGGCGATCGCCGCTGCCCGCCGCCAGCAGGGCATCGCGATGCAGGAAGTAGGTGCGCAGCGCGCGCCCGGCATGCCGCCCCAACGGGACGATGCGCTCTTTCTTTCCTTTCCCCCGCACTTTCACCTGGTCCGACACGAGGTCCAGGTCCGGCTCGTTCAATCCCGCCAGCTCCGAGAGCCGGATGCCGGTGGCGTAGAACAGCTCGAGCATGGCGAGGTCGCGCGCACCACGGAACCCGCCCGCCGCCGCACGGCGCTCCGCCTCGGCAAACAGCAGCTCAGTCTCGGCCCGGTCCATGTGGGCAGGCAGCCGCCGCTCGGCCTTGGGCGTGCGGGTGGCCCGCGGCGGGTTGACCTCCACCCCGCGTGTCGCGGCGAGGAACCGGTAGAAGGTGCGTAGCGCCGACAGGGCGCGCGCGCGCGAGCGGCGCGCCAGTCCCCGCCCTTCCATGGCGCCGAGCCAGCCGCGGATCGCCAGCCGGTCGACGCCGGTCCAGGTCCAGGTGCCGCTGTAAAACGAATCGCAAAAGGCCGCGAAATCGGCGACGTCCCGGGCGTACGCCTGCACTGTGTGCGGGGAGTCGTTCCGCTCCTTGCCCAGGAACGCGACGAATTCGGCGATGGCCGTCACGTCGCTCACGCCGGCACCGCTGCGCTGAGCCGAGCCGCGAATCGGTCGATATCGGCCAGGGCGCGGTCGGCCAGCATCCGCTTTTTCGCCTCCCGGTCGTGGCGCGGCGAGTCCGGCGGCAGCGGATCGAGCAAGCCGAAGTTCGCGTTCATCGGCTGAAACCGTTCCGCATCACACTCGCGCAGATAGCGGTACAACGCGCCGAGCATCGTGGTGGGCGGCGGCAGCAGCGGTTCCTCGCCCTGGAGGATCCGCGCCAGGTTGATCCCCGCCAGTAACCCCGTGGCGGACGACTCCGTGTACCCTTCCACGCCGGTCAGCTGTCCGGCCACGAGCAGGGCAGGATCGTCGCGGAGCGACAGGCAGGGACTGAGCGTCGCCGGCGCGTTGAGGTACGAGTTGCGGTGTATGCTGCCATAGCGCAGGAACTCGGCGCCCGCGAGACCGGGGATCGTGGCGAACACGCGCCGCTGCGCCGCGGTGCGCAGGCGCGTCTGAAAGCCCACGAGGTTCCACATCTGCCCGGCGCGATCCTCGCGGCGCAGCTGCACCACGGCGTGGGCCTCGCGCCCGGTGCGCGGGTCACGCAATCCGACGGGCTTCATGGGGCCAAAGCGCAACGTCTCCGGTCCGCGACGCGCCATTTCTTCCACGGGCAGGCACCCCTCGAAGTAGGGGATGCGGTCGAATTCGTGCGGCGGCTCGTACTGGTCGGCAGCGACCAACGCGGCGACGAACGCCGCGTACTGCGCCGCATCCATCGGCGCGTTGAGGTAGTCGTCTCCGTCCCCCTTGCCGTAGCGCGAGGCCCGAAACAGCGCGTCATGGTCGAGAGAGTCGGTGGCGACGATCGGCGCGATGGCGTCGTAGAACGCCAGTGCTTCGCGCCCTACGCGGCGCGCCAGCGCGTCACCCAGTCGATCGGAGGTGAGCGGTCCCGTGGCGACCACCGCGGGCGAGGGCAGCTCTGTGACCTCCTCCCGCACGAGCGTGACCAGCGGGTGGGAGGTGACCCGCTCGTGCACGGCGCGCGAGAACACGACTCGATCGACCGCCAGTGCCGCCCCGCCGGGCACGCGGGCCACATCGGCGGCCTGGAGCACGAGACTCCCCAACCGGCGCATTTCGGCTTTCAGCAAGCCATGCGCATTGGTCGGCTCCAAGGACTTGAAGGAATTGCTGCAGACCAGCTCGGCCAGCGCGTCGGTGTGGTGGGCAGGGGTCGTCCGGACGGGCCGCATTTCGCACAACCGCACCGCCACACCGCGCTCGGCCAGGGCCCAGGCCGCCTCACACCCCGCCAGCCCGCCACCGATCACGGTGGCGTCGAAACGCCGCGTCAGGCTCCGTCCGCCTCCGCGGGGACGGCGGCCAAGTCCACCGTCAGTTCGTGTCCGCACTTGAGACACTTGCGGGTCGCCCCCATGGTCTTGGACTGCTTCTCTTCCATGCCCACAAAGCTGCAATTGGGACACGGCACCGCTACCGGGCGGTTCCACACCGAGAAGTCGCAGTCCGGGTAGCGGGTGCAGCCGAAGAAGTTGCGCCCTTTCCGGGTGCGGCGCTCGGCGATGTCGCCTTCACCGCACTTGGGGCACGTGATCCCGAGCGGCACCGGCCGCGTATGCTTGCACTCGGGGAACCGCGTACAGGCCAGGAACTCGCCGAAGCGGCCCGTCTTGATGACCATCGGCGAGCCGCACTCCTTGCAGATCTCGTCGGAGGGTTTGTCGGGGATCTTATCGCGACCGATGGGCTTCGTGAAGCGGCAGTCCTCCGGATAGCGGACGCACGCGATGAACGGTCCGAAGCGCCCGCTGCGCACTTCGAGCGGGCTGCCGCACGTCGGGCATCGCTCTTCGTGCAGCTTGGACAGGTCGTGGACCTCATTCAGGATGGCGGGGATGTCGACGCTCGACAGAGCGATGTTGAAAGGTCCCCAGAAATCGCCGAGCACGTTCTGCCAGGCCAGGTCGCCTTCCTCGACCTTGTCGAGCTCCGTCTCCATCTGCGCCGTGAAGCCGACCTCGAACACCTCCGGGAAGCAGCGACGCATCACCTTCCAAACTTTTTCCCCGAGCGGCGTAGGAGAGAAGCGCCGCTCCTTGGTGGTAGCATACCAGCGACTCTGGAGCGTCCCGATGATGGTGGCGTACGT
>Ga0075424_100007475_pt1 | contig 10604 bp, 9 predicted proteins | sample SoiMethybrSBSTD3_FD_75301 | JGI IMG/M metagenome (GOLD analysis project Ga0075424, IMG submission 75301) | Bulk soil microbial communities from a Populus tree surrounding site in Tennessee, USA - Soil MetaG P. TD hybrid SBSTD3 | ecosystem: Environmental > Terrestrial > Soil > Tree plantation...
GGCGTCCAGCCCGCCTTGTCCTGGAACAGGCGGATGGCGCGAATGTCGCGATCGGCGCAGAGATCGAACCAGTGCCACGTGCCGCGGGGCACGCGGATCAGATCGCCCGCTTCGACTTCGATGGCGATCACCGGACCGGTGCGGGGCCGGATGTGGAACAGCCCCCGGCCGCGAATGATGCAGCGGACCTCGTCTTCGTCGTGCCAGTGCTCGCTCGAGAACTTCGCCAGCATCGCCTCCAGCCCCGGGGTTTGCGCGGTCACATCGATGATGTCGGCCGTGACGTAACCGCCCTTGGCCTTCAGCGCGTCGATCTCCTCCGCGTAGGCGGCGAGCACGTCCTCGGCCGGCGCATCCGAAGCCAGCGGTCGCGGGCGCGTGCGCTCGTATTCGATCCCGATCGTGGCCAGGTACGCCCGGACCGCTTCGGCGTCGGTCAGCGTCCGGTTCTCATCGGGGATTCTCACGCTCGCCATGGTGCCCTCTCTTTCGTCCCGTGACTTCGAGCAGGAACTCCAAAACTTCCACATGCCGCTTGGCTTCCGCCAGATCCCGGCCCCACGTGTACAAGCCATGCCCGCGCAGCAGAAACCCGTGCGCGTCGGCATGCTGCGTCAACATCTGCTCGACCAGCGGCGCGCTCCCGGCCCAGTCCTGCGCGTTGTCGAGAATGGGGAGCCACTCCCGATGCTCGTGGGTGTGCACGCCCTCCAGGCCCTTCAGCATTTCATAGCCTTCGAGCACGAGGCCGCCTTCGGCTGCGGACGCGTCGGACAGGAGCGTGCTCCAGATGGAGTGCGTGTGCAGTACCGCTCCCGCCTGTCGCACCCGGACGATCGCCACGTGCAGGCTGGCCTCGGCCGACGCCGCGCCCGATCCCCGCACCACACGGCCCCCCAGGTCGATCTGCACGATCTGCTCGGCCGTGAGCTGCCCCTTATCCACGCCGCTGGGCGTAATCGCGAGACGCAGCGGCTCGCGCTGCACCACGGCGCTGAAGTTGCCGCTCGTCCCCAGCGCCCACCCGCGGGCGTAGCATTGCCTTCCGACTTCGGCGAGCAAAACGGCAACATCGGCGAACGCGGCTTCGGAAGCCACCACGAGCTTACAGCCGTTCCGGCGGCACCGACGGACCCGCCGCCAGCGGCTCGCGTTCCGGCTCCGGCGTGAAGTCCTCTCCCGGATTGATGAAGCGGTCCCGCTCGAAGCGATACTGCTTGTCGTACAGCTGCCGGTAGCGCCCGCCCGACGCCAGCAGCTCGTGGTGCGTGCCGCGCTCCACGATCTCGCCCCCCTCGAGCACCAGGATCTGGTCGGCGCTCTGGATGGTCGAGAGGCGGTGCGCGATCACGAACGTGGTCCGTCCCCGGCGCAGGCTCCGGAGGCCGTCCTGGATCAGGGCCTCGCTCTCCGAGTCGAGACTGGAGGTGGCCTCGTCCAGGATGAGAATGCGCGGGTCGGCGAGAATCGCCCGGGCAATGGCCACGCGCTGGCGCTGCCCACCCGACAGCTTCACGCCGCGCTCCCCGACTACGGTGTCGTAGCCCTGCTCGAAACCCTTCACGAACTCATCGCAGTGGGCGATGCGGGCGACCGCCTTGACCTCTTCGATCGTCGCATGGGGCCGCGCGAACCGGATGTTCTCGGCCACGGTCCCGTCGAACAGGAAGTTGTCCTGCAGCACGACGCCCAGCTGGGGGCGATAGTCCCGCAGCGGCACGCTCGCCAGGTCGCGCCCGTCGATCGCCACCCGCCCCGATTGCGGCCGGTGGAACGCCATCACGAGGCCGATCAGCGTGCTCTTCCCCGATCCCGACGACCCCACCAGCGCCGTCGTCGAGCCGGCCGGGGCGCGGAACGACACGTGCTTCAGCACGTTCACGTCCGGCTTGTAGGCGAATGTCACGTCCTCGAACGCCACCTCGCCGCGCAGCTCCGCCAGCGGCTGCCGGTCGGCGTCGCCCGCGTCTTCGGTGGTCTGGGCGCGGACCTCCCGGATGCGATCCAGCCCCGCAAAGGCTTCCGTGATCTGGGTGCCGATGGACGCGATCTGCACCACGGGGGCGGCCATCAACCCGGTGAAAAACACGTACATCACGAGATCGCCCAGCGTCATGGAGCCCGCGATGACGGCGCGGCCGCCGATCTGGCTCATGATGATCGCGATCATCCCGATGACGAGTCCGGAAAAGGCCCCGACGCCCGAGATGCCCGTCATGGTGGCAGCGATGTTGCGGAACATCTTGTTGACGCCGCGCGTGAAGACGAGTCGCTCCCCACGTTCGGCGTGATACGCCTTGACGATGCGAATCCCACCCAGGGATTCGGCCAGGCGCCCCGTGACTTCGGCGTTGATCTTGGAGCGTTCGCGGAACAGGGGGCGCAGCTTGGTGAAGGCGTAGGCCATGGCCCCGCCGAACACCGCCAGCACGACGATCGAGATCACCGTCAGACGCCAGTTCAAATAGAAGAGCACGCCCAGGGCGATCACCGCCGTAATCATTCCTCCGATGAGCTGCACCAGTCCGGTCCCCACCAGGTTGCGAATCCCCTCGGCGTCGTTCATCACCCGGGAGATCAGCACGCCGGTCTTGGTCGAATCGAAGTAACTGGTCGGGAGCCGCAGCACGTACTCCTGGACCCGGCGCCGCATGTCGGTGATGGCCTTCTGCGCCGCGACGCCCAGAACCTGGGACAACGCGAACGACGTCGCGGCTCCGAGCAGAGTCGCGCCACCCACGGCGAGCGCGATCCAGAGCAGCAGGTCCGGGCGCTTGTCGCCGATCACGTGGTCGATCAAGTACTTGGACGAGGCCGGCAGGACCAGCCCGGTCAGCCGATTCACGACCAGGAGGGCCAGCCCCAGCCCGAGGCGGCGGCGGTGCGCCCACACGAGGGCCCGCGCTTCGCGCCAGGCTTCACGGGAAACTGAGAGCTTTTTCTTTTCAGCCATACCGGATGTTAGCTTGGGGGCGGACTTTCCGTCCACCCGAGAACGCGAGGAATCGGTGAAACGTTCCACCATAGGCACGCTGCTGGGCGTCGTGGCGGTGGCGGGACTGGTGCTCGTGCTCATGACCTCGGGCCAGACCGCCAATCAGTGCCGGGTCTGCGTCACCTACCGGGGGAAGTCCAACTGCGCCTCCGCGGCCGGCCAGACCGAGCAGAATGCGCGCGAGGGCGCTCAGACGACCGCCTGCGGCACCCTCGCCAGCGGCATGGATGAGTCCATCGCCTGCGGCCGGATCCGTCCCGACTCGGTACAATGTCGAACGCGGTGAGCGCATTCCAGCTGCCCCTGGTCGCGGTCACGGCGCGGATCACCCTGTCGCAGGGACCGCCGCACGTGGGCACGATCTTTCTTTCGGCGCGCGTCCCCCAACACGATGGCCCGGAGACCCTGCTCGAAATGCTCAACCGGCCCGAACCGTTTTTTCCGTTCCGTCCCTCCGATGACGGCGCGGTCTTGCTGCTCGCCAGGAGTCAGGTCGTGATCCTCGCGGTCGAGCATGGGCCGATCGAGGACCCCGACCGCCTGACCGCGGCGAAAGAGATGGGACTCGAGCTGGTGCTCTCCAACGGCACCACGATCGCGGGGCACGCCAGAGCCGAGCTTCCCTCCCAGCACGCCCGCACGCTGGACTATCTGAACGCCGGGGCCGCGGGGGCCGCCGGGGCCGCGCCCTTCATCGCGCTCTCGAATCACGAGAGCACCAACTACGTCAATCGCGCGCACGTGCTGTTCGCGCGGCCGCAGGACTGAACGTGCCCGCGCGCCTCAATCCCTTCGTCGACATCCTGCTGCGGGAGCAGGGGGACCAGCTCTACCTGCTGCCCGACGAGCCGGTGACGATGGTAAAGGACGGAAAGCCCAGGAAGGTGAGCAAGCAGCCGTTGACCGATGCGCACATCTACGCTCTGCTGGCCGAGGTCGCCCCCTCGGATGCGGCCGACAAGATCGACCGTCAAGCGGAGACCGAATTCGACTACGTGGCCGACCGGGGCCTGGTGCGCGTGCGCGTCGTCCCGGAAAGCGGGCGGTTGACCGCGGTCCTCTCGCCCGCCCCGGTGGCCACGCCGGCGCGTGCGACCCGCGCGACCGAGCCCGCTCCGGGCGTCGCGACCGCCACCGGCGCGGCGGCCAAGCGCTCGGTCGGCCCACCGCCCCGCCCCGTGAAGCCGGCGGGGCCCCCGCCCCCGCCGCCGCGGCCCTCCGCCATCGCCGCGGCCCCGCTGATCGAGACTCCGGTGGCTCCCCCCGACCTGCGGGGCCCACCGGTCAGTTTGCCGGGCGAGTTCGCCGACAATCAGTACCAGGCTGCGGAATCGCGGCTGGGCACGCTGCTCAAGGATCTGGTTGAGAGCGGCTCGTCAGATTTGCACCTGCGCGTGGGCGAGCCCCCCGTGTTCCGCACCCAGGGCGAGATCCAGCGCCACGGCGAGACGCCCCTCACCAGCGATCAGCTCGCCTTGACGCTCCTCTCCATCATGCCGGAGCGCAACCGCGGCGAATGGAAGGAGACGGGCGATTCCGATTTCGCCTACGAGATCGCCGGGCTGGCCCGGTTCCGCGTCAACGCCGCGCGCGACCGCCATGGGCCGGTGGCCGTGTTCCGCGTCATTCCGGCCAAAGTCGTGACGATCGAGGAGCTGGGGGTCGGCAAGGAGATCCAGCAGCTCTGCTTTCTCACCAAGGGACTGGTGCTGGTGTCCGGCCCCACGGGGTCGGGAAAATCCACCACGCTCGGCGCGCTGATCGATCTGATGAACCGCGAGCGCAACGATCACATCGTCACGATCGAGGATCCGATCGAGTTCGTGCACGAGAACAAGCGCTGTCTCATCACACAGCGCCAGGTGCACCTGCATACCGAGAGCTTCAAGACCGCGCTGCGCGCCGCGCTGCGCGAGGATCCCAACATCGTCCTGGTGGGCGAGATGCGGGACCTCGAGACCGTGGCGATCGCGATCGAGACGGCGGAGACCGGCCACCTGGTGTTCGGGACCCTGCATACCACCACGGCCGCGCAGACCGTGGACCGGATCATCGATCAGTTTCCCTCCGACCGGCAGGCGCAGATCCGCGTGATGTTGTCGGAATCGCTGCGCGGGGTGATCTGCCAGACGCTCTGCAAGAAGATCGGCGGAGGCCGGGTCGCGGCCCGTGAGATTCTGCTCTCGACCCCCGCGGTCGCCAACCTGATCCGCGAGGCGAAGACATTCCAGATCCCGTCGATCATCCAGACCAGCCGCAAGCTCGGGATGATCACTCTCAACGACGCGCTGCTGGAGCTGGTGGAGAAGAAGCAGATCGAGCCCGACGAGGCCTATCTACGCTCCGTCGAGAGGACGACCATGGTCAGCTCGCTCAAGGCAAAGGGCTACACCGTCACTCTCGGCGAGCGCTAGTCAGCGCGGCGGAGATATCGAAGCTGCCGCTCGTCACGGCCGTCAGGCCGGCGACAGAGGCGCGTAGCGCATATCCGACTCCCGCCGGGCTGACGCTCAAATCCGAGAAGGTCGCGACTCCGGAAGTTGCGAATACCGTCGTCGTCCCGGACAACGCGGCCCCGACCGTGGACGACACGAGGGACAGCGTGATCCCCCCGTCGAAGGTCGTGTCGATCGTTCCCAGCGAATCCACGACGGCCACCTGCACCGCCGGGGCGATCTCAACGCCGGCCACCGTTGTCGACGGTTGCGTGAAGAAGGCGAGCAGATCGGTTGCCGAGCTGCCGCCGCCGATGCCCTGCACATGCGGAGCGGTCGGGGATGCGCACCCGGCCGCCGCTATTGCGAGCGCGATGATTGCGCGATTACGCATTGGGATTCCCTTTCTTAGGCGTTGACCCGTCAACTGGCGCGCCGGATACCAACTGTGGGGCAGACGCCGTTTGACATCCCGAGCCCGCGCTCTACCTTCATACTTCTCAACCAGTTAGGCCCATGACGACCTTCGTTTCCGCCGCACGCGCGAAAGATCAGGCGATTCCGAATTACATCGGCGGCGCCTGGGTGCGGCCGGCGGCGTCCGATTCGATTCCCCTGACCAACCCCGCCACCGGGGAGGCCTTGGGTCGCGTACCGCTGTGCGGCGCGGCCGACGTCGACGCGGCGGTGCAGGCGGCCCGGGCGGCATTTCCCGCCTGGCGGGCCACCCCACCGGTGGTTCGGGCCCGGTACCTGTTCCGGCTCAAGACGCTGCTGGAAGAGCATTTCGACGAGATCGCGGCGATCGTCACGCAGGAAAACGGCAAGACGATCGATGAATCGCGCGGGTCGGTCCGCCGGGGCATCGAGAACGTCGAGCACGCCTGCGGCATCCCCACCCTGATGATGGGCTCGACCCTGGAAGACGTGGCCACGGGGATCGACTGCGAATTCGTGCGCCAGCCCATGGGAGTGTTCGCCGCCATAACGCCTTTCAACTTCCCCGCGATGGTGCCCTGCTGGTTCTGGCCGTACGCGATCGCGTGCGGCAACACCTTCGTACTGAAGCCCTCAGAGCAAGTTCCGCTGTCGCAGCAGCGCATGCTGGAGCTCGTGCACGAAGCGGGGATTCCAGCGGGCGTCCTGAACCTGGTCCACGGCGGCAAGGACGCCGTCAACGCCATCCTCTCCCATCCCGGCATCGAGGGGGTGTCGTTCGTCGGATCCTCCGCGGTCGCCCGTCACGTCTATACGACCGCGGCGGCGCACGGGAAGCGCGTCCAGGCGCTGGGCGGGGCGAAGAACCACGTGATCGTGATGCCGGACGCCGACCTCGACCGCACGACCCAGGTGATCACCGAGTCGCTGTTCGGCTGCGCCGGGCAGCGCTGTCTGGCCGGCAGCGTGGTGGTCGCCACGGGGAAGGCGTACGGCCCGTTCAAGGATCGACTCTTGGACGCGGCCAAAGGACTCCGCATGGGCTACGGTCTCGACGCCGGCGTCACCCTGGGGCCGGTGGTTTCGGCGCGCGCCCGGGAGCGCGTTCTGGGCTACATCGATGCCGGCATCAACGAAGGCGCGGATCTCCTGCTCGACGGCCGCGCGGCCCGAGTCGATGCGTACCCGGCCGGTCAGTTTCTGGGCCCGACGATTTTCGACGGTGTGCGACCCGATATGAAGATCGGCCACGAGGAGATCTTCGGCCCGGTGGGGGCCATCACGCGCGCCGCCGACCTGGACGAAGCGCTGTCCCTGGTGCAGGCCAGTGCCTACGCCAACGCCACCTCCATCTTCACGTCGAGTGGAAAGACGGCGCGCGAGTTCCGCTACCGCTGCGGCGTGTCGATGATCGGGGTCAACATCGGCGTCGCGGCGCCCATGGCGTTCTTTCCGTTCGGCGGCACCAAGGGCTCGTTCTATGGCGACCTCAAGGCGCACGGCCAGGACAGCGTCCAGTTCTTCACCGACAAGAAAGTCGTCATCTCGAGGTGGTTCTGAATGGCGCGCACCGTGGTCGGCGGTCTGATCCAGATGTCGAACCCGTTGAACGACACGACCGCGCCGGTGACCAAGGTGCGCGACGCGATGCTGGAGAAGCACCTCCCCTACATCGAGGAGGCCGGCAAGCGCGGGGTGCAGATCCTGTGTCTGCAGGAAGTGTTCAATGGGCCGTATTTCTGCCCGTCGCAGGATTCGAAGTGGTGTGACATCGCGGAGCCGATCCCCGGGCCGACGATCGAGCGCATGCAGGGGCTCGCCAAAAAGCACGACATGGCGATGATCGTGCCGATTTACGAGCGCGAGATGGCGGGCGTCTATTACAACACCGCGGCCGTGATCGACGCCGACGGGCGCTACCTGGGCAAGTACCGCAAGAATCACATCCCTCACACCGCGGGGTTCTGGGAGAAGTACTTCTTCAAGCCCGGCAACCTGGGCTATCCCGTGTTTCAGACCCGCTACGCCACCATCGGCGTCTACATCTGCTATGACCGGCATTTCCCCGAGGGCGCGCGGCTGCTCGGCCTGCACGGCGCCGAGATCGTGTTCAATCCCTCGGCCACCGTGAAAGGGCTGTCGCAATACCTCTGGAAACTCGAGCAACCCGCGCACGCCGTCGCGAACGGCTACTTCATGGGCTGCTCGAATCGCGTCGGGACGGAGGCGCCCTGGAACATCGGGCAGTTCTACGGCTCGAGCTACTTCGTCGACCCGCGGGGCAATTTCCTCGCGCAGGCCAGCGAGGACAAGGATGAGCTGGTGACGGCCGAGATGAACCTCGAGATGATCGAGGAGGTGCGGCGCACGTGGCAGTTCTACCGTGACCGCCGGCCGGAGACGTACGACGACATGGTGCGGCAGCTCCCCTAGTCGCCATGCCGCTCCTGATCAAGAACGGCCGCATCATCACGGCCACCGACGACTATTCCGCCGACATCTTCTGCGCCGGGGAGACGATCACCCGCATCGAGCCCTCGATCGACGCGAAGTCACTCCCGCCCGGCACCGAGGTCGTGGACGCGACCGGCCAGTTCGTCTTCCCCGGGTTCATCGACCCACACGTGCACATCTACCTGCCCTTCATGGGCACGTTCGCCGCCGACGACTACGCCTCCGCCAGCCGGGCGGCGCTGGCGGGCGGCACGACGACGTTGATCGAGATGATCTGCCCCGGTCCCACGGACCAGCCCTGGGACGCGTTCGAGCTGTGGCGTTCGAAGGCGCAGGGACTCGCCGCGGTGGATTACACGTTTCACATGTCGGTGGTGCGGTTCGAGCCGGGCGTGCGGGACCAGTTCCGCAAGATCGTAGGCGCCGGCGTCGCGTCCTTCAAGGTGTTTCTGGCCTACAAGGGCGCGCTCAACCTGACGGACGAGGATCTGTTCGCCACCATGAAGCTGGCCCGCGAGCTCGGGGTGATCGTGACCGCCCACTGCGAGAACGCGGACGCGATCGACGCCCTCCAGAAGGCGCTGCTCGCCGCGGGGAACACCGGCCCGGAGTGGCATGGGCCGTCGCGGCCGCCGGCCGTAGAGGCGGACGGCGTGCACCACCTGTGCACGTTCGCCGAGCTGCTCGGCACCCATGTGTACACGGTGCACACCTCGTGCGATGAAGCCGTGCGCGCGGCGCTCGCCGCGCGCTATCGCGGCGTCAACGTCTGGATCGAATCCGTCATCCCGCACTTCGTGCTGGACGAGACCTACGCGGAGCGGCCGAATTTCGAAGGCGCCAAGTACGTGATGTCCCCACCGCTGCGGGCGAAGCGCAACCAGGAAGTGCTGTGGAACGGGGTGAAATCCCGGGCCATCAGCACCATCGCCACCGATCACGCCCCGTTCAGCTTCCGCGGCCAGAAGGACATGGGCAAAGACGGCTTCACCAGAATTCCCAACGGGATTCCGAGTGTTCAGGAGCGGGTCGACCTGGTGCACACGCACGGCGTCGCGGCGGAACGCGTGACCCTCAACACCATGGTTGACGCCTGTAGCACGCAGGCGGCTCGTCTGTTCGGGCTCTATCCAAGGAAGGGCGCCATTCAAGTCGGCAGCGACGCCGACCTGGTGGTCTACGATCCCGCCTATCGCGGCACGTTCACCAAGGCCGGGAGTCACTCCAATGTCGACTACAACGCGTACGAGGGATGGGACCGCGTCGGGCGGGCGCGGGTCGTAACCGTGCGCGGCGCGATCCAGGCGCGGGACGGGAAGTTCGTCGGGACGATCGGGAGTGGACACTTTTTGGGGAGAGAGCCCACACACTGAGAGCTATCGGCTATCAGCTATCAGCTATCAGCCATCAGCCATCAGCTAGAGACTCATGACTGAGACAGCGACACGCGATTCGAATCTCTTCAATGCCGACCTGGCGCCGGTTGCGCCCGAACGGCGCACCTGGAACTGGTGGCACATCGCGGCCCTGTGGATCGGGATGGCGATCTGCATCCCGACCTACACTCTTGCCTCGAGCCTGGTGGACCGCGGCTGGACCTGGCAAGCCGCCGTGGGCGCGGTCGTGCTCGGCAATGTCGTCGTCCTGTTTCCCATCGCGCTCAACTCCCATGCCGGCACGCGCTACGGGATTCCCTTCCCGGTCCTGGCCCGTGCGTCGTTCGGCGTGCTCGGAGCCAACGTGCCCGCCCTGTTGCGCGGCCTCGTGGCGTGCGGGTGGTTCGGGATTCAGACCTGGATCGGCGGCTGGGCGATTTTCAAGCTGCTGGAAGTCATGTGGCCCGGCATCGCCACGCTCCCCAACCTGCTGCCGGGTTTCGTCGGCCTCGGCACGGGTGAGTTCCTCTGCTTCATGCTGTTCTGGGGAATGAACGTGTGGATCGTGCTGCGCGGCATGGACTCGATCAAGTTCCTCGAGACCTGGGGCTCGCCGTTCCTGCTGGCGGTCGGCGTGGCGTTGCTCGTATGGGCATGGGTGCGGTCCGGCGGGTGGGGACCGATGCTCGCCAACCCCCCGGTCGCGGCGGCCGCGCCCAGCCGCGGACTGGGCGGCGTCTTCGGAGCGGGCCTGACGTCGGCCGTGGCGTTCTGGGGAACCATGGCGCTGTCCATCCCTGACTTTTCGCGCTTCGCCAAGAGTCAGCGCGACCAGGTGATCGGCCAGGCCGTGGGGCTGCCGGGGACGATGGCGCTGTTCGCCTTCATCGGTGCGGTCGTGACCAA
>Ga0075424_100007476_pt1 | contig 10603 bp, 15 predicted proteins | sample SoiMethybrSBSTD3_FD_75301 | JGI IMG/M metagenome (GOLD analysis project Ga0075424, IMG submission 75301) | Bulk soil microbial communities from a Populus tree surrounding site in Tennessee, USA - Soil MetaG P. TD hybrid SBSTD3 | ecosystem: Environmental > Terrestrial > Soil > Tree plantation...
CGAAACAAGCAATCACGGACAAAATTTGCGCTGGTGCGTGGGGAACGCTGCGATCAGCGCTAGTTGCCGAGCAGAAACGCCACCAGCATCAGCAGGGTGGCGGTCACGAGAAGGAATGGCAGCGAGCCGACGAATCGCATGACTTCAGCAAGGGTGGCGCTTCGGCATGAGCTCCCTCGAGACATCGTGGCGCCATCGCCAGAAACAGCAACGAGCTTTTGGAACGGAGCTCCCTGAGAAAAGTTCCGACCGCATTTGCCGGGAAGCAGAGGGGCCGGGCATGCCGTTCGGGCAAAACGACGAACGGCTGCATATTCTGGTGAAGCTAGAATCCTGTTCATTGGCGAAGGCTATGGGCGCGTCGTGCAGGTCCCATGCCGGGAGATCTATTTGATCCCCACGACCATGCTCTCCGGTCCAACGAGGTGCGCGGAGCGTGTGCTCCTGAACCCCGCCTGCCGCATCCACTCAGCGCATTCGGCAGCTGTATGGTCGGCACCTGCCTGGGTCTCGATCAGCATCTTAAGGCTCATCAAAAAGCCGAAGACGTTTTCGCGGCGATCGTCGTCAATGATGCTTTCGTAAACGATCAAGGCACCGCCCCGCGGCAACGCCGCCTAAACCTTCCCAATCAGCGCCTTTCTTGTCAGGCTCGGACGCGCGCAAGAGCTCCGCACGACGATTGAACAATTGCTGACGGGCTTTCCTAACCTGCGACTCAACGAGTTTCTTGGCACATGCAACCTTTGCGTTTTTCACCGCTGAGCTGAGCGCCGCCGGATTGCCCGCCTTGGTGGGTTGGCGGTCGATTCGGCTCCTGGCGGCCGGTTCGGCTTAAGCCAACCTGTTGTGCTTCTGTTGTGGTGGCGGCAGGTCCAGCAAGTTGGGCGCGCTGGCTTGAGTTCTACCTTGCGTCTTTGCTATTTCGCGGGCTTGTCTCTCCTCAATGTGCCGCATCGGCATCCAAGCGGTCGCGCGATGACGGAGGCAGCGCCAACAAGCGCACGCGTGCGCTTGGTTGTGGCGAGGGCTTCCGATCGGCGCCGCACAGGGATGCGCCAAGGCAGGCACGTATTTGCCACGCCTCTGGGCGGCACTTTTTGACCCGAATCTGAGACTAAAGACCACGGCTGCCGGCGAGCCCATGCCCGGGAATTCTCGCGCGGCCAACGGGGACATGGAAGGGGGACGGGGTGCTCAGGCGAAGCTTGGCGGCGGCCGCCTTGATCGGAACGCTGGCAACGCCCGCCGCGGCGCAATGGCGCTGGCCCTGCATCCTCATCAGCGGATGCTCGACGACATTCGTGTCGCCGGAGTATGCCGCGCGCCCGGTGCAGCCGCTCAATCCCGCAGCCGCGCTTGCCGCCGTCAACGCATACCGGGTCAGGAATGGGCGAGGCACCGTGGTTCTCGACTCGCGTCTGACCAAGGCGGCCGAAATGCAATCTTTGACGCAGGCGCAGCGAAGCAGGATCGGCCATGATGCGCCGGATGGATCCGGACCAAAGGACCGTGCCGCGCGCGCGGGCTATCGCGCCAAGATCGCTTCGGAGAATGCCGCCGCTGGCCAGAAATCGTTCAGCGACGTGATGCAAAGCTGGGCGGGGAGTGCTGGCCATCGCGAGAACCTGCTGCGTCCTCAGGTGACGGCGATCGGTGTTGCAATGGCCAAGGACCCCGGTGGGCGTCCCTACTGGACCCTCGTGCTGGGTGCCGAGCTGAAATAATCCTGAGCACCGCGCGACCTCGCATCTGCATTGGCCGAAGGACGCTTGCCAACAACGCTTCGGTACGCTGCTCGGTCGCTTCAGCCCCAAGTCACATCGAGGCGAGTATCAAGCGGGCCGGCGTGGCGGCCGGGGCTTGGGTGCGCGTCGATCATCCTGCTGCTATCGATGATCCCCCGGCCCCGACAATCGAAACCAAGCAGGGGCGACCTGAACGGTCGGCGGCGAGATGCGGTGCACAGCTGTCCGGTGCCGATGCACACCAAACCCCCTTTGAATCTGCAAGTTTCACGGTCAATCCGGCAATATTCACGCTTCAGTCACGGCCGAGCGCCGCCGCCGGTTACGGCACTGCGCTGAAATCGTGTCTCCAAGGCAATCAGACCGGGAGCACGTACCGTGAAAAAATTAACCTCACTCTTTGCGGCTTTTTCGTTAACCGTCGCGATGGCCGCTCCTGGCCTCGCGCAACAGGTGGAGCCCTCTTTGTCGCTTGCTGCAAGCGAGGTGTGCGCGGGTTGCCACGCCTACCTGGTGTTTCCAACGCCGGCCGAACTGGAGCCAACTGCTGCGCAAAACGACCTGGACCAAACCCGATCGCGCGCCACCACAGCCGGATCGGATGGCCTAATCGGCGAGCAAAAGGCGAGCCTGGTTGCCTCCCGCAAGCAGTGACGGAGCATAGGAAGTTCTCACGCCAGCGAGGATTCGACCATGACCACGGATGACCGCGCCTTGCCATTTCTGCCAGGGCTGCGATGGCGTTCGGATTGCGGACCGGGGGCACCATGTCCGTTCTCGGCCCTCGGGTTGCTGAGATTGACTTTCTTCTCTTGGAGCACATCATGATGTATCGCAATTTCGACGCTGGCGTGGTTGCCAGGGTCTTGCAGACCATGTGCATGCTATTCGTGCTGCTGCTGGTCGGGATTGTTTTTCAATACTGCCTCTCGCATGGAGACCTGCAGTCGGCCGCGGCAATTCCGCCAACGGAGAGCTTGAGCGCGGCTGGTCTGCTGAGCATGCCTTTGCCGTGACATCCAGCCAACGCATTGCCTCTATCCAGCTCCTCGCCGAGTGGGCGTCGGGGAGCTGGCGAATCTGTTCTGGCTTGCGGTTCTCCTCTTTACATGGCTGCAGGCGAGGTGCGGCGGGAGCTCCTGCCGGCCCGGCCCGGCCACCAATGCTTACTCGCTCATGGGCCGCCTTAGTCGGCGGCTCTCACCTTGCCAAAGCGAGGTACGCGCAGTGGGCCATTGGGTAAACCCAAGTTCACTCGTCTAGCGGTAGATAGCGCGCGACCAATGCGCGCCGAGGACGCCACGGGCGCCCCGTCTCTGGCGGACGACCAGCGAGGCTTCTTCAATCGCCTCGTCCGCCCTACATATTGGACGCGGGGCTGCGACCTCTCGCCAGCTCCGCGGTGTACCGTTGGCTGCAGGGTAAACGATGACATGTCCGGTTCCAGACTTGCAAGGACGTTGCTAGTTGCGACAGCGCTTCTGGCCGGTGCGCTCATGGCGGCGCCCTATGCGCGCCATTACTTCTTTGCCGCAACGACGCCGCGACCGGTCCAACCGCGCGCGGATCTCACGGAGCTGGAAAGAACGACGATTGCACTCTTCGAACGCAGCTCTCCTGCCGTGGTCCAGGTCGTCGTTCAGCGCGAGCAGATTTCGGGAGTAAGCGAATTCGACCCCGATAGCGGCCCCGGCGTGGGAAGCGGAACCGGCTTTCTCTGGGACCAAGCGGGTAACATTGTCACCAACGCCCATGTCGCGAGTGGTGCCCGCAGCGTTGCAATACGTACGGCATCCGGCACGGTAATCAGCGGCGAGGTCATGGGGGTTGCGCCCAATTATGACCTCGCCGTGGTTAGGGTGGCCAGCGTGGCTGACCTGCCGGCGCCGCTGCCGCTGGGCAGCTCGGGGGACCTCCGGGTTGGCCAATCCGTGTTCGCGATCGGAAATCCCTTTGGTCTAGATCAATCCCTTACGACGGGTGTGATCAGCGCTCTGAAACGGCGGATGCCGACCGCCGCGGGACGCGAAATTGCAGATGTGATCCAGACCGATGCCGCCATCAATCCAGGCAATTCCGGTGGCCCTCTCCTGGATTCGGCGGGTCGCGTTATCGGCGTGACCACGGCTATCATTTCACCGTCCGGCACCAGCGCCGGGGTAGGTTTTGCCATTCCAATCGACACTGTAAATCGGGTTGTCCCTGAACTTATTAGGGCCGGCCGGGTGCCTACACCGGGCATAGGGATCATTGCGGCGAACGAAGCGGTGGCAGCCCGCATGGGCCGCGAAGGCGTCGTTATCGTTCGGACAATTCCGGGATCTCCTGCCGAACGCGCCGGATTGCAGGGTGTGGATGCGGCGGCCGGCGTGATTGGCGACGTGATCGTTGCTATCGACGGCAAGCCTGTGCGGAGACTGTCCGATCTTACGGACGCACTGGAGCGAACAAAGCTGCCCGGGAAAGTTCAATTGACGGTAGAACGCGCGGGTTCGCGTCGAACGATCTCGTTGCCTGTCGTCGATGTCACTCAAGGATGATCCAGCGCCGGGCGATAGGGGCGGAGCAGCGGCAAATTCGGCGCCGAGGCAAATATCCAAACGACGTCTCATCGGCAAAACGCCCGGGAGCCCGGCCAACGCGATATGCTTTGTGAAAGTCGCAAATGCCAGAGGCGCGGTTGGCGCCAGCCCCAGACTATAACCGTCAAGTGCACTACCGCGCGGTTTGCGGGGCGAACGCAGGGCCGGCCCCTCCGTGCCGTAACCTGTGGACCGCGACGGACGACAAGATGATGTCGCCCTTTACGGGGCGCTTTTGCAGTGCGCTCCCGGACGGCCCAGGCGCGCGAAGCGCCTATCGATCGCGTTGGTGCATGTCTCCGGTGCGTGCGCTGGCACGGCCTGCACTTTAAAGGCGGGTTACAACCAGCCGCTGCGGCGGAGTTGCCAAAACATTGCGCAACAAACAACAGCAATGAACCCAAGAACGAAAAAGTAGCCGTACTCCCATTTGAGCTCAGGCATGTGCTCGAAATTCATGCCGTAGATACCGGCGATTGCCGTGGGCACGGCGAGAATGGCGGCCCAGGCGGCCAGGCGCCGCGTTATGTCAGTCTGCTGTGCCTGGCCCACCATCAGGCTAGCTTCGAACGTGAACGCCAGGACCTCACGAAGCGCGTCGAGTTCCTCTTTCACGCGATACACATGGTCACAGACGTCCCGGAATAACGGCTGCATCTCAAGGTCAATGGGCTTGACTTCCGCGTGCTCCAAGCGGCGACAGACCTCGGCGAGTGGCGCGGCCGCGTTACGCAGTTGCAGCAACTCGCGTCGCAACGTGTAAAGACGCTTAACTTCATCGTTGGGAAGAGGTGCAGCGAAGATCCGATCCTCCATGGCCTCGACTTCACTGTGCACGGTCTCCAGGACCGGCATGTAGTTGTCGACGATGAAATCGAGGATGGCATAGAGGATGTAGTCCTCGCCGTGCGACAGGGTGGTCGGGCAGCCCTCGCACCGTTTTCTCACCGCGCTATACGAGGTGGAAGCCCCGTGTCGCACCGAGACCACATAACCTCGACCAACAAACAGATGGGTCTCGCCAAAGGCAATACGCCCCGCCACCATTTGGGCGGTGCGCGCAACGATGAAGAGTGCGTCGCCGTATTGCTCTATCTTTGGGTGTTGATGCGCCTTACCCGCGTCTTCGATGGCCAGATAATGGAGCCCGAGCTGCGCCTCTATGCGCGACAGCAGTTCATAGCTCGGCTCAAACATGCCGATCCACACGACATGGCCGGGCATCTTGGCCCATTTTCCGGCTTCTTCGATGGGGATGTCGGAAATGAATCTGCCACCAGCGTACACGCTCGCAGCAACGACACCCGGCTCTGGAGACGGGTGAGCAAGCGCCTTGTACTCGACGCGCGCATCCATCGTGGTCTCTCCGAGAACGGCCGCTGCCGCCAGCTTCGCTTAGAGTACCATACTCCTTTATTGCTGAGACACGTCTTTCTCGCGTGATGCAGGTTTGCCAGGACGTCAAGAGAGTTGCGCCTGGGGGCGGCCTCGCTGGCCCCTTAGGGTGCAGCTGAGTTGCCGTCCTCAGATCGACCGGCCATCCTGTCGGGACCAAGAGATGGCTCAAGCTACCGCGGGTCGGGTCCGCCGTTCGGTCGACAAGCAGCAAGGGAAGAAAACTGGTTAACGGAGGTGACGCCGCCGAGCCACGCTTCGCCCCGCCCGGGCTCGCTTGTGCAGGACATTAATGTCGCGCGCTGCGCACGCGAACCAAGCCTCGAGGGGGGAGTTTAGGTCCCTCTTCCCGATCCAATACGATTGGCTCTTATCACGCCGGTCCTGTGGTCGCGCGCCTCGGAAAACTGCCCCCCGAGAGGGCATTCCGGATGGCGTTTGAGACCGGCCGCAAAGAGCCGCCCTGAACTTGGCGATCCCGCCAGCCGTCGCTGCGCGGTTGCGCCAAAAGGCGGATCCGCTTGCCCTGATCGCAGGAGCAGCGGAGCAGGGACGTCATGCATTTCTCGTAGACGCGTGCCCGCCCCGGGGTTCGGAGGGCCACGCCATAGCCTTCCTACGCACACTCAAAGCCACGGCGTGGCCAACGCTGCAAGGCATCTGCCGTTTGGAGCAAGCGACGCCGCGAGCGCTGAGCGAAGAATACGAACAGAAATGAATGCCTCAGCACCCCATTTTGGGGGAGATTTGCGATTAGTGCAGCAGAGCAGCATCGGCTTCCTGCCACGGTGTTCGGTGGCGCAAAAAAATGGGCACCGGTCCGGTGGACAGTGCCCTAATATTCAGCTCTGAGCGGTGTGTGGGGTTTGCGAGAGCTGATTGGCACTACAACGATTGCGAGGCGCGTTTATTCCGAGCCATGCGCCGAGTGCTCAATCTCGGCAGGAGGCGCGTACTGGGACGCATGTCGGCCAAAGTCGCTAAAAGTAAGCGCGCGTGATCTTGGCGGACCCTACCGGCTTCAACTTTGGTCGTTTGCGCGAGCCCGCACCTTTTCCGATGTTTGACTCGCCGATGGCGACGTATGTGCATCCAACTCACCTGCCGTCGCCGTTGGTGCTTTATTTCTGGCTCCCATTGTCCGGCAATGGGAGCCTTTTCTACCTTTGCGAGATCCATACTGTGGCGTTGACACCAAGCCAGAGGTGGATTTGAGCGCCCTCGACATGGCCAGAGGTTGGACGCTCGCGGTTGCAATCGAACGTGTTCGCCGCGGGCGTTTCGCCACGTCGGTCGGGGGGGCTGCGGCTGGAGCGGAGCCTCTAATGCGACGGATCGAGCGGCTCGCCCGTGGTCTACAATCCGGGCACGGCACTCCGGCTCCGCACTCGCAACCATTCGGGAGAACATCGGACCATGGCTGGTCGAGATGTCTTTCACAAACCCAATAAGTATTTTCGCAACGAGTACAGATTTGCGTCATCAGCTCAGCCTCCACATAAGACGGTCGGCATAAGAGTGACGAAGAAAAAAATGGATAGGCTACCGGTGCCGCACAAGTGATCTCGCGCCCATCGCACCGTGCTGACTGGAATGGACACGATTTGAGAGCGCCTCTTAAGCACGACATCAGAATAGCACGACCCGCCGGGGGTGGCAGTGATGGGTGCGAAAGCGTACCGAGAATTGTTGAAGGCGCTAAGGGACGCGCTAGGCCAGTAAATCCTTCTGCCGACGAAGAGCAGTCAAGCAGACGCACCCCAAACACGAGGGAAGTTCCAAACCTGTAGGAGCTACAGGATCAAAATTTTCAGATCACCGAGGAAGATGCCGGCTCGAGCTGCGATCGACATCGGGCGCATGCAGCGGGCCTTGCCGCCAAGCACTTGCGCACGATCGGGTGCCAGGTCGGTCGCAATCAACCGGCTCGCCAGCGCCTTCGAAAAGGAAGAAGCGTTACGAAGAAGCGCCCCGATGACTGTGGGCTGCTACAGATAGGGGATTGGGGAGAAGGAATTCCATAGCAGCGCGGGAAGGATACACGCTGAATGACGGCTGCGTGCGAGGTGTTCGAAAACGTACTGAGAATTGTTTTAGCGCCAGAAAACCTGCACGTGCTGACGCTCAAGATCCGATTTAAAGACTATGTGCCCGTGGCTAAGTTAAATCACTGAACCTGTAGTCGGTGAAGGTTTCTAAGTTCGCGGCGGAAATATCACCCACCCCGACCGATGCCGGAGCCGACAGGCGCGATCAATCGACCCGATAAGCGATTGTATTGTCGAAGTCGGGCGATCCTACACCGACCCTGGCGTGCGTCATGTGGCAACGCAATGGCCTCGCTATTTCAGGTCAGCATGCGCATGCGCGCACGATACAGCGGCCTAGCGCCTCCATTCGACATCTGCGGGGCAGAATGCGCTTCCGGATACATCCGGAAGCGCACGGATTAGCGATCACATGGAGCAGGTCCTACCAGTGCCGGTCGCGGTAACCATAGCCACATTCACGCCGATACCGGCGGCAATTTCCTTCGCCGACCTCACCGCGCTCATTCTTGAATTCACATGCGCGACGCAAGCGGGCGCAGTAGCGGCTGGATTGAGCGTGTTCGATGAGGATCTGCTGGGTCGCGGCTTCGCGGACGCCGTCTGTGGTTACGGGAGCTGCCGAGGCCGTCGAGAAGACAAAGCCAAGGCTTGCGGCCGCCAGGGTTCCAATGAGCAAAGATCTCATACTTCATCTCCTTTGTGCTTCCGCCGGCACTTGATTGAATGCGGTGCTTCGCGACAGGTTCCGGTTTGGTTAATTTTATTTGGCGGCAGAAAGTCAGGACCCGTTGAGTCCGTGTCAGCGTCGGTGTGTTTTTTCCCCATGCGCGAGGAACCTTTTTTGCGTGAGGAAGGTCTTTTTTTTAATGAGTTCAATCATTCCCTTTGGTGAGCTCATCTGTGTTCTCAACTTTCGCCGACTCGGCCCGTTGCGCGATATCCGCCAGGCTATCGACCGCAACCGCCCATGCCACAAGCCTCGGCTGTGCAAGAGTCCGAAGCTCAGGGAACAAGAGACCCGGGGCCCCGGATGGCGCGAGGTGCAGCGCAATGATTTCGAGATACCGCCTATCGCCTAAGAGGGCTAAGAGGGCATTGTGTGTGCCACGACCGGGATGTTGCCCACCAAACCGAGCGCATACGCCAGTCTTCTCCTCCACCAGGGCGATGCCTTGGCTGAGATCCGGAACGCCGTAAACGAGATATTCTGTCCTCATCCGCCGTGACTTGGTTGAAATCGACCGATTAAATGCAGTTCACTCAGAGCGGGGCCATTTTGCCCGCTCTCGCGCACCTTTCGAGCGATCGCAGGCCATTTTGCAGCTGCGCCGATCCGGCGATCACGCCGCGCAGTAGCAAAGATCAGCTCCGGGTCATCGCACCACAAGTCGACGTCCAGCCAATCCGCCTCGGCTGGGAGTGCTGCTGCCCGGGGAATCCCGCATCCCGCCGCCCGTGAGCCGTGGCAGGCAAACAGTGGCCGTTCACGCGCCGGGGTTTCGCTGGTGACGCATGAGTTTGCTGCGAGTTGCGCTGGGAGGTCGGCTTCTTTGCGCGACAAGGCCGCCAACGTAAGTATGCACGGGGGCGACAGCGAACGTGAGCGGGTCACAAATTGCCACGCTTGCCCAATCCTAGGGCTGCGGGCTCCTGTCCTTCTGGCGCTCGATGGACGCCCGTCTTTCCTGCGTCACGCCCGTTTCCGCTCCAGGGCGAGCGCTTTTGGCGCGCACGCGTTCGGCAGTTTCGAAGTTGGGGCTCAGGAAGAGAAACAAGAGCAGGCATGTTACCGCCGCGCTGACGACGATCGGGAGGTAGGTCCAAACGGAATCGTCAGTTTTCTTTTCGCCTGAGATTTCCTTCTGGGGAACTCGGGCGTCGATTGGATGCGGATCTCTGTCCATGGCGAGCAAACTTGCGCCATTCTCGAAGGTTCCCCTCCTCTCGGCTCAGCATGCAACGTGGCAGGCGCGCAGAGCAAAGGGCAGGGTGGTCGCTCTCAGGATGCCGATCCCGGTGCCACCGCGACAAAGCGAGGTTGCAAGTAAAATGAGCGGCTTTGCGCGCCACCACAGATGCGACTTCGATCGGGCGTACTTAGCGCGGGCGTCGGAGTCATTCACACCGAGGGAAAGCGCATCTGTTCAAAAGGCGACGCAAGTTGCGCCTTACCCCTTAGACCGCATGACGCCCGATGCGGTCAGAGCTGGGGCGCTCGCGGGTTTTTACGGGGGTCAACGAATCTATCAGCAAGCCGTCCGTCGCCAAGGCGTTCTCAAAGGCGACCGTGGCAAAATCCGTCCCCAAGTCGCGTTGACGGTGCGCCCAGCAAAGGCCATTGCTGGCGAGCACCCAATGGATACCGTCCAATTCGGCGGGAAGTCGTGCCAGAAACCGCAGGGCTTCACCGACGGTAGCTATGACATGGCATTGCCCCAAATCGTCTCGCGCGACATAGGTCTTGCGCAAGAACACGAGGCTTTGCAGCGCCGGATGCCGAGACATAGGTCGGTTCCGAATCGGAGGAGTGGGCACACTATAACGCCCTAGCTGCAATCGAGAGCGGCCCGCGCCTGACGCGAAGGCTCAATTCCTCTTCGTAGACCAAGAATTCCACTACTTCATCGGCTGAGCTCCTGCCTCCGGCCTTGCCTCGCCGTCCGTGAGATAGACGCATCGCCCAACTTCGTGGCATTGGGAGGCTCTGCTCCGGTTTGCCCTCGCTTTCGCATTTGCTCGCGCGACGGGGACTGTCGGCGTCGCTGCGGCATGGCTAGCGGCGCGCCCGAGCTTTCTAGGGGGAGTGCCCAATGGGTTGGGTACCCGA
>Ga0075424_100007478_pt1 | contig 10602 bp, 9 predicted proteins | sample SoiMethybrSBSTD3_FD_75301 | JGI IMG/M metagenome (GOLD analysis project Ga0075424, IMG submission 75301) | Bulk soil microbial communities from a Populus tree surrounding site in Tennessee, USA - Soil MetaG P. TD hybrid SBSTD3 | ecosystem: Environmental > Terrestrial > Soil > Tree plantation...
GTCTCGTGGCCATCCCATGCTTCGGGAATCAGCATCATCATCGCGTGAGGAAGCGATCGTCCGCACATGACGAGCATTTCGACAGCGTTGTCGAACATCGCGGAATCACTTCCGCCGTCCACGATCACGGGAAGAAGATCTTTGACGCCGTCTCCAAAAAGATCCGAGGCGAACTGAGCTTCGCGCGCTGTCATCCAATTGATGTTGCCTCTCAGCGTGTTGATTTCGCCGTTGTGTGAGATGTACCGGAACGGATGGGCCAGCGACCAGCTTGGAAATGTGTTCGTGCTGAAGCGTTGGTGAACCACGGCCAGAGCCGATTCGAGACGTGGGTCGACCAGATCCGGAAAATAGGTCTCCATCTGTTCGGCCGAAAGCATTCCTTTATAGATGAGCGTTTTCGCCGACAGGCTGTCGAAATACAGCTCCGTCGTCGTCTTCTCAACGCGCTTCCGGATCAGGTAGAGCTTCCGCTCAAAATCCATCGTTGAGCGGATGTACTGGCTGCGTTCGATGAACACTTGCTTAAAGATGGGCTCGACCGCTTTCGCCGAATCACCGATCGGTGAATTGTTCGTGGGTACCGTTCGCCAGCCGAGCAGCTTCTGGCCCGCACGTTTGATCGCGGCTTCGATGATCTCTTCGCACCAGCGCGCAGAGTGAGGGTCTCGCGGCAGAAACACCACCCCGACGCCGTAGTTGCCCGGCACGGGCAGATTGAAGCCTAGCTTCTTGCACTCTCCCTTCAGGAATTCGTGCGGAATCTGCATGGTGATGCCGGCCCCGTCTCCCGTGTTCGCTTCGCACCCTTTCGCGCCGCGATGTTGCAGGTTTACCAGGACCTGAAGGGCTTTCCGCACGATGTCGTTCGATTTGCGGCCGGCCATGTCGACAACAAAGCCGACACCGCAGCTGTCGTGTTCGAACTGGGGATCGTACAATCCGTGTTTTTGAGGTACCGCGGAGAACATAAAGATCGTCCCTTCTGTAAGGTTCGACTACTTTAAGCATTTTCAGAAGATAAGTCATCCTGCAAAATAAAAGTACTTTGCATTAGAAGTTCTAATACCGTATCTTCCTTGGCTGTGGAAAACCCCGGAAGGCTACAAAAATGAATCTGGAAACCCTTAGTCTGTACTGCGACGTGATCCGGTCTGGAAGTTTTTCACTCGGTGCCGCAGCCCACCATATCTCCCAATCCGCCGCCAGCCAGGCTGTCCGGCAACTCGAGGATGAGGTCGGCGCGCAGCTCATTGACCGCACGAAGAGGCCCTTCATGGTAACACCGGAAGGCAAGAAATTCTTCGATGCGTGTCTGGTTCTGCTGGAAAACTTCGAAAACGCGAAGGCTGAGATCACATCCCAACGGGCTCTGGTCAGCGGGGTAGTGCGTGTCGCGGTGATTTACTCGGTGGGACTCCACGACATGGGCTTTTACACGCAGCAATTCACAACGCGATTTCCCCAGGCGAAGATCCGTCTTGCTTACCTGCATCCGCAGGCGGTGGTTGATGCCATCATCAACGACGAAGCTGACCTCGGGATTCTTTCGTTTCCCACACCGCACCGATCGCTGACGATCGTACCCTGGCACTCGGAACCGATGGTCTTCGTGTGCCACCGCTCGCATCCACTCGCACGGAGAAAGACCGTGTCGTTCCGCGATCTGGAGGGAGAGAATTTTGCGGCGTTCGAAAAGAGCCTGAGCATTCGAAAGGCGATCGATAAAGCACTGCGACAGAGAGGCGTGAATATCAATGTCGCAATGGAGTTCGACAACATCGAAACGATCAAGCAGGCAATAACGATTCAATCGGGTGTGAGCATCCTCCCGCAGCCGAGCGTCACGCGCGAGGTGGAGGCGGGCGTCCTCGCGGCGATTCCGACCGATATGCCGGAACTCGTCCGGCCCGTCGGCATCATTCATCGCAAGCACAAGTTGCTTGCGCCGACCGCAGACAAGCTTCTGGAGTACCTGCAAATCCAGAAGCATTAACTGGTGAACTGAGCCCGTCCAATTTCGAACCTCGAATCTCGAATGGTTCCCCGAATGTGGATTTGTCCACTCGTCCAATTTGTAAATCTGCAAATTGGACGAATCCACATTCGGGGAACCATTCGAGATTCGAGGTTCGAAATTGGACGGGCTTGGTTCGCCATAATCCGAAGAGTTCATCACGCCGCAAACACAGGATTAACGCGGCTAAAGCCCGACTACGAGGTTCGCAATAACATTTCGGCAAGCACGTCGTCGCGGGGGCTTTAGCCCGCGTTTATAATACGCGCTTCGTTAAAGCAATCTCATCGCTCGGCGGATCTCTTCCTCGGTGCCGATGAGGTAGACGTGATCCCCTTCGTTGAGGATGTGGTTGGGAGGCGGATTTGCAACGACGGCGGCACTTCTGCGGGCGGCGACGATGGTGGCGCCGGAATTTTCACGGATGCCGAGTTCGGCCAGCGATTTTCCATGCGCTCGATTGCGTACTTCGACTTCGAACGGCTCGAAGCGTACTTCCGCCTGGATCGGCACCTTCTCAATCGGACCGCCGCGGAACATCTCGTAGCGCCGCTGCCGCAGACTGAGCACCTGCCGGTCTATAGTTGCAGGACGATATCCGAAACGTCCGAGGACCCGGCGGATGATCTCGAGCGACGTTTCAAATTCTTCCGCGATCACGGTGTCGGCGCCGGCGTCATACAATTGCTCGATTTCTGAAATGTAGCGCGTGCGGGCGATGATGTATGTTGCGGCGTTGATACGTCTGGCGGCCGCGACGGCCATGCGCGTCGCTACGGGGTCTGAAATCGCGAGAACAACGCACTGCGCTCGTGCGATACCCAGACTACGCAAAACCACTTCACTAATGGCATCGCCGTAAAAGATGGGCTCGCCGTTGGCGCGCGCAATGCGAACCGCACGCGGATTCATCTCAAGAATGACGTACGGCATAGCGCGCGTGCGAAGCGCCGCTGCCACGTTTTGTCCGTTCAGGCCGTAGCCGATGATAACCGTATGATCCGCCATATCGACGACCTCTGGTGACGCGAGTCGAATGTCCTTTTGCAAACGCCCAACACGGTCGGCAATCGATGCCATGAATGTTGCCACCACCATTGTGACCAGCGTGACTGAAAGGATAATCTGGTCGAAACTTTCCGGCAGTGTTCCCGTCATTCGCGCGGCTGTGAGTAGTACGAGGGAGAATTCTCCGATGTCTGCCAGATAGAGGCCGACCATCGTCGCAATACGGACAGGCAGGCCGAGGGCGGTTACAATCGCCGTCGTGATGACAGTTTTTCCTACTATTACTGCAGGACTCAGCAACAGCACGGATCCTGCATTCGCAAGCAGAAAACCGGGGTCCAGCAACATTCCTATCGACACGAAGAACAGACTGTTGAACGTTTCTCGAAAGGGAAGCACATCCGAGAGGACCTGGTGACTGTATTCGGACTCCGAGATCACGATGCCTGCAATGAATGCGCCGAGGGCGGTACTCAATCCCGCCCGAGAAGTGAGATAGGCAATACCAAGAACGATCACAATCACCGACAGGATGAAAATATCGCGACTGCGCGACGCGATAGTCGCGGCGATAACGCGCGGCGCAACAAACCATGCAGCGACGAGAATCACAGCCACGACAATGACGGCGATGGCCATCGTTGTTATGACGCCGACAACGTCCACCGCCTGGCGGCCGGTAAGGATCGGCAGAAACATCATGACCGGCACAACTGCAATGTCCTGGAAAACGAGAATTCCCAGGGCCGCCGCTCCCTGCGGCGCGAAACCCTGTCCGCGTTCGTGCAGGAGGCGAAGGGCGATGACTGTGCTGCTGAGGGCGACCAGAATTCCTGTGAAGATCGACAATCGTGCGGACTGCAACCACGGATTCACAAGCGCTGCGGTCACACCGGCGGTGACGAGCATCTGTAGTGATCCGCCGCCCAGAGCCAGCCATTTCATGCGAAGCAATTTCTCTGTCGAAAATTCCACGCCGATGCTGAACAGCAGGAGCATCACGCCGATTTCCGACATCCGTTCCACATCCTGCACGGATGAAATCAGTTTCAGGCCATACGGTCCGACGAGCGCGCCCGCGACGAGAAATCCTGCGATGCTGGAAAGATGAGCGAGATGGAAAGCGTACGAGACGACGACGGAAATTCCGAACAGAACTACAAGGTCCCGCAGGAAAGCCGATGTTTCCATCTCGTGCCGTTGCTGTTGAGGCGGTCCAGGCGCCTAGTTAATGTAAAAAGGCATCGGAGTGAAACAAAGAACGAACATGAGAAGAGCGAACCAGCCCAGCCACGTGTGGCGTTCGCTCAGAGGAACGGAATCATCGACGGTCATCGGATGCCGGACGCCGAGAATCATGAGCACCGCTGCCCAGAGCAACCAGCCCTGCCAATAAAAGATTCCGAGCGGGATTAGAAAGAAAAGAAATCCCTGCGAAATCTTCCTGTGGAAGCGGCCGAAAAGCGCATAGGCTATGTGACCTCCATCCAATTGACCCACGGGGAGCAGGTTGAGCGCCGTTGCGAGAAAACCAAACCATGCGGCAATGCCAACCGGATGAAGATTGATGTCCATTCCCGGCGGCGGTGTCTTACCCAGCAGCCATTCCAGGAGCTTAAAGATCAGCGGTTCTCCGAGACCGATTCCGGCCTGCTTCGGGTCTACTGTCATGAACGTCGAGAGACGGAGACCAATCACCAGAGTTGGGATCGCGAGAACAAATCCGGCAATGGGTCCCGCAATGCCAACTTCCAGCAGTGCCCGGCGGTGTTGTATTGGCGAGCGGATCTTGATGAAGGCTCCCATCGTTCCAACGAATGTTGGAGCCGGGATGAAATAAGGAAGCGTCGCAGAGATCCCGTAGTACCGGCACGTCAGGTAATGCCCCATCTCATGCGCGAAGAGGATGCTCATGATCGCCAGGCTGAATGGGAGTCCGGAAAGCAGGAACGATGGTGAACGGAACACGTCCCGAACGAACGAGGTTACGCTGTCGTCAGCCCGATTCGTGAACGGCGCCATCAAAACGGCGCCAACGATGAGCGTGCTCAGACAGGTCAGGCCGAAAAGAAGAACGTTCAGCCAGGGAAACTTCTCCGGCGGCGCAGCCTCAAGTGAAAATTCGGCGGGCGGAGTGAACGTATTGTCCATGAAACAGTTGCAACTTCTCTTACAGCGATTGCAGATCCTTGCCGGGCTTGAACCGTACGGCTTTTCCGGGCGGGATGTTAACCTCAGAGCCGGTGCGCGGATTGCGACCGATGCCGGTCTTGCGCGGTTTTACCGAGAAGACGCCGAAGCCACGCAACTCAATCCGATCGTTGGCTTTGAGTGCGTCCTTCATGCAGTTAAAGATCGTGTCGACAGCTTGTTCCGCTTTGGTCTTGCTAACACCCGTCCGTTCGACGATCTGATTCACAAGATCGAGTTTGATCACTGGCGCCTCCGTCTGACAATTCTGTTCCTGCTATCTCTTTTGCAACCATATTCTTACCATCCATACGGGGAAATACGCAATGTCAATTAAAGCAGATCGATGGATTCGTCAAATGGCGGAGTCCTATCGGATGATCGAACCGTTCAGTGCAGCGCAAGTCGCGGAAGGTACAATCTCTTATGGTTTGTCGTCTTATGGATACGATTTACGACTAGCCGACGAGTTCAAAATCTTTACGGCGCCGCGTGACGGTGTGCTCAATCCGAAGGCCATTCCGCCCGAATGCTATCGTGATCACCGAGGTGGATTTTGCGATATCCCTCCTAATGGACAGGTGTTAGGAAGAACGCTCGAGTACCTCCGCATCCCGCGTGATGTCCTGACGCTATGCGTCGGCAAGTCCACATATGCGCGTGCCGGCGTTCTGGTGAACGTCACGCCATTCGAACCGGAATGGGAAGGATTCGTTACCGTGTCCATCGCGAACACCACACCTGCTTCGGTCCGCATCTTCGCCAACGAAGGCCTCTGCCAGGTTTTGTTTTTTCAGTCCGATGAGCCTTGCGAGGTTTCTTACAAGGACCGAAAGGGAAAGTATCAGGCGCAGAAACGGATCGAAACCGCGAAGACTTAGATCGCCAAACCGCCGTCGACCTGCAGCACCTGGCCGGTTATGTAGCTGGCGTGCGACGACAACATGAACAGCGCAACTTCCGCCATTTCTTCGGGCTTTCCGAAACGGCCGAGTGGAATTTCTTCGAGCGCTTTGGTTTTGTATTCGGCGTTCAACACGCCGGTCATGTCGGTCTCAACGAATCCCAGGGCGAGAGCGTTCACGGTGATGTTGGCTTTGGCGATTTCTTTCGCGAGTGCTTTGGTAAACCCGATCATGCCCGCCTTCGACGACGAGTAATTCACCTGGCCGCCCATTCCGACGATCCCGCTGATTGAGGTGATATTCAGGATCGTTCCGGACCGCTGTCGTAACATGACGCCGACGACCGGTTTCGTCAAATTGAACGCTCCCTTGAGGTTGGTGTCGAGAACGTCATCCCAATCCTTCTCGCTCATCATCAAAAGAAGCTTGTCGCGTGTGATTCCGGCGTTGTTGACGAGAATATCGATACGCCCAAACTTTTCTTTGACCTGCTTTACAAGATCTTTCGCCTGGTCGAAGTTCGTCACATCGGCTTGAAATGCAACGATGGTGTCATCGTTTGCGATTTCATCGGCTGCCGTCTTGTTTTGAACGTAAGTGAATGCAACCTTTGCGCCTTCGCGCGCGAGCGCCTGAACGATAGCGCGTCCGATACCGCGGCTTCCTCCGGTGACGATGGCGACTTTTCCTGAAAGCATAGAATGGGCAGTTTAGCCAGAAAGGTGATTATCGTCCAGTGCGCGTCCGGCAAAGATCACGAATGAACCATGCCACGAGGCGTGGGTTGCGCGGAATCTGCTTCAATCGGTAGGGAAGCCAGGCGCGTCCAAACGGGACATACATGCGCACGGGTACGTTGAGCGCTCGTCCGATTTTGATCAGCGTTTGTGATGGAAGGCCATAAAGCAGTTCGAGTTCGCACGACGTGCCGGTTGAGCGTAGTCGGCTGAGGGCTGTCCGCGCCAGGTTCGGGTTATGCGTGGCGACCGCAACGTGACTTGAACGTTGTGCTCCGAGCCTGTCGACAACGTTGAGGAATCCTTGTTGCGGGTTCATGTCAACGGAAGGGTCAGCCCATTGTCCCTTGACGACGCGCACCCGCAAGCCCATTTCCGCGGCACGGTCCGCATCGAAGACACTTCGACGCCAACGGCCAGGTAATGTGCATCCCAGCTTTGGGTAAATCTCACGTGCCCTCATGATCAGGTTGAATGTGGCATCCGCCGTGTCCGGCGCCATTGCGTCAAAATGGACGAGTGCACCGACCGATGCCGCGCGATCGATGATGACCTTCAGCAGTTCCAAATCAAAATTGATCGCTGGCGCCTTCACCGACAAATAACAGTCCGAATGAAGGTTGGGAATTTCATTAAGAACTTCGATGTAAGAATCGACAACAGATTTCGGAAAGTCGGATTCTCCATTCCAATAACAGATAGTGCTGTTGAGCCCTTCTGTGGACAGGCGCTGGCATACAGCGCGGGCTCCGGAGAGTTCAGGTCCGGCCGCGTATGCATTTGCCGCGCGGTCGATCAGAGAAAGAGCTTTCGACCGAATCGTTCCCATGCGAATTTCACGGCATCGCAAAGGAATGCCGCTCCTCCTCTGCAGTTATTGGGGTAGGCTGCAACCGTGACACACGGTCGAATCTGTCGGGTCCAGACTTCAGTCCAGGGTTCGGCGCATCCGAGGAACTCGTAGGACTTCAAGCCACGCTGTACGGAATATTTGAGGGTTTCAACGAGTAGAAGATTTCCCGGTGAGCATTTCGCGTACATCTCGTCATAGCCGACCTTCAAGAGCCAGAAACCGGCCCGTGATTCGGCGGCCAACTGTGTCGCTATGACGCGGTCTCCGATTCTCATGAAGCTGATGCGGAGGATTCCTTTCTCGCACGCTGTCACCGCGTATTGCTCGTAGAACTGTCGCCGATGCGAATCATTCAGCAGCGCTGAACCGTTCTTGCCCTTCCAGCTGGCGGCCTCCACGCGGAACAGTTCGGCAAGCATTGTCGGCAATTCCGACGGCCTGGGGTTTATTACCTCGAATCGGACCGGCCCCATTTCCTCCGCCCTGCGCCGGCCGCGGCGGAGACTCGAGCGCCAGTTGGCGCTCAATTTTTTTTCCGGTTCGATCCATGAGGGATTCAATTCGATCCATGGCGAGCCTTTGGTTGCGCGCGTGAGGAGAATTCCGCGATTATGGAATGCAGTTCGAAGGGCTTCCAGCACCGGGGAGTCGGCAAGAACACGTCGCAGGAGCAGCGGACGCCGCAGCTCAACCAGGGTTTGGATCAGGTGCTGGAGCGCAGCCGGGTCGGAATGCGGGAAATCGGTTGGCTCATAAAGCGCATCGACTCCGAGGCATTCCAATCGGTAGAGGCGGTGGCCCCGAATCACCAGAGGGCCCACGGCACTGGGTTGGTTAGCGCCAACCACGATCAACTGCAGTTTTCCGTCTCTCCCGAATACGGTGGAGCAGGCCTTCATCCATGCAAACTGATGCGTGGGGCTGTTGGCGGCCTCGGCAAGCAGATTCCATCGCCTGGCTTCGTTCTCGATGGAACTGAATTCCTGCACAATCCGGACTGACCGTGTCACGAGTCTAACTATGCACGGGCGGTCCCAAAGGTGCATTTCGTCCTAAGTCTTTGCTAACAGGACCGAAGGTGTCGCGCTGTGAGCCATTGACTGTAACCTGTCAAGTAAACACGGTGGACCCGGCATTCCCTTATCGAAATTGTTGAACCGCTTTACAGAAGGGTTATCATGTGTTCCCGATACGAGGGCCGAGCGTGGTCTGGGCGGCCTTTCCGCACAAGGAGAAGAGAATGAGCAGAGAAGACGACTTCGACGACTTTACTCTGTCGCCGGACGATTTGGACTCGGGGCAGGTCGACGCCTCCGAGCCATCGTTTGACGACATTGAGCCTGAACCGGAGCCACCGGCCTCGTCAGTTGAGCCTGAACCAGCTCAACCTGCCGCGAAACGACCGGCGAAAAAACGCAAAGCTGCCGCGAAGCCGAAGGCGAAAGTAAAGGCAAAGGTCAAGCCCAAGCCCAAGGCAAAGGCCAAGGCCAAGAAAAAGACGGCAAAGCCCAGCCGCAAGCCGGCCGCTCGTAAGGTCGCAGCGAAGAAAAAGAAGACCGCATCCAAGAAACGCGCGAAACCGAAGAAGTGAACTTTGAGCCGCGGATTACGCACACGAATTCGGGGACGGAGGACTAATTTCAACGAATGAGAACCAAGGTGTTTGATCTCATTCGGCGAAATTAGTCCTCCGTCCCCGAATTCGTGTGCGTAATCCGCGGCTGGTCGTAATCATCGGATCTATCTGCGGGTTGATTCTGGCGTCAACCTTCTACTCCTGGCGCTTCGCATACTTCTGGCTCGACGACTTCAACAATCTGTTCTGGGTGCAACAGCAGAGCTTCGCTCGCATGCTGTGGTACAACGTTGATCCCTTCGCAAATTTCTTTCGGCCGTTCGGAATGCTCGTCTATTGGATTCTATGGCAGGCGTTCGGCCTCGCTCCGCTGCCGTATCACACAATCGCGTGGATTCTTCACACGGCCAACGTGTTTCTCCTTTACGTTCTTCTTTCACGCATCATTGGCTCACGCTATGCAGCCGCAGTAGGAGCGCTCCTCTTTGGCTTCCGTTCAAATTTCACCGATATTTATTGGAGCTTCGGAACAATCTTTGAGCTGTTGGCGTGTTTGCTCGTGTTTCTTGCGATTTTGATATACGCCGGCGAGTTCAGTTATTCGCGACTCCTGTTTGTCGCCGTCCTGTATCTCCTCGCAATCAAATCTAAGGAAATGTCTGTTACCCTTCCTGCGATTCTTCTTCTCTACGATGTTTGTATTCGGAAAGAGAAGTTCGATCCGAGACGCCTGGTTTGGCTCGCTGCGCTTGGCGTCTTCACGGTTGCCTGGAGCTATGTACGATTTCTTTCGATGGGCAGCGATTCGCCTGCGAATCCTTATTACATGGATTTTTCCGCCATCACCATGGGCCGTGGATATGGCTGGTATTTCGACCATCTCTATGGCCTGCGACTACGCTGGGGCGCGTGGACTATCGCCATGGTTTTGCTTGCTGCCGCGTTCGCATACGCGCGCGAGAAGCGTGGTCTCTTTTTTACCGGATATTTTTTCATCACTCTTCTTCCTGTAGTCTTTCTTGTCAATCACAGGTACGAATTCTTCTGGTACATACCTTTTTTCGGAATTGCGGGTCTCGCCGCGCTCGTTACCGTGGCCGTCGAAACGCAGTTGAGACAATTGCTTTCCGAACGATCACTGGAAGTGGCCGGCGTGATTATGTTCGGGTTATTCGCTGTCGGGCATTATGTGCGCGAGAGGGCGGCCAGCGCTGAGGTTCTGGAAAATGAACGATCACTTGCCGTCGAGTACGCGTCTTTCGTGCAATCGATTCGCGGTTTACCTTCACCCGAAAATGCAGGCACGGTCCTCATAA
>Ga0075424_100007479_pt1 | contig 10602 bp, 8 predicted proteins | sample SoiMethybrSBSTD3_FD_75301 | JGI IMG/M metagenome (GOLD analysis project Ga0075424, IMG submission 75301) | Bulk soil microbial communities from a Populus tree surrounding site in Tennessee, USA - Soil MetaG P. TD hybrid SBSTD3 | ecosystem: Environmental > Terrestrial > Soil > Tree plantation...
GCGCGCACACCCAAGGTCCGATCGGTTTCATCGTCGCCGAGGCGGGCCGGACCCGCGGTCACATCATCACGATCGACGTCCTGGAGCATGCCCGGCGAAGCGGCATGGGAACGCGGCTTCTTACGACCGCGGAAGCCCGTCTCCGGGAAATGGGTTGCATCTGGATATTGCTTGAGACGGCCGTGGACAACACGGCTGCCATGGCTTTCTACAAGAAACATGGATATTTCCTCGTAAAGACGGTGCCACGCTACTACACAACGGGTGTGGACGCCTTCGTTCTTAAAAAGGATTTGCTCTTGTCTGCTCCGCCAGCTAATTTTCCAGCATGAAAATCGCGATCCAGGGAGAGCCTGGAGCCTTCAGTCACGAAGCGGCGATCCGCATGGTGCCGCGCTGCACGATTGTGCCGTGTGCGCGGTCATCGGAAGTGTTCGACCGCGTGGTCCGCGGGTTGGTGGGAGGTGCGGTCATTCCCATTGAAAATACTCTGGCGGGCTCGGTAGCTGAGCACTTTGATCTTCTGCTCAGCAAGAACGTATTCATACAGGCTGAGTTTCCACTGCGCATTGTGCACAACGTGATTGCGGCGGCGGGCGTCAAATTTGCGGACTTACGTCGCGTGTACTCCCATCCCGTCGCACTTGACCAATGCCGCGATTTCTTCCGCCGTTATCCAAAGATAGAGCCGGTGCCTTTCTACGACACCGCAGGCAGCGTGAAACATGTAGTCGATAAGGGGTTGACTGATTCGGCGGGAATTGCCGGACGACAGGCGGCCACCGTTTATGAAGGGAAGATCCTGAAGGCTGGGATTGAAGATGACAAGCAGAACTTCACCCGGTTTTTTCTTATCCGCAGGCGGCGGCAAGTAAGGCCTGGCGCCAACAAGACCTCGTTAGCGTTCAGCGTCAAGAATATTCCGGGAGCATTGTTCAAGGCCTTAAGCGTCTTCGCGCTCCGTGACATCAGTTTGAGCAAGATCGAATCCCGGCCGGTGCGCGGACGACCGTGGGAGTACGTCTTCTACGTGGATATCCTTCGGGGTGATGACGAACCTGCTCGCAACGCGCTGCGACATCTGGGAGAGGTAGCTGATTTGGTGAAAGTATTGGGAGTCTATCCTGCCGCGTAAACTGATACAACCTGGTCTCCAATGGCGGAGTCTGACTGGACAACAAGCGATGGATCTCAATCGAATTACTCGCCGAAGGCTTGCCTTGCGCGCAGCAAGTGTCGGTGCTGGGCTAATGCTTCCTGGCGCAGCCGCCTTGCTTGCTGCTGCCGAAGATAATGAGAAGGAAAAGGAAGACGAGGAGATTTCTCCAGCAGAAGATCTGATGCGGGAACATGGAGTGCTGAACCGCATCCTGTTGATCTACGACGAGCACCTTCGGCGCCTCGATGCGAAGCAGGAGTTTGACCCTGGAATTCTGGCCAGTTCGGCGGGAATTGTCCGGCACTTCGTGGAGGACTACCACGAAAAGCTCGAGGAGGACTTCCTGTTTCCGCGCTTTCGCAAGGCGAACAAACTCGTGGACCTGGTCGACACGCTGCTCGCCCAACATCAGGCCGGACGGCGGCTGACGGGTCAGATCGAGCAACTGGCCCATGCGGGCACTCTGAAGGACGAGAGCAAACGGCATGAATTGTCTGAAAACCTGCGAGCCTTTGTGCGCATGTATCGACCGCACGAGTCGCGTGAGGACACAGTCTTGTTTCCTGCATTTCGGAGCGTGGTTTCCAGGCACGAATATGACGCACTGGGCGACGATTTCGAGAAAAAAGAGGATCAACTCTTCGGCGAGGAAGGCTTCTTCAAAGTGGTCGATCAGGTCGCAGAGTTAGAGAAAAAACTGGGAATCTATGATTTGCATCAGTTTACCCCCAAGTAACTGAGACTCGTCACAAGCCCAAGTGAGGTTGCACACAGTTCCCCTCACCTACCCGGTTCTATGCTGGAGTGGACCCTCGAATAGAGTGGTCAATTCAGAAGGGAGTAATGCGAAATGCCATCCTCCAAGGGTTTGGTTTTAGTGATTGTGTGCGGGTTGGGACTGGCGGTGCTCGCTACAGCCGCGAACAACCAGTTCGGCGTCGCCGAAGTGCACCGGGTGAATTTTGTGAACAGCGTTCGGATCGGTGACACAGTGCTGCCGCAGGGCGACTACGAGGTAAAACATGTGATGGAGGCTGAGAACCATATCATGGTTTTTCATCGCATTGGTGGGCGGAAGACCACTGATGTAAAAGCGAAGTGCACGCTGGTGCCACTGCCTCAAAAAGCCAGCCAAACGCAGAAATCGTATTTGAGAAACGCCGCGAACGAGCAAGTCTTGCAGGAACTGGTGTTCCAGGGCGAGACTGCCAAGCACGTTTTCTGACCGAAGCCGATTGCCTAAGCAGAGGGCAATTGCCCTCTGCCTGGCTTTAAGCAAAGTTGCCGTTGGGGGCATTTCTTGTCCCCGATTACGGGTGGGGTAACCGGTACCTTTGAGAAGGTGCAAAACTGCATGAAGGGGTTTACAATCCAACACTCTACGGGGGAAAAACCCGTCCGGCCTGCATCTTTTTAGGGACCAGCGACATCAAAACTTGAGCGAGATACACTCAAGGAGAACCATGGCACAGCAGTCGCGCGTCACGAAAGCCAAAGAAGACCCCCAAGTCCAGGATGAGCGGTCTCTGCCGGTTCTGCCGGTGCGAGACACGGTCCTGTTCCCCCACGCCGTGCTACCTCTCACAGTGGGGCGGGAAAGTTCTGTTCAGTTGATCAATTCTCTTGGCGAGGATAAGACGATTGTAGTGGTCGCGCAGCGCGAGGCGCGCGTTGACAGTCCTCAGCCTACAGATCTCTATACCGTCGGTACGCTGGCGGTGGTCCATAAAGTCGTGAAGATGCCCAACCAGAGCCTGTTCGTTTTTGCGGAAGGCTTGGAGCGGGTAAAGTTGGCGGAGTTCACCCAATTGACTCCGTTCATGCGGGCGGGTTTTACATCAATCGCGGAGTCAATCCCGCCAAAAAGTTCGGAAATCGAGGCCCTGCAGCGGAACGTCCTGACCTTGTTCCAGCAGATCGTGGCCGGTTCCCCGACACTTTCTGATGAATTGTCCACCGTCGCGATGAACATTGAAGAGCCAGGACGACTGGTGGATTTCATCGCCTCGTCGCTGCCTTCACTGTCTACTTCTGATAAGCAGGACACGCTCGAAACCACCGATGTCAATGTCCGTCTGGAGAAGATCAACCAGCACCTTGCGAAGGAACTCGAAGTTCAGCAACTGCGCAACAAGATCCAGAATGAAGTTCAGGACAAAGTCCAACAGACTCAGCGCGAGTATTACCTGCGCGAGCAAATGAAGGCCATCCAGAAGGAACTCGGTGAGCAGGATGAGGGTCAGCGCGACATTGATGAACTGAAGCAGAAAATCGAAGCAGCTGGCATGCCCGACGAAGTCAAGAAAGAGGCGTTGAAGGAATTGGGCCGGCTTTCTCGCATGTCGCCGATGGCTGCCGACTACGGGGTTACACGCAACTACATCGAATGGCTGGCTGTTTTGCCGTGGGCGAAGGCTTCCGGTGGCGAGGTCGACATCCCGAAGGCCAAGGAGATTCTGGATGCGGATCACTACGACTTGAAGAAAGTGAAGGACCGCATTCTGGATTATCTCTCTGTACGGCGCTTGAAGCCCAACATGAAGGGACCAATCCTGTGCTTTGTGGGACCTCCGGGCGTCGGTAAGACTTCGCTCGGCAAGTCGATTGCTCGTTCTTTGGGCCGCAAGTTTGTGCGGATCTCCCTGGGTGGTGTTCACGACGAGGCCGAGATTCGCGGCCACCGGCGCACTTATATCGGAGCTTTGCCGGGGCAGATTATTCAGGGGATTCGCCGCGCCGAAACAAAAGATCCCGTCTTCATGCTGGATGAGATCGACAAGGTTGGCCGTGATTTCCGCGGAGACCCAGGTTCGGCATTGCTCGAAGCCCTCGACCCCGAGCAGAACAGCACGTTCCGGGATAACTACCTTGACGTGCCATTTGATCTCTCGAAGGTCTTGTTCATCACCACGGCCAACATGCTCGATCCCATCGCGGAGCCCTTGCGTGATCGCATGGAGATCATCGAACTCCAGGGTTACACGGAAGAAGAGAAAGTCCACATTTCGTTCCAGTACCTGATTCCGCGGCAAGAGGAAGAAAATGGCGTCACGGCCGAGCAGATTGAATTTCCAGAAAATGCCGTGAGACACATAATCCGTCACTACACTCGCGAAGCTGGCGTACGCAATCTGGAACGCACGATCGGCACGATTTGCCGCAAGCAGGCGCGCCGTCTGGCGGAAGGAAAGACTGAGAAGCTGACTGTTACGCCCGAGATCGTTCAGGAGTTCCTGGGCGGAATCAAGATCCGAACGGAAGGCGAGATTGCCGAGCGAACGCAGCGGACGGGAGTGGTCGTGGGACTTGCATGGACCCCGGCCGGCGGAGATGTCTTATTCGTTGAGGCGAACCAGATGAAGGGTAAGGGAGGCCTGACCATCACGGGTCAGATCCAGGACGTGATGCGAGAGTCCATGCAGGCGGCTCTAAGTTGGGTCCGTTCCAATGCCAAGCATTTGGGAATTGACGAGGAGTTCTTTGCCAACCACGACATTCACATTCACGTGCCCGCTGGCGCAATTCCGAAGGACGGCCCGTCTGCCGGGGTCACGATTACGACCGCTCTGGTGTCGCTCCTAACGGATCGCCGTGTGCGTCCGTTAACGGCAATGACCGGGGAAATCACGCTGAGCGGAAACGTTCTGCCGGTTGGCGGAATTAAAGAGAAGGTCCTGGCCGCGAAACGCGCCGGCGTTCGCGACGTCATTCTTCCTGCGGAAAACAAGACGAATGTGGAGGAAGACCTGACGCCCGAGCAGCTCGAGAACCTGACCGTGCACTACGTGAAGAACATCGAGGAAGTTCTCGAATTGGCCTTGCCCTCGTCGGCGCGCGAAGAAAAGCAGGACGCTGAGGAACGGGAGAAGGTGCTCAGTGGGCAGCCTGTTTAAGGGCAGTCGCTAGTCTCTAGCCCGAAGCAAACAAAAGCCAGTCTCGTTCGCGAGGCTGGCTTTCGTTTTTCCGAACGCTCTTACGCAGGACTCAGCTCACCCCGTCTTCGCCAAAAGTAAATTGCAAATCCTAGTGCCACGATGGGCAGCACCACGCCGAACTCATCGATGAACCATGCGGTCTTGCCAGTGTCGCGGGTCAGCGGCGTGAAGACGGCTTGAATGTACAGGTTATGACTCGCATGGAGAATCGCTCCGGTCCAGAGACTTCCCGTCTTGAGGCGCATCCATGCGAAGACAAAAGAGATCGACACCACCAGGACGGTGAAGCAGATCAGGCCATACCAGGTCGGAGTGCCGGCATTGTAATCGCCCCAAATCAGAAGAGGATAGTGCCAGCACGACCAAACGGCGCCGCTAATCAATGCTGTGCTGGTGAAGCCGAACGTCTTGAACAACTCAGGGACGAAGAAGCCCCGCCATCCAATTTCTTCGCCGAGGGCCCTCGCCAGGCTCGGCACCATTCCAAAGCTGCCGGTTAGCAGCACATACACCATGGTGGCAACTGTCGGCGAAGAGCGCAGGCCCATGCGGGTGACCAGTTCCTGCATCGTTTGATGATTGGGAAATCCTCCCATGCGGCCGATCCAGACGACGGCATACGTGATCGTTGCGTACAGCAGAGGAATGTACCAGCTCATGGCCGCGTATCGGGATGGCGGCCAATTCCAGCCAAGCTCGCTGAGTGGACGCGCGTTCAGGTTGAGCGTAGCCATGGCCGCCAGCGCCGGACACCACATGATGCCAACCACGTAGAGGCCCCCTCCGGCCCCAAGCGTGTGAGCGCGAAGCATCAGGAAATAGAAAATTGAACTGAAGGTGAAAAGAAACAACAGGTAGATCGCCACCTGCGCACGGGATCCTCTCGGTTTTGCCATCCGGTCCTCGCTAGTTTGAGCCCGACCTTAATACTAGGGACCGGCCTCGGAGTAAAGTAGAGGTAAGTGCGTTTTGGACCTCCTGCTTTACGAGCGACGTGCTGTGAGATGCTCCGCAGATTGCGCTACTATTGAACAGGCCGCATTTTTCGCGGAGTTCACCGTGAATCGCATACACCGTTGGCTGTGCAAGTCGGAGGGTTGGAAGCGGTCCTTGCGCGAACAGATCGTGCCTTGGGTGCTGAACGATATCGATCTCGGCTCGAATGTGCTCGAAATCGGACCAGGCCCGGGCTTAACGACGGATCTGCTGCGTAGCCGCTCCGAGCGACTCACGGCTCTTGAGATTGATGAGCAGCTCGCGACCTCACTCGAACAGCGTATGTCCGGAACCAACGTAGCGGTCATTCGCGGAGATGCGACGACCATGCCCTTTGAGGATGCGTCGTTCTCGGGTGCGGTGGCGTTCACAATGCTTCATCACGTTCCCTCGGCAGAAAAGCAAGATCAGTTGCTGCGCGAAGTACGCCGTGTTCTCCGGCCAGGGGCCATATTTGCAGGAACCGATGGCATACGAAGCTTGCCTTTGCGGTTGCTGCACATTGCTGACACCTATGTTCCCATCGATCCTGCAAAATTCGCTCCGCGTCTAGAGACGGCTGGTTTCAGGGATGTCCGCATTACCGACGACGGACACAGATTTCGTTTCCAGGCCAGCCGGGCTTAACAAAGAGTATGCAGATTCGAGTTCTCTTCTTCGGAATGCTGAAAGATGTGGCGGGACGAGCCAGCGACTCCGTGTCCCTGCCCGAAGGGGCGACCGTAGGAGATTTATTAACCTACTACGAGGACAGAATCCCGCGTTTGAAAGAGTTCCTTCCTTCCCTTGCCCTTTCTGTGAACCAGCAGTACGCCGGGACGGACGCCTGCTTGTCGGCAAATGACGAGATCGCTTTGTTGCCGCCGGTGAGTGGTGGAGCCTCACGTACTGCGCATGCGGAGATCGTTCGGGAACCTATCGACAAGCAGGCTGTACTGGAACGGCTGAAACAACCGGAGGACGGCGCTGCCGTCATTTTTGACGGAGTAGTGCGAAACAATACGCGAGGACGTCGAACGCTCTATCTTGACTACGAAGCCTACGAAGAGATGGCCCTGAAGCAAATGGAGGAACTCGCCACACAAGCGATGAATCGATTTGAAGTTCGCGATGTCGCCTTGATGCATCGACTGGGACGGTTGGAGATCGGTGAGACCAGCGTGCTGATCGTGGTGACGTCCGCACATCGCGCTGCGGCGTTCGAGGCCTGCCGCTGGTTAATCGACACCCTGAAGAAGACTGTTCCCATCTGGAAGAGGGAGTACTTCGTGGATGGCGCCGTTTGGGCCGACGGCGAGCCCTTTCCGGCAGAGATTCCGCGCCCACAAGGCAGCCCCGCACGGCAGCCTGCATCTAAATGATGCGACGGCCGATGACACGTCCCGCCACCCTGTTCCTTCTGTTGACCGCAGCCCTCCTGTGCTCTGCCCAGGAAGACACCCTCAAGGTCAACGTTCGATTGGTGAACGTGTTCGTCACAGTCACGGATCAGCACGGAGCCCCGATCTCCAGCCTGAACAAGGACAATTTCCATCTGACGGAAGACGGCAAGGAACAGAAGATCTCCGTCTTCGACAAGGAGTCCGCCCTGCCGCTGTCGATCATCATGGCGATCGACACGAGTCTGAGTACAAAGAAAGATCTGCCGCTTGAGCTCGCATCCGCCCGTCACTTTGCTCACACCATTCTCCGTCCTATTGATGCATTGTCGGTGTTGCAATTTAGCGAGATTGTCGACGAAGTCGTACCTTTTACGGCCGATATTAGAACCATCGATCGCGGCATCGACCGCATTCGCAACGGTGCTGCCACCGCTCTGTACGACGCTCTTTGCCTGGCGTCGCAGGCGCTCGACAGACGCAAGGGTCGCAAAGTGATGGTGGTGATTACCGATGGGGGCGACACCGTTAGCAAGTATGACTATCGCGATGCGGTACGTGCCACGCAAGAGGCCGAAGCCATTATCTACAGTATTATTGTTGTACCGGTGGAAGCCAGCGCCGGACGCGATACCGGCGGCGAGCACGCCCTGATCCAGCTTTCCGAAGACACTGGTGGCAAGTATTACTACGCCAGTTCGCTCCCGCAACTCGACAGCGCCTTTCGGCAAATCAGTGACGAGCTGCGCACCCAGTATTTACTGGCCTACTACCCCTCCCAACGCCTCTCCGACTCGGAGTTTCGCCGGATCCAGGTGACGATTCACGGCGCAGACGATCTCACCGACCTTCACGTTCGCCACCGCACTGGGTATTACTCTTCGCGACCGAGCGAGTGAGCGAGCCACTCTTCGGCTGGTATAACAAAACTCATCAGACTTTTTGTTTCGTGTAGCGCCGTATGGAATTCTGTAGTGTTTGTCGTGCTGGCCCTCCGGTGAAAACAGCTATCCATTGATCTAACTACTTCACAATCAACATATTATGTCAATTCACTGTGTTGTGGACTGTTGATTGCTTTTACTGCTGTAAAGCATTGCTAGGGGTCTCGGAGTTTCCCTGTTAACTTCCACCCCTTTTGACCAGGTTTCTAAAGCCGTCGCGTGCGGGCGCGCTATGTCGAAGCGCGCAAATTCCAGAGGAAGGTACAAATAAAATGTCATCGAATCAACGATTCCCCCACATCGCCCTGCGATTTAGCGTCATGCTGGCTGTGGTTTTGTTGCTCTTGAGTGCGGCGGGACTGGCGCAGTCCACAGTCAGCACCGGCAGCATCGTCGGATCGGTATCCGACCCATCGGGCGCAGTGGTGAGCGGCGCCAAAGTTACCGTCATGAACACTGCCACCGGCCAGACGATCGAGCTGACCTCCAACTCCGCTGGCGCCTTCAACTCTGGTGCCCTGTCGCCGGGAAACTACAAAGTTACGGTTTCCGCCAAGGGATTTAACACAGTCAGCACAGTCACCAACGTGCAGGTCGGCAACACATCGACCGTGAACGCGAAAATGCAGTTGGGTCAGGAAAGCACCACCATTGAGGTGCAGGCGTCCTCAATCCAAGTCAACACCGAGCAGGCGACTGTGCAGGGAGTGCTGAACTCCCAGCAGATTGAAAACCTGCCAGTGAATGGGCGGAATTTCCTCGATCTTGCGCAGCTCGAACCGGGCGTGCAGATACAAGATGGACAGAACTTTGACCCAACAAAGGCTGGCTATTCCTCCATCTCGTTCGGCGGGCGCTTCGGCCGCACGGCGCGCGTCAACGTGGATGGGGTGGACGTCTCTGACGAAACCGTTGGCACCACCACCGCAAATATTCCAGCGAGCGCGATTGACGAATTTCAGCTCAGCCAATCTTCCCTCGACCTGTCGCAGGACTTGACTTCGTCTGGCGCTGTGAACGTCACTACAAAATCGGGTACGAACGGGTTCCACGGAGAAGGCTTCTATTTTGTACGTGATCACAGTTTCGCGGCCCTGTCTCCGGGCGCCAATGACAATTATTTCCAGCGCCATCAGTACGGTGGACGTTTTGGCGGCCCGGTCATCAAGAACAAGTTGTTCTTCTTCCTGGACGCAGAAAGAACCAAGCAAGATTCCTTTGCCGGTGTCTTACTGGGCGGCCCGCTTGCTGGTTTTAGCGGCGGATTCACGCAGCCGTTCCGAGAGGGCAATCTGCTGGGCAAAATCGACTATGACTTGGGCAATGGCGCCAAAGCGTTTTACCGGTACTCGTACTTCGAAAACTCCCTGTTTGCGACGTTTGGTCTGGGTTTTTCGGTATACGACAACAAGGATTTCACGCGGCAGCACGTCGTTGGTCTTGATTTCAGCCAGGGGACCTTCTCGCATAGCATTCGCTTCTCCTACCTGAAATTCCAGAACCAGATTGTGGATGCGACCTCGGGCAACAACGCGCTTCCTCTTTGCTGCACGGGGCTGGAAATGAGTTCCGGAACCTTCTTTGTGGGGCCCAACTTGCTGGCTCCGCAAAGCACACCCCAGGCAAACCATCAGATCAAGTACGATGGCAGCAAGGTGATTCACAATCACACCCTGCGGTATGGAGTGGCATATAACCACATCCAGGGTGGAGGGTTTGCTGATTTCTACGGGTCGGCACCACGCGTTTCCTGGGGAGGAGCGTCGGGCTCTGCGTTTGCCGTTGCAAGCTGGGCACCCGGAATAGGGTGCACTGAGCCGGCACCTGCTGACGGCTCTTGCTTTGGTGGGGGTTCTGCAAATCCTCTCAACTACCCCGTCGAAAGACTCCGTGTAGGCAACGGTCAAGGATTCAACACGGAACTGCCTGCCATCGGCTTCCCAGCGGGCGGCCTGGGGCCCGATAACCGGCTGGGCCTGTACGTAGGCGATTCGTGGAAGTTGAAGCCGAACTTCACAGTCAGCTTGGGCTTGCGCTATGACCGTGACACCGGCCGCACGGACAGCGATCTGCCAGCCGATGCCAGCATCAACGCCGCATTTCCCGGCGCGGGCAACCGTGTAAAGCAGGCCAACCGGAACTTTGCTCCTCAGATCGGCATCGCTTGGGATCCCAGGAACAATGGGAAG
>Ga0075424_100007483_pt1 | contig 10601 bp, 8 predicted proteins | sample SoiMethybrSBSTD3_FD_75301 | JGI IMG/M metagenome (GOLD analysis project Ga0075424, IMG submission 75301) | Bulk soil microbial communities from a Populus tree surrounding site in Tennessee, USA - Soil MetaG P. TD hybrid SBSTD3 | ecosystem: Environmental > Terrestrial > Soil > Tree plantation...
AGCAGCGCCAGGATGATGATTGTGATCACGACGCCGCCTCCGAATCGGTCCACCATGAAATACCAAGCTCTCGAGACGTGTGTTAATTACGGCAAAATCTGTCGCGAGCGCGTATGGGCCGGACGTCGGCGTCTGGGAACCGCCGAGGGATCGGTCGCGGGCGCGAAGTTCATTACTACCAGGCGGGCAATTTCTGTTCCCTGTATGGCTGGGCTCACTTGGTTAGCGACATCGGATCGGTTGACTTAACTCCCACGCACAGCTAGCTTTCGGCCCTCTTTCCAGGGCCTGTAGCTCAGGTGGTTAGAGCGCACGCCTGATAAGCGTGAGGTCGGTAGTTCAACTCTACCCAGGCCCACTGTCCCGCAAACAAAGCAGTCGACCAACCCATGGCGCCACGCGAGCTTCGGCTCACGTGGCGCCACGTACATCCGGGAGGCGCGGTCGCAACGCTGCCTCCGAAACCCGCTCGAGGCCTTCCCGGCATTGTAGCGTCGATCAAGCAAAGCCTGGCCCACCGCGGCGCCGAACACCGGCAAGAAGCGATCAGGCGCGCACTCGCCAATGTATGGCTGAGGCGCTCCAGCGAGCCAGCCCTTTGCCGTCATACTATCACTCGTACCGGAACAACTGGCTTGAGTAAGCCGGGACGACCGCTGCGCCGCCCTTCAGTCGAATATGGAGCCGTCAGTCGGCTGCGCGGCGCGACTGAACGTCATACAGCTCGCGGAGTGCGTTGCGATCGCCGGCCGAGATGTCGGTCACCCACACCTGCGGGTACATTATGGAGTCCCGGTGGCTCACATGCTCCAGCCCGAGCAGGTGCCCGATCTCATGCAGGGCCGCGCCGCGCTGCATCTCGGCGGTCAGGACCCGACCACGGCTGTCGTGAAGCGCCAGGGTGATGCGGGCAGTAGTGATCTCGAACCCCTCATCCTCCCGCCACGTTTTGCCGATACAGTTTCCGGGAAGGCCGGCCACCCATTCTACCACGACGTCGGCGTTCGACGCCGAGGTCACGCGCGTGAAGCGGACAGGAACACCGTTGGTCGACCATTGGCCGAAGCTGGACCACACCGCCTCCACGAGGTCCGGCTGCCATCCGGACACGGAGCGGCCGGACTGGATAAACACTCGAACGGGTCGCGTGGCTCCACGCTCCCAGCGCGCGCGCGACGGCCGAGCAACGGTGGTCATGTCGGCGGCCGCGGCGACCGGCACGATCGAACGCGGTGTACGGCTGGCGCCGATGAGTGTGGCGCCAAGATATAGCGGGATCAACAGCGAAAGCGAGCGGCGCATGGCCGTAGCGAGAGCGGTCAACGAGTCGGTTGAGATAACACGTCTCGCGTGGCGTGACCGAAAACGGTCGAGGCCGCGGGACGAGGGACGTTAGGCATCGTGCAGCACCGAGTGCTCATGTTCTCGTACGCCACGGTCAACCGGTCGGTGTCAACGAAGGCATGCGCGGCGTTCGCGACGGCTGCCGAGGTTCCGGCCGAGCTTTGATCTCGGTCGCGCGCTTGGGGCGCCGACGACCCGGCAGAATACCACCGAGCGCGTCGAGCAGCGCGAGAAATCCTGCCCACGTCAGCAGCAGCACGCCGCGCACGAGCGGCAAGCGCGACTTGGGCAACGCCGGATACGGATGGGCTCCGGTAAAGCGCCGTCGGCGCCCCGTGATGGAGGGCGGTGTGGTCGCCCGATTTCTTGGCTCGCTCATTGACCCTGGCCGGCAGCAACGGGCGGCCCGCGACGATCGGTTGTTGATGCGGGCCATCGCGATGACGACCCGAGGGGAGGGAAGGGCACGGCGGTCGCCGCGCCCGAATCAGTCGTACGCCGCGGCGGCCAGCATGGCGCTCATCTCGCGCGCGTTCGTCGTGCCGTAGTTGGCATAGCAGTTGTTGAAGACGACGTGTGTCTCCTCTGCCGTTTCCGCCACGTCCAGGACGCGAGGAATCCAGCTCGCCAACTCGTCTCGGTCGTAGAGGTAGCGATACTTGTCGGCGACGCTCACGCCGCGCCTGTTCCACATGTCGTCGCGGCGGCCATGAAACCGCACGATTGCGAGGGTGGGAGCGGTAACGGCCGCGACCGGCGGAACGCTGTTAGGCAGTCCCTGCGGCTCGTCGACGATCACATATGGGAGTGCGTGATCGGAGAGAAACTGGAGCGTGCGGTCCCGACTGCGCGACTCGAACCACCCGCGGTTTCGAAACTCGACCGTGCATGAAATATCACCGAGCCGATCGCGCGCCTCGAGGAGTGCGTTTCGGGCAGCCGTCCCGGGCATGAACCACTGCGGGTATTGCAGCAGTACCGACCCAAGCTTTCCCGCGTCGACGAGTGGCTGGATCGCGTCGCGAAAGATTCCCCACACCTCGTCGTAGATCTCCGGCGGCAGGTCTCGTGGGTAGACACGCCGTTGCGCCGCGATCGACGCCGGCAACGACTCGCGCAGCGTTCGCGGAAGACGGGCCACCTCGGTTGGATGGCCAGTCATCAGCGCATAGGCCTTGATGTCGAAGCGAAACCCGTCCGGCGTGCGAGCCGCCCACAGCTCCGAGTTCCGCCGGACCGGGAGCCCGTAGTACGACGAGTCGATCTCGACGAGCGGGAATCGACTCGCGTAGTACCGAAGTCGGTCCTCCGGTGTGTCCACCCCTTCGGGGTAAAAGAGTCCTGCGGGCAGCAGTGTTTTATCAGTCCAGCCCGCGGTTCCAATGCGAATCCGGTGGCCGTTGCGGAGCGAGATGGCCTCAGCGGGGGCGTCGGTTATCGCCTCGGCTCGTTCGGTTGCCGATTGTGCGCCCGGATCGTGGTGAGCGGATCCCGATCCGGTCACACCCACCACCGACGGGATTTCATGAAACCGCGGCCGAGGCCCGTGCCGTAGGGTGACGCATCTACCATCCTGACACGAGGTACGCTGATGTGGACTTTGATCAAGAGCCTGCTGCTCAAATGGGCGCTCCTCAAGTGGCTGCTCAAGAGCCTGGGCTCGCTCGGGATTCTGGTCCCAATCGCATTCGTGTTGAAGATGGTCGGGCTGCCGGCGCTGATGGTGTTGGCGGTGCTCGCGCTGCCGATCCTTCTCATGCTGGCGCTCTTTGGAATGCCCTTCATACTGGTGTTCCTGATTGGTGGGGCGCTACTGGCGATCCTCTCGGCGGTGCTGTCGTTCGGGCTCATGGCGCTCAAGATCATTCTGCCCATCGTGCTCGTGGTGTGGCTGCTCCGGTGGCTACTGGGTTGGAACGGGTCGAAGCCCGATGCACCACCGCCCCCGGCGCCGCCCCCACCGCCATCACCGCCGCCGGCGACGGGGCCGATCAGCGATCTGTAGGGAATCGGGAATAGCGAATCGGGAATCGGCGGCGCGCCGAAGGCGCGCGCCATGGCAACCGGGAATCGGGAACAGAAGCTCAGTGGAGCCTCGGTTCCCGGTTCCCGGTTCCCGGTTCCCCGTTCCCGGTTCCCACTATTCCCAATTCCCGATTCCCTATTCCCGATGGCTGCGGCATCCTTCGCCCAATGGCGAGCCTCACTGAGCGCGCGGTTGGCCGGAACGTCGCGCGGAAGGACGGGATGGGGAAGGCAACCGGCAAGGCGCTCTATGCCGACGACCTCGCGTTCCCCGGCATGTTGTACGGGCGCACGATCCGGTCGACGATCCCACGCGGACGCGTGCGCGCGATCCGCCGGAACTTCCACGCCGACGGTTTCACGGTCGTCGACTTTCGCGACATCCCCGGGAAAAACGTCATCGCGCTGATCGAGGACGACCAACCGTGCCTCGTGGAGACCGAGGTCCGGCACTTCGCCGAGCCGATCCTCCTGCTCGCGCACGCGGATCGTGAGCGGCTGCTGGCGGCGGACGTGGACATCGACTACGAGGCCGACGTTCCGCTGCTCGATCCCGCCATATCGCACGTCGTGTTCAAGCAGCTCCTCATCCAGAAGGGCGACGTGGACGCCAACCTGGCGAGGGCCGAGCGCGTGATCGAAGGCACCTACCGGACAGGCGCGCAGGAGCACGTGTACATCGAGCCTAACGGGGTGATTGCCGTTCCAGAGGAGGGTGGCCTCGCCGTATATGGCTCGATTCAGTGTCCATATTACGTGCACAAGGCGCTCGTCACGTTGTTAGGCAACGCCGTCAAACACGTCCGCGTCGTGCAGACCGAAACGGGTGGCGGCTTCGGGGGGAAGGAAGAGTTTCCGTCGGGCGTTGCGGCGCACGCCGCGCTGCTGGCACTCAAGTCCGGGCGCCCGGTCAAGATCATCTACGACCGGACTGAAGACATGGTCGCCACGACCAAGCGTCATCCGTCGGTCGTGCGGCATCGCACCGGCGTCACGCGCGACGGACGTCTCGTGGCCATGGACGTCGACGTGCTCATGGATGGAGGCGCGTATGTAACCCTGAGCCCGGTCGTCCTGTCTCGCGGGGCGATCCATGCGGCCGGTCCGTACCGATGCGATCATACGCGGATCGCCGGACGCGCCGTGATGACGAACACGCCGCCTAACGGCGCCTTCCGAGGCTTCGGGGCACCGCAGACGCAGTTCGCGATGGAGGTCCACATGGACCGCATTGCCGAAGCGTTAGGCTTGGACCCGGTGCATCTGCGCGAGATCAACGCGCTACGCCCCGGTGACACGACCGCGACAGGCCAGACGCTCGGCCGCGACTGCAGCGCGGTCGAGACGCTGCACCAGGCCGTAGCGACATCCGGGTATGCCGAGAAGCGTGCTGCGACCGATGGCGGCCGGCGCGGTGTCGGGGTTTCGCTCTTTTACCATGGCTCCGGATTCACCGGCAGCGGCGAGCTGCGCCTCGCGTCGCGGGCTGCGATCGAGCTCACGGAGCGCGGGGTGCGAGTGCTGACGTCGAGCACGGAGATCGGCCAGGGGACTCGCACGATGCACGCGCAGATCGTTGCTGACGCGCTCGGAGTTCCTTACGAGTCGGTGGAAGTAGCACAGCCCGACACGTCGCGCGTGCCCGATAGCGGGCCGACAGTTGCGTCGCGCACCTGTATGGTGGTGGGCGGGATACTGCAGCGCGCGGCGACCGAGATGCGGCGACGCATCGGGGACGCATCCCCGGCCGAGTACTTTCGCGCACACGGCTCGCTCCGCGTCGAAGCCGAGTACGAGCAACCGGAGTGGATCCACTGGGACGACGAGACCTACCGCGGTGATGCGTACGCGACGTACGGGTGGGGGTGCAACATCGCGGAGGTGGAGCTCGACCCGGTGACGTTCGAGGTGCGACCGGTCAGGCTCACGGCCGTCGTGGACGTGGGCAAGGCCATTCATCCGGCGCTCGCCATCGGGCAGGTCGAGGGCGGGACGGCGCAGGCCATCGGGTACGCCCTGCTCGAGCATGTGGTCATGCGCGATGGCGCGATGGCGAACGGGCAGCTGACCAACTACGTGATCCCGACGACGCTCGACACGCCGCCGATTGACGTGGTCCTGGTGGAGAATCCCTACCCGGGCGGGCCGTTCGGGGCGAAGGGGCTCGGCGAGCTCCCGATCGACGGCCCGGCGCCGGCGATCGTGAACGCGATCCGAAGCCTCGGGATCGACGTGCGCGAGATTCCCGCCCTCCCGGAGGTCCTTCTTCGGGAATCCGCCCGTGCGCCGGGCTTCGCTGTCGCCGGGCAGCGCGGACCGACCGCCACGGCGGGACGTTAGGCATGCAGTTCACGCTCAACGGTCGGGAGGTCGATGTCGCCGCGCATCCGATGCGCCGCCTGCTCGACGTGCTCCGAGAAGACTGCGAGCTGACCGGAACCAAAGACGGGTGCGGGGAAGGTGAGTGCGGAGCGTGCACGGTCCTCGTCGATGGTCAGGCGGTCGTCTCGTGCCTCGTTCCGTTCGCCCAGGTCGAGAGCCGCGACGTCCGCACGATCGAAGGCGCCGACGCGCAGGCGTTGCAGCGCGCGTTCATGGACCAGATCGGCGCGCAGTGCGGCATCTGCACGCCCGGCATGATCATGGCAGCGCTATCCCTCGGCCCGGACCCGACGCGCCGGCAGATGCAGGAGGCCCTCGCCGGCAACCTGTGTCGGTGCACGGGCTACGAGGCGATCTTTCGCGCTATCAGCGCGGCGAAGCGCGCGAGCCGACGGACCCCGTTAGGCGTGGAGCCCATCGCGTGAGATCGGCCGTATCGGCGCTCGAGCTGCGACGGCCTCGATCGATCCGCGAGGCACTCACCATGCTGCGCGATGACGGACCGCTCGTGCCGCTGGCCGGTGCGACGGACCTCTATGTCGCGCTGAACTTCGGCACGCTCGCCGGTACGCGCTTCATCGATTTGTGGCCGCTCGAACCGCTGCGGCGCATCGAGATGCGTGGCGACGCGCTGGCGCTCGGAGCGCTCGTCACGTACACGAGCCTGACGCGGTCGCGCCTCGTGAGGCAGCGTCTTCCCATGCTCGTGGACGCAGCCCGCTTGGTGGGCGGCGTTCAGATTCAGAACCGCGGGACGATTGGCGGAAACATTGCGAATGGCTCGCCAGCGGGTGATACGCTTCCAGTGTTCGCGGCGGTGGATGCGGTGGTCGTAACGCGGAGCGCGAGCGGCGAGCGCCGGATCCCGTTCGTGGAGTTCTACTCGGGCTATCGAACCACCGTCCTTCGGCCGGATGAGCTCATCGTCGCCGTCGAAGTGCCGGCAGTCCCGGGCACGCAGTGGTTCCGCAAGGTCGGGACGCGGGCAGCCCAGGCGATCTCGAAGGTCGTCATCGCCGCGGTCCGGAGTGAGTCGCCGCGAGTGGCGTTAGGCTCAGTGGGGCCGGTCGTCGTGCGGGCCCGCATGGCCGAGCAGGCACTTGCTGCCGGCCAGGGGATCGAGGCCGCGGTCGCGGCGCTCCAGGCGGAGATCACGCCGATCGACGACGTGCGGTCGACGGCCGAGTATCGTCGGGCCGTGGCCGGGAACCTCCTGCGGCAGTTCTGGTTGCAGGCGAGCGGATGACCCGTCTGGCTGCCTAACGGTTGCTGGAGCGGAGCAGCGCACCCACCCCCGCCGGCGACAGGGGCTTGGAAAACAACAAGCCCTGCCCGAACTCGCACTTCAAGCGCAGCAGCTCGGCAACCTGCTCCTCGGCCTCGATCCCCTCCGCGACCGTCCGCAGACGCATTGACTTGCCCAGGGCCAGCACAACATGCGCGACGCTCACTCCGCCGCCAGTCCTGCCCACGCGGTCGATGAACGCCTTGTCGATTTTTAGAATGTCGACGGGGATTCGCGGCAGCTGGTGGAGCGCGGCGTGACGAGCACCAAAGTCATCGATCGCGATTCGAATGCCGAGTGACTTGAGCGACTGGAGGCGTGCGAGCGCGGTACCGGCATCGTCCAGCAGCACGGCGTCGGAAACCTCCAGGACGAGCCGTCGCGGATCGAGCCCGGAATTCTCGAGCGCGTTCGCCACGTCGGCGACGAGTGACGGCTGCCGGAGCTGCGCGCGCGAAACGTTGACCGTGAGCGTCAGAGCACGTGCGCTTGGCACCTGATCCTGCCACCGCTTCACCTGTCCACACGCCTGCTCGAGCACCCAGCGCCCGAGCGCAGGGGAAATCCCCAGCTCGTCGGCGACGGGGAGGAACGTCGACGGCGGAATGTCGCCTCGCGTGGAATGCCGCCAACGCAGCAGCGCCTCGACCCCAGCGATCCGGCGGCTATGGAGGATGACGATTGGCTGATATTCGATATCGAATGCGTGCGCGTCGACGGCCGTGCGCAGCTCGGCCTCGAGCTCGACGCGGTCGATCAACGATGTCCGGATACGGTCGGAGAATACCTCGCACGCCCCGCGTCCGCGGCGCTTCGCGGCCGCCAGGGCGGCGTCGACGTTCTGCATCAGCGTGTCGGCGTCGTCATCCGGTGTCGCCCTGGCGATCCCGGTGCAAGCGCTGATCGTAATCTCGCGCCCATCGATCGTGATCGGTCGCGCGATGGCCTCGCTAATACGCTCGCTGACCTGCACGAAGTTGCTCTCCTCCGCCATGTCCTCGAGCAGCAGGCCAAACTCGTCGGCGCCAAGCCGAGACGCGGTGTCGCCCCCACGGAGGGTGGAATTCAACCGCGCGGCGACTGCCGCCAACACGCGATCGCCAGCGCCGAAGCCGAACGCGTCGTTGATCGCTCGGAACCCATCGATGTCGAGCAGCATCACCGCGACCGGGCGCTCGTGACGATATGCCCGGGCGAGCGCGTGCGTCAGCCGGTCTCGAAGGAGAACGTGAGTGGGTAGTCCGGTGAGCGGATCGCGCAGGTCCGGGGTATCACTCTGCGAGACGTCGCTGCCTGGCCCCGCGTCCTGACCCGGGTTGGCTTCCGAAGTCGTGGGCGCTCCAACAACCGTCTGCCCATCTGGCGGTTGGAGTTCCAGGGCGGCCTCGGGGAGCGCTGTCCGGGCGCGCGCGAGCGCGAACACGATCGCCGCACACCCGATCGCGTAGACTCCGACTCCGAAGGCGAGGATTCCCGGCGCGGCGCCGGCCACGTACAACGTGGCCGCGAGAGAAACGCCGAGGACACCGAGGATGAGGGAAACTGCACGTGACTGACGGATCAGTGAATCGGTGACGAGAGCCACGAAGTTCGATTGCGAAGGGCGAAAGGGATCTCGCAGGGGTCGCGCGCATGGTAGACGCTTGCGCCCCCTGCCGCGCCACGTTGAAGGACGCACATTTCCGACATGAGTTTTCCGCACCTCGAGTTCGGCTCCCCGTGGGTCTTGTTGCTGCTCTTGCTGCTGCCCGCATGGTGGCTCTGGCGGCGCCGTCGTCGCCCTGCCGCCATCGTGTTCTCGCGTGTCGCCGTGCTGGCGAACGGACCGCGGGCCGGCCGCGGCATCGCTCGCGCGCTGCTCGTCGCGCGGAATCTCGTTCTGGTCGGCTTGATCATCGCACTCGCGAGGCCGCGATCCGCCGGCCGGGCGGAACAGTCGACGACCGAAGGCATCAATATCGTCATCGCGTTCGACATCTCGAGCTCGATGCTGGCGGAGGACTTCCAGCCACAGAACCGGTTGGAGGTCGCACGCGACAAGGTGAAGCAGTTCATCGCCATGCGAAGCAGTGACCGCATCGGTGTGGTCGCGTTTTCCGGTGAGGCGCTCACCCAGGTGCCGCTCACGACTGATTATCCCGTGGTGATGGCGGCGGTGGACAACCTCCAGCCCGGCCAACTCGAGGACGGTACGGCGATTGGCACCGCGATCGCGACGGCCGCGAATCGGCTCCGCGACGCTCCGGGAAATTCGCGCGTCGTCGTCCTGCTCACCGACGGGGTGAACAACCGGGGATCGATCGACCCGCGAACGGCGGCGCAAGCGGCGGCCGCGTTTGGGGTGAAGATCTACACGATCGGTGTCGGGACCGAGGGGATGGCGCCCGTACCGGTTGGTCGCGGCGTATTCGGTCTGCGATACGAGAACCGGCCCGTCGAGATCGACGATGCCCTGCTCACCGACGTCGCCAAGCGCACCGGTGGACGCTACTTCCGCGCGAGAGATGCGGTGGCGCTCCAGCGGATCACGGAGGAAATCGATCGCCTCGAGCGCACGCCCGTTCGAACCCGAGTGTACACGCGCTACTCGGAGCTGTACCGTTGGCCGCTCGGGATCGCGCTCCTTGCGCTCGCCCTCGAGCTTTCGTTGGCGGCGTGGCGCGGCCCGCTGCCGTAGCCGGGCGCAGGATCGTCGTTATAGCAACTTCTTCCAGAGCAGCACTGCCACAAGCCCTCCGCCGAGCACTAGCTGCAGCACGAGCATTACCCAGAAGCCGTGCGGGTAATGGGAAAGCGGGATCTCCACGAAGTTCATTCCCCACATCCCGCTGATCACCACGAACGGCACGCTGAGCGTCGCGATCACGGACAACCCCTTCGTGATCGAGCCGAGCCGGTTCGACACCTGGGTCAGGTAGCTGTCGAGCGTGCTGCTGAGGAGCTCGCGGAAGGTGTCCAGCGAGTCGTTGATGCGCAGCACGTGATCGTACACGTCCCGGAAATACAACTGCGACTCGGCGGGCAGCAGCGGCGTCGGCCGGTTGGTGAGCACGTTGAAGACCTCACGCTGCGGAGCGAGATAGCGGCGCAGCGAGAGCACCATTCGCTTGAGCGCGAAGATGTCGCGCAGCGCGCTCTCATCGAACCGTTCGAAGACACGCGACTCGAGCCCGTCCACGAACTCGTCCACGCGATCGAGGATTGGGAAGAACGCGTCGATCGCCGTATCGCAGATGGAGTGCGCGAGCCGGGCCGGTCCGCGGTCGAACAGATCGGGGCTTCGTCGGATCAGATCCGCAACCGTCTCGATGGTCTGCGAAAAGCCCGCGTGGACCGAGACCACGTAGTTCGCCCCAAGGTAGATGTACAGGTTCTCGGTTTCGAGATCGTAGGGGTCGGTGGTCGTATCGCAGAACCGAACGGCGCGGAGGACGATGAAGAGGTAGCCATCGTATGCCTCGATCTTGACCCGGCTGTTCGGGTTGAGCGTGTCTTCGATGGTCAGCGGGTGGAAGTGCAGCAGCTTCTCGAGGATCGCATGCTGATGGCGGCTCGTGCTGTCGAT
>Ga0075424_100007484_pt1 | contig 10599 bp, 9 predicted proteins | sample SoiMethybrSBSTD3_FD_75301 | JGI IMG/M metagenome (GOLD analysis project Ga0075424, IMG submission 75301) | Bulk soil microbial communities from a Populus tree surrounding site in Tennessee, USA - Soil MetaG P. TD hybrid SBSTD3 | ecosystem: Environmental > Terrestrial > Soil > Tree plantation...
AGTACATCTGATCCCGGCTAGAATTCCAACGTGGAACCGATGCAACAATTCGGCCGCACGCTGCTCATTCTTGGTGCAGTTCTGATTGTTGTCGGCGCCCTGTTGTACTTCGGCGGAAAATTGCCTTTCCGCCTCGGCAAGCTGCCCGGCGACATCGCCCATCGAGGGCGGGACGGGACGATCTATTTCCCGCTGGTTTCTTGCCTGGTCATAAGCGTGTTCGTCAGCCTGATCCTCTGGATCATTAACCAGTTTCGCCGGTGAGCTTTGCGGCCGCAGTTAGCGAGCCCCACTCCGGCTGACGCTCCCGGCAATTTGTGGCAAACTACTTGTTCCAAGATTGCGATTTCGCGCAGTCCGTCTGTGCTCCCATCGCGAAACTTTAGGCCGGTTGGATTGTAGCCACGCCGGAAAAATACATCGGGCATGCGGATCGTCTCTCCGCCGCCGTCAGAACAGGTACATGGACCCACGGTTCGAGCGAAATTTCTGCATCATCGCGCACATTGATCACGGCAAGTCCACGCTGGCCGATCGCCTGCTGGAAATGACCGGCGCGCTCACCCAACGCGAAATGCACGAGCAGGTGCTCGACTCCATGGACCTGGAGCGCGAGCGCGGCATCACCATCAAAGCGAAAAGCATTCGCCTCCACTACAAAGCCAAGGACGGCAACACCTATCGCCTCAACTTGATCGACACGCCGGGTCACGTGGATTTTTCGTACGAAGTCTCCCGTGCCCTCTCCGCTTGCGAAGGGGCGTTATTGGTAGTCGATGCTTCGCAAGGTGTCGAGGCGCAAACCGTCGCCAACACCTTTCTCGCCGCGGGTAGCAACCTCACCATAGTTCCGGTCATCAACAAAGTGGATTTGCCCGCCGCGCAGCCCGACTACGTCAAGGAACAAATCGAAAACGTCCTCGCCATCCCTGCAAACGACGCTTTACTCATCAGCGCGAAGAGCGGTCTCGGCGTCGCGGAAGTCCTCGAAGCCATCGTTCATCGGATTCCCGCGCCTAAAGGTAACGCCCTAGATCCGTTGCAGGCGCTGATCTTCGATTCGTGGTTCGATCCATATCGTGGGGCTGTCGTGTTGGTTCGCGTGAAAGCCGGACGTATCGCCAATCACATGAAGATTCGCCTTTGCGCCAACCCCGAAGTTTACGAAGTCGAACAGCTAGGCGCTTTGACTCCCAAGCCGGTTGCGCTCGATGAACTCGAAGCCGGCGATGTTGGCTTCGTCGTCGCGAACATCAAACGTGTCGCCGATGCTCGCATGGGCGACACCGTCATCGAAGCTGGCAGCACCGCACCGCCGCTTCCCGGCTTTGAAGCTACCAAGCCCATGGTCTTCGCCGGCCTCTTCCCCGTTCTCGCCGACGAATACGAACCCTTGCGAGATGCCCTTGGCAAACTTCAGTTGAACGACGCCGCATTTTTCTATGAACCGGAAAACTCGGTCGCCTTGGGCTTCGGTTTTCGGTGCGGCTTTCTTGGTCTGCTGCACATGGAAATCGTACAGGAACGCCTCGAGCGCGAATTCGGCCTCAACCTCATCACCACCGCGCCCAGCGTGCGTTACCGCATCACCCGCGTTGGCGGCACCGCCATCGAAGTGGACAGCCCAGCGAAATTTCCTAATCCCAGCGACATCGAAAAGATCGAAGAGCCGGTTATAAAGGCCATGATCATCACCAGTGATGATTCTGTCGGTAGCATCCTGCAGCTCTGCCAAGACAAGCGAGGCATTCAGAAGAATTTCGAGTATCTGTCTCCAACTCGCGTCATGCTCACCTACGAGCTACCGCTCAACGAAATCGTCCTCGACTTCTACGACCGGCTGAAGTCTGTATCGCGTGGTTACGCTTCGCTCGACTATCATCTCGAGGGCTACAAGGAATCCGACCTCGTCAAACTCGACGTCCTGGTTGGCGGCGAACCTGTCGACGCGCTAGCGATGATCACCCATCGCGACACAGCCTACGAACGCGGCCGCGAACTTGTTTCCCGCCTCCGCAAACTGATTCCGCGTCAGATGTTTGAAGTCCCCATCCAGGCCGCCATCGGCAGCCGCGTCATCGCGCGCGAAACGGTCGCTGCGATGCGCAAAAACGTGCTCGCTAAGTGCTACGGCGGAGACATTTCCCGCAAACGCAAACTTCTCGAAAAACAAAAAGAAGGCAAGCGCCGCATGAAACGCGTTGGCCAGGTGGATATTCCGCAGGAAGCTTTCTTGGCCGTGTTAAAGGTCTCCTCCACCGACGAAGAAGACTAAGACAAGCTCGGCGGATTTGTTGCGGCCACCTTCAGCTGGCTACCGGTTTCTTCCTCTTTACCTCGGCTCCTATTTCGCCTCTGTGCAAGCGGATTGCGACCGGATCGCCAATCGCAACTTGGTCCGCAGACCGCAGAACGTTGCCCGTCGCATCCGTGGCGATGGCGTATCCCCGCTCCAATACTTTGAGCGGCCCACGCTCCTGCAGCTGCAACCGTAATCTCTCGATGCGTTCGCGTTTGGCTCGTAGCAGGCGTTCCGCTCGCACGCCCAGCTCTGCGCTTCGCTTCTCAACTCTTAGCCGCACAGCTGCGATGCGCGAGCGAAAATCAAAACGAGCAATTCGCAAGTGCGCCAGCGTAAATCGACGCCGCGCCAGTTCCAGCCGTTGGCGCAATCCCTGCGCCAGCCGTGCCGTCATTTCGTCCGAACGCTGGCGCCGCTGCCGCAATAAATCGAACGGTCGCCGAAACCCACGCCGCGCACCGAGCTCGTGCACTCGCCGGCTCAGCACGGAAATCCGGTAGCGAAGTTGCTCTCCGAGAGCCCGCTTCAGCCGCACCACGTGTTCGTCGAACTCGCGCCGCGTCTGCACTACAATTTCAGCGGCAGCCGAAGGCGTGGATGCGCGCACGTCCGCCACAAAATCCGCGATCGTGAAATCCGTCTCGTGACCCACACCGGAAATCACCGGGATCACCGACTCAAAAATCGCCCGTGCCACCACCTCCTCGTTGAATGCCCACAAGTCTTCCATTGAGCCGCCGCCGCGCGCCACAATCAGCACATCCACGTTCTGCCGCTGGTTGAAGAATCGCACTGCACGCGCAATTTCTCCGGCGGCGCCTTCGCCTTGCACGCGCACCGGTACCAGCATCAAATGCACATTGGGGAATCGCCTCCGCAAAATCCGCACTACGTCTCGCACCGCCGCGCCCTTGGGCGAAGTAATCAGCCCGATGCGGCTCGGCAGCCTGGGCAGCGGTTTCTTGTTCTTGGCGTCAAACAGCCCTTCCGCTTCCAACTTCCGTTTCAATTGCTCAAACGCCAGTTGCAGGGCGCCGCGCCCCGCCGGGTCCATCGTCTCCACATAAATCTGATATTCGCCACGCGACTCGTACACACCAATCGAGCCGCGCACCGTCACCTTCAATCCGTCTTGCGGGCGGAACTTGACCCCCCGCATCTGCTGCCGGAACCACACGCACTTCACCTGCGCCTTGTCGTCCTTCAATGTGAAATAAATGTGCCCGGATTGCGCTTCCCGGCAATTCGAAATCTCGCCCTCCACCAACACATCCACAAAATTTTTCGCGAGCAAGTCGCGAATGCGCGCCGTCAGCTCGCTCACCGTCAGCGAACGCCGCTCCGGCTGCAAGTTAAATGTCAGTTGTCCCATTTGCCTTCCAGAATCGTTACAGTAGCACAGCCTCCGCGCGCTGTTCTCTGCTACTCTCTGGCGTCGCTATCTTCACGACGCAGGTCCGCGAGGCCGCCGTGACTTGGACGCAAAACTACGATCCCTTGGGCCACTGGTGGCTTTCCACGTTGCTGGCCGCGCTCCCTATTCTGGTGTTACTGGGACTTCTCGCCGGATTGAAGATTCGCCCGCACATCTGTGCCATCGCAGGGGCCGCGACTGCAGTGCTCTGCGCCGTGGCGGTTTTCAAAATGCCGGGCCAGCTGGCGCTGGCCAGCTTTGCTTACGGTGTCGCGTTCGGGCTGCTCAAAATCGTCTGGATCGTGGTCGCAGCGGTCTTTCTCTATGACATTTCCGTGGAAACCGGCCAGTTCGAAATCATGAAGGAATCCGTTGCGGCAATCACCCCGGACCGGCGCATACAGCTGTTGCTGGTGGCGTTTTGCTTCGGGTCATTTATTGAAGGGTCTGCGGGATTCGGCGCGCCAGTAGCAATCGCCGGTGCGTTCATGATTGGACTTGGCTTTCGGCCATTTCAAGCTGCGGTGCTCAACCTGATTGCCAATACGGCGCCCGTAGCGTGGGGCGCGATCGGAATACCCGTGCATACCCTGGCACTGGTTTCCGGGCTGCCCGATGGCGATTTGAGCAAGATGATTGGACGAATCCTGCCATTTACGGCGGTCATTGTTCCCTTTTGGCTGGTACGTACGATGGTCAGCTGGAGCGAAACGCTGGAAGTGCTGCCGGCAATTCTTGTGGTGGGCGTTTCGTTCGCGGGAATGCAATATTTTTGGTCAAACCACGTGGACAGCAACCTGGTGGATATCGCCGCCGGAATTTTATCGCTGCTTGCGACGTTGCTCTTTTTGCGTGTGTGGCGGCCGAAGCGGCTCTGGCGCTTCCCAGAGGAGCGGGAAGCCATGCAAGCTCCGACTGGGCCGGAATCAGACCTAGTAAGAGCGGCAACGGGAGACCAATGGCAATTGGACGCGGCGCACCCGGCTGGGCAACAAACTCGCTATACAGGCCGACAGATTGCCCGAGCGTGGCTGCCTTTCGCGATCCTATCGGTGCTTGTCCTGTGCTGGGGATTGCCTTCCATCAAAGCGGCGATGGGTAAAGCGACGACGCCCGCATTTGCCAGCGGCGGGTGGAACTTTCCCTATCTCCATAAGGCCGTTCTGCGCGCGCAACCAGTGGTAACCAAGCCAACCCCGGAGAACGCAAAATTCGATTTCAACTGGCTGACCGCAACCGGTACCGCGTGTTTTTTGTCGGCTCTTTTGGCCGGGACGGTGCTTGGCTTGGGTCCGGGTGTGATGCTAGAAATCTTCGGCAAAACGCTGCACCGCATGCGTTTCGCGATTGTAGCCATGGCCTGCATGCTGGGTTTGGGCTACGTCACCCGCTATTCAGGGATGGACGCTGTGCTGGGGCTGGCGTTCACGCGAACCGGCTGGATGTTTCCATTCTTCGGAACTTACATCGGATGGCTCGGCGTGGCGCTGACTGGAAGCGACACGTCGTCCAACGCACTATTCGGCAGCCTCCAGCGCATCACCGCGGAGCAACTTCATCTGAATCCGGTGCTGATGTGTTCAGCCAACAGCGCGGGCGGAGTGATGGGCAAGATGATTGACGCGCAGTCTATTTGCATTGCTACTGCCGCGACCAACCAGGTTGGCACGGAAGGAAGCATTTTCCGCTTTGTGTTCTGGCATTCGGTCTCGCTCGCGGCAATAGTTGGCGCGATTGTGATGTTTTATGCCTATGTTTTTCCGCACGCCGTCCCGTAAACCCAGCGGCCATTCCGGTGCGGCCGGCAATCTGTGATACTTTCTTGCGCAAATGAAACGTCCTCTCGAAAACTCTAAGCCACGTTCCGTTGTTCCGGCGATCCTTACCGACATCCATTTCTGGATCCCTGCCGGCGTGTTGGTCTTTGGGCTTTGGGTGCTTCATTGGACTCGCTGATCGCCTCCGAACAGCCCCGCGCGGGGAACACGCAAGTCGACGCGAGCCGTCTGCGCAAATTGCAATTCGCCGGAATTCTTTCGGGATTCGCCGCCGGCGCCTGGCTTGGCGCCGCGGAAGCGCCCACGAAGCTGGTAAACCTCGGCATCTCACCGGTCATCATTTCCCTGCTCATGGTTTCCGGAGTATTTCTGGCGCGCTGGACTTTGCCAGCTTTGATTCGTGGCACTGCCCAGATGCGTGTAGATGCGCGCCAAGCACCGCATCTGATCCTGTGGGGAGTTTTGGCAGGATGCCTGTGGGCAGTTGCGAATACGTTGACGGTCTTCGCGATTCGCGATATCGGTCTCAGCGTGGCGTTCCCGCTGTGGAACCTGAACAGTCTCCTGGGAATTTTTTGGGGCTGGCTGCTCTTCCGTGAACTTCGCGGCGCCGAAAAAGCACGCCTCTTTTCGGTCGTTGGCGGCGCAGTGGTGATGTTCTGCGGTGCGACGATGTTGGCGTTCGCTTCGTCCGCGCAATCGGGCGGCGCCGCAGCCACGCGCGGAATCGTCGCAGCGCTGGCTGCCGGAGCCCTGTGGGGTACGATGTACATTCCGTACCGCAAGGCCTATCTCAGTGGGATGAACCCGCTTTCGTTCGTCGCGTTTTTCACGGTCGGTGAATTGGGAATGATGCTGTCTCTGGCTCTTGCGAACACCGGCAGCGCCGGCGCATTGGTAAAGCAGCTATCGCAGGCACGTGATGTGTTGTTCTGGCTGATGTTGGGTGGATTTGTATGGGTCATTGGCGACCTGTTCCAACAATACGCCGCGAAGTATCTGGGAATCAGCCGCGGCATTCCCTTGTCCAATACCAATCAGCTTTGGGGCCTGCTTTGGGGAGTTTTTGTTTTTGGCGAATTGCACGGCGCGACCGCCGGCCACTCGGCACGAATCATCGGAGGCTCGCTCCTCATGGCCGTGGGTGCCGGCGCGATCGCTCTAGCATCGGTAACTCGCGGCGAGCACCGCAACTGGCAAGAGGCCATCGGACGCGAAGTTCGCAAGTACGGAATTGCCGCGGACTACGCGCAATCGGCAATCACTGGAGAGTCGGCCGAGGCCGAGAGCTCGCGCTCTTGGGTCGATTGGCTGCTGTTGGTCGTGACCTCCGGTATTTTCCTTTACCTGGGCTTGATTGCCCGTACGCCGCAAATTTCTTTCCATTGGCCCGCGCTAGTCTTCCTTTCATTCGCGTCCCTGCTCATTCTGGCAATCGCGGCACTCTCCTTGTTCAAGACAACACACTTTCGCTAGTCCAATTTGACGCCTGCTTCGGCGGAAAGACGGCAGGACTCCTGCTAACATTGCCGAAGACCATGGCACGAGCGCAAAACCCGGCAGGCGAGGCCCCCGCATTGCTCGCGCAAAATCTGGTGCAGACCTTGGCGCGCGAGCGCATCGTTCCGCGCTTTGTGGACTCCTACGTAGTAGAAAACGGGCGTCATGCCCTGCAGGTTCATGCGCCGCTCTATCGCGACCTGCTAACCATCCTGCAGCGTGAAGCGCTGCTGGCAGCTTGTGTCCGCGCTCTGGAAATCTCCACGTTCGAAACAATCGAGAACGGTCGAGGAAAACAGAAAGTCGTGATGCGCAAAGGTGCGGAGAGCTTCCGTCGAAAATTTCTTTCCGCGCTGGCTCGTCAACAGAATTGGAATGCCGGCGACGCTCTGGACTTTCAGTCAGACCTGAAAATGTACGAGGATCTGTTGGCTCGCGCAGCTTCGTCGCGCCGTCCGCGCAAGCCCTACGAAGCAGCCAATCATCCGTTCGTAGATCGCTGCGCCTTTATGCTGGACTCGGACTTTCTGGAAAAGGCGCGCCTCGCCGCCAGCCGCGCGCTCACCAGCGTCGAAGAAATCGCGGCCAAGCTGGCGTTTGAAGCCGTAGGAAGCTCCTAACGGCGAATTAGGAGTGCGGCTCGACTTGTACGGCAGTGCCATAGGCAAGCACTTCGGTCACTCCCTGCATCACTTCCGTAGCGTCATAACGAAAACATACGACTGCGTTCGCGCCATGCTCCGCGGCGTGCATCAGCAACAGTTCATATGCCTCAATTCGTGTCCTTTCGCAGAGATCGGTCAGTATGGTGATGTTCCCGCCGACGATGGTCTGCAGCGCCGCGCCCAGGTTTCCGATCACGCTGCGCGAGCGCACAATGATGCCCCGCACCACTCCAAAATTGCGCACGATGCGATACCCCGGCAGCTCCAACGCCGTCGTCACCATAGATGAATCCACGCGCCCCGGCATAGAATGTCTCCTCTCGAGGGCAGCCTGATGAAGTGGCTGGGCTGCCGTTTACCTCTGCGATTCTACCTGCGAATACGCATGCTGCGCGAGCCGCGCCCGTTTGTTATTCTCCGTCTGCATGGATAGTTTGTTCATTTTTCTTGCACTCGCACAGATACTGGTCGGACTGTACCTGGTGTATCAAGCGATCCGCTGGCTGAGCTACGTCCGCCGGCGTGCTGCCACTGACCCCGGCTTCTACTCTCCCCGAACCGCTGTGCTATGCCCCTGCAAAGGCGTAGAACCCGGCCTGGAACGGAATCTCACTGCACTCTGCGAGTTCGATCATCAAAATTACGAAGTCTTTTTTGCGCTGGCGTCAGAGTCCGACTCGGCCGCAGCTATCCTGAAACGCGTGGTGGCCGGCTCGCGCGGCAAAGCGCATCTCATTATTGCGGGAGCACCCCTGGAATGCGGCGAGAAAATCAACAATCTGCGCGCCACGATCGAACAGCTTCCCACGGATTTCGAAGTCCTAGTCTTCGCCGATTCCGACGGCCGCCCAGGCCGTTCCTGGCTGCGCAAGCTAACCGGGCCGCTGAATGATTCGCGGATCGGCGCCACGACTACCATGCGTTGGCTCATCGCCAATAACAATGAGTTCGCGTCTCTCCTGCTGGCAGCGTGGAATGCGCCCATCGTTACCATGCTTGGCGAAAACACCGCTAAAAATTTCTGCTGGGGAGGGGGAACGGCCATCAAGCGAAGCGTATTCGAACAGTCCGCGGTTCTCGAGGAGTGGCAACATTCCGTAAGCGACGATTACTCGATGACGACCGCGCTGCAGCGCCGTAACCTGCCAATTGTTTTCCTGCCGGAATGCCTTGCCGCATCGTTCGTCGAAACTGATTTTGCCGGCCTAATGGAGTTCACCAACCGTCAAATTCTAATTACGCGGGTTTACTCACCAAAGCTGTGGCTAACCGCTGGACTTACGCATCTCCTTTTTTGCGTCACGATCTTGCTCGGGATATTTACAACCCTGAAAGGCTTGCTGGCGGGACATCCCTCGATGCAGTTTGCAGCGCTGACATTCCTACCTCTCTTATTGGCGGCGATCCGCGGTGCGATTCGCGTAACCGCTGCGCTAGAAATGCTACAAGCCCTTAAATCTCAGGTACAGCAGCAAGCCTGGATCCACCTGGTCCTCGGCGTGGGAGTTCCGTTTCTTTACGGCGCAAACTTCATCGCCTCGGCGTTCACCCGCACGATCCGCTGGCGCGGCATTCGCTACGAGCTAATCTCGCCGCAGCAAACGAAAATCGTGACGCCTTAACTGGCTGTAACTGGAAGTTTCCACAGGGCATAGAGCGAGTATTCGTGGAGGGCGTCGGCCAAGACAGCCTTCCTGACCTACTGTCAATTTTCTCAGTTGACTATGGAAAATTTGCCGTTCTCATGCAATTTCTACTCTTCATTCGGGAAATCCTGTAGGCAAAAGTGTGCATATCTCTACCATTATTCGGCAGTTCTGGTACGTCATGTTTGGCCTTGTATTTGCACCGCTACCCGCAGTTCGGTAGTGCACGCAGGCGGGCCTTTGCACTAGCTCCTTCTCGCGCCTCGGTGTCACCGTTCGTTGAAGCTCGGTTGCCGGGACATCGCCCTCTTGTCCGGGTTCGGGTGTTCGTTCTCTGTCAATTTGAATCTAGATGTAAACGTTAGCCTCGCTCCGAGGTGCATTTATATTCGTCGAGGCATTTCTGCCCCAGGGTAGAAATGCGAACGGAGAGGTTCAGTGAGAGTGATCCGCAGAAGTGCACAGGTGCATTCCATGCACCCCACCCAGCCTGCGATCGCAAAAGAGAAGTTCTTTTTCTACGAAAAAAACACCGGAGTGTCCCATTTCCATGTAGAGTCCGATGAACAGGGACGCTTTCCGGTCGAACAAGCCGCCGGCCTGTTAGCCATGCACTGTATGGTGCGCAACCAGACTCCGGCCGATTATGTGGTCATGGTGCAGGCCGATTCTTCCAACCTGGAAGGTCTGACCGAAAAGGCCCAGAAGCTTTTGGATGCGGGGCGATCCGTAAAAAGCCACGTCAAACTAACCCGCCGCGAAGAGGAAGTACTCAGCGGCGTGATGCGCAGCCAAGCCAACAAGGAAATTGCCGCCACGCTCAATCTTTCCGAACGCACCGTCAAATTCCACGTCTCGTCGCTGCTCGCGAAGTTTCACGTGCGCGGCCGGATGGAACTGGTTCGCGAAGCGGCTCAGCACACTACTCCGAATTTCCCACTTCATGAACCGGTGGCGACCCGCGAATCGCGGCCGCTGGTTTCGCGCGTAATGAACTATCGCCGCGGCGGTGGTGCTTTCATGTCCATGCCGGGCAGAGAGGCCGTGGCGCAGTAGCTCTAAGCAAATCATCGAGCTGAAGCAATAAAAAAGCCCGTGGGCGATGAACCACGGGCTTTTCAATTGTAGCGGGGCTTTTTAGTTACTTCTTCGCTGCCGCGTACAGTTCCGCCGCTTTATCCCAGTTCACTACGTTCCACCAAGCCTTGATGTAATCGCCGCGTACGTTCTGATACTTCAGGTAGTAGGCGTGCTCCCAAACATCGAGTCCCAGGACGGCTTGTCCGCCCAGCAA
>Ga0075424_100007485_pt1 | contig 10599 bp, 9 predicted proteins | sample SoiMethybrSBSTD3_FD_75301 | JGI IMG/M metagenome (GOLD analysis project Ga0075424, IMG submission 75301) | Bulk soil microbial communities from a Populus tree surrounding site in Tennessee, USA - Soil MetaG P. TD hybrid SBSTD3 | ecosystem: Environmental > Terrestrial > Soil > Tree plantation...
GCCCCCGAGGTTTACAGGGCCGCGAAAATTCGACAAATTGTCTTCTTGATGTTGGCATCCAACTCCTATGGATCTTGGTGACCACGCTCGCGTGACCGGGGGTGCATTAAAGAACTGGGCGATTGCTCAGCTTCAGGATTCTATTGCTGTTGGGCTGATGTGGTGGATCGGCTTGTACCTTCTTAAAGTGCCGTGGGCGCCCTTCTGGGCAGTCTTGGCAGCGGCACTGCAGATCGTCCCGCACATTGGCGCCGTGCTGGGTCTGCTCGGTCCGGCTCTGGCGGCTTCGATTCACTGGCAGGACCTCATGCACCCGCTTTACGTCCTCATCTTGTACGCAATGATTGTGATCCTCGACGGTTTCCTCTTGCAGCCATATCTCATGAAGCGGGTCGCGCGGGTGCCGATCTGGGCGTCGATTCTGACGCCACTGGTCCTGGGCGTGGTCGTTCCATTCTGGGGCGTGTTGATTGCACCGCCACTCCTGGCCGTGATCTATGCGTACAAAGAACGGCAAGCCAGATTGAGTGGTTCGCAAACGCACCAAGGCAGCTAATGGCAGGGCCTGCGGCGGCTAAAGCGCTAGCCCGGCATGCTATACTTTGAGTTCGCCTGCATGATTCCCGAGGCTATCCTGTGATCTCCTCCATGGGCGAATCCTGCGCAATCCTAGTTCGTTAGACACGAGGTCTCCCTATGTCTGGCCATTCAAAATGGGCCACAATCAAGCACAAAAAAGGCGCGCTGGATGCCAAGCGCGGCAAGATCTTTACGCGGCTTATCAAGGAAATCAGCATTGCCGCCAAAAACGGAGGCGGCGACCCTGACAGCAATCCTCGGCTGCGCACTGCGATTGCCGCGGCAAAGGCCGAGAACATGCCGGCCGACAACATCAAACGCGCCATTCAGCGTGGTACCGGCGAACTGCCGGGTGCGACGTACGAGGAGTTCACTCTGGAGGGCTATGGGCCGGGTGGAGTCGCGATTCTTGCGGAGATCAATACTGACAACCGGAATCGCACTGTGAGCGAGATCCGTCACGTCTTCAGCAAGAACGGCGGCAACATGGCGGAAGCCGGAGCTGTGTCGTGGATGTTTCACAAGAAAGGCGACATCATCGTGCCCAAGGCGGCTGCAAAGGAAGATGACCTGATGACGATCGTCCTTGAAGCTGGAGCCGACGATCTCAATGACGACGGAGACAACTGGGAAATCCTGACCGCGCCGTCGGAATATGAAAGTGTGCTGGAAGCTGTCAAGAAAGCTGGCATCTCCCCCAGTTCGTCGAGCGTGGCGATGATTCCTCAAAACTACATCAAGTTGGAGGGCTCGGCTGCATCCACCATGATTCGTCTGCTTGAGGCGTTAGAAGAGCACGACGACGTGCAGAACGTGCACGCCAATTTTGATATTGATCAGAAGTTGCTGGAGGAAGTGGCAGGCTGAAGTCGACCTTCAGATTTATTGCGTTGGGCCGCTCGAGGAGCGGCCCTTTGTTTTGCGCGACCTTGCATCAACCCATGTGGTCAAGTGCAAGCGGAGATAACTGTCCATACCGGGATTTCTGTAGATTTCAACACCTAGGTGGAAAATTCTGTGGAAAATCGGGAAAGTAGATGTGTAAGTGTTTCGGAGACAGTCGGTTTAACACCTTGCACAGTTACAGGGGCTGGCACCTTGGTGGTAAGTCGATCGGCTAATGTCGCTGAAATTCCGATGGCGCCGAGATGAAAATCAGGCTGGATAAATTGCTAGTGGAGAGGGGCATGGTGGCGTCGCGCGAGCGGGCGCAAGCCTTGATTCTTGCTGGCAAGGTGCTAGTCGGCGAGCAGAAGATCGAGAAATCCGGAACATCAGTCGAAGCCGATGCCGTGCTCCGTGTGCTGGGAGACGATCTGAAGTATGTCAGTCGAGGCGGCTTGAAGTTGGAAAGCGCTTTAGAGCACTGGCATATCGATGTGCGAGGTCAGGTCTGCCTGGATGTGGGCGCCTCCACAGGTGGATTCACGGACTGCCTGCTCCAGCGCGGAGCGGCGCGCGTGATTGCCGTCGATACGGGATATGGTCAGATGGATTTCCGGCTGCGGCAAGACCCTCGGGTCCGGTTGCTGGAGAAAACCAATGCTCGCTATTTGAAGCGCGACCATATCGGTGAACCTGTTGATTTCATCGCCGTTGATGTTTCATTCATCTCGGCGACATTGGTGCTGCCCGTCGTGATCCGCGCTGCGATGCCTGACCTCCGTGGTGACAAACAGAGACACGTGGTCGTTCTAGTGAAGCCCCAATTTGAGGCCGGGCGCTCGGCTGTGGGGAAGGGCGGGATTGTGCGCGATGAATCCGCGCAATTGGCTTCAGTTGAGAAGGTACGTAAATGCCTGGTGGCAATCGGGGCGAAAGGTACAGAGTTCGTCGACTCGCCGATTCTCGGAGCGGAAGGAAACCGAGAGTTCCTGTTGCATGCCGTGATGGGATTCGCGTAATAGGCGCCATCTGCGACCGCGATTCTGTACAATGCCCCTTTCATCATGCCAGCCGGGACCGCGAATCACGCCAAGTCCGTCGCGATCATCTCGAAACCCGATAAGCCGGAACTCGCGCAGATCCTGCCTCCGCTGCTCGAGTGGTTTCACAAGCACGGCTACCGCGTAGTTATCGATAACGAATCCACAGCGTACGTTTCCGGGCCTGACGTGGTCGAGCGCCAAGAGATGGCGTCGCGTCCACTGGATTTCGTAGTGGTGCTCGGGGGAGATGGCACCCTGCTCTCCACCTCGCGGGCCGTCGCCAAGGCTGGCGTTCCGGTGTTGGGAGTCAACCTGGGATCGCTGGGCTTTCTCACGGAAGTGCCTTTGGCGGAACTTTACGACGCCTTACAGGATGTCGATCAAAAGCGGGCAGTGGTCGAGTCGCGTTCTCTCGTGCAATGCCAGCTGTTGCGGGCAGGGAAGGCGATCATGAGTTATGCGGCTCTGAACGACGTAATCGTCAACAAGAGCGCGATGGCACGGCTAAACGCCTACGACCTGTTCATCGATAAGGCGTTCGTGACGAGTTATAAGGCGGATGGGGTTATCGTATCGACGCCGACCGGTTCTACGGCCTACTCGATGGCAGCGGGTGGTCCGATATTGACCCCATCGGTCGACGCGTTCGCGATCACGCCTGTTTCCCCGCACTCTCTTACGCATCGGCCTCTGGTAGTACGCGACACAGTGGAAATCGAAATTGTGGTCAAAACCGGCGATGAACAAGCCTATCTCAGCGTGGATGGGCAGGTAGGCATGCCGGTGCAGGATGAAGATCGAGTCGTGTGCCGAAAGGCCGACTACAAGGTCCTGTTGTTGCGGATCCGCAGAACGTTTTTTGAAGTCCTGCGGACGAAGTTGAAGTGGGGACAGAGATAAAGATTCAAGGTTCAAAGTTTCAAGGCAAGTAACTGCGGCGGGCATGTTCTCTCTCAAGTCTTTGCATCGCATAAATCCAGTCGGCAGTTATAGAGTTGTTCTCCTTCTTGCGCTGGTCGTGTCCTGCGCGGCTCTAACGATGGCTCAGGCTCGGCCAGCAGCAGATCTCATCATTCGGCACGCGACGATCTGGACTGTTGACGCCGCCATGCCCGAGGCGGAGGCCGTGGCCGTTCTCGGTGATCGGATTGTGGCTGTTGGAGCCGATGCGGATGTAGAAGCCTGGCGTGGTTCCAAGACGCAGGTCTTCGATGCAGGTGGAAAACTCGTCCTGCCAGGCTTCAACGATGCGCATTGCCACTTTGTTTCCGGGGGACAGCAACTCGATGCGGTCGACCTGAATGACGCCACCAGCGCTGCCGAGTTTGCACGCCGAATCGGCGAGCGCGCCAAAGTTACGTCCAAGGGTGAATGGATTCTGGCAGGCAACTGGGATGAGACCAAGTGGACTCCGGCAGAGCTCCCCACGAAGGAACTCATGGATCCGCTCACAGGCGATGTGCCTGTTTTTGTTTCGCGGTACGACGGGCACATGGGACTCGCCAACTCCGCGGCCCTACGAATAGCAGGCATCACCGCGAAGACACCCGATCCGCCCGGTGGAGTGATCGTACGCGATGCCAGAAGCAATCCCACCGGGGCGTTGAAGGATGCTGCCCAAGACCTGATCTCGAAGGTCATTCCTCCCTTCAGCACCGAACAGCGAGTGCATCTGGTTGAACGTGCTCTTGCACACGCGGCTTCCGTGGGAGTGACGAGTTGCCACAACATGGATAACGGCGACAATCAGACATATGAGGATCTGAAGGCCTTCTCGCGGCTGCAGGAGCAGGGAAAGCTGACGATGCGGCTATATGTGGCGCCGTCCATCGTGGACTGGGAGGATCAGGCGAAGATCGGTGTTCGTCGCGCTTTCGGGACGTCATTTCTTCGGATCGGGGCCTTGAAAGGTTACGCGGATGGCTCGCTCGGCGCGCGAACCGCTTACTTCTTTGAGCCGTTCGTCGATACGCCCGGTAATCGCGGGTTGCTGTCACGCGAGATGCAGCCACCATCGGCGATGCGAGAGCGCATGCTTCGGGCGGATGCTGCCGGACTGCAACTGTGCACCCACGCGATCGGCGATCAGGGCATTTCCATCATTCTTGATTTCTACGCCGACATCGTGAAGGAACATGGAGCTGCCGACCGCCGTTTCCGCGTCGAACACGCGCAGCACATGGCCGCGAAGGATTTCGATCGTTTTGCGCAGCTGGGAGTGATCGCCTCAATGCAGCCGTATCACGCGATTGATGATGGGCGCTGGGCCGAGGGCCGAATTGGTCATGATCGTGCGAGCCGAACTTACGCGTTCCGCACCTTTCTCGATCATGGCGTTCGACTGGCTTTTGGATCGGATTGGCCGGTAGCTCCTTTAAACCCGGTGCTCGGTCTGTACGCTGCGGTTACGCGCGCCACGCTGGACGGAAAGAATCCCGGCGGCTGGTTTCCGGAGCAGAAGTTAACAGTGGCCGAGGCCGTGCAGGCTTACACCATGGGATCGGCTTATGCCGAGTTTCAGGAGAATGAAAAAGGTTCAATCTCCGTGGGCAAGCTCGCCGATATGGTCATTGTCAGCGACGACATCTTCACGATTGAGCCAGCAAAAATTCGCGATGTGAAAGTACTGAAGACTTTCGTCGGTGGAAAGCTGATCTGGGATCCGGAGCATCAGCGTACTTCGAACTGAGGCAAGTCGAGGTGCGAGTGTTCGGGTTCAGAGTTCCGCACGAAAAAGGTCTGCGATCGTTTCCCGTCGACGGATAAGCTTCACGGATTTTCCATCCACCAGCACTTCGGCTGGCCGGGGGCGGGTATTGTAGTTCGAACTGAGCGTAGTCCCATAGGCTCCAACATCGAGGATGGCCAACAAGTCTCCTTCTTCGACGACCCGTAACTCGCGATCGCGAGCGAAGAAGTCCCCGGTTTCACAAACCGGGCCGACCACGTCAATCGTCTCTTTCGGTTGGTTTCCTTCCCGAACGGCGACCGGGATAATCTCGTGAAAGGCGTTGTACAGCGAAGGACGCAGCAAATCGTTCATCGCGGCGTCGGTGATTACAAATTTCTTGCTGTTGTTAGATTTTCGGTAGAGAACAGTAGTGACCAAAGCACCGGCGGGTCCAACGATGGAACGTCCCGGCTCCAGCAGCAGGTGGACCTTGAGTTCGCGCAATGGTTTTAGCAGAGCGTCCGCATATTTCTTTACATGGTCGGCGAAATCAACGGGTCCACTTTCTTCGTACGGAATGCCCAGGCCTCCGCCGGCGTCCACGTAGTCGATCTCATGCCCGTCTTGACGCAATTCGTGGACCAGCGCCGCCACACGTTCCATCGTTGCACCGAAGGGCTCCACGTCGGTGATTTGCGACCCAATGTGCACGCTCACACCGGCAACCTTCAGGTGTCGCGTGCCCGAGGCCTTGGCGTACAAGGCGCGGGCCTCGCCGATTGGAACACCGAACTTGTGCTTGTGCAGGCCGGTGGAAATGTAGGGATGCGTGCTGGCCGGCACGTCGGGATTCACGCGGAAGGCGATACGAGCGGTCTTGCGCGTGCGCGCCGCGCATTCCGCAAGGGCCCACAGTTCCGATTCACTCTCCACGTTGAACAGTAAGATGCCCGCCTTCAACGCGGCTTCCATCTCATGCCGTGTCTTGCCAACACCCGAGAAGACGACCTTCCGGGCGGCGCGTCGATCGACAGACAGAACACGTGCAAGCTCTCCGCCCGAAACAACGTCAAAGCCACAATGCATCCGGAGAAGGAGGCGCAGAATAGCAAGATTGGAATTTGCCTTGATCGAGTAGCAGACCGTGTGCGGCGTATGTTCGAAGGCATTCTGAAAGGCAAGCATTCGAGCGCGAAGGGTGGAGGCGGAGTAGACGTACAGGGGTGTTCCAAAGCGCTCGGCAAGCTGCGGGATCGGAACTGCGTCGCAGCAGAGGATTCGGCCTGCGGAACGCCGCAACATGCCCTTGCGCAGGTCACGATAGGAAAAGGCGGGCGGGCGTCCATCCGGGAGCGTGGCGTTGCGGCTCACTGGCGCTTCGAGGCACTCCCTTTGACCTTGATGGCGACAACGGTCTGGTCGTCGAAGGTATCTTCGCCGGCGGCGTGTTCCTCCACGGCCTGAAACAGGCTGTCAACCACGCACTCTGGAGTTTGCGCCGTGCAAGCGGCTACGACTCGCTCCACCCCGGAGCGCCCGAACATTTCGCCGGCGCGGTTTCGAGCGTCGAGAATCCCGTCGCTAAAGAATATGAACATGTCGTCGGGTTTTGCCTGGAAGGTGAATTCATCGTATTCGGCCTCGTCGAATAGACCCGCAGGAAGCCCGGCGGCCTCGATGACCTCGATCTTGCCATCGTGCACGTACAGCGGACGCGGAAGTCCTGAATTGGCTATCTGCAAGGTTCGACGCGGATCGTCCCAAAGGGCATACAACAGGCAAACATACTGGGCCTCAATGCGGCGTTCGGCCAACGAAAAATTCACCGCGGAGAGCATTTCGGCGGGTGCCGGCTCAATCGGTGCATGTGAGCGCAGTATGCCACTCACGAGAGCGGCATAGATTGCTGCCGGAGCGCCCTTGCCGCTGACGTCGCCAATGATGATGCCCAGGCGCGAGAGCGAATAGTTCACGAAGTCGTAAAGATCGCCACCGATGGCACGAGCGGGCGAGAAGCGCGCCGCCACGTCGAGGTGCGGGACTATGGGCATGGCCTGGGGAAGCAGTCGAAATTGCAATTCGCGCGCGAGGGAGAGATCACGCTCGAGGCGACGTTCCTGCTGCGCAATTTGCTCGTACAAGCGCGCATTCTCCAGGGCGATCGCCACCTGTGCGGCCAGGGTCGTGATGGTCCGCTTGTGATCCTCGCTGAAAAATCCGCGGCGCGTGTGCTCCAGGTCGAGCACGCCGATGACTTTGTCCTTGTAGATCAAGGGAACGGCAAGCTCCGATTTGGTCTCGGGATTGGCCATCACATAGCGCGAATCCTTGCTGACATCGGGCACGAGAACTGCGGTCTTTTCGGCGGCCGCGATCCCCACAATCCCTTTTCCGAGGGCAATGTCGTGCTTCAGGTGAATGCTTTCCTGGAAGCGCAGTGAGAAGCGGTGACTGAGACGGTCGCCCTCCTCGTCGACCAGGAGAATGCTGAACATCTGGTAGTCGATGATGCGGTTGAGGAGTTCGGCGATGCGCTTCAATAACTCATCGACGTTCAAAATCGACGTCAGTTCGCGCGAGATTTCATTCAAGAGCAGCAGCGTACGCGCCTGGCGGGTTGTGCGCGTGTAAAGCTGTGCATTCTCGATTCCGACCGCCATGCGCGAGCCGATCAGCGTCAGCAGCCGCTTGTGTTCCTCGGTGAAATAGCCGGGTTCGCGCGCTTCCAGGTCGATTACGCCGATCACGCGGTTCTTAACGACTAGCGGGATCGCTAACTCGGAACGGACATTGGGAATGGCTTCGATATAGCCATCCTCCTTGGTAACGTCTGCGACCAGCACCGCCTGGCGGATTTGCGCAGCGCGCCCAGTGACACCCTGCCCCACTTTGACTCGAATTCTGTCCGCGTACTCACGCGGGTACCCGGTCTGAAAGCGGAAGCGCAGTTCCTGTGTTTTCTCGTTGAGCAAAAGGATAGCGAAGATTTCGTAGTCGATGACCTTGCGGACAAGCTCCGCCACCCGCCGCAGAGTGGTGTCGAGGTCGAGCGTGGTATTGACCACATCGGCTACTTCCAGCAGAAGCGGGTCGATTTTCAGCTGGAGATCAGATTTGGTTATGACGGAATCCACCATTGACTATGATAGCAGCCGGTGTGTGGGAAGCTGTTGTGTCCGGAGTGTCGCTCGGCTTGAGTGGTGTTGTGGCTGAAATCGACGGAATAAATACGACGACGCAGATTCCTCGCTACGTCACGCTTTCAATTGCGGGTCTCCTTGCGGGAGCGGAAGCGGGATGCATTGGTGGTTTAGTGCTGGGCTGTTTGCTGGCGCAAGGCTACCATCGACACGGGCCTTCTGATCCCAGCGATGCTCCAGTGTACGTCGCGATGGGCCGGTTGCTGGTTGGGGCATGTCTGGGAGCAATCACTGGCTTCATCATCGCAGTCTTGTATGGCGTGCGATCGGCACGAAGGCGCAAACCCACTGGCGCATTGCAGAACATCAATGAATGAAATCGCCTTATAGTTGGTCAGACCGCAGAAATTCCAAGGTAGGATTTGCACAGCAGCGCAGCCTTTTCGGGTGTGTGCAAATCTGCGTTTTCGGGGATGGGGTGCAGGGGAAGGGGTGCCCTTCCCCTGCATCAGCAATAGAGAAGCCCTCAAGCTGGTCTGATATCGGTTCTCTTCCAGGCACAGGAACTCTGCGTCGGCTGTGGGCAGAGATGCGGATGAAGTTTTCTGCTGGCTTCCTACAATGGGAGCCGTCGGAGGCGTCCCGCGGTTACGAGTCTAATCGCCCAACACGCGATGTTTGAAATCAGAATCTCGAGCCGCGGGCCGCGCTTTGTTCCGAAACGAATACTCAGATGAAGCCCGGAAGAAGGCAGTCAAGAGGGCTCACTATAAGGATTTCGCGGGAGCAAAGTCAGCCTCTGCGTGGGTTGATGGGCAAGGAGGAGGAAGAAACCACTATGTCAGCCAGAGAAACTGTGCAGCCGGAGCCGGCGTTTGTGGCGTTTGTGGGCATCGACTGGGCCGATCAAAAGCATGTGTGGTGTTGGCAAGCGGCCGATACCGGGCAGTGTGAAAGCGGAGAACTGGAGCACAAGCCGGAAGTGGTGGAGGCCTGGGTCAGTGAGCTGTGTCAACGCTTCGGGCATGGTCCGATCGCAGTGGCGGTGGAGCAGGTGAAGGGCGCGCTGGTCTACATGTTGCGCAAATATGAGTGCCTGCATCTGTATCCGGTGCCTTCGACTATGTCGGCGAGCATGCGAGAAGCGTTGTATCCCTCGGGCGCGAAGGACGATCCGCGAGATGCGGATCTGCTGCTGGAGCTGCTTGTGCTGCACCGGGACAAATTACGGCGTTTGATGCCGGATAACGAAGCGACCCGGCGGGTACAGAACCTGGTGGAGGAGCGACGCAAGCTGGTGGAGGAAAAGACGGCGCAGCTCAATCGTCTGACCGGGTATTTGAAAGTGTATTTTCCGCAGATGCTGGAGTGGTTTGCGAAGTTGGACAGCAATCTGGTGTGCGACTTGTTGGAACGTTGGCCATCGTTGGAGGAGTTGCAAACCGTTTCCCCTGGCGAGGTGAAGAAGTTCTTCCGCCATCGGCGCGGCCGACATGGAGAGCTAACCGAATGGCGGATGCGGGGGATCGGCCAAGCGATGCCGGCAATACGGGACCGGGCGGTGATCGAGGCGAAACAGACGGTGGTGCAAGTCATCGCACAACTGCTGCGCACGCTGCGGGAGGGGATTGCGACGCTGGACCGCAAGATCGCGGAGGCGGCCGAGGCGCATCCGGATTTTTTCATTTTCCAGTCGCTGCCGGGAGCGGGAGCAGCGTTGGCGCCGCGTTTGCTGGCCGCTTTGGGCTCACAACGAGATCGGTATGGGAGTGCGACCGAGGTACAGAAATACAGCGGGATCGCTCCGGTAACGGAGCGCAGCGGAAAGAAGAAATGGGTGCACTTCCGCTGGGCATGTTCCAAATTCTTGCGGCAGAGTTTTCACGAATGGGCGGGACACTCGATCGCGCAGTCGGTTTGGGCGCGTGCCTACTACCAGCGACAGCGCGGGCGGGGTAAGGAACACCATGCGGCGGTGAGGGCTTTAGCCTTCAAATGGATTCGCATCCTGTTTCGCTGCTGGCAAGACCGTGTGGCCTATGACGAGAGCAGATATCTCACGACCTTGGCCAAGCGCGGTTCGCACCTGACTTCTGCCTTCGTCGCTGCGTCGGTGAGCATGTGACATCGCTGTGGATTCTAAGTGGACGTCGAAACTGAGCTAGTCGAAAAATGATTGACAAACATACTCAGACATCTGATTTTCAATAGTGAGGGCTAGCGGTAGCGGCCCGCTTGGATTCCGCTGCGACAAATCGACGGTGCCGATCGATTAACCACC
>Ga0075424_100007486_pt1 | contig 10598 bp, 7 predicted proteins | sample SoiMethybrSBSTD3_FD_75301 | JGI IMG/M metagenome (GOLD analysis project Ga0075424, IMG submission 75301) | Bulk soil microbial communities from a Populus tree surrounding site in Tennessee, USA - Soil MetaG P. TD hybrid SBSTD3 | ecosystem: Environmental > Terrestrial > Soil > Tree plantation...
TTGCCGTTGAGCGCCAGCGCCAGCATCACGCGGTAGGCTCCCGGCTTCACGCGGCCCGCGAGGTCGACGACGAGGCGTCCCCCCTGCACGTCACGCGAGGCGCCGGCGGCGACCACCTCGTCGCCCGGACCCACCACCGTCCAGTGCACCGTGAGCGGCTCCCGGCTACGCTCGCCGGGCGGAGCAGGCGTGAACGGTTCGCGCACGATCTTATACGACCGCCCGGCTTTCTCGACGCTTTCGACGTCGGCCTGCACGGCGAGCTTGTCGCCGCGGCGATCGACGGCCCGGATGTACGCGCGCACGGGCAGCGCGTACTGGTCGAACGAGCCCACGCCGAGCGGATAGGTGAAGTCGCGGAAGACCGGCAGCGTGGCCGAGTCCGCGGTGACGCGGCCCATCTGGTACGGCCCGGCGGTGACCAGGACGTGGCCCGTCCGCCGCTGGAACTGCGCCAGCGCCCGCCAGCGCTCGCGCGCCTGCTCGGGCGTGACGAGGCCGCGGAGCGCGTCGGGCACCCAGGCACGGCGCTCGAAGTCGGCCACGAGCGCGGCGAGGGCGGTGCTCGTCTTCCGGTCGCGCACGAGCTCGAGCCACGGCACCTGCCGGCGCCGCGCCTCGCGCTCGGAGAAGGCGCCCAGCCCGCGCCCGACCGCCTGCTCCATCAGCGCCATCACCGGCCACGGCACCGGGCTCCAGGGCGGCGCCACCGCGGCGGCATAGCGCGGATCGAGCGCGGTCTTGAGATAGACCTCGACCAGCCCGACCTGGTACAGGAGCTGTTGATCGTCGACCAGTCGGACCTCGGTGTCCACGCGCACGACTCGCACGGCGGCGAGGGCCTGGCGCAGCGCCGCGGTGGCGCGATCGACCTCGGGATCGTAGAGGCGCGCGCCGCTCACGCCCCAGCGCGAGGCGAACGCGTACGGATAGAGGATGTCGGCCACGCCCATCTTCTGGCCGTCGTGCAGGTTCGACAGCAGCACGCGGTAGGTGATCTTCTGACGTCCGGTGACGCCGGCGCCGGCCGGCCGGAGCTCGCCGGCGATCGGGACCAGCGCCTCGGCCGGCACCTCGCCACCCTCCTCGATCGACTGCGGCCGCGCCCGGTTCGGGATGAGCCGTGCGTTGTCGGGGTCGAGCAACAGCGCCGGATCGCCCACGGCGGCCCACACCTCGCGCCCGGCGGCGTCGCTGAAGCCGGCGACCGGATTCCAGGCGGCGCGCGCGCCTCCCTCGACCCCGACGTGCAGCAAGCCGTTCCAGGGGAAGTCCTTGAGCTTCACCGTGCGCAGGAACATCGGCGAGGCCACGCCGGCCTGCGAATCGACGGCGATGTTCTCGACACCCGCGTTGTAGTCGTCGTTCAGCGCCTCGCGCCGCACGGTGTAGCCGAGCACGACGCGCTCGCAGCCCGCCGTCGCCTGGCCGACGAGCCGGCGCTCGAGGCTGATCCGCTCGGCGGCCGGCAGCGGCCCGCCCTCGGTGCGCCGGCGAAGCGTCTCCTCGGCCACGCCGCGCGCGACGGCCGGCAGCGCCGGCGCCTGCAGCAGCCACGCCTGGAACCAGCCTTCCTTCAGCCAGGGGGGCCCATGCCAGCCGGCCAGCCGCGTCTCCACACCGGCCAGCAACGAGGGCAGCGTGATCTCCTCGACGGTGGCCCCGGCGTCGGCGCTCACGGTCACGCCGGCCGCGGCGAGCGCGCGCGCGAGCGCGCCGGTGGCGCGCACGCGTGGCGTGCCCGCGCCGGCGCGCTCGCGCGCGCGCTCGACGAGGTCGTACTGCTGGACGTAGTCGTCGTGGTAGGGCGTGATCGGCCAGGGATGCGCGACGAACGGCGCGCGCGGGCCGAGCGCGCGGACGATCGCCGCTCCCGCCGCGCAGCGCGCCTCGGCGCTGCCGCTCGGCCGTGGGAAGGTCAGCACGACCCAGCCGCGCAGCGACTCCGCGTAGCGCACCTTGTCGTTTTTCGGCGCGCCCGCGAGCGGATCGGCGCCGGCGTAAGCGTGCAGCGCATTCTTGAGCAGCAGGGGCCCGGCCGCGCCCGGCTCGACCCAGCGAACGGTGATCTCGTGCGGATAGAACGCGGGATAGAACGTCAGCTCGTGGCCAGCCCAGGCGAGCGGCGCCAGCAGGAGCACGAGGAGGACGGCGAGCGGAACCCTCACGACGGAGACGGCGGGGGGCCGGGCGGCGCCGCCCGGCCCCCTACGTCAGGACCGCTCAGACCTTGGCCGTCGGCCAGGTCTTGTCGATCCAGGTGTACGTCGAGGTCGGCTCGCCCTTCGGCCAGCCGGGAGGCGCGGTGATGGAGCGGATCGGGATCGTGATGATGCGCGCCGGGTCCAGGATCGGGAACGGATACTGGTCGGTGTTCTTGCTGAACCCGATCATCGCATCCTTGTAGCCCTGGTGGTTGTCGGGGCGAATGTACACGTAGCCCGCCGGCCCGGCCATCATCATGCCTTCCAGCATCGCGATGATCGCGTCGTCTTCCGGCCAGCCGCCGACGAGGCGATTGGCCTTCTCGATGGCGGCCTTCAGCATGTAGGTCGTCGTGTAGGCGCCCTCGGCCTGGAAGTTCGGGTACTCGTTGAAGCGCGCGTGATACTTCTCCACGAATGTCTTGTTGAGCGGCCACTTGTCGCCGCCCGGGTACGTGAAGTGGTAGTTGCTGTGCACGCCGGCGATGACGCCTTCCGGATGGTCCTTGCCGAGTGCGTGCGGCGCCACGCCGAGGGCCAGCGTGGTGGCGAACTTCGCCTTCTGGAACATGCCGTAGCGCAGCGCCTGCTTGTACATCGCCACGTAGTCGCCGCCCCAGACGGAGGACACGACGAGGTCCGGCTTGGAGGCGATGGCCTTGGTGATGTGCGAGGAGAAGTCGGTCGTGCCGAGCTTGGGCCAGCCCTCGGAGACGATCTCCGCCTGCGGCATCAGCTTCTTCATGACGATCTTGATGTGGTCGAACGCGTTGCGGCCGTAGGAGTAGTCGGGGTGGATGTGGGCGATGCGCTTGGACTTGGGCCACGTCTGCACGATGGCCAGCGCCGTCGTGATGCCGTCGGCCGACTGGATGTTCGTCGTCCGGAAGACGTAATGCGGGTTCGGCACCGCCTTGTCGAACAGGAAGTCCGTGCACCCGTCGACGAACATCGTCAGGACCTTGAGATCCTCGGCCACCGGCCCCAGCGCCGGCGTGTTGCCGGAGGAGGTGATGCCGCAGAAGAAGTCGATCTTCTCCGACAGCTTCAGCCGGCGCAGCTCCTTGACGTTGGCGTCGGTGCCGGCGTTCTCGTCGGCCTTGAGCAGCTCGATCTTCCGCTTGCCGAGCAGGCCGCCCGTCGCGTTGATCTCCTCGGCCGCGAGCTGCTGGCCCTTGAACATCGGCTCGCCCAGCACGGCGGCGGGGCCGGTGAAGAAGGTCATATGGCCGATCTTGTACGGCGTGTCCGGGATGTTGCCCTTCGGAGTGCCCTGCGCATAGGCCACGCCGACGGACGGCAGTCCGGGCAGGGCCGCCAGCGAGGCGCCGACGGTGACTCCGAGACCGGTCAGAAAATCACGTCGATTCACTTCCGCCATGTGCGTCCCTCCGTTGGGGTGGCTGCGGTACTCCGCCTCGGTGATGTCCGTGAACGTCGAGAGTGCTCTCGCAGTAGCATGCGGTCAGACCACTGTCAACACGCGCCTATAATGAGCGACACGGTGGCGAAGTTCCTCGATTTTCCGACTGCAGTCGCCCGCGGGGTCGGGCGCGCCTTGCGCGCACGCCCAGGCGCAGCCCTCCTGGCCATGACCGCGGTCCTCGCGCTCGACGTGCTCCTGCCTCCGCTGCTGCTGTCCGTGACCCGCCAGCCGTGGACCTTCTTCACCTTCAACCCGTGGCTGAAGCGCCTGCCCGAGTACCTGGCCTCGTCCACGCCCTGGCCCGAGAAGCTCGGCTTCCTCTCGCGCGTCGCGCTGTTCTGGTTCTCCGCCGACGGCCCGTACGGCCAGCCCGAGTGGGGCTTCGCGGTTGATGGCGCCGACATCGTTCGCTTCGTGCTGACCGCCGCGCTGGTAGGTGTCTACGCCGCCCTCTGGCTCGATCGGCGCGCGGCGGGCGTGAGCGGCTGGCGCGCGGGCTCGGGCAAGGCCGGCGGCACGCTCGCCGCGACGGCCAGCGTGCTGGGCCTCTCCACCGGTCCGTGCAGCGTCGTCGGCTGCGGCGCGCCGGTGTTGCCGGTGGTCGCCCTCGTCTTCGCGGGCCTCTCCAGCACGACGCTGGCGCTGCTCTCCGAAGTCTCGCGGATCTCGGCGATCGGGGTGGTGATCGCGCTGCTCGTCGCGATCACGTGGCTGGGTTGGCGTGCCGGCACCCGCCCCTCACCGTGAGGTCGAGAATCGATTCGCCTTCCAGTCGAAGTCGGCCCACGTGTGGTCCGTGCGGTCGCTGACACCATGCAACTTCTGCTGATCGTCGGCTGGCCGCGCTCCCCCATGGCGGCGACTACCTCGCGTATGAGTCACGACCTCCAGCGCCCAGCTTGACTGGTCTTCTCGCTCCGGCTTACTCTCCCTTCACGTCCACGGACAGGAGGCGACGCATGCCCAAGAAGAAGAGCCCGCCCCGCAAGGCCGCCCGGGTCAAGGATCTCGCATCGAAGAAGGCCGACAAGATCAAGGGTGGCTTCCTGCTCGCCTCTCCGCAGCTGGGGTCTTCTTCCCGGGAGCTAGGCAACGGCCAGCCGCCCACGGAGCTCCGGAAGACGTAGTCGTCGCGGCGCCGGCGGACCGGTATGCCCCCCGACGGACGTGAGCTCGGCCGGCTGCTCGCGCCCGTCAGGCCCCGGCGGTTCCTGACGCACTACTGGGGCCGCCGGCCACTCTACGTACCAGGCACGGCCGACAAGTTCGCCGAGCTCGGCTTCGACCTGCCTGCGCTCCTCAAGGCGGTCGATCACCGCGTCCCCCAGGGCTACCTGGAGGTCCGGTTCGTCGACCGCAACAACCGGCTGACGGCCGGGCCGCTCCGCCCCGAGGAGTACCGTCCCGCCGACGGCATCACGCTGCAGGCGTTCCGGATCTGCGATCGGCTCGAGCGACTGGCCTCGTTCTGCGCCGGGATCAAGCTCGCACTGAGCCTGCCGGGCGCGGTGACGATGACGGGGTACGCGGTGCCGGCCGGCATGGGCTTCGGCACGCACTTCGACTGCCAGCCGAACTTCATCCTGCAAGTCGAGGGCACCAAGCGCTGGCGCTTCTCGCCCCGGCCCCAGGTGGCCTGGCCGCCGATGAACGTGGCGCACGCGGGTCGCGCCGCGGAGCTGACGGACCGCTATCCCTCTCTCGCAGTCCGGTACCCGCCGGACGAACGAGACTTCATCGATCAGCTGCTCTCGCCCGGCGACGTACTGTTCCTGCCGGCCGGCACCTGGCACCAGACCGAGTCGCTCGATCTGTCCCTGTCCCTGACCATGACCTGCATTCCGACGACGACCGCCGACGTGATCGAGGACACGCTCCGGACGTCGCTGTCCCGATCGGAGCGCTGGCGCTCCAACGTCCCTCCGGTGCTGGCCCGCGACCTGCGCCCGGAACGCCTGCCGCAGCCCGTGAAGCGCTTCTTCGACGCGCGCCTGGCCGAGCTGCGACGCCAGGTGCGGTCGTTGCGGTCCGAGGATCTCTATGCGAGCTGGCTCCGCGGCACGACGACCTTCGACAGTCCGGTGGGACAGACCGTGGAGGGCTCCGCCCCGAACCTCGAGCGTCGTGATGTGCTCATCGTTGCGCGCGATCTCCCCCTGCGCGTCGTGACGAACCGCGACCGGCGGACGATCTCGCTCTATCACCTCGGGCACCGCGTCGACGTGGCCGAGGCTGCCCGCCCGCTGGTCGAGGCGCTCGCCCGGCGCTCCCGGTTCCCCGCTGGTCGTGCCTGCACCTGGCTCGGCAAGGGCACACGCTGGGACGACGTGGCGCCGGTGCTCCAGGAGCTCGTCCGCGTCGGCATCCTGCGCATCGCCCGCTGAGGACCGACCCCGAGCTACGGCGCGCGCGACGGAAATCGAGCCTGCTTCCAGTCGAAGTCGGCCCACGCGTGGTTCATGCGATCGCTCACGCCCTGGAACTTCTGCTGACCGTCGGCGTGCGCGGCCCACAGCTCGTCGACGGATTTGAACTGCGCGAGATAGCCGAGCCCGTACTCCCCGGGTTCGGCCATCTGCATGTCGCCGGCGATGAAGCGGCGGTAGCCCTCGCCCGGATGGATCCAGAACGCTTCCGACGTCTCCTCGGTGAAGAGCGCGGGGGCCTGGTCCTCGGGGACGCGGCAAAGGAAGAATCGGGCCGTGAAGCGGATCGGGCTGGAGGTCGGCGTGACGAAGTGCGAGAGGTAGCGCAGGCCGCGCACATCGGCGCACCAGCCCTCGCGCGCCAGCAGCGCGGGCAGCGAGCCGCCGGCCATCAGCTCCTGGCGGAGGCGAGTGAGCTTGTCGAGCGTGGCCGGCCGGCGCGCGTCGATGGGACGACCTTCGACGTCGCACGCGAGAAGAATCCCGCTCTCTTCGAGTAGCTCGCGCACGGCCGTGAGCCAGAACGCCAGCGCGGGAATCGCGTCGTGGCCCGGGAAGATGTCCGCGGCGGCGGCGACGTCGAGCCCGCGCACGCAGGCCACGGCGTCGGGCGCGCCATCGGCAGGATCCACGCGGCCACCCGGGAACGCGTAATAGCCGCCGAGGAACTTCATCGTCTTCTTGCGCCGGATCATCCAGACCTCGAGCGGCTCGGGCGCGCCGGGCGCAGCGTCCCGCACGATGACGACGGACGCGGCGGGACGCGGCTCGACGGGAGAGGAAGGAGCGCTCATGGCTCTACCGTTGTAACAGAAAGAAAGATGGTCGCTCCAGTCGTAGGGGCCGGCCGCACACCCGAGCGAGCCGTCAGGCTCGCTCGCTCACGCGAATGGGGGAGTTCGAGGGGGGCCCGTTCGACGGGCCCCCCTCGATACTACAGATTGATCAGCTGCGCGACACGCTCGCGGTGGTACGACGCGTCCCCGAACGTGAACTCCGACGACTTCGCGCGCTTGAAGTACAGGTGCAGGTCGTGCTCCCACGTGAAGCCGATGCCGCCGTGGAGCTGGATGCCGGCGCCGGCCGTGCGGCGGTAGGCATCCGAGACGTAGGCCTTGGCCATCGAGGCGGCCAGCGGCGCCTCCGGCACGTTCTCGTCCATCGCCCACGCCGCGTAGTACGTCAGCGACTTGGCGTTCTCGACCTCGACCAGCATGTCGGCGGCGCGATGCTTCACGCCCTGGTAGGAGCCGATCGGCTTGCCGAAGGCCACGCGGATCTTGGCGTAGTCGGTCGTCATGTCGAGCACACGCTGGGCGCCGCCGCACATCTCGGCGCAGAGCGCGACGGTGGCGCGATCGAGCACGCGCGAGAGCGGGCCCCACGCCTGGTCCTTGGCGCCCAGTAGCGCGTCGGCGCCCACGGTCACCTCGTGGAAGGTGACCTCGCAGAGCTTGCGCGTCTGGTCCATCGTGGGCAGCAGCTTCACCTCGAGGCCCTTGGCGCCCTTGGGCACCAGGAAGAGGCTCAGGCCTTCCTCGGGCCGCTTGCCCTCGCGCGTGCGGGCGGCGACCACGATCACGTCGGCCACGTGGGCGTCGAGCACGAAGAGCTTGGTGCCGGTGAGCGTGAACTTGCCGCCGCTCTCCTTGGCGCTCGCGGTGATGCCCGCGGCGTCCCAGCGCGCGTTGGGCTCGGTGAAGGCCAGCGTGGTCTTGGTCTGCCCCGCGCTGATCTTCGACAGCCACTCCTTCTTCTGCGCCGCCGACCCGGCCTCCTGGATGGCGAGGCCGCCCAGCAGCACGGTCGAGAAGAACGGCCCCGGCATGACGGCGCGGCCCATCTCCTCCATCAGCACGGTGAGGTCGACGAAGCCGAGGCCGGTCCCGTCGAACTCCTCGGCATAGATCAGGCCCAGCCAGCCCTGCTCGGCCAGCTTCTTCCAGAAGTCGTCGGTGACGCCGGCCGGCTCCGCCATGCGGGCGCGGACGAACTCGGAGGTGCACTCGTTCTCGAAAAACTTGCGCGCGGTGGCGCGGAGAAGCTCCTGCTCCTGGTTGAATCCGAAGTCCATGGCGGTGTCCCTCTAGCCTTTCGGCAAGCCCAGCACGCGCTCGCCGATGATGTTCTTCTGGACCTCCGTGGTGCCGCCCTCGATCGAGTTGGCGCGCGAGCGAAGGAAGCCATACTGCCACACGCCGCCGTCGATCGCCCGCTCCGAGCCCTTCATGAGCTGCGAGTACGCGCCCTCGATCTCCATGGCCAGCTCTTGCAGCTTCTGGTGCGTCTCGACCCAGCCCATCTTGCCGGTCGAGGCCTCGGGCCCCGGCAACTCGCCCTTGAGCAGCTTGGTGATGGCACGGGCGCCGGTGTACTTGAGGGCCTCGGTGTCCATCCACAGCTGGGCGATCTTCTGACGCATGACCGGATCCTTGGTGATCGTGCGGCCGGTCTTCTCCACGCGGCGGGCCATCTCGATCAGCGACTCCAGCGCGATGCGCAGGCGCATCTGCAGGCCGAAGCCGAGCGCGAGGCGCTCGTACATCAACGTGGTGAGGCCGACGGCCCAGCCGTTGTTGACGCCGCCGAGCACGTGGCGCTCGTGCACGCGCACGTTGTCGAAGAAGACCTCGTTGAACTCGGCGTCGCCGGTGATCTGCTTGAGCGGCTTCACCGTCACCCCGGGCAGGTGCATGTCGAGCAGGAAGTAGGTGATGCCCTTGTGCTTGGGCGCCTCGGGGTCGGTGCGCGCCAGCAGCATCATCCAGTCGGCCATGTGCGCGAGCGACGTCCACACCTTCTGGCCGTTGATGACGTAGTAGTCGCCGTCCTTCACCGCGCGCGTCTGCAGCCCGGCGAGGTCGGAGCCGGCGTTCGGCTCGGAGTAGCCCTGGCACCAGATCTCCTCGCACGTGAGGATCTTCTCGGGGAAGCGCTTCTTCTGCTCCTCGGTGCCGTAGGCGATGATCGTCGGCCCCGCCATGCCCACGCCGAGCACGTTGAGCATGGGCGGCGCCTTCTGCAGCGCCATCTCCTCGTGCAGGATCATCTCCTCGACGAACGTCAGCCCCTGGCCGCCGTACTCCTTGGGCCAGGTGGCGCCGATGAGCCCGCCCTCGTGCATCTTCTTCTGCCACTTGCGGAGGAAGACGTAGGCCTCGGGACGGGGCACCTCGGTGGAGCCGATCGCTTTCCACTCGGCCGGGATGTTGGCCTTCAGCCAGGCGCGAGTGCGCTCGCGGAATGCCTGCTGTTCGGGGGTCAATGTGAAGTCCACGGAGCCTCCTCCTGCCGACCGGGGGTGAGGCGAAGCGCTGAACGGTGGTTCATTCTAGAGACCGCCCATCTTCGGTGTCAAGGCTATACTCGTTCGCCGTGACGACTGTGAACGCCGCGCGGCTCCACGCACGCATCGCCGCGCTCGCTCGGTTCGGTGCCCTGCCCGGCGGCGGGGTCACACGCTCTTGCTGGAGCCCTCCGCACGAAGACGCGCGCGCCTGGCTGCTCGCCGAGATCCGTGCGGCCGGCCTGGCGGGCTGGGTCGATCCCGCCGGCAACGTCTTCGGCGGGCTCGGCGCGTCGTCATTCAGCGCCGGCGCCCCCAGCGTGCTCACCGGCTCACATATCGACACCGTGCCCGAGGGCGGCATCCTCGACGGCGCGCTCGGCGTGCTGGCCGGGCTCGAGTGCATCCAGGCCATTCGCGAGGCGGGCGCGGCGCCGCGCCGGCCGCTGGTCGTCGCGGCCTGGAGCGACGAGGAAGGGCGCTACGGCAGCCTCTTCGGCTCCCGCGCGTTCTGCGGGCGGCTGGACGTCGCGGCGCTGCCGGCGATGACGGCCACCGACGGCGAGCGTCTCGTCGATGCCATGGCCCGCGCCGGCTTCGACGCCAATCGCGCGCCCGAGGCGCGCGTGCCCGAGGGCGCGGTGCACGCCTACGTCGAGCTGCACATCGAGCAGGGACCCCGGCTGGACGAGGCGGGCGTACCGATCGCGGTCGTCGACTCCATCGTGGGCGTGCGGCGCACGCGCCTGGTCTTCACCGGCCAGGCCGATCACGCCGGCACCACACCGATGGAGCGCCGGCGCGACGCGTTCCTCGCGGCGGCGGACTACTCGCTGCGCGCGCGCGAGCTCGTGGTGGAGCGCGGCGGCGGCCGCAGCGTGACCAACATCGGCGTGGTGTCCGTGCATCCGGGCGTCAGCAACATCGTGCCGGGCCGCGCCGAGCTGGTGCACGAGATGCGCAGTCCCGACACCGACACGCTCGAGCGGCTCGCCCAGGCCTGCGAGGCGCTGGCCCGCGAGATCGGCGAGCGCCGCTCGATCGGCGTCGAGGTGCGGCGGATGTCGGTCACGACGCCCGTCAGCTGCTCCGGGAAGGTCCAGGCGGCGGTCGAGGCGGCGTGCAAGGAGCTCGGGCTCGGCTGGAAGACGCTCTACTCGGCGGCCGGCCACGACGCGCAGAACCTGGCGCTCATCACCGACTCCGGCATGCTCTTCATTCCCTCGCAGGGCGGCAAGAGCCACCGCGTGGACGAG
>Ga0075424_100007487_pt1 | contig 10598 bp, 10 predicted proteins | sample SoiMethybrSBSTD3_FD_75301 | JGI IMG/M metagenome (GOLD analysis project Ga0075424, IMG submission 75301) | Bulk soil microbial communities from a Populus tree surrounding site in Tennessee, USA - Soil MetaG P. TD hybrid SBSTD3 | ecosystem: Environmental > Terrestrial > Soil > Tree plantation...
CACGCGCGCGCCATGCGCGCCGCGGCCGCGGCGCCGACGACGAGCGCGGACGGCAGCGCGACGATCAGGTGCATCGAATCGACGCGCGGATAGAGCTGGACGTACATGCAGAGCGCGAAGACGACCGCGGCGAGGAGCGGCCGGTCGGCGTCCGCGAGCGTCCCGCGCCGGAGCGCGCGCAGCATCCGCCCGACGAGTGCGACGCCGAGCGCGGGCACGAGGAAGAATCCCAGCTGCTGCGCCTGCCAGAGGATCGAGGGGCGCAGCCCCTCCGGCATGCGCGCGAGGACGGCGAGCAGGACGGCGAACGCCGTGCCGCCGGCGACGCCCCAGCGTGCCGCCCGTCCGACGTGCATCCGGCCCCGCTCCGTCGCGAGCCCGAGGACGCCGAGCCCGACGATCGCCGCCGAGGCGATCGGCGCCCAGCCGGCCGGGAAGCCGAGCGGCAGCGGATACGGGGTCGCGTAGATCCGCTCGGCGCCCGAGCCGAGGAGGAGTACCTCGACCATGAAGCGCGCGCCGCCGAGGCGGGCGAGGAAGTACACCATCCACGGGAGCGTCGGGACCGCCACGCCGAGCGTGAGCAGACCGATGGCCGGCCAGAGGCGGTACGGGTGCACGACGCGCGCCCGCGCCCACAGGAGCCGCCCGGTCACGAGCGCGAGCGGCACGCCCGCGATCACCGGGAACTCGACCGGGACGCCCTCGAGCCGCAGGAGAATCGCGAGCGCCTCGGCGACGAGGACGATGAGCGCCAGCACACCGAGCACGAGGAGCGCGCGTGCACCGCGGCGGTCGGGATCGCCGTCGCCGGCCGCCTCGATCGCGACCACGAGCCCGCAGGCGAGCACTGCGAGCACGCCGGCGTTCGGCTTGAACGTGAACGCGATGCCGGCCGCGAGGCCGGCGACGAGCAGCGCGGCGCGCGATCCGCGCCGTACCACGGCATCCATGGCGGCCTGCGCCGCGAGCCACGCGAGCCCGGCGTACCACGCCGGATACGGGATGTTGAACGACGCGAACTCGCCGACGAAGAGCGGCAGGAACGCGGCGTAGCCGAGCGCCGCGGCTGCCGCGAGCGCGGCGCCGGCGAGCGGACGCGCGAGGACGAAGAGGAGCGCGATCGCGGCCGCGTTGACCGCGACCAGGACCGCGCGCACCGGCACGATCGACTCGCCGAAGAGACGGAAGAGCGCCGCGTTCAGGTAGAAGACGCCCGGGGTGTAGCCCGTGTGGAAATCGACGTACGGGAGCTCGCCCCGGAAGGTGCGCGCGATCCCGAAGAGCACCGAGCCCTCGTCCTCGAGGTTCACGCCGTAGGTGAGGAAGCTCGCGAAGTAGGCGGCGGCGACGAGCCCGACGGCGAGCGGGGCGAGGCGACGCCCCTTCATGCCGTCTCGGCCGCCGCGCCGGCCGGCATGCCCGCGCCCCCGCGCGCGGCGTCGAGCACGGCGGAGACCTCGCCGGCGACGGCGTCCCAGTCGAAGGTCGCCGCGTACCGGCGCGCGCCCTCGCCGAGCCGGGCGCGGAGCGCGCCGTCGTCGAGCACGCGGCGGAGCGCGGCCGCGAACGCGACCGGATCGGCCGACCCGACGAGCAACCCGCTCTCGCCGTCGCGCACGGCGTCGCGCAGCCCCGGGACGTCGGTCGCGACCGCGGGCGTGCCGCACGCGCCGGCCTCGAGCACGGTGAGGCCCCACCCTTCCTTCTCCGACGCGGTCGCGACGACGTGCGCGGTCTGGAGGAGACGGACCTTCTCGTCCTCGTCGACGAAGCCGGCGAGCGTCACGCGATCGCCGATCCCGCGCGCGGCGACGCGCGCCGCGACGGCGTCGATCCCGGTGCCGCTGCCCGCGACCACGAGCCGTACGCCCGGGAGCTCCGCGACCGCGTCGACCACGATTTCCGTCCGCTTGTACGGCTCGATCCGCCCGAGCACGAGGACCGTCGGCTCCGCCGCGCGCGGTCCGCTCCCCGGCCGGTAGCGACCGTGATCGACCGCGTTCGGGATCACGCGGACGTCGCGCGCGGGAAGCCCGTCGCGCACGAGCTCGTCGCGCGTGCTCGGCGACACGGCGATGACCGGGACGCCGCGGTAGAGGCGCGGGACGAGACGCTCGGCGACGTACGTCGCGGCGGCGATCGGAAACGCGACCTGCCGGAATGCCGTCCGTCCGAACAGGTGGTGCACGAACACGACGAGCGGCTCGCGTACCCAGAAGCGCGCGAAGAACGGGAACTTGTTCATGTCCTCGACGACGACGTCGAACGCCTCCGCGGTGCGCAGCCGACGGTACGCGGGCACGACCCGCGCGTAGTACGTGATCCGGTTCCCGAGCCGCACGACGTGGACGCCGTCCACGTCCTCCTCGGCGGGACCGCCGGGGAAGCCCGAGGCGAGGAGCGTCACGCGGTCGCCGGCGGCCGCGAGCCGGCGGAATATCTCGAAGCAGTGCACCTCCGCGCCGCCCGCCTGGGGATGGCGGAGGTCGCGCTCGTTCATGATGAGGATGCGGCGGCGCGCGCTCACAGCCGCCCGAGCCAGTGGGCGAGCTTGAGCCACCAGACGATCCAGAGGGCCTCGAGGCCGATCCGCTTCGACATCTTCGACTCGCCCCGCTCGCGATCCATGAAGATGATCGGCACCTCGCGGATGCGGAGCCCCCGCGTCCACGACCGGTACGTGGTCTCGATCTGGAACGAGTAGCCGTTCGAGCGCACCCGATCGGGCTGGATCGCCGCGAGCGCGGCGCGGCGCCAGCACTTGAATCCGCCCGTCGCATCGCGGACCGCCATCCCGGTCACGAGGCGGACGTACGCGTTGCCGAAGTAGCTCAGCAGGAGCCGGTCCATCGGCCAGTTCACGACCGTGATGCCGTTCAGGTAGCGCGACCCGAGGACGAGGTCGTTGTCCTTCGCGAGCCGGAGGAACTCGGGCAGCATCGCCGGCGGATGGGAGAAGTCGGCGTCCATCTGCACGATGAATTCCGGCTCCAGCGCGAGCGCCGCGCGGAACCCCTCCTTGTACGCCGGACCGATCCCGAGCTTCGGCCGGTGGTTCACCAGATGGACGCGCGGATCGGCCGCGGCGAGCTGCCCGACGACCGCCGCGGTCCCGTCGGGCGAGTCGTCGTCGACGACGACGACATCGCACTCGGTCGCCGCGAGGACCTGCGACAGCAGCCCCGAGATGTTGTCGCGCTCGTTGTAAGTCGGGATGACGACGACCGTCCGCGGCATCGGCGCCCAACCATAACCGAGAGCTCCCACGCCCGCCAACCTGTTGGTACAACCGAGCGCCATGCGCGCAGGCCGGCGCGTGCTCGTGCGCGCGAGCGTGGGTGTCGTCGCGCTCCTCGTCCTCGGCGAGGCGGCGTGTCGGATCGTGGAGCGCTCGCGCTGCCGCACGTACTGCGCGCTCACGTGCGATCCACATCTGCGCTGGGGCTGGTGGCACACGCCCGGCGCGGCGGGCACCTGCCAGCTCTGCGCCGGCGGCCGCCCCGTGTGGCGCGCGTACGCGCGCTACGACGCGCGCGGCCTCCGCGCCGCGCGTGACGTCGCCACGACGCCGGCTCCCGGGACGTTCCGTATCCTCGTCCTCGGCGACTCGTACACCGAAGGGCTCCAGGTCGAGGCCCCGTGGCCGCGACGCCTCGAGCGCCGGCTGAACCGCGACGCCTCCCCCGTCCTCCGCTACGAGGTCCTGAACGCGGCGGTGGCGGGCTGGAGCGTGGACAACGCCCTCCTCTACTTGCGCGACGAAGGATGGCGCTACCGCCCCGACCTCGTCCTGTACGCGTTCGACACGGGCAACGACGTGTTCGAGAACGACCACGACCTGATCCGCGCGGGTCCGTTCCCCTACCCGGCGAAGCCGTGGTTCGCGCTCGAGGGCGATCGGCTCGTCCTGCACGACTTTCCGCTGCCCGCGGAGCCATGGAGCGCGTGGCTCGCGCGCCGCGGCCGCCGCGTGCTCGACGATCACTCGGCGCTCGGTCGCGGGCTCCTCGCGCTCGCGGCACGCGTCTCGGTCCGTCCGGCCAGGGCGTCGTCCAGCGCCGAGTCGGTTCCGCGCATGGGCCAGAACTACCTCGCGGCGACCGTCCCCGAGTGGCGGCGGGCGTGGCGCCTCACCGCCGCGCTCCTCGCCGCGCTCCGGGCCGAGGTCGAGCGGCGCGGCGCGCGCTTCGCCGTCGTCGTCGTGAACGGGCGCGAGGAGGTGACGGCGCGCTGGCGCTGGCAGCTCGACCTCGTCCCCGCGTTCCGCGCCCTGCCGCACGACTTCGACAAGCCGAACCGGCTCCTCACGCGCTTCCTCTCCCGACGCGGGATCCCGTTCGTGCCGCTCCTCGCGCCGTTTCGCGCGCGCTTCGGCGCGACGGGAATGCCCGGCTTCCTCCCCGCCCCGGACATCCACTGGGCGCCGGCCGGCCACGCCCTCGCCGCGCGCGTCGTGGCGCGCGCGCTCCGCGCGCAGGCCCTCGTGGGCGCTACGCCGAGCCCTGTGCGACCCAGCGCGCGAGATCCGCGCGCCGCACCGTCCCCGTGACGAGCAGCGCGGCGGGATACCCGACGAGGAGGAGTCCGGCGCCGGCCGCGAACGGGACGTCGAGACCGGCGATCGCGCCGGCGGACGCGGCGCCGAGCGCGAGCGGGGAGAGCACGCCGGCAAGCACGGGCCCGATCACGCGGCGCGTGGCCCCGACGACGAGGAGCGCCGCCTGCCCGACCAGCATGCCCGCGACGAGCGCGAGGGCCGCACCCACCGCGCCGAAGCCGGGCACGAGGGCGACGCCGAGCGCCACGATGACGAGCGCGGAGGCGCCGGCCACGCGCACGAGCGCACGCTGGAGCCCGACTGCGACGAGGAGGTTCGTGAGGACGCTCCCGGTCGCGCCGAGGAGCGCGGCCGGGGCGAGGACGCGGAGCACGGGGCTCGCGCCGACGAACGCGGGTCCGAACATGGCGCCGAGCACCGGCTCGGCCCAGAGGACGAGCGCCGCGACGGCGGGTAGCAGGACGATCACGAGGAGCCGCGCGACGTCGCGCGCCGCCTGCGACGCCGCCCCGGGCACGGCGGCGGCGAGCGAGAGCGCGGGAAGGACGCTCAGCATGAGGGCCTGCGGCAGGAGCCCGACGGCTTCCACCATCTTCTGCGCGCCGCCGAGAAAGCCGACCGCGGCCGCGCCGTGCTGCCGGAAGACCAGGAGCTGGAGCACTTGCTGGGCGCCGACGAGCGCGAGCGTGGCTCCCGCGAGGGGCCACGCTTCGACGACGAGCGCGCGGCCGAAGCCCGCGTCCGGGTGGAGCCGCGCGCCCGGTCCGACGAGGAGGCGCCCGAGCACCACGCCCGCGAAGGCGGCCGCGCTCGACGCGGCGAGGATCACGACGAGACCGCCGTCCGCCGTGATCGCCGCGGCGAGGAGGCCGATCGCGATGAGCGCCTGGGTGCCGAGCAGCACGACGTAGCGCGCGAGGTGCAGCCGGGCGCGCAGCAGCGTGCGGTACGGGCTGCCGGCACCGGCGGCGAGCCCCGCGGCCGCGACGCCGCCGGCGGCGAGGAGCGTCGCGTCGCGCGCGACGAGGGCGAGGACGCCGAGCCCGAGGATTGCGCCGGCGAGCGAGACGACGAGGCGGACGAGCGCGGCGCGTCCCGCCATCGCGCCGGCGTGCGTCCCGGCGCGCGCGAGCCGCGCGACCAGGACCGCCTCGAGGCTCGTGTCCGGCAGGACCTGGAAGAAACCCAGGTACGAAACGAGCAGCGCGTAGCGGCCGTAGTCCGCGACGCCGAGATGGCGCGGGAGGTAGAGCGCGATGCCGAGCGCGACGGTCTTCTCGAGCGCGACCGCAAGGACACCGTACGCGGCGCCGCCCGCGAGGCCGCCGCGCGGCAGCGACGCGTCGCGGTCCGGCCGGGCGGTCACCGCGTGCGGCTCACTTCACGGGCTCGGTCGGGAGCTTCGCGGCCCGCCAGGCGTCGAGCCCGCCGAGCAGGGCATACGCGTTCGTGAAGCCGAGGTCCTGGAGCTGGAGCACCGCACGGGCGCTCGTGGCCTCGGCGTGTCAAGTGCAGTACGCGACGATCAGCGCGTCCTTCGGCACGTCCTTCGCCCACGCCTCGATACGGTCGTTCGGGACGTGCACGGCGCCCTTCGCCTTGTCGTCTCCGAGGCTCGCGCGCGTGTCGAGGATGATCGGCTTCGCGCCGGCGGCGATCCGGCGCTGCACCTCCTCGGGCGCGAGACGGCGCGCGACGCCACGATCGAGATCCGCGGCGTGGAGCGGCGCCGCCACCGCGGCGACGAAGACGGCGGCGAGGACGATGCGTCCGCTTGCGGGTGTCATGCGCCGACCGTACGGCGCCGGCGCGCCGCGATCAAGCGCCGAGGACCGTCAAGATGATCGTCTGCAGGACGCGGATCCAGATGATCCGGACGTTGGTCGAGATCGCGACGGCCGCGGCCGCGCCGACCGTACCGATGACGGCGATGGCGAGGCCGTACTCGGCGATCGCCTGCGCGGCGGCGTCGCGCCGCAGCCGCTGGAGGATGGTCCGGGTTCGCATCGTCGGCCCCCAGCTTCGCAACTTCTGTGCCGGCGACGCCCCCCGTAGTCGTCGCCCGGGCGGGGGGCGCCTGTGTCACCCGGCGCACCGGATGGGCGGTCCGATGACACGGCGTCACTCGCAGATGCGTGGGCGTCTGGCCGGAAATCCGGCCGCGGGACGGTGGCGCTCCGTTTGCACACGTCCGCCACGGTGCCGGGACCCGCGCGACATGCGTGCGCCCTGATCGTCGCCGCGGCGGCTTTGGCCATCGTCGCCCTCGCGCGCGCGGCGACCTTCACGGTCACGACCGACGCCGACGACGGCCCCGGCTCGTTGCGGCAGGCGATCGTCGCCGCGAACGCGGACGCCGTCGCCGACGCGATCGCGTTCGCGATCCCGACCGCCGGCATCCCGCGCATCGTGCTGCTGACCCCGCTCCCGGCGATCACGCAGCCGCTCGCGATCGACGGCACGACGCAGCTCCCGGCAGGCTGGGTCGAGCTCGGCGGCGAGGCGACGCTCTTCGTCCCGGGGCTGACGCTCGCGGCCGCCGGATCGACCGTGCGCGGGCTCGTGCTGGACGGATTCACCGGCTCGGGCATCGAGATCGACCCGCCCGGCGGCGACGTCGTCGAAGGCAACCGGATCGGGACCGACGCGTCCGGGACGGTCGCGCTCAGCACGCTCGCGTACGGCGTCGAGATAAAGAACGCACCGGGAAACCGGATCAGCGGCAATCTGCTCTCCGGAAACCTCTTCGGCATCTTCGTTCACGGCGCCGGCGCGACCGGAAACGTCATCGACGGGAACCTGGTCGGCGTGACGGCGTCGGGCACGTCCCCCCTCGGCAACGCCGCGACCGGCATCTGGATATCCGGCGCGAGCGGGACGGTCGTCGGCGGCGTGGATCCCGGCGCCGGCAACGTGATCGCGGGCAACGCCGGCGACGGCATCGACGTGACCGGCGCGACCGCGGTCGACACGGTCATCGCCGGCAACGCGATCGGCTTCGCCGCCGATCTCGCCACGGCGGTCGGCAACGGCGGCGACGGCATCTACGTGTCGACCGGTGCGAGCGGGACGAGCATCGGCGTCGCGGCGCCGAACTGGATCGGGAACAGCGCGATCGCCGGCGTGCGGCTCGACACGAGCGCCGGGACGGGGAACGAGATCCGCGGCAACGTCATCACCGGGAACGCGACGCTCGGGATCGACATCGGCCCGAGCGGCGTCACCGCGAACGACGCGGGCGACGGCGACACCGGCGCCAACGACCTGCAGAACTTCCCGATCCTGGACGCGACGTTCACGGGCGGCACGGCGGTCGACGGCGTGCTCGACAGCACGCCGAGCACGACCTTCACGATCGAGGTCTTCACGGTCGCCGCCTGCGACCCGAGCGGGAACGGCGAGGGCGAGGAGCTCGTCGGGACGATCGGCGTCGGCACCGACGCCGGCGGGCACGCCGCGTTCACCGTCCCGCTGTCCCGGCTCGTCGACGCGTCGATGGAGCACCTGACCGCGACGGCGACGGACGACGCCGGCAACACGTCGGAGTTCTCGCCCTGCACGCCCGTGACGCTCCTCCCGACGACCACGACCACGACCACGACGACGACGTCCTCCACGACGACGGTCGCGCCGACGACCACCACGTCGACCACCGGAGCGCCGGTCACGACGACCACCAGCACGACGGTCGCGTCGACCACGTCGACGACCGACCCGGTCACGACGACCACCTCGACGACCGCACCGGGTGCAACGACCACCACCTCGACCACCGGCGCCCCCGCCTCGACGACCACCACCACGACCGTCGCGTCGACCACGTCGACGACGGACCCCGCCGCGACCACCACGACGACGCTTCCCGGCTCGTGCACGGACACGACGTGCGGCTGCGCGGTCGAGGCGTCGTACGACTCGCTCGCGTGCCGCCTGGACGCGTTCGCCGCCACGGTCGCCGGGACGGCCGACATGACGTCGGCCCTGCGCGCGCGGGTCGGACGTCAGCTCACCGGCTCCCGAGTGCGGCTCCGCTCGTCGCGTGCCATGTGTGCCGCCGCGCAGCGTGCCCCGGCGCGACGGCGGCTCGGGAGCGTCGCGCGCCGCCTCGCGAAGGTGACGCGCGCGATCGGGACCGGCCACGGCGCAGGCTCCATGCTCGCGCGCACGGCGACGCTCCTTCGCGACGACACGCGCACGCTCCGCCGTACGCTCGCCTGCCCTCCGTCGCCCTAGACCCGCGGGCGGGGCGGTGGGCCGGGGCAGCTCCCGCGGCGACTTGGGCGGACCCGAATGCGGCAGCCACTCCGTGGACGGGTCGCTCGTCGGTACGCCCGCGGAGCAAGCGGGGGCTGCCCCGGCCCACCGCCCCGCCCGCGCAGATCTAGCGCGTCGCGAAGCGCTTGCGCGGGGCGAGACGTCAGCGCGCGAGACGCGCGGCGCGGGCCGGCGTCGGCGCGCTGCTCTCGAACGCGGCGCTACCGATCCCGATCCGGACGAGCAGCAGGATGAGCGCTCCGAGCATCAGGATCCAGATGCTGCGTGCGTCCGCGTCGCTCCGCATGGCTCGTCCACCGGCGGACGATGCATGCGACGTGCCGGCGCCGGCAGCATGGGGAGCCTCGTTCGGCGCGGGGGCGGTCACGGCGCGAGCGTCATCTGCGCGACGGGTGTTGCCTGGGCGACACCCGTCGGTCAGCTGGCGATGGCGCCGACCCGGCGCGCGCGGCGACGCGGCGGCATCCGCAGCCGGAGCTTCGTGAGCGGGCGCTGGCCCTCGGGCGGCCCGGCGCGGAGCGCCGCACGTACCGCGCTCGGCGACAGATCGAACGTGGCGCACAGGTTCACGAAGGAGAACGGCCAGGCGTAATCGTCGGCGAAGAGCCACGCTTCCGCCTGGCGCGACCGACGTCGCCGCCGGCCGGATCGCGTCCGCCGGTCGTCGGCGAAGCAGCGGAGCGCGTCCTCGAGGACCGCGAGCATGAGCGCGCGTTCCGGGGAGACGAGCATCATGTCACTCCCTACGCGCGACCCGACCCCCCGGATGTCGGCGCGTTCCCTTCCGTGTCGCCGGCATGCAGCCTCGCGGGAAGACGGCAGTTTTTTTCCTGACGGGACGGGTTAGGACGGCGGCGATGGAGGCCCCGATGAAGCGACTCCTGCTCTTCCTCGCCTTTCCTGCCCTGGTCGCGGCACAGCCGTGCACGCCCTTCGGCAACGCGCCGCGCCCGATCGTCCCCGACACGACCGTGCTCGGGTGCGTCGGCGGAACGATGATGCCGTCGTGGACCGACGCGGACGGGACGGAACGCCACGCCTGCCTCTACGAGCCCGCGAGCGCGTCACCCGCGCGGCCGCTGCCGCTCGTCGTCTACCTCCACCCGTCGCTCTTCACGGCCGACACGCTCGCGGCGGCCACGAACGTCCTCGACTTCCAGAGCACGGCGGACCTGACCGGCGATCCCGCCCGCCCGGGCTTCATCGTCGTCGCCCCCGAGGGGCGCTCGACGACCCACTTCTATCCCGCGCCGGACGATCGCGGACCGGGCTGGGACAACTGGTACCGCCAGCTGGACCACTTCGGGCGGGACGTCGTCGTGGACGGCGTCACGTATCGACAGAACGTCGACGCCGCCACCATCGACCACTTCATCGACGCGGAGCTGGCGACCGGCAAGGTCGACGCCCGGCGCATCTACCTCATGGGATGGTCCAACGGGAGCGCGATGGGCTTCCTCTACGGCCTCAACCGACGCCGCATCGCGGCCGCCGCGCTCTACACCGCCCCGAATCCGTTCGAGGCGTTCAACGATCCCTGCCCGCAGACACCCGTGCGCCACCGGCCCGCGAGCGACGCCGAGCTCCGCCTCGCGAACCGACGGCTGCCGATCTACCACGTGCACAACGCGTGCGACATCGCGGGCATCTGCCCGAACGGCGAGCTCCTGCTCGCGCAGCTCCTGCTCGTCCACGGCCGCCTGACGGACGTCATCATCGACGGCGCCCAGCAGGAGGTCACGATCTGCGACCCGGGCTGCGG
>Ga0075424_100007490_pt1 | contig 10594 bp, 14 predicted proteins | sample SoiMethybrSBSTD3_FD_75301 | JGI IMG/M metagenome (GOLD analysis project Ga0075424, IMG submission 75301) | Bulk soil microbial communities from a Populus tree surrounding site in Tennessee, USA - Soil MetaG P. TD hybrid SBSTD3 | ecosystem: Environmental > Terrestrial > Soil > Tree plantation...
CATTTCCGGCGTCTGCACGTAATCGGCGCCGGCGGCCTTGGCCTCGCCGATCAGCTTCGCGGCGGCATCGATATTGGCCTGCGGCGTGCGCCCCGAGCGCATCTGCACGAGGCCGACGCGAAATTTGCCGGTCGCTTGGCTCATGGCCGTCCCTCAGCGGGCGAGCAGCGGGTCGAGTCCGCCGGCCTCATCGAGCGCGTAGAGATCGTCGCAGCCGCCAACGTGGGTTTCTCCGATGAAGATTTGCGGCACCGTCATCCGTCCGCCCGACCGCTCGACCATTTCGACCCGACGCTCGCGGTCGCCCGCGACGTTGACCTCGACGAACTCGACGCCCTTGCGGCGAAGCAGCTCTTTCGCCGCCACGCAATAGGGACAATAGGGCGTAGTGTAAACCATGATCGGGACCATTCCGAAAGCTTAACTCCTGGGGGTGCAGAGGACGTAAATGCGCTAAAAAGCGCAGTCACTATATGGGGATGCGGATCGCGTCGACAACCCGGGCAAAAGTGAGCACATCCACCTGCCTGGCGCCCGCGCGCAGCAAGGCGCGGGTGCACGCGTCGGCGGTCGCTCCCGACGTCAGCACGTCGTCGATCAAGACCAGACGTTTGTCGCTCACCAGGGCGTGCTTCTCCTCCGGCACCTGGAAGGCGCCCTGCACATTGGTGGCGCGATCGGCCTTGGCAAGACCGACCTGCTGGGCGGTCGCGCGCATCCGCTTCAAGGCATCGTCGACGACCGGCACGCCGCTCACCTTCGAGATCGCGGCGGCGAGCGCGGCCGCCTGGTTGAAGCGGCGCGCCCACAGGCGACGCCAGTGCAGCGGCACCGGGACAAGACCATCGGCGCCCTCGGTCAGCTCGCGGCCGGTCTGCGCCATCCAGCGCCCCATGGTGGGCGCAAGATCGAGGCGGTCGCCGTACTTGAGCGAATGGACGAGCGCGCGCGCGACCTCGTCGTAACGCACGGCCGCGCGCGCCCGGGAGAAGGCGGGCGGGTTGGCGACGGCTTCTGCGGACAGCACGTCGGGGCCGGGATCGTAACCGAACGGCGTGCCGAGCCGCTCGCAATAGGGCCGCGCGATGAAGGACAGCTTGGACCAGCACGAGGCGCAAAGACCGCCGTCGTCGCCGATCACACCGCGGCACGCCGGGCACAGCGGCGGCAATCCGAAATCGAGCACGAAACGCAATGCCGAGCGGGCAGGGGCGAAGACTCGCGCCAGGAGCGGCACGCGCGGCGAAACGGGTTCGGAAGCGGACTGCACAATAATGAGGCTAACGCCGCCGAGTGCGGCTCTCAATGGAGTTCGCGAGCACCCGACTGACGCGGATAAGGACGTCGCCTGCACACAAAGCGCCTGGTTGGCGACAATCTGAGCGTGCGTCCACGCGAAATTAGCGCCAAGCCGCGCAATTTTAATGGTTTCTTCAACACGCTGGCAGAAAACTCACGGCGTGAGAATGGCCCGGACCGCCCGAGGGGTGCAAAGCGGCCAAGCCGTTCCTTAGCCGCCGACCGATGCCTTGCCGCCGCGCTCGCGGCGCAGCTCGACACTGCACCCCGAAAAGTTGCATGCGGTCGGTATCTCGAAGCGGGATTCCCGACCGTCGTTACATGCGGTGCGGTTCTGGCAGATCTCCCATGAAACTTCCAACTCTGCGTCTGAGCCACAAGATCACGGCCATCGGGGCCGTCGGCATCACGGGTCTCGCCCTGGTCGGAGGGATCTATCTGGTCGGGAGCTCCATCCAGGATCGCTTCCGCATGTTGGCCGGCGAGGCCCAGACGATCGATCGCCAGACGAGCAAGATCCGAGTTGATCTTCTCGAGGTGGGTCGCGCCGAGAAGGATTTTCTGCTGCGCAAGGACGAGACCTACATCAGGCGCCACGGCGAGCTGAGCAAGCGGGGTGGCGACGACCTCGATGACCTGCAGCGTCTGATGCGCAGTGGGAGCGATCTCGATCAGAAAAGAGAAGCAATCCGCACGGGATTTGAGACCTACAAGCAGCATTTCGCTGCCATGGCGAAAGCGCGTCTCACCCTTGGCCTCGATGAGAATTCCGGTCTGGAGGGAACGCTGCGTAAATCGGTGCACGACATCGAGGCGGCGCTGAAGAACGTCGATCATCCGCGCTTGACGGTCACCATGCTGATGATGCGGCGTCACGAGAAGGATTTCATGTTGCGCGGCGATCCCAAGCTCGGCGATGAGATGAAGAAGCGCGCGGCGGAGTTCGCGACGCAACTCGCCGCCTCTGACGTTGCCGCGGCCGCGAAGACCGACATGACCCAGAAGCTTGCCGCCTATCAGCACGATTTCTTTGCGTGGATGGATGCGGCCCAGCAGCTTGCGAGCGAGCAGAAAGCGGTATCCGCCGCTTTCGCGGCCATCGAGCCCGCCGTCGATGCCATTGCCAAGGCCGTGGAGCAGGCGCGTATCGAAGCCGAGGCCTCCGAAGCGGCGTCACGCCGTGGCACCTCGCTGCAGATGCAGATCGCCATGCTGATTGTGTTCGTCGGCGTCGGCGGCCTCGCTTTCTGGATCGGGCGCGCGGTCTCCGTGCCGATCCGCGCGATCGGCGCCGTGCTGGTCGAGCTCGCCAACGGCAATAAGGCCATCCATGTGCCTTATACCCATCGCGGCGACGAGATCGGCGACAATGCTCGCGCCGCCGAGGCCTTCAAGGAAAATCTCCTCCGCATCGAAAAATTGGAAACCGAGCAGAAGGAGCAGGAGGCGGGCAGGGCTGCCCGCCGGAGGGCCAACACGCAGAAGATCGCCGACGAATTCGAGCGGGCGGTCGGCAAGATCGTCCAGAGCGTGTCCTCCGCCGCGACCGAGCTGGAAGGGTCCGCCACCACCCTGACCAAGACGGCGGAAAACACCCAGAAGCTTTCCGCCACGGTGGCCGCCGCCTCCGAACAAGCCTCCGCCAACGTCCACTCGGTCGCTTCCGCGAGCGAGGAGATGGCGTCCTCGATCAGCGAGATCAGCCGGCAGGTGCAGGAGTCGAGCCGGATCGCCAATAACGCGGTCGAGCAGGCGCAGAAGACGGACGAGCGCATCACCAAGCTGTCGCAGCTCGCGAGCCGCGTCGGCGACGTGACCCAGCTGATCACCACGATTGCCGAGCAGACCAACCTCCTGGCGCTCAACGCCACCATCGAGGCGGCGCGCGCCGGAGAGACCGGCAAGGGGTTCGCGGTGGTCGCTCAGGAGGTCAAGGCGCTGGCGGCGCAAACCGCCAAGGCCACCAGCGAGATCACCGGCCAGATCGCGGAGATGCAATCGGCCACGCAGGACTCGGTCGGCGCCATCAAGGAGATCGGCGGGACCATCGCCCAGATTTCCAAGATCGCTTCGGTCATCGCGACCGCGGTCGAAGAGCAGGGCGCGACGACGCAGGAGATCTCGCGCAACGTCCAGCAGGCATCGGCCGGGACGATCGAAGTCGCGGACAATATCGGCAACGTCAACCGTGGCGCGGCCGAGACCGGTTCCGCGTCCACCCAGGTGCTCTCCTCGGCGCAGGCACTCGCCAACGAGAGCAATCGTCTCAAGCTCGAGATGGAGAAGTTCCTGGCGACGATTCGCGCGGCCTGACGAGGACGGCGTCTGCGGAATTAAACCCTTCGTAATGGTTGGAATCTACAATCTCGTTTTGTTTTAAAGACGCATTTCGCCGCTCCGAGCCAGGCCGATGAAGATCGTCTCGCGGTATGCCGTTGTGACTGCGGCCTTGATCATGGCCGGCGGTGCGTGGAGCGCGCGCTCCGCTTCGGCGGAAACCCTTTCGGTTCAGGGGGCGGGCGATTTCGTCGAGGATGTGCTCGCGCCGTACCAGGCCGGCATCGAGCGGATGACCGGCCACAAGCTCAACGTCGTCACCTCCTCGTCGCTCCGCGGTCTGCGTGCGTTGTTTGACGGCAAAGCCGACCTCGCGATGATATCGGGCCCGCTCGCGCACATGGTTCCGCTCTTGCGGGAAACGCGGCCCGATCTGCCCTATCACCGGCTGCACGAGTTTCGCATCGCCGCGGCGCGGATCGCCTATCCGGTCAACCCCGAGGTTCGCGTCCGCGCGATGACGATGACCAAACTGAAAATGATCCTCAACGGGGAGATCTCCAATTGGCGCGAGCTCGGCGGCCGCGATGTGCCGGTCACCGTGGTCTTGACCCGTGACGGCGGCACGCGGCGCACGACCGAGGCCGTCCTCTTCGACGGCCAGCCCATGAAGCCGCGCCACGAGATCGTCGTGGACGGTTCGCGGGACGTCATCAAGGCCGTTGCGGAGACTCGCGGCGCGCTGGGAATCACCCAGGCCCGGCTGGTGAGCCGCTATCGGCTGCCCGAGATCCAGACCAGGGTCTTGATCGAACGGCCGCAGAGTTTCGTTTGCCTCGGCGAGCCGACGGAGGCGATGCGAGCGGTGATCGCCGCGGCGAGAGGTCTCGTCTACGAGGAGGAGCCGTAGCTCCTTTGGACTCTAACTTACGGTTGCCACTGTCCTCATTAGATTTTACCGGGCTGGATGCTGCCAATGGCGCGCTCGCCATCGGTCACTTCCATGACCGAGCCCGCATACGGTCTAGGGTTCTCAGCCGCCAGCTCCCGGGCCACGCTCTCGCCAAAGGCAACGGCCTCTCCATCGTCGGGCAGCGGCATGTAGCCGAGTTCTTCAACTTGGCCGCCGTGATTACGCAAGACGAAGCGATAGATGCTCATCGATGTCCCCCGATACAAACACAATGGCAGGGGTTGGAGCCGATTTCCGCTCGGTCGTCTGTTCAAAATTGATCACTGCCAAATGACGAGGCCGCCTCGGTTGGCGGCCTAAAGCGTCCACAGGCGGCTGTGTGCGACATGGAACAATGTGCGCTAGCCGACGTTCTGCCCTTCGCACGAACAGGGGAGAGGGCGGATGCGTAAGATGCCGCTTGTGTTCAATGATGCCGTTCATTGGCGAGCCCGCGCCGTCGAAGCGCGGGCCTTGGCCGATAGGATGCAGGACGAGGACGGCAGGCAAAGAATGCTCGTCATTGCCGAGCAATATGAGCTGATAGCCGAGCGAGCCGGGCAGCGCCTCAAAGCCAATGCGATGGGCCGGACGTCCATTCTTCCCGATTAGACCGCATCGGTTGGCGGCCTCGTCATGAGACGGTGTCGCCGCGTCTCTCTTTGGGGTCGTTCGTCTGATTTAAGACGGATCGGGCGACTCCGGCAGGCCGGTGCCCGGGGTGGCATAAACCACGTCAGTCGCGCGGTTCTTTTCCGCCTGCTCGGCCAGCCGCAGCCAAGCCCTCGCCATCCCCAGCACCTCCAGCTTGTGCTCTTCTCGCGTCAGGTCCGGGATGATCTCGAGGCAGCTTTTGGCGCGGTTTCGGTACTCTTCGGCGTCGTCGACTTGATACATGACCCACCCAATACTGTGCTGTACCGCACATAAAGCCCTGAGCGGGAAAATCGTTCCGCAACAGCGGATTAGGACTATTTTAGTGGTAAATTAGGACCGCGCGGCTGGGGTGCGGCAACCTCCGATGTCCCCAAGACGCGGTGCACAATTCGCGGCGCGTTGTCCACATTGTGCCCATTGTCCTCATTGCGCTGCCAGTAGCGGCCCAATTTCCGCTCGACAGGCAGGTAACGGTGCCTGAGGCTGTGATCCAAGGATGAGGCGGCTGGACGCCAACGCCGCCCGCGCGACTCGGAGATTCTTGCGTGCCGATCAGACCCTTTCTGCAAGGACAAGCCTTCGATCCCGAAGCGACGGAGGCCATGGGAATAGCATTCGCGCGCGCGCGCACGGCTCTCGGTCTGCCCGACAAGATCGACGCTGCGACCGAAATGGTCGCAATGGCCATTATCACGGCGGCCGGTATGGGCGTCCGCGATCCCGAAGAGCTCTATGCGGCTGTCATCGAGAAGTTGAATTGGACGCCGATCGACGAACAGGTCGACCAGAATCCACAGATCAGGCGCCGGCAGTTGCGGGCCGAGGAATGCCGCACGCTGGCCGACGCTACGAGAGGCGAGCAGGCGCGCACGAGCCTCCTCGCGGTTGCGGCCGGCTATGAGCGGCTGGTCAAGCAAGCCGAAAGTTCCATCCCGGCCGCGCCGCCTGGCCGTTCGCGGGAGGACGGCCAAGGCAGCGAGCCGGGCTGAGAGGCCATTGACGGCGACCGGAACTGGTCCGAAACCGATCAGTTATCCGGATTGCCTGACGTACATGGACCCGTGAGGGAACCGACAGGTCCTCCGATGTTGGCGTCCATCTCTCCGAAGGTCGCAGAGTGCCTGGACAAGGCTGCCAAGGCGCGTCGGACGGCGCTGTCGGCTGAACGGACCGAAGATCGAGAGTTTTGGCGCGAAATGGAATCGAAATGGGTTCGGCTCGCCGAGAGCTACGCCCAACTCTATCGTGCGCACGATTTTCTCGGACCAGAGAGGAATTAATTCGGGCGAGGCGCCGCTAGGCCGTGAGCCCGTCCTATCTTTTTGGAGGCTTGCGCCACTGCCACCAGTTGGCTTCGCGTCCGCGAGCACTGTTCCCTGTCCACAGCCGTCCTGGCCCTTTTTGAATTTCGACTCGCCACCGAATCCAGTCCGGCGCACATTGCTCCCGCCGGGTTAGGGGATACCGCACCCTTGCCCATTACTTCATTTCTCAAAGGAGAGGCCTTCGATCCCGCCGCGATCCGCGTCATGGGCGTCGCATTTCGGGATGCCTGTCGCGGACTCGGCCTTGTCGATCAAGCCGACGGCGCAACCGAATTGGTCGCCAGGAAGGTGATCGAGTTCGCCGAACGGGGCGAGCGCGATCCCGCTCGGCTCACCGACGCCGTCCTGGACTATTTCAAAGCGGACCAGTAGGCCGCCGATCGAATGGGGTTATGGAGTTGCCGTTCTCATCCTCGCGGTCACAATTTACCACGAAAACGGGCTACTTGGCTGTGGAACGATTTTCCGCCCGATGATTTTATGTGCGGTAGAGCACAATAAATCGGGTGGGACATGTATCAGAGTGATGAAGCCGAAGAGTACTGGAAGCGTGCCGACAGCTGCATCGAGATCATCTCGGTCCTGAGGCGCGAAGATCTCAAGCTGGAGGTGCTGGGGATGGCGAGGGCTTGGCTGCGACTGGCCGAGCAGGCGGAAAAGAACCGCGCGACCGACGTGGTTTACGCGGCGCCGGGCGCTGGCCTGCCGGAGGCGCCCGAGTCGCCACAATCAAACTGAGGCACTGCCCGCGCCCAGACGGCTCCCGACCGAAGCGCTGGTCACAAAGCGAGATCGGGTGAGCGAGTAGGAAGTCCCCTCGGATGGCTGTCCCAACGTGGACAGTACCCATGAGCGCGACCGTGCCGACCCCTAGCCCGATTTGTTGTGTCCTCATTGGATTTTCGACTCGCCATGCAACGTGGCGCGGGGCAAACTCTCTCTTGCGGCACCGATATTCCCTGCCGGGGGGTGGGGGTTCATCATGCCAATCACTCCGTTTCTGCACGGACAGGCATTCGATCCCGCGGCGATCCGCGCGATGAGCATCGCATTTCAGGATGTCTGTCGGACGCTCGGCCTGACCGATAAAGCCGATGCCGCAACCGAGGTTGTCGCCAGGAAGATCTTTGAGGTCGCGCAGCGTGGCGAGCGCGATCCCGCCCGGATCGCAAGTGCCGCGCTGGAATCGCTCAAGCAAGTCGGCTAGCCGCCTCAGTGGGCGGCGCCTTGTCAAACCCACGCTAGGCGTTGTGGGCGGTTACCGTTTCTTCTTGCAGCTTGTCCGACGCGCAGGGGCTGTGGACCTGGCGCTGGTCAGACGTCCCTATCCGGTTCGCCTAGAATCCGCGTCTCGATAGCGTCCGGGGAGTGTTGGGGCTCGGCGGCATCCGCCTCGGACAGACATTCCAAGGCGTGCATGGCGTAAACCAGTCCCACGCCTTTGGTGCTGGAAGCCTTCGCCAAGGTCAAAAACGTCTCGGCTTGCCTCCGAAGATGGTCCGGGGTTGCCATTGTTCCATGCCGCACGAGATGCTCTTGATGTGAACGCCGCCCGCGCAATTGGGTTGCCAAAAGACTAGGCGCGAACTTCGTGCGCGCCTGTCAGACAGTGGCGTGGGAGGCAGCCACGTTGCGCGTCCGGACAGGCACGTTGCGCCTTATCGGGGCCTGAATCTGGCCGCATTGAAACATCGGCCTCGGGGGAGCAACTTTGAACCGCTGACCGCCCGGCGAAGGAGCCCCGATGGATACCCCTGAGCAGCAGACGCCTTCGGACCTTGGGCAGCAGACGCCTTCGGACCTTGGGCGGCAGGTCGACGGCCTGTTCGACTCGCTGGAACTGACACAGGCGATAGAAACCGAAGAGTTCAGGGTTTTTCTCGATCACATCCCGATAGCAGTTGTTGTCTCCAAGCTCGTGCGCGGCGACCACCGCATCGTGTACGCGAACAAGGCATACGAAGACCTCACAGGGCAGACCTCCGCCCAGATAAACGGCAAAGGATGGGCGATCCTGGATTCATTCAAGCTGGAAGACGAGCCGCATCTCACGTTCAGTGAGGCGCTTCCGAAGTGCGACGATTTCGTGGGGACCTTCAAGCGCGAGCTGCCTAAACTCACGCTCGTGGAAGCCTATTCCGGCATCATCGAGAACGAGGATGCCGGCAAGACGTACCACATCGTTGCGCTCATCGATGTCACGGAACGCGAGAAGGCGCAGCGCGAGGAATTTGCGCGCCAGCTCCGTGACAAAGACACGTTGCTGAAAGAGCTGCAGCATCGCGTCAAGAACAACCTGCAGCTCATCACCGCCCTCATCCGTCTCGACGCGCGAAACCAGAGGAACGGAAATCCGGTCAATCTTGACCGGCTCGCCGGAAGAATTGAGGCCCTGCAGCTCCTGTACCGGGATATGGCGGCCGAGGGTTTGGGACAGACGGTCGATCTCGGACACTACGTCAGTCAGATCGCATCGGCCGTCATGCACACCTACGCGGTCGACGGAATTCGGCTCGATCTCAAGGTCGACCACGCTCTCGCTTCAATCAACATCGCCATGCCGGTCGGCCTGCTCGTCAACGAGCTGCTGACCAATGCTTTCAAGCATGCCTTCAGCGGGCGGGACGGCGGCACCATCACCGTACGATGTCTGCATGAGGACGAAGAGCATTATCGGGTTGTCGTGGCGGACGACGGCGTCGGCCTGCCCGAAGATGTTCAGTGGCCGGCGCAAGGCAAACTCGGATCCCTCATTCTTCAAACCCTCCGGGAGAACGCTAAGACCGATTTCGTTGTCGAGAGCGCTCGCGGGAGCGGCATGAGAGTGACCATTGCGTTCACGCATAAGGCTCCGCTGAACAGGCCGAACTGACGACCCGCCCCGCTGCACCACCAAGAGATTGCATCGAGCTTGCCCGCACATGCGGGAGATGGCCAGGAAGGCCAGCAGAGCCGCTGGTAGCGCCGCGTTCTGGAGGGGCGATGAAACTCGTCTGGCGGTATGGCGGCTTGGCCGCGGGGCTGGGCCTTGTCTATGTCGCCGTATGGAGCGGTTTCACGGATCGACAAATTCGGTCGCGGCGCTGAGAGTTTCGAGGCTGGTCATTGCCATTTCGGCTGCAACGACATTGGGCGTGACCAACACGCTGACGATGAGTGCGAAAACCGTGTAGAGCACGAATGTCTTGTGGCACCAAATTTGGCGCATGTTTCCCCCCTGGCCGTGACCGGCGGGTCACAAGGTCAGAAATCGGGGTCACCGTCCACTCTTTAAGTGGCAGGCCTGATGCAATCACCGTAGCCAGGTTCCCGCCAGCGGGCGCAGCAGCGAAAACGCGCCGAAGGTTTCGGTGTCGGCCGCATCTGCCGCCCCGCCGGCGTGCGCGATACGCTTCAACCATTGCAATTTGCGGCACATCATCTCGCAGCTCTCAAATCGGCAGCCGCCGATATCGTCGCTGCCCTGCACGCGCCGGCACGCAGCCGCGCGGCGCGGGACTGATTGACCGCATCGGTACACGAACCGATGTAATTCGGTGCGCAAAAAATCCCGGCCCCCGTTGCGGCCTCGCTAAATTCTTGTTCTCCGCCCGCCCCCGGGGCGCACGGCAATCACACAGCCAATACGGTCAGGAGCCCAATGAACGTAAAGCTCCCGAGCAGGAGGGCCCAATCTCCTCCGTCAAAACCAAGAAGCCGCTCATCTGTCAGGTAGGCGAACATGTGGCCCTCGACTGCGTCGTTGTCCTGTCGGGTTCCTAGCAGTCGATCGCGCTCGCGGCTGTAGCGTCCCGACAACAACGGCCGGCAAAGTACGCTTCGGCCGCGAGCCAGAGCCCGTTTCGGTGCGCCTCGGACGTGTTTTGCGCCCGGCGTCACGACCGGTTGGGATTATTCCGAACCAGTGTTGCAGCGGCGCATCAGTCGCTCTCCCGCGACGGTGCCGCCGCCCTGTTGACTCTTGTCATTTTATTCTTGCGCCCTCCCAAAAACCCCTTAATTTGGCGAAATGCGATGCACGGAAGTGCGCGCGGAAGCCGGGCTTGCCCGGCTTTCGCGTTTTTTGCTGCCGATCCCGGGTAGA
>Ga0075424_100007491_pt1 | contig 10594 bp, 8 predicted proteins | sample SoiMethybrSBSTD3_FD_75301 | JGI IMG/M metagenome (GOLD analysis project Ga0075424, IMG submission 75301) | Bulk soil microbial communities from a Populus tree surrounding site in Tennessee, USA - Soil MetaG P. TD hybrid SBSTD3 | ecosystem: Environmental > Terrestrial > Soil > Tree plantation...
TCGCCAACGGCGTGCATGCACATGCTCATTTTTCACTCACACCCAAGACTGAGCGACGGCGCGGACCAAAGAAACCAGCCAAACGACGAACGGTGCGGCTCTGGGGGCACCGCAACTCATGAGGCATCCGCGACCAAGCCGCACAATGGCCTCGGGCACGAACGCGAGCCACCCAGTGCGGGGTCGGATGGCTCGCACGCCGTTAGGACACGCGAGCGAAGATTGGCGTTCAGTGTGCGCGAGACCTTCGCCCGTGCCACGTTTACCTTGCCGGAAGTGTTAGAAGGATGCCATCAGGGTTCGGCCAAGAGTGTCTTTCTCAAAACGACAGGAACCTACTTGTCGCGGTGCACGCTCCCGGGCAGCAATAAACGTCATTCAAACGGCTAAAGTGGCGGTCGCGAGCGCTCGCTAAGGTCCGTCTCGATCAGCTCATAGAGATTTGCCGACGCATCCTGTTAGTCGTTATCGTGGCTCGCAGATCGGAAGACCTGCAGTTCGCAGTTTACTAGAACGTCGGTTACCTGGCGACCTGACTTGCAGGTCAGAGACGGGAATAGCCCATCGCTGCTCGCGCTAGCCGACGTGCGGTGTCGCGCATCGTCTGACAAAGCAGCGGTCCGCGGGCGACCGCAATTGATCATCGCCTTAGATATGCCTCCAGACACACCCGCTATCACCCCCGATTAAGCCCCCGATCAGGATTGAAGCGATCCAATATTGCTGGAGGTGGCCTCGGCATCGGCGATAAAGCTATCCAAGTCTCGCACCGAGCATCCAACGGATATCTCGCGCAATCGACGTAATCGACACACTTGCCAAAGCTTTCGTCGGCCGCGAAGCAAAAGCATCGCTGCTTCTTCGCGCATCGTGCGATTATTGATCGGCCATGTATGAATGATGCGGGGCGGCCAGATGTGCAAAGCCAACGAGCTTTGCGATTGGTAGAGCCAAAACGGCTGGCCAGCTTGTTGGCCGTTGCCGTTGCACCCAACGGCAGCGCTTCGACATCAAATACGCCCCACAACGGCGTCGCCTTCAATTCAACGGGTTCGGTAATCCAGCGAATGCCTGAAGAATGTCGCGCGAGGGCAGCGGTCAGCAACGCTGATCACCGTTCATCACGGATGAGTGAGGACATCTTTTCGCAACTGCAAGAAACACCATATTGCACCTGCGTGAGCAATGACTCGCGACAGATTGAACAACAAAAACAAGGGGAATGATCATGCAGACCCTCCTCTCCGCTCTTCTCGCTCTCACCGTCTTGACCGGCGTGGCTGCTTCCGCGAGCGCCTTCGACAGCAAGACCTTCTTCCAGGAGCAGGATCGCTCCCGGTATTAAGAGCGCATCTCCCAGATCGTGGAGCCCCCACCTCGCTAACACCGCATCCCGCTACGCGGGCTTAAGGCTCGGCGCCGTTGGCGCCGGGCACGACGGCGGCTGTCGTATCCAAGGAAACCCGTAGGAAACCTATCATGAGCTACCTAGCCCATCACAAACAGTTCGCGCCCAATGTCAGCACGCCAAAGGTGCGCGATGACACCAATCCTCCGGCTAACGCCGGTTTCTGGCAACGCCTGTCCAACGCGGTGAGCAATTATAGGCGCCGCCGCGCCGAACGCGAAATTGCTCGCTTCATCCAAGGCCGTGGCGGGCATCTCACCGATGAACTTGAGCGTGATCTGATGCGTCACATGACGTCATCCCCGAACTATTGGCGGCTACACTTGTGATCCGCTGGTTCTCTTCGCACAAGAGAGAGTGGCGCGCCGGCCAAAATTAGCGCAGGCGCGCCCACCCTTCTGTGTTCATGATGTCCAATACCCGCGGCGCAAAGTAAGGGCACCGACAGGTCTTGCTAGGAGTGTTGGTTTACACGGGCGCACGACGTCAGCGCTGCTGGGATCAGCACCCAATCGGCACACGGCTACGGGCTATGGGGTTGCGAGGTGCGGTAGCATGCTAGCGCGTGACGAGATGTCGAGCGCTCACGCTGGCGTTCGAGATTGAGCAGGGATCAGCAACTCGCGAGAAGTAAGCAGGTGGACCCAGGAAACCTCAGTGGGTCTTTGCGGCCAAGGCGTGCGCAACACCTATCGAATGTTCATCAGTCTCGGCCGGCCACACATCGACAATGATTAGTTTCCAACCAAGCACGCCGATGAGGACGATTACAACGGCGGCGATTGCTTCCAGCCAGCGCGCTAGCACGCTACGATCCGCGCGGTCACCATTTTTACTCCACATGCCAACCAGAATACTCCGGTCGTGTGACGTGGAGATGTCGCGATCCGCGCGAAGCCTCACATCCGCGCAACCTAAGCTCGGTTGTGTCATGACGCGTTTCCGGTAGTAGCTCCTGCGCACTAAGAAACACGAAGATCGGCCAGACCGGCAGCGTCCCCACACCCTGGGACCGCGGCATGTGGGCCGGCCATTGGCTAGAGGCTGCAGAACATGCTCTGCTTTTCCTCTCACAGACCCTATCTTGGCGGCGCGATCACCGCCGGCAGTTGATAAGTTCCAACGTATCATCCCGGTTGCCTGCAACGAGGAACTTGCTCCCGTGTGCTCTTGCCCTGGGGGAGTTCAGTCTGCCCCATCGTCCGCCCGAGCTTTTTCCCTTGCCCTGTAGTCGCCCGGAGCGCTCCTGCCTCTCGAGCCTCTACGGGCTCCAACCGGCCAGGGAGCGCAATTTGCTGCTAGTGCAGTGTGACGCTGGCGATGGCAATCATGCTCTTTGGCACGCTGCTTCTCCCGCGGGCCAATACTTGCTGAGAGTTTTTTCATCGACCCGTGTGCGGTCGCTTATGCGCCGAGCAGACCGGGATGGCTAAAGGGGGACACCACACACATCGCTTATGCCCGGGCTCAGACCTCAGTTGCGCAGTGCAAGGCGCGGGCCGGAAATTAACGCGGGATGTTGCCTGCGCAGCAGTGACGCGTTGCGGTGAGCTTTGATCACTCAAACCCCGATTCTGCTGTTTCGTTGTCGGCCGAAAAATGCGGTGGGATTAAAGGGATAATTTGTCATGCAGCTGTTGCGCGGTCCGTGCATGAACGTGTCTATCGGATGCACGGACAGCGGTCGGCGACTGATGGCAGGAAATTGCAGACGTGTTCACGGATTGGCAAAGTTCCGGTGGCCACGGCCGGCGTCATGACGGCAAGGCGCGCATTAGTGCAACATGGCCGGCGGCTTCACGTTCGCGGTCATATGCATACAGGCTCAACAGCGCCACACCGGGACGTGTCCCCAGGGCTTGACCAGCCAGGATCCGTCGCGGCATCGCCGTCGTGGTCACGTCAACGTTTACGCGAGACCTCAAGGCACAGGCGCAGCCGGGCTAGACCATCCGAGCCAATTGGTGTCCGCGTCATTTGATGCACCGTGTTGCCGACGGAATCGTAGCATTCACCGATCGGTCATGGTCCAGTCCGCAAGCAGGCTTGCTCCTTCGCCGGACCGAACTTCTGCCCTAGGAAAGGAATGTTCTCCATGACTGATAGCTCACGTGCTCGAGACCTTGACAGCCGCGTGCGGGGCGATCTCGTCGACAGCTTCGAGGAGGAGCTGGAGATGGAGATTGATGATGACCGCCTCGACAAGTTGATTGCCGAGTTCGCGGACCGTCCGCAGCCACAAAGTATTGACCGGTCTGTTTACTTCAAGGAGCTGTTCAGGCTGCAGGGCGAGCTCGTGAAGCTGCAGGATTGGGTGGTCGACCAGAAGCTCAAGCTGGTGGTGATCTTCGAAGGCTGGGATGCCGCCGGCAAGGGAGGTGTCATCAAACGCATAGCGCAGCGTCTGAACCCACGTGTTTGCCGGGTTGCCGCGTTGACCGCACCCAACGAGCGCGAGCGTACGCAGTGGTATTTCCAGCGCTACGTCGCGTACCTGCCGGCTGGGGGCGAGATCGTGCTCTTCGATCGCAGCTGGTACAATCGCGCTGGTGTAGAGCACGTTATGGGCTTCTGCACGCACGGGGAGTACGAGGAGTTTCTCCGCACGGTCCCTGAGTTTGAAAAGATGCTCGTTTGCTCAGGCATCGTGCTCGTCAAATATTGGTTTTCGATCACCGACGAGGAGCAGCACTTTCGCTTCCTGATGCGCATCCACGACCCCCTGAAGCAATGGAAGCTGAGTCCAATGGACCTGGAGTCGCGCCGGCGTTGGGAAGCCTACACGAGAGCCAAGGAAGTGATGCTCGAGCGGACCCATATTCCGGAGGCGCCATGGTGGATGATCGAGGCGGTCGATAAGAAGCGGGCGCGCCTCAACTGCATCCATCACCTGCTGGGTCAGATCCCCTACAAGGAGGTTAAGCATGCTGCCATCGCCTTGCCCAATCGCTCTCATGATCCCGAGTATCAGAGAATGCCTGTCCCAAGAGAGATGTATGTGCCCGACATTTACTGAGATTGCATCGCTTTATGGCGAGTGAAGGAATTTGGCGCACTCGTCTTGTCAAGCTCGAGATCAAACGGGCTGCCACGCTCCGCAATGGGTCCGGACGTGCGAGAACGCTGACTTGCTCCGGTGCCGTAGAATGGCGTTCTCGAGCGCCAGATGTTCCTGCACCCCTCGCGCGAAGTTTGCCGCTCCGCATTGAATCGCCATCGGCGGGGGAGGGCTTGGCTGGGCGCTCAATGTGGCTTCGCTGCCTATAATTTGGGCATCAAGGTCGCAGCCGCCCATGCGTTGCTGGGATCCTCATACTTTTGGCGCCTGGAGAACTCTCGCGAGCCGTCATATATTTGTCACAATGGTCTCGCGCACCGAACCCGCTTGCGGTTAACGGAAAAAACGATGCGTTGCCTGGGGGATTGGCTTGTGCACGAACTGGAGCTCAAGGTCGAATTGAGCAAACCCGACGTCGATCGGCTCGCCGGCGATTTTGCGGCCGGCGACCTCAGCATAGGCGCGGCCGCAACAACTGAACTCAGGACCGTCTACTTTGACACTCCTGCACACGACTTGCACGCTGCCGGTGTCTCGCTTCGGCTGCGCCGTCAGGAGGGCGGCTGGCAGCAGACGGTGAAGGTCGATCAGCATGTAGAGGAGGGCATTTCCAACCCGATCGAACTGCAGGCCATCGTTGCGGACGAACGACCCGACATCAGGAAGATCTCCGACAAGAAGGTTCGGCGTGCCGTGCAGAAGGTCCTCTGCGACACAACGCTGCGCCCGGTATTCGAAACCGTTGTCCAGCGTACCACCCGCAGCATCAAGGTCCAGGACAGCGAAATCGAATTGGCCATTGACGACGGTGAGGTGCGCGCCGGCGAGGAACGGCAGGACCTGCGCGAGGCGGAACTCGAGCTGAAGGCCGGTAGTGCTGAGGGTTTGCTGCTTGCCGCTGAGAAGTTGCTTGCTGGGCATGAACTCAAGCTGAGTTCCCGCAGCAAGGCCGAACGCGGCTATCGACTCGTGCTAGGCAAGAAAGACGGCAGCATCGAACCCGAGAAGGCGCGCTCGGCGCGCATCTCCCGCAAGGATACCTGCAGAAAAGCCCTCTCCTCCATGCTGGACTCTGCGGTCCGGCAGGTCCTGGTCAACCGCCGCGCCGTCCTTGAAACCGACGATCCTGAAGCCGCCCACCAGCTTCGGATCGGAATACGCCGCTTGCGCAGCGCGCTTCGCGCCCTCCGCCCCCTTGTCGACCGCGCCTCTTCGCGTGCTTTTGAGCGCTCCGCGCGCGACATGGGCCGCGCTGTCGGCATCTTGCGCGACGCGGACGTTCTCATCTTAGGGGTTCTGGCGCCGGTCGAAGCCGTCGCCTCCGACAAGACTGGGTTTGCCGAGTTGCATGAGGCCTTGCTGCGGAACCGCGAAGCCAAACGTGATGAGGTCCGGCGGGTATTGAGCGGTCCAAATTGGGCCAAGCTGCAACTCTATCTGACCCTTTGGCCGCGCGTGCTCAATGAGATCGGTGGCCTTAACAAACCCATCACCAAGCACGCCCGCAAGGCCTTAGCCAAGGCCTGGAAAAAGCCAGCCAAGCTTGCGCGGCACCTCGACCGTCTAGACGCCGCGCAGCGTCATGAAATGCGCAAAGCCCTAAAGAAGCTACGCTATCTGGCCGAGTTCATGGCACCACTGTTCAATCAGGGCGAGGGCAAGCGGTTCATTCGCCAATTGAAGGCCCTACAAGACGTGTTCGGCTACATCAACGATGCTCGCATGACGGCACGCCTGATCGAAATCCAGCAACAGCGCCAGGTCGGATCTGGGGCAGCCCGCGCCGCAAGCTACGCAGCTGGCCATCATGATGCCGAGGCCGCACATGTTTGGCGCCGGGCGAGCAAGGCCTGGCGGAAACTCGAGCGCTCGCCAAGGTTTTGGGCTTGACGTGCAGGTCCCGGCGAAGGGGCGGATGCCCAAGCCATCACCGCCGGGTGTCTTCCTCGAACGCCACGCCGACATCGAACCGTCATCCCGAAATTCTACTAGGGCAGGCTGGATCGCACCTGATGGGTCGACGCGAAGACCAGCGTAAGGGTTTTCCGCCTTTCCAATTTCAAGAGAACCCGCATCTCGCCTTTCTAAATTCCACTGGTACTCTTGGCGAACTGACCCTCTGAGGGGTGCGCGTGAACGAGGTTTTGAATTGAGGACCTCCGGGACGATTCCAGGATTCAAAGCTGCGTCGACGATCATGCAGAAACGCTTCGCGCCGAAGGGCTGTCGGACTGGCTGCGGTCAGTGGTGGTATCCGAACGAGCAACGAAGATGTGATTGACGACATGGTGGCGCTTCGCCTGCCGCCGCCAGTTTACCTTTTCCAAGATCGTGGGTTGGGTAGCCATGGATCGCACGGTGCGCGAAGCGGAGCGGTTCAATTTCCAACCGCCGCTGGAACCCTGCCGAAAAGTCCACGACCGCATGCGTGCGACGATTTGTGGGCTTGGTTTGGACAGCGAGAGCAACGCCTTCACGCAGAGCTTTGGCGGCAGGGAGCTGGATGCGAGCCTGCCGCTGATCCCCCTTGTTGGGTTCCTAAGGGCAGACGATCCACAGGTCCGCGGCACCGTCGCGTCGATCGAGCAGCTGCCCATGATCGGCGGCCTCGCGTTGCGTTATCGAGCCAAGACTGACGTCGATGTTCTGGCGCCGGGAGAAGGTGTTTTTGTATCGCGCAGTCCTTGGCTGGCCAACAATTACAAGCTGCAGGATCAAGACGCCAAAGCCTGTGCTCTGTTCAAGCGACTGTTCTCGCCGAGCAACGATGTCGGCCCGGTCGCAGAAGATTACTATCCGACGGCGCAGCGGCAGCTCGGCAGTTTCCCGCGGGCATTCTCTCACCGCACGCTCATCGGACTGGCCCTGAGCCTAAACGACACCGGCCCCGCGCAGCAGCGTGGGCAGCGAGGGAAAGTCGCCTCGCAATGTCTGGATGCGGAGGGACAATGCTGACCCCAACGACCATCCGACTGACATCCGCTGCCGCAGATTTCTCTCCTACCACGGAGAGCCTCCACGCCCTTGATGCGGTCAATTTTTTCCTTGCCGGGGTACTGGCGGGCTTCGGCCCATATGTGGCCGTTTATCTGGCCGATCAGAAATGGACACAGGAGAAGATTGGCATCGTTCTGAGCGCAAGTGCTCTCGCCGGCTTGCTAAGCCAGGTGCCCGGGGGCGAGTTGCTGGACGTTATCCGCTCGAAGCGGACGATCGTGGCGTTGGGCGCCGTCGTGGTGGCTCTCAGTGCCACGATTATCGAATTTCAGTCGACCTTTCCGCTAGTCCTGTTGGGGCTGACACTACAGGGGATCACAGGTGGGATCCTGGCGCCGGCGATTGCGGCGATCAGCCTTGGCTTAGTCGGTCATTCGACTCTGCCGGAACGGCTAGGGCGCAATCAGCGCTTTGCGGCGACCGGAAGTCTTGCTGCAGCGGCGCTCATGGGCGTGATCGGATATGCCGTCTCGTATCGAGCGATATTCCTGTTGGTCATCGCGCTCACTCTGCCGTTGTTTGTTGCTCTCGCTCGAATCCATGGAGACGATATCCACTTCGGTCGCTCCTGCGGAGCTCCTCATCACCATACGCCTGATCTGCCCGCGCGAGCCCAGCGCACGAGCCTTTGGAAGAGCCCAGGATTGGTTGTTCTCGGCGCATGCCTGTTCTTCTTTCAATTGGCCAATGCGTCAGTGTTGCCTCTTGTGGGCGAGACTCTGATATATCAAGGCGATAGCCATTCCTCGCTCATTATAGCGGCGTTGATCGTATTGCCGCAGATCATTGTTGCAGTGATGGCTCCATGGGTTGGAAAGCAGGCGAAGAACTGGGGTCGACGGCCGCTTCTTCTCATTGGACTTGGCGCCCTGCCGATCCGTGCGCTGCTGTTCACGTTGGTCACCGATCCTGCGCTGCTCCTTCTCTTTCAGGTGCTAGATGGTATCAGTGGAGCAGTGATTGGGGTTTTGACGGCACTCGTCATTGCCGATCTAACGAACGGCACCGGTCGCTTCAACCTGTCGCAAGGGCTCGTCGGAACAGCATCCGGTATCGGCGCCACATTGAGCACGGCGGTGTTTGGTCTCATAGCTGCCAGCTTTGGGCACACGGTCGTCTTTCTGGGCATTGCGTCGGTGGCTTTGCTGGCGGTTTTGATCGCTTCGTTTGCCATGCCGGAGACAAGGCCTTTGATCACACATCGGTCGCCCGTAGGAAGAGCCGTCTTATGAGACAAGCCCCAATCCTGGATTTTAGGCAGGCTTCACGATCCTCTAAGGGAGCACAAAGCTCTCGAGCGTGCGCAGACGCTAATTACCGAGATTGACTGGCCGCGACGTCAAGTCCTCAGCAATTGTTCGTCGGTTTGACGTGCGATCAACACACTTGAGGTCACGCGGTCCAACGGCCGCAGGCCTCAGACCTCGATCTCGGTGAGGTCCTCGCCCACGATCATCCGGCCGGTGAAATCGCGCGCCACTTCCTCCGCAAGGACTTGCAGATAGCGCTGGTCGTGGCGCGGCCGATGATGTGTCAGTGCGAGCATCTTGGCTCCGGCGCGCGCAGCGATCTTGCCGACCGTGTCGCCGGCGGCCAGCGTGTGCTGCACCACACGGCGAAAATGCTCATTCTCGATCTCGGCGCTCGCCGCGTAGCAGCAATGCACCAGAAGGTCCGCGCCGTGGGCCAGCTGTGCCAGGCCCTCGCAGTCTACGGTGTCGCCGCTGATGGCAACCACCTTCCCATTTGCCTCGAAGCGAAAGCCGTAGCACATCCACCGCTGTAGGAATGCCGGGGGGAAGCCGAGGCCATCGCCGTGGCGCACCCGGTAGGCCGTGGCTTTCCAGCGGGGGCCCTCAATCACGGCGCCTGGTTCGATGTCCGTCGCCTCGACCGGCTTCCAGCCGCCGAACGACGGCTCACCCATCGACCGCCATTGCCAGTCCTTGTCGTATACTTGGGTGAGCAGGGCATCGACGATGCGCCGTGTCTCGGGCGGTCCAAAGATACGCAAGGTCTCATTGCGACCATGCATCCAACTGTTGAGCATCACGTCGTAGAGGTCGCCGATGTGATCGAAGTGGTGGTGCGTAAGTAGGACCGGATTGACGCGATCCAGCGGAATGCCAGCCTTGGCCATCTGCACAACAACGCCGCGGCCTGCGTCGAACAGAACATTGTCGTCGCCGACACGGATGAGAGTGGTGGTGGCTGCGCGCCTCGGGTCGGGCCTTGGGCCGCCGGTCCCCAACAATACCTGTTGGTGACCGGGGGGCTCGGCTGCGCCACCTTCGCTGGCCCAACTTTATGGGCGGCATGCAGACGTGGAGTTGGGGCGTGAAAACATCCCGAGTTTATGGACGCGCTAGTGCCGATGAATACGGCCCGGAATGGCTTGAGACGCCACCGCCAAGGTAGACCTTCAGCCAGCAATGCTATGCCGGGACGCGGCCTCATTCGCACTGCGATACAACACCAGCCGCCGGCGTACCGGAAACACCACCAAGTCGAAACGTTCGGATAGATACCCCCAGATGCCCTTGGGGGCAAACAGCATGACTACGATGGCAAACAGCCCTAGCAGGAGCAGATACCAGGTGCCTAAATGGGCAAGGTTGGTCTGCAGCACATAGAACACTAACACACCGACGATCGGCCCCTCGATGGTGCCGATGCCGCCGATAACGACGATGAAGATCACGTTCGCGGTCCAGTCGAGCACGCTGAAGCCCGCGTCGGGCGAGATCCGCAGCTTCTGCAGGAAGATCAACCCGCCGGCCAGGCCGGTGCCGCCGGCCGCGATGAGATAGACCGCCAGCTTGACCCGGAAGCTGTCGACCCCGACGCTCTCAGCCGCGGCTTCGGAATCGCGGATGGCGGCGAGCGCCAGCCCGTGGCGCGAGCGCAGCAGGCGATGGACCAAGGCGATCGTGACGATGGCGATCGCCAGTCCCAGCCAGTAGATCAGCCGGTCGCGCACCTCGCGATCGGCCGCGATTCCGCGGACGATCGCCGCCGGCAGGCTCTGGCCGGAGCCGCCGCCGAGCGTGCCGACCTGGGCGAACAGCAGGCGATAGACCTCGGCCACCACCCAGGTGCCGATGGCGAAATAGGCGCCGCGCAGCCGGAAG
>Ga0075424_100007495_pt1 | contig 10591 bp, 9 predicted proteins | sample SoiMethybrSBSTD3_FD_75301 | JGI IMG/M metagenome (GOLD analysis project Ga0075424, IMG submission 75301) | Bulk soil microbial communities from a Populus tree surrounding site in Tennessee, USA - Soil MetaG P. TD hybrid SBSTD3 | ecosystem: Environmental > Terrestrial > Soil > Tree plantation...
GTCGTGCACGCGGTGCAGCTGTATCTCGGGGCGACTATCGTCCGCGCGGCGTTCCTGGCGGCGACGGAAGACACGTTTCACACGTTTCTCACCCAGCAGCGCCTCTTCGTATTCTTCATCACGATCTATGCGGGCGCCGGGCTGATCGCCAGCGATCGCCAGTCGAACGCGCTGCAGATTTACCTCTCCAAGCCGATCACCCGTCACGACTACATCGGCGGCAAGATGCTGACGCTGGCGATCTTTCTCGTCGCGGTGACATGGGTTCCGGCCATGATGCTGCTCCTCCTCCAGTTTCTGTTCAGCGGGAGCCTCGAGTTTTTCCTCAGTCACCCGCGGCTTGTGCCGGCAATCACGCTCGCCTCGATGCTTCAGGTGGCGCTTGCTGTGATGACGATGGTCGCGTTGTCGTCGCTGTCGCGAAGCCGCCGGTTCGCGGCGATGCTGTATGCGGGCCTCGTGATCTTCGCGGCGGCGCTCGAACGAGTACTCGAGACGGCGACGGGCAGCCCGGCGTGGATCCTGATCTCGCCGCAGAACACGCTGCTCCTCGTCACCGACGCGATTTTCGGTGAGCCGCCGGAGAAGGCGGCGCTGCTCGCGCTTGCGGTGGCGGCGCTGGCCGGTGTACTGGCGGCCTGCGCCCTTGTCCTGGAACGGCGCGTCAGGGCCGTTGACGTAGTCGCATGATCATTGCGACCGATCGTCTATCGAAGTGGTACGGCCACGTCTCCGGCCTCAATGATGTGACCGTGGCGCTGCCCGAAGGGATCACCGGATTGCTTGGTCCCAACGGCGCCGGAAAATCGACTTTCATGAAAATCGTCACCGGTCAGCTTCGCCCGAGCGCCGGCAGCGTGCGCGTCTTCGGCGAGCCCATCTGGGGAAACGCGGCACAGTATCACCGTCTCGGTTTCTGTCCCGAACAGGACGCTTTTTACGAACACATGACGGGCCGTGAATGGCTGGAAGCGCTCGCTCGTCTGCACGGCATGGACAACGCCACGGCGACCGCGTCTGCCGGGCGCGCGCTCGAGACGGTCGATTTGATCGACGTCGCCGATCGGAAGATCGGCGGCTTCAGCAAGGGGATGCGCCAGCGCGTGAAGCTCGCGCAAGCCATCGTGCACGATCCCGCGCTGCTCATCCTCGATGAGCCGCTCAGCGGGATGGATCCGATTATGCGCCGACGCACCATCCGCCTCATCAAGGATTGGGGCCGCGCCGGTAAGAGCGTCGTTGTGTCGAGTCACATCCTCCACGAGATCGAAGCCATGACCGCCAATATCGTCCTGATGCACAACGGACGAATCGTCGCCGAAGGCGACGTTCATCAGATTCGCGGTCTCATCGACGAGCACCCGCATCGTGTCTGGATTCGCGCCGACGATCCACATGCGGTCGCGCGGCACCTGCTCGCCGGCGACGAGGTTTCGAGCGTCCGGTTCGAGGAAGGCGCGGTGGTCGTCGAAACGCCCAAGCCCGATGCCTTTTACTCGCGGCTTACGCGGATTGCTGCCTCGGGAGAAGCCGGTGCCATCGAGGAGGTCACCTCCCCGGACGACAACCTGCAGGCAGTCTTCACTTATCTGGTGAAGCAATGAGGGATCCCGTGGTGGCGCCGGCGCGCCGCATGTTCGAGCTTGCCCTTGGCGAAATGCTCTGGGGCCGCCGCGCGGTGTTCATGGTGCTGGCCGCGGGAGCGCCGATTCTGCTGGCCGTCGTCATGCGGCTGGCGTTTGCCACCGGCTCCGCCGAGTTCATCGTCAATGGGAACCGCATCGATATCGAATCGATGTTCGGCACGGCAATCTCGCTGCTGTACCTGCGGTTCATCGTACCGGCCCTCGGCGTGTTCTATGGATCCGCCCTCATTGCCGATGAAATCGAGGACAGAACCATTACCTACCTGTTCGTGCGGCCCATGGCCCGAGGCGCGATTGTTCTGGGGAAGTACCTCGCGTATCTGGTCTGTGTGATAGCGATTGTCCTGCCGTCGGCAGCGCTGGTGTTCTTCATCATGGTGCCGTTGGCCGGCATGGGGACGCTCATCGACATGCTCGTTCGCGACCTGGGCCGCATTGCGCTGGGACTGGCTGCCTACGGCGCTGTATTCCTCTGCGCCGGGGTTTCGCTGAAGCGGCCGCTCGTCGGCGGCCTCATCTTCGTATTTGGCTGGGAACCGGTGGCGCAGGTGCTCCCCGGCTATCTTCGGCGCCTGACGATTGCGTATTACCTGCAGGCCGGCGCGGTGGGTGTCGCAGTTCTGATTGCCGTCAGCGTCGCGGCCGTCGCGCTTGCGATGCGGACCATCGAGCAGCGCGAATACATACTCGAGCAGTAGGTGCGTCGCGCCGAAACCCAATAGACCATCGGCTCGTATAATTCTTCCAGGGACGAGGAGCCCTTCTGATGACGAAGCGCACACGCGTGTTTCTCCTGGCGTCGGCCGGCGTGGTGGCTGCGGTTCTGGCAACGGGCTTCGTCGCGCGGGCCGGCGTCGCAGCCCTCGATTCGAACCTTCCCGACGAGCTGGCGTACGTGCCCGCGACGGCACAGATGGTCGCGTACGCCGACATCCGGCAGGTGATGAACTCGCCGTTCCACGATCGCTTTCGTCAGTTGCAGGGCAATGGTCCCGTGACCACTGATAGCCTGGAAGCGCGCACGGGGATCAAGTTCGACAGGGACGTTGATCGGGTGCTCTTTGCCTCCATGGGCACAGCCGAGACGCCCACAGCCGCAGATCGCGCGCTTGTTATCGCCCGCGGCCGCTTCGACCCGGTTCGCATCGAATCGCTGATGCGAGAGCAAGGCGCGCAGGTCGATCAGTACCGGGGCAAACGGCTTGTCTCTATCAAGGACGCCTCGCACGACGCGGCGCTCGCGTTTGCCGAGCCCGGTCTGCTCCTTTTCGGTGCACGCGAGGGCGTACGCGGCGCGCTCGACGCGAAGGCGGGCGGCGCCGCGGGAATCAAGGCCAACGGCGAGTTCATGGCGCTTGTCGACGGCGTGGACGAGGGTACGGCGTGGAGCGTAGCGAAATTCGATTCCATATCAGATCGAGCACCGTTGCCGAGCGCAGTGGTCGGACAATTGCCGCCCATCAACTGGCTCGCCGCCAGCGGCCGGATCGACAGCGGTCTGCATGGTCTCGTTCGTGCGGAAGCTCGCGACGAGCAGTCCGCACAGAACCTGCGCGATGTCGTTCAGGGTTTCCTGTCACTCGCCAGGCTTCAAAGCTCGCGCGATCCCGCCTACAAGGGCATGCTCGACTCTGTGATGTTGAACGCCCAGGGTAAGTCGGTGTCGTTGTCCTTCGACCTGACGCCTGCCGTTCTCGACGTGCTCAGTTCGCAGGGGGGCGCCGTACGCCGGCGTTGATCTTTTTCTACGGCACGCTCATGACGCCTTTCAACAGGCCGGGGCGCCGGCGCATCGACTCGCACCTCCTCTTCATTGGGTCCGGAACCATCGGCGCCGCGCTCTTCGATCTCGGCATCTACCCCGCGGCGGTCCCGGCCGAACATGACGACGCGCGTGTTCGGGGCGAGGTGTACGAGATGACGGATGCGTCCACGGTGCTCACCGTGCTCGACGAGATTGAAGGCTGCAGTCCGAAGGAACCTGATACCAGCCTCTATACCCGGCTCGTGACGCCGGTCAGGCTGGATGACGGAAGCGTGGTGGAGGCCTGGGCGTATTTCTACAACGCGCCACTGGGCGGCGCGCAACGGATTACGTCGGGTGACTATCTCGAATACCTGAAGGCTCGGTAATCACACGCTGCTTCGGTTCGCCTTCAGCGTCTCCAGAAATTCGGCAATCACGGCGCGTACGCGATCGGAGGGTTCGACAAACTCGATGCCCGTCCGGTACGTCACGATTTCCTGGTCGACGTCAGAGATACGCGAATGCGCGACGCGCCCCTTGAGCACAATGGACTTGTCGGCAAGCGTCAGGCGCAGTTCGTGGAGGGAATTGAGCGCGAGAGGGAACCGCGTCTCGACCGACGCGCCGCCGCGGCTGATCTCTTTGATCTGCAGCGGCTCGAACACCATGATTTCGCCCTGGAGATCGCCAAGAATCAGAACGCGCTCGGTGTCGCGTTTATCCGATTCGGAACCCATCCGCGCGCACTATAACAGCGCCGGGCGGAGCGTGCCAGGGTCCCGCCTCAGTTCATGCGCAAAGCAGGCCGCTGCGCCGGCAGGAAATCCTCTTCGTCCTCCGCGAGCTGCGAAATCGCCGAGTCGAAGTCCTGACCTTCGTACTCGGTCGTGTAGGTGAGGATTGGAATGTCCTTTGTTTCCTGATCCAGCTTCAACATCGTCAGGAGCTGGAAGCCTTCGAGCTCCTCGATGCGCGTGCAGAGAATCACCAGGTTGGGAACGACCTTCCTGATCTGGGAGTAGGCGCGGTCACTCGACTCGACAAACACCATGTCGTAGCGGCCGGCGTCCAGCACGGTCTCGAGCATCCCGAGCACTTCGGTGTTGCCGTTGACGACCACCACTTTCTGAACTGGTGTGGCGGCGATCTGGTTCGTGTCAGCCATCTGAGTAACCCGCCCTTCTGTTGCTTGCATAATTCAGGATTCGTGCCACGCATGGACCACCTGGTTTGTCCGCATCTTTGCGCAAGTTGCGGCAATCTGGCGGAACCTGTCCTCCCGGCGACGGTCACTCAATCCCTAGTGTCGAGCTATAAACCGTTTGTTGGCGTGATGTTGGATGCTGGAAGCTGAGGTGGGTCGTTCGTGCGTCAGTTTGAGTAGGTTACACAGTCGGACGGAGGATTTTCTGCTGCCGCTTGCAGGACTTAATCGCGTTGCGGCACAGTGGCGAATCATGCACCCCAGTGAAGCAGCGGCGCGTTCGGTTTTCGCAAACTTCATCGACGGAAAGTGGCATCCCTCACCCGCGGGCAAATTGTTCGAAAACCGTAACCCCGCCAACAAGGACGACCTGATCGGCGTCTTCCAGGAGTCAACGGCCGATGATGCCGTTCGTGCGATCGCGGCCGCGGAGCGTGCGTACGCGACGTGGCGCCTCGTTCCGGCGCCGCGGCGTGCCGAGATGTTGTTTCGCGCCGCGAACCTGATCGCCGCACGGAAGGAACAACTCGCGCGTGACATGACTCGCGAAATGGGCAAAGTGCTCGAGGAGACCCGCGGCGACGTCCAGGAAGCAATCGACATGACGTTCTTCATGGCCGGCGAAGGCCGGCGTCTCTACGGCCAGACCGTGCCGTCGGAGCTGCGCGACAAGTTCGCGATGTCGGTCCGTCAGCCGCTGGGGGTCTGCGGCATCATCACGCCCTGGAACTTTCCGATGGCGATCCCATCGTGGAAAATCATTCCGGCGCTCGTCTGCGGCAATACCGTCGTCTTCAAGCCATCGTCGCTGACGCCGCTCTCCGCCGTGAACTTCGTGAAGGTCCTCGAAGAAGCGGGTGTGCCTGCAGGCGTGATCAATATGGTGACGGGCGGGCCCGATGTCGGGACCGTGCTTTCGACACATGACGCGGTCAAGGTCGTCTCCTTCACCGGTTCGACCGCGGTCGGCCGCGTCGTGAACCAGAACGCCGCGCCTGGCTTCAAGAAAGTCCACCTCGAAATGGGCGGCAAGAACGTCGTCATGATCATGGACGACGCACAGCTCGATCTCGCGGTGGAGGGTTGCGTATGGGGCGGTTTCGGGACGACGGGGCAGCGCTGCACGGCGGCAAGCCGCGTCGTCGTGCACGAACGTGTATACGACGAATTCCTGGACGAGTTCGCCCGGCGTGTCAAGGCGCTGCGCGTCGGCGACGGATCGGCGGACGGCGTCCAGATGGGGCCGTCGATCAGCGAATCACAGCTCGAGACCGTGATGCGCTATGTCGAGATTGGCAAGCAGGAAGGCGCGACGCTCGTCGTCGGGGGCAACCGCTTGACTGAGGGTACCTACGCGCGCGGCTGGTTCCACGAGCCGACGATCTTCGGCGACGTCAAGCCGTCGATGCGGATCGCGCGGGAAGAAATCTTTGGTCCGGTCGTCTCGGTGATGCGCTGCGGCTCGTTGGCGGAAGCCATCGACATCGGCAACGATGTCGCCTACGGCTTATCTGCGTCGATCTACACGCAAGACATCAACAAGGCATTTACCGCCATGCGCGACATGTATACGGGCATCTTCTATGTCAACGCGCCGACGATCGGAGCCGAAGTACATCTGCCGTTTGGAGGCACGAAAGCCACAGGCAACGGCCACCGCGAAGCGGGCATCGCCGCCCTCGACGTCTTTTCAGAATGGAAATCGATCTACGTGGACTTCAGCGGACGGCTGCAGCGCGCGCAGATTGACGTGTAGGGCGGGGCTTCACGCGCCGCCGATCCTATGACGTGGCCATCCGCCTGATGTCTTCCTTCAGCTGCGGATTGACGCGGAACCCCGACTTCTCGGCCGCCTTGATGGCGTTCTCAGCCTCTTTCTTCCTCATGGTCATCATGTACACAACGGCGAGGTTGTTGTGTGCTTCGCCGTACTTCGGGTCGGCCGCAATCGCTGCCTCCCATTCCATTTCCGCCGCGGCAAGCTCGCCGTTGCGGAAGTACGCACTGCCGAGCGCGAGCAGCACGAATGCGGGCGGGCGAAATTCGGCGCGGTAGTCGGCGCGCTGCTGCTCGAGGCCGTGCAGCCTCTGCTCCAGCACTTCGCGCTTCAGCTGGCTGAGGTTCTTCAGCTGATTGATCTCGACGCGCAGCTCCCGGATTTCATCTTCGCGCTGTTTGTCGACCTGGAACTTGCTTGATTCCTCGAGTGAATGGAGTCCTTTGAGCGCGTCGATGCACCCTTTGTACGCCTGAATCGCGCTGGCATATCGCCTCAGGTTCATGTACGCCTGTCCGAGCTGATAATGCGCGACGCTCAGAAGTTCGTCCTTGTCGATGGCGCTGGTGAACGCCTGCGCAGCGAGGTCGAAACGCTCTGCCACCATATGTTCCTGACCCGTGCGATAGAGCTCCAGTGCCTGGCGGCGGCTTTGATCGTCGGCGAGATGTTGTCCGAACACCGGCGTGTGGGCGGCAAGAACGACGAGCGCGACGCGAACGGCGAGTCGGACAGCCATGGCGCCTCCAGGAGCAAAAAAAACGGGGACCACCGAAGTGGTCCCCGATTTTACCCGTAATGGGGCGGACCGGAGGGTCCGCCTCTACGAGGGTCGCCTAGAACTCGTAACGGACGCCGACGCGCATGCTGAACGGAACCTGAAATTGCGGCGGGTTGCCCGAGAGAATCGTGCTGATCGGCTTGCCGAAATCCGGATCCGCGGGCCCGTTATCGAGCTGCGTGTTCTGGTTGTAATTGAGCACACGCCGCTCGTTGAACAGGTTGAAGATATCCGCGAGCAGCGTCACCCGGCGCTCGCCCGCCATGCGCAACGCATAGGAGGCCTGCAGGTCGATCTGGCTCTCGAACGGCGTCCGCTTCTTGAAGCCGTCGATCGTCTGGATGCCCGTTCCGCGCGCCTGCACCGGAATCTCGCCCTTGCTGCCGTAGTTCGGGTTCGCCGCCATCGGCGTCAGCGGCTTGCCGGAAGAAAGGTTAAACGCCGTGCCGAGGTTGAAGCCGCCAAAGGTCCTGTTCGCAAACAGCTTGACCTGATGCGGACGATCGAGCGGCAGGATGCCGTTCTTGTCCCCGAGGAACCGGATGTCGCCCGGATAACCGAACCGGGGAACGCCGATCGCCGTGTAGCTCGGGTCGTTGGTCGGAAAATCGTAGAGGGACGAGATACCCGGGTCCGACTGCCCGTTGTCATCGCGGTAGAACCCCTCGAAGTTCCCGCGCAGCCGCGACCAGCGATAGGACGCCATCGCAGACCAGCTGGTGACGCGGCGGTTCAACGTGAATTCGAGCGAGTTGTACTTGTGCACGGGATCATCGAACTTCGCCCCCAGGAACTCGGTTCCCGGCGCCATGGGGATGCTGCTCTTCGGGTTCGTCAGGATGTACTCGACGCTGCCGCAGATGTTCGACGTTTGCGGCAGATCGTACGCGACCATGGGACAGTTCGCGATGTCTTCGAGCACCTGCGGCATGTTGCGGAACACGTACCGCACGCCGATCGTGGTGTTCGGCATGATCTCACGATCCACACCAAGGAGGAATTCGTTGGTGTACGTGAGCTTCGCACTTTCATCGATGGTGTCGGCGCCGACACCCGCGAGGATGAAGTGGCGCGTGACCCCGGCGGCCGGAACACCTTCGGGGATGATCTGCGTCAGGCCGGCGTCGAAGTAGTCACCACGAGTGAAGCCGTCGTCGGCCGACAGCGCGCGCGCCGCGAGGTCGTTCGGGATACGCGCGTAGAAGCGGCCGTAGTTGCCGTAGAACTTCGTCCGGCCGTCGCCCGTCGCGTCGTAGGTGATACCGATGCGCGGCGCCCAGTTGTTCTTCAACTCCCAGTCTTTGATGATCGTGCCGCTCATCTTCTCCTGCTCGTAGCGGACGCCCGGATTCACGGTGAGGCGGTCGCCCACCTGCCACGAGTCCTGCACGAAGAAGTCCCAGTAGGTCTGCGGCGTGGTCCGCTCGGTGTTGAAGTTTGCGCGCGTGACGCGGTAAATCTTCCCACCCGCCACCTCCGCAGCAGGGATGACGTCGATTCTCGCGCCCGTGGCTGTCTGACGGCCGTCCGCGGCCTTGAACGTCGGCCCCGTGAGCTGATTCAGCTGCGAGTACACCGCGTCGTTGTACTCGAACCCGTACTTGATCTGATGACCGCTGAAAATATTGGTCGACTTGATCGTGTACTGCTTGTTCAGACTGCGGTTGCCCGCTTCGTAGCTGCCGATGCCACCGGTGATGATGTTCGGGGTAACGGTTCGGTCGGTGACGCGCCAGGCATTCACCGACGGGAGCTCTTTGATCTTGTTCAGCGAGCGGCCGAACGTGGCGTCGACGAGCCAGGAATTGGTCATCACGCCGCTATAGCGCACGACCTGCTGATGCCCGCCGAAGTCCAGCGTGCTGAACGACGAGGTATCGCCCACGAGCAGCGCCGACGTGCGCTGGGGTCCGTTCTTCCCGTGAGACGGGTCGCCGAAGAACGACACGTCAACTCTGTGGTTGTCGCCCATCTGCGACGTCGCCTTCGCCGCGTAAGAGACTGTCCGGCGCGTCCGGTCCACGTCGCCCAGGCGTGCGAGCGGGAACGTCGGAGGCGCTTCAAGGGTCGTGATCCGCCACGACGGATCAATCGCGCCGAAGAAGAAGAGCCGGTTCTTGACGATCGGCAGTCCACCTTCCACGCCGGCGTCGTTGACAGCGCTGCCAACGGTGTTCACCGATCCGTTGGATGCCTGGAAAAGCTTGTAAGCACCCTGCAGTTGATCCGGCTGCGAGTAGCCGAACACCGATCCGCGCAGCTGATTCGTGCCGCTCTTGGTGACCACGTTGACGACGCCGCCCGTGGCCTGGCCGAACTCGGCCTCGTAGCCGCCGGTCTTCACCTGGATTTCCTTGATGAAGTCATACGGCGTGGAGTTGCCGAGCGAGCCGAACGTGCGCGAATAGGATCCGAGACCGCCGTAGCCGGTGTTGGTGACGTTGGCTCCGTCGACCACGTACTGATTCTCGAGACCGGTGCCACCGGAGATCGACGGGTTCGCCTGACCCGCAGTACCCGAGTTGCTGACGCCGGCGGTGAGATAGAGTGCCTGCGCGAACGTGCGGCCGACAGGAATCTGGTTCAACTGTGCCGTGTCGAGGTTCGCGCCGATCGTTGACGTCGTCGTATCAATCACGGCGCTCGAGCCCGTGACCTCGACGGTCTCCGTCAAGCCGCCGACTTCCATCGTTATCGGGATGTCCGCAGTCTGGCCGAGACGGACGTTGATGTCCTTCTTTTCTGCCGACTTGAACCCCTGAAGTTCCGCCTTTATCGAGTAGACACCGGGCGTAAGGTAAGGGGCAGAAAAACGGCCCGAGCTGTCGGTGACTACTGTCTTGGTGCCTTGTGGTCCCGTGAGCGTTACCGTGGCGCCAGGGACGGCCAGCCCCTGTGGATCCACGATGCGGCCACTAATTGTGCCCGTGGTCTCCTGGGCGCTTGCCAGGCCGGTAAAGGCCAGGACAAACGTCAGAAGCAGAGCACTTATGCGTGCTTGCATTGATTTGCTCCTTCGAGTGTTGTTATTTGACGTCTTGACGCGTGCCCCAAGGAAAACACGTACCAATGCGTGCCTGATTGGTAAATGCTTGTGGCACAGTCGGTTGACGGTCCAAAGCGTGTTCTGGACCGCCGTAATCCACGCCCCTGTAGTGTCGAAATCCAAAACACCGGATTGACCTCGCGCCTCTTGTCTTCGTGCTTCAAACAGACCTGAAGCGGCGACGATCGCCGTGCATAACCTGAAAGAATACCAACCTGGCGCGGCGATGATGCATAAATCTTTTTTTATGATTAGCAGCTCATCTAGGAGGTGTTCCTAATTGGGACCAAATCTAGCGTCGGACCCGGATAATCGACGTGCGTAGTGTCGAAAATCCAAAACACCGGATTGCTTTCGCGCCTCCCAGTCTTCGTGCCCTAGACCAACTCG
>Ga0075424_100007497_pt1 | contig 10590 bp, 8 predicted proteins | sample SoiMethybrSBSTD3_FD_75301 | JGI IMG/M metagenome (GOLD analysis project Ga0075424, IMG submission 75301) | Bulk soil microbial communities from a Populus tree surrounding site in Tennessee, USA - Soil MetaG P. TD hybrid SBSTD3 | ecosystem: Environmental > Terrestrial > Soil > Tree plantation...
GCGTCACATCATCAACGATATCGGCCGTTGCCTCGCATCCCACGCTGAAGCGGATGAACCCATCGCTTATCGCATCGCCAGCCCAGCGCGCGCGTCGCTCGGCCATCGAGTGCACGCCGCCAAAGCTTGTCGCTTCGCGGACAATCGACAACGACTTCAGGAACGTTTCAGCGCGCGGGCGAGTGCCGAGATCGAAACTGACGATGGTGCCGAAGGCACGCATCTGGCGGCGCGCGACATCGTGACCCGGATGCGACGGAAGCCCCGGATAATGCACAGCGGCCACGTCAGACCGTTTGGCCAACGCTTCCGCAAGCCGCATCGCAGAGTCGCATTGCCGGCCAAGCCGTACTGGTAGCGTCGGCAGCGACCGGTGCGCCAACCAAACCTCCATCGGTCCGGGAATCGCGCCGTGCTGGGTGCGCCACGTTCGCAGCGCAGTTATCTTTTCCGCATCGCGTGTCGCGACGTGGCCGAGAATCAAATCGCTGTGGCCGGTGATCGCCTTGGCATCCGATGCGATGACGAAGTCCGCACCAAGCTCCAGCGGCTGCTGCAGGTACGGTGTGGCGGTCGTGTTGTCGACGGCGACGAGGACTCCTCGTGTCCGGGCGGCTTTGACGATGGCGGCAACGTCGCAGACGTCGAGCTGGGGGTTGGTGGGCGTCTCCACCCACACCAGCTTTGCGCCATCGAGCGCTGCTTCCTGAGCGTTGCCGCGTGTCGGCACGAGACGCACCTGCACGCCAATCGGTTCGAGCCAGGCGGCCGCCATCCGTCTGATGGTGTAGTAGCAATCCGCTGCAAGCACCACCGCATCACCGGGCCGCAACACGGTACCGAACACTGCATCCACTGCCGCCATGCCAGACGCGAAGGTGACCGCTTCGCCGCCTTCAAGTATTCGAAGCGCCTCTTCCCACGCCGTCCAGGTTGGATTGTGAAAGCGCCCGTACGTCAGCTCGTTGTCCGCCGGTTCGCCGGGAGAGGTGTAGGTCGAAGAAAATTGCGGGCCGCCGAGAAAGGGACCCGGCTCGGTGCGCTTCCGGAATCCCGCGTGCACGATCTGAGTATCCCGATCCATCTGGCGCATCATACGGCGAGCCGGACCGCGACAATTTGGAAGGAGCCAACGAGGCCCCGCTCAAAAGCGGCGACGGCGCGTTGCCAGCTCCTCTTCTCTGCCGCGGACGCGATTTCTTGCGGCCACCGGCTGGAAACAGTCATCAGCCGATTGAAATCGCGGATCGCCCGTCCCGTCACATCACGTTTGTAGATGATGCTGCAGCCTTGCCGTTCGAGCGTGCGACGCCAGTCGTCCACGGATATCAGGTGAGCAGCCCAGGAACTTTCCAGGCCGGCGATCAGGCCTTCCTCCTCCGCTCCCGCAGCCTCGCGCGTCAGAAAGGCGTCCGCGACAGCGACGTGTCCGCCCCGCCGTAGCGCCGGAATCCAGCGTGCGAGGAAATCGCCGGGAGAGTCGAAATGAATCCATGCGCCCTGGCCCCACAGGACATCGACGTCACGCACCATGATGTCGCCGGCAAGTGCATCCTGATGGCGAATCGTGACGAGATGGTCCAGGCCCACGAGCGCCGTCAAACGGCGAGCATCGCTACAGCGCGCTGCGTCGCGTTCGATACCAATTACATGACATCCAAACTCAGCGGCCAGCACGCGCGCCGAACCGCCAAGGCCACAGCCCACGTCAACAACGAGACTTGACTGCGTCACGCCGGCGGCATGCCCGAGCTCCCGAACGGAATCGATGCCACCGGTGTGGTTCTGATCCGTCAGCTCCGTTTCAGGATCAACAGCCAGTTGCAATTCCGTAAGAGTCGAGACGTTTTCGCCCGCGCGTTCCAGCCGCTGAAGAATCGTTGCTGCACGCAAAGGATGCGCGGCGTAGATCGAATCGAGGTCCATCCGGCGTTAATACAGTAGTATCGCGGCGCCTGGATTGCAGCCATGAACATGATTCAAACATCATCGACCGAGGACGATCACCGGACGGGTACGGCCTCGTCCAAGACCGCCAAGCATCACGAAACAAGCCGACGTCGGCGCCGCTTCATTGGACTCGGAAGCGCCACGACGGCGATTGCGGTCGCTGCGCAGACGCTTGGTCACGTGCAGGCGATCTCGCATTTCTGCATTGACGCCCTGCACTGGTCGTTCTTCCGCAATGCGGACATGGTCCTGCGCATCGGTGTGCCGGTGGCCGTGGCGTGCGGCATCGGTCTCGCCCTGTATGGCTTCGTCTTCCATGCGAGGGAGCGGCGCACGGAACACACTCTGGTCCTCGCCGCGGTCGCACTTGTCGTCACCAGCAGCGGTGCCTATGCGAGCTTGAAGCTGCTCCCCAAACCGGTAACCGTCAACGACTACATCAGCACGGAGGCCACCGAGCGCGCGAAGCGGCTGCTGGCCTTTCAAGTGACGGCGGACGATCCCGTCGGCCACTCGACCGGTGGCATCCGAGTAACCGCGGATTCGACGCAGCCGCAGCAGGTGTGGACAACGGCGCAGGTGCTCAAAGGCATTCTCACCAGTCCCGCTGCGCTCGAAGCAGACGAGGTGGAGCGCATTCGGAATGCGTTCGGGTATATGAGTAACCAGTTCGTACCCGATCAGGGCTGGGGTTATTTCGATGGGTGGCAGACGGGTGTCACCGAGATCGCCGGATGGGTCGCCCTTGCCCAGATTGCCGCGCTCGATCACACGAAGCCCGCGATCTGGCCCGAGGATCAGCTGCCCGCTGTTCGCGCCACCACGGATCGCACGCTGCAACTGCTTGCCGCCAGGCAGAACTCCGCCGAAGGCGGCTGGGGACCGAACATCGGCGATGCATCCGCCGATTTCCAACGCACGTACTCGACGACGATTGCGACCTGGGCGTTAATCGAGGCACGCAGGTCGGCGTCACTGCGCACCGTCGTCGGCACGCGTTACGACGAGAACATTCGCAAAGGGATCGGATGGCTGCTTGCGAACTACACACCGACGCTCGGCTGGGTGCCGAACCCGACGCGGAAGGTGCAGACCGAACGATTCATCGGCCTGCACGCACAGGTGCTCTACGTGCTGAGCCGTGCGGAACACGATTTCAGTCCGTACATTCACGCGCATCCGAATGCGCTCACGGCGAAACAGGACTTCCTGAGCCACACCCAGCTGGATCGCGCCATCGGCGACAACAACCGGATGCACGACGGTGATCGCTATCTGCAGCACGCGAGCGCGGTCCCCGCCGCGACGCATGCTGTTGCGTGCGGCTGTCAATTCACCGTCGAAGCATCCACCTTCCTCTGGTATCCATGGTCGCTCGCGGCGGCACGAGCGCTCGCCTCCGACCAGACGCTCACGCCTGACGATCGCGAGCGGGCGCGGCAAATCGCGGCCACGCTGGCGCAGCGGACAGCGGAAGCAAGCTCGTGGCTCGACCACGAGTACCACTACGCGACATCAGAATTTCTCGTGGGAACCGCGGCCGGCTAGTAGGTGCTTTCGTTCGTTACGCGAGTGATGTGATCGCCGCTCGCGCCGACGACGGGATCGATGAACTGATGGTAGGCATCCTCATATCCCCGTTCCATCAGCTCGACATCGGTATGGCGCCGGTCGGACGCTTCATCATACGCACCGCTGACATCGAACGGACCGACGGGATTGTGCACCGGTCGAATGACGTAAGAGGAATCGAACCGCAGCAGCGCGTGGTCCATCGCGTCGCGCAGCGCCGCGGCCTCGGCGGCGGAGATGAACTCGCCGAGACGACTGCGCAGGTCGAGGCGCGGAGCGCGCAGACGGTGCGGCGCCGACGCCGGTGATACCGCGGTAACGACAATCAGCTGAGACACCGCCGCGGCAGCCAACTCCTCGAACAGACGATTCACCGAGGCCGGACGCTCGCAGAGCCGATGCGACTCGCCGCGCCAGAAACCGTCGGCGGCGAACGTCACCAGCCGCGGCTCACAGACGACGGGCGGCGTCAGCGCGGCGCTCATCACGTCCAGCGCGTGATCGCGACCGAGCCCGGCAAGATCGAGCGCCTCGGCGCGGCGTTCGCGACCCGGTCGCGGCGCGATGAAATCGCGTCGATACGGCTCGCGCAGCAGCGCCGCAATGATGTCGCTGCGCGCATCCAGATCGGTCGCCACGATCATCAACTCGCGAAAACCAGGCTGGCCGAGGTTCTCCGCCAGCACTTCCGCATACCGTCGTCCGGCATCGCGGGGCGGATGCGCGTCGCGCGCAGCGCCACGAATCAGCTGCCAGACAGTGTGCGAAAAGGCGTCGATGGCGGGATTCGCATCGAATGGCGCGCCCAGCAGCTTCGACCACAGGCTGCCTCTGACGCGCCGCGCTCGCCGCTGCCATCTGAACGGGGCGAAGCGATAGAAGCGCCGCGACGCCTGCGATCGCCAGACGCCGTCGGCTTCCCACAATCGTGAAGCGCCGTCGATCGCGGCCAACACGGCGGCGGCCGCGCCGATACCCTGTCCGGCGGCGACATCGACCTTCACGCCGGCTTCCTGCAGTGCGCGCAACACGCCGGCGTGATACGCCCCATGTGCGCCGGTGCCGCAGAACACGAGCGCGGTGCGGCGCGAAGGGGAATACTGCATCAGGATGGGCGAACAGCCATCAGCTGTCGGCGTCGTGAATGGTGACGAGTTTGATCAGCTCGAAATTCTTGTTGCCGCCGGGCGTGACGACCTTCACCTCGTCGCCCTCTTCCTTGTTCAGGATGGCGCGGCCGATGGGCGATGCGGTGGAAATCATCCCCTTTTCCGCATCCGCATCTTCCGGCATCACCAGCTGGTAGACGATGACCGTGCCTTCCTTGTCGCGCAGGTGCACCGTCGACCCGAACGCCGCCTTGTCGTGCGGGATGCGATCGATATTCATCAACTGAATTTCGCTGACGCGCTTCTTCAGCATGGAGATGCGGGCGTCGACAATGCTCTGGCGCTCTTTCGCCGCCTTGTACTCCGCGTTCTCGCGCAGGTCGCCATGTTCGCGAGCCCGCTGGATTTCCTTCGGCAGGTCGACTTTCAGCTCGCGCTCGAGCGCGGCAATTTCATCGTTGAATCGCTTGAGGATGCGGTCCTTCACGTTGAAATCGACTTTATCATTAGTGATTAGTGATTTGCGATTTGTGATTTCAATAATCATGAGTCATTAATCACAGATCACGAATGAGACGGATCGCGACTCGCAAGGATCGAATCGTCGTCGAGTACAGAGCACTCGCGCGCCAGCCTGATCCTGCCGGCGCCCGCCTGCTGCTCGACGGCGCGCATCTGATCCGCGAGGCGCACGACACTTCTCTGCGCTTTGAATCGATCGTCGTTGCCGCGTCGCGTCTCGAATCGGACAACGAGGAGCGCGCTCTCGCCGAGTTGCTCGAGCGGCAAGGCGCGGATGTCGCGCGCGCCAGCGATCAGGTGTTTGCGGTGATCAGCCCCGTCCGCACGCCGAGCGGCATCGTCGCGATCGTGCATCGTCATCCGACCACCGCCGATGCCATCCTCGAGCAGGCACGTCTCTTCGCGCTGGTGGTCGTCGACGTACAAGATCCCGGCAACGTCGGATCGCTGATGCGTGTCGCCGAAGCGGGTGGCGTCACGGGAATGATCGTGGCGGGCGAATCGGCGAATCCGTTTTCGTGGAAGGCGGTGCGTGGCAGCATGGGAAGCGTGCTGCGGCTGCCGGTTGCCCGCGCGGCCTCCATCGACGCGGTGATGCGGGATATTCGAAGGACCCATACCAAGGCGATTGCCGCGGTTCCGCGGGGCGGCTGGGATCCGGACGCTTCGGACTGGGCCGGTCGCGTCGCGCTGCTGCTTGGCGGCGAGGGGCCGGGCCTCAGCGCGGACGTCGTTGCATGGGCCGACGAACGCGTCACCATTCCGATGGAGCCCGCCGTCGAGTCGTTGAACGTGGCGGCGTCCGCCGCCATCATCATCTACGCGGCGAGGCGGGCACGCCGATGAGCAACGGATTGTTCGACGACGATGAAGGCCGACCTGACAGTCGGCCTCTCCACGATCGTAGAGGACGGTCTTCAGACCGGCCCGAAGGCACACCTCTCGCTGAACGCATGCGTCCGCGCACGCTCGACGAGGTCGTTGGGCAGGACGAGATACTCGCGCCTGGAAAACCGCTGCGCGAAGCCATCGAGCGCGACCTGCTTCAGTCGATCATCCTCTGGGGTCCACCCGGCACCGGCAAGACGACGCTGGCGAGAATCATTGCAGACATGACGAAGGCGGAGTTCGTGCCGTTCAGCGCCGTCCTCGCCGGCATCAAGGAAATCAAAGAGGTCATGGCCGCCGCGCAGCTGCGCCGCCGAACCGGCGGCCGCCGCACCATCGTCTTCGTTGACGAGATTCACAGATTCAATAAGGCACAGCAGGACGCCTTCCTGCCACGCGTCGAGTCGGGCGACATCGTGCTGATTGGCGCCACCACCGAGAATCCGTCGTTCGAGGTCATCGCAGCGCTGCTCTCGCGATCGAAAGTGTTCGTGCTGGAGCCGCTCGATGCGGACGCCATCGAGACGATCCTGCGTCGCGCGGTTGCCGATCGTGAACGCGGTCTCGGCAGCATGGATCTCGCAGTAACAGAGGAAGCGCTCGCCGCGATTGCGCGCTTCGCCAACGGCGACGCACGCGCCGCGCTGAACCTGCTCGAGTTCGCGGCCACGTCGGCGCCCACCAATCCCGAAACGATGGTCCGCCAGCTCGACCTGCCGCAGCTCGAACAATCGATTCAGCGCCGTGCGTTGCTCTACGACAAATCGGGCGAAGAGCATTACAACCTCATCTCCGCGCTGCACAAATCGATGCGCAACAGCGATCCGGATGCCGCGGTCTATTGGATCGCGCGGATGCTCGAGGCCGGCGAAGATCCGCTCTACATCGCCCGGCGGATGATTCGCTTCGCGTCAGAGGACATCGGCAATGCCGATCCGCAGGCGCTGGTCGTCGCAGTTGCAGCCAAGGACGCGGCGCATTTCATCGGCATGCCCGAAGGGAACAACGCGCTGGCGCAGGCGGCGATCTATCTGGCCACCGCGCCGAAGAGCAATGCGGTGTACACGGCCTACAACGCCGCTGCCGCCGATGCGCATCGCGAGGCCGCCGAGCCCGTACCGCTGCACCTGCGCAACGCGCCGACGAAGTTGATGAAGGATCTGAAGTACGGGAAGGACTACCAGTACGCCCACGACGATGCCGAAGGAGTGGCGGCGATGGATTGCCTGCCGCCGTCGCTCGCCGGGCGGAAGTACTACGCGCCGACCGATCGTGGATTCGAGAAGGAAATCAAAAGGCGTCTGGACGGGTGGGAAAAGATCAAGGAAGGTCGGAAGAAGGACGGCTAGCGCCCAACTTCCAACCTGCAACTTCCAACTTCAGTTGGTGGCGCTCGCGACCTTCGACTCGGCGATGGTCAGCCCCGGCACTTTGCGGAACATCTCGCCGCGCACCGGCAGGATGAACGAGAAGCGATAGTCGCCCTGCATCCGGCCGATGGGAATGCCCACCAGATCGCCGTCCTGATCCAGCACGCCGCCGCCGGAAACTCCCGGGTGGCCGTCAGTCAGACATGTCACTAGACCGTTCGTGGTGCGCTGGCCAACGTAGCCGGTGCTGAGGATGATTCCCTTCGAATAGTCGTTGCCGAGACGGAAGATGGGATCGGCGAAGTCGTAACTGAACGTCGGGTTCACGCGCAGCGCCGGGAGATTGACCGGCTGCGAGACGCGGATGATCGCCCAGTCTCCGGAGTGCACTTCCACATCGGCGTCGCCTGCATCCACGAGACGCGCATTCATGTCGCGCCCATGCACGCGGACCTTGATCGACGTAATCTTGCGCCCCTCGCGCCCGTCCTCGTCATCCAATGCGACGACCGCGTGCTTCACCGTCACGAAGTAGCCGTTGCCAAGGTATCCCGCCGTTCCGTAGCTCGATTTGCCGGCGACATCGTAGGCATTGAGCTCGACGAAGCTCTCCTTGCGGTCGCGGAGCAGCCGCACCGGCAGAAGCCCCATTTCGCTCTGCAGCTGTCGCTTGATCTCTTCGACTAGCGCCGGCTGCGTACCTCCTGCATTGACAATCTCCGGCTGGCGCTGGCCATTGGTCCCGGAGGGCGTTGCTGCCGTTTCACCCTGGCGGATTTGCAGAATGGCGCGCGCCATGTCGTCACGGAGCGCGCTGACGCGCGCGTCGTTGTTGGCGAGCTGTTGGGCGAGCGAGCGCTGCGCCGTCCAGCTCCCGAAGCTGAAGGCCAGAGCGGCAAATGAGAATGTAAGGCCGGCGTATGTAATTAAGCGGCGGACGGACACTGGGCGCTCCGAATCCGCTACCGTTGACGAGGACCAGATGGCGGAGCCGCGGCGCCGCGTCCTTTTTCCAAGTTCGGCAGCTAAATCACCCCGCAGCAGCTGCGGGACTTACAGCTTTGCGCGACGCAGCGACACGCTGCGCCACACCGTTTCGCTTGGTTGACCTGAACGCCACGGGCGTTCGTTCGTACAAGTAACGGTTGAAATAAAGCTTTCGGTTGTCTGTAGTTACGAGCGTTCCTACTCTAACGTTCCTGACCCGTCCTGTCAACGAGTTCCGGCATTGTCGTACCGGAAATTAATGACCAGATGAGCCATGTTCGACGTCCCGTTCCCCCACATGCCACGGCTGAAGAAGTTATCGACCGGTGACGGATTAATAACGACGAGGTCGAATCGGCCCGCCGTCCGCTGCATCTCGGAATCAAGCGTGAATTTCAGCTGCGTTTGACTGATGACCTGCGTCGGCACCGCTTTGCCGTTGAAGTGGACGACGGATCGCCGAACGAAATTGACACCCTTCAACATCACCGTCGCCGGCGTCAGCCCTTGCGCGATGATGAACGGCTCGATGGTGTGAATGGCCGGCTGCGGGGAACGCGGCGGATCGGGCAGCGCAGAACCTGTTTCCTGAGGCGGACCTTGACGCGCTTTCATCAGTGCCATGACCCACGGCAGCGCCTCCACGATCGGTCCCGCCGATGCGCCATCCCCCGGCGGATTGAACGTCGTCTTGTAGTCGGCATGATAACGGCGATCGACCACTTTGCCGTCGAAGACCACCGTGTCCGTCTTCAGCAAATTGCCGATGTCCTGCAGCGGATCCGCATTGACGATCAGAATGTCGGCGGTCTTGCCGGGTTCAATCGTCCCGAGTGAGTCCTCCTTCTGCACCAGTTGCGCGGCGTACTTCGTCGAGCCGACGATGATCTGCATCGACGTCATGCCGACTTCCCGCATGACGCGCATCTCCTGAAAGAGCTGCAGGCCCGGCACGTAGCGGTCGTTCAGGTTGCCGGACACGATGAGATGCCCTCCCGCGTCGACGAACATCTTGTGGAAGCGCTTGACGTTCTCCCAGCCTTTCAATCGACGCGCCCGCACATCGCCCGTATCCACATCGTCATAGGCGGCGAGCGACGACTCCATCGCTTCTTTCGGGTAGTACTTCTGCAGGTTCGGATCCTTGTACCACTCGTGCGCTTCCGCCCTGAACTGCGCCCACTCCTTTGGATAGCCGCGATAGTTGATGATGAAGGTCGGCACCAGCGACACGTGATGCGCGACGAGCGTCTTGATCAAATCCGCCGCCTTCGCATCGTCCATGTCGGCGTACTTATCGAGCTCGTTGCGATCGTCCCGTCCCTGGCGGAACTGCGATGGATTCCTGGCGATGGCCAGCGGAATGCCGGCCGAATGCGGTAGCTGCGCCGCGCCGATCTCCGCGGCCTGCGCGGGAAAGATACCGGGGCCGTAGGCACGCACGAAGGCGGGCTTGCCCATCTTGTGCGCTTCCTCCACGCCGGCCTTGTACCAGTCGAACGGCATCGCGCCGTCGTAGAAGATCACGTAGTCAGCGCCGGCATTGAGCACCGTTCGCACGATGTCGCGTGTGTCGTCGGCGGATTTCGGCACGCGGATGGTGTGCAGCGGACCTTCGTAGCCGGTCGCGCCGTTCAGCGTCGAGCCGATGCGCAGGATACCGGTGTACGCGCGGGGCGCGAGGTCTTTGCCGTGCAGGACCGCGTCGCGATGCGGCACCGCCACTTCCGCCTCGGTGCCGACGTCGATGCTCGACGTGATGCCGTGATTGAGCAGCGCCTCACCGAAGTACCAGCTATACGCTGTCTGCGATTCCCAGAGGCCCGGCAGCACGAACTTCCCTGCCGCATTGATGACGCGCGCGTTCGCCGGAATCGCGATCTGCCCCTTCTTGCCGATTCCGATGATCTTGTTGCCCTGCACCAGGATGACCGTGTCGGCGACCGGCGCGCCGCCGTTGCCGTCGATCAGCGTGCCGCCCTCGATGGCGAGGGCCGCTGGTTGCGGCAGCTGCGCGGAGACGAGCGACACGGCGACACAAACCAACGCAGCTGCGAGCATTCTCTTCACGTCCGACCTCCGAGCTTGCGCGAGCTTACACGAGGTGGGTCGAAACAATCTGGCGGGTCCAAAAGGACCCGCCGTCCAGGCACCGACGCCGGACGCAATTTTGCGTCGATCGTGTGCGATGG
>Ga0075424_100007498_pt1 | contig 10590 bp, 14 predicted proteins | sample SoiMethybrSBSTD3_FD_75301 | JGI IMG/M metagenome (GOLD analysis project Ga0075424, IMG submission 75301) | Bulk soil microbial communities from a Populus tree surrounding site in Tennessee, USA - Soil MetaG P. TD hybrid SBSTD3 | ecosystem: Environmental > Terrestrial > Soil > Tree plantation...
CGGGCGATTGCGGGGAACCTGCCGGTAAACAGTCTGCCGCGACGGTTGGCGAACCGGGCGCTGAATGAATCGTGCTCAGCCACACACAGCCCCGCAGCATCATCTAATTTTTTGGGCTTTTTGTGCTCGGCCGCGGCTTTCATGAACTCGGTTTCTGAGATTTTGTGAGCCAACAAGACACTCAGGAGTGGTCGTTCCTTCGTGACGCGATCATAAATTAACTCGATAAGTCCTCGGATGAGTAATGAGATCATAGAATGTAACGCTGAAACAACTGATGACGAGCACACTCGCGATGGCCGATGCTCTTGGAAATTGCTAATCGCCAACGGCATCATCACCGATGAAGAGTTCAAAGCGCAATTGAGCGCGGAGCGAGTGAATTACTTGGCCGAGCGAAGGCGATTGCAGCTTCAGTAACGTTGAAGACGTACACTGAGCCCTGAAGCTCTACGACGTTATTGTGCTACGCCGGTCATTTCTGTCTTTTCTCCGGCTTTTTATGCTGTTTCTCTTCGGACTGGATAAGGCTGATCTGCCCATCGCTCTCTATACTTGCCAGCTTCACTTTTGAGACATCCTCCACTCCCTGCTCGCGGAGTTTTCCCAGTAACTCGGCTTCGGTGATCAATTCGTGTCTCATATTCTTGCGGAGTAGCTTGCCACGTTTGACCAGCGGAAGTGGCGGAGGTTCAATCAAACGCTCAAACCATTCAGATTTGGCCCCTAGCCAGTCGAAGGCGTAGTTCCAAAAAATGATGGTGGCGACCAAAACAATGCCGTCCGGTAAAGATCTGTATTCTCCTGCCATTGCGTTTTGTGAAGCATCGGCGAGCAGAGTGATCAGCAATAGATCAGTCATTCCAAGAGTGCCGGTTTGTCGTTTCAGTACGATCCGGAGCAAAATGACCAATGACAGGTACATTACTGTTCCGCGCACAATGATTTCCAAGAAAGGGGTGTCAGGCGCGAAGATCGAATTCCAGTCGATCCGATCGATCATAATGGGATTGATTAGATCTCCAGCTTCCCGAAGTAATCCGGGGCCGTTAACAAAAACCTCTCACGGGCTGGAGTCCGCATCACGCGTGCGTCGGGTTCTAAAGGCGATCATCAAAGGGTCAATTATTGTTTAAAAGACACCGACAAGTGTAGTGGCGGCTATTTTTCTTGCTCTTTTTTTGCTTCTGCGTTTGATGTCCTGCCCGTGCGCGCGTTTGTATGATTGAATATCGGGGAACTGCCCTTACTTGTTGCACTTTGCGTAAAGCTTTTTCCCTGATTTGCTACGATGTGTTGTGCGCGGCATTTGGATTTCCCCTCGGTTAAAAGATGGCGTTATTGGCAGAGGACACCGTTTGCTAATGGTGATAACCGCGATCGAACTGGTCATGTCCCTCTTGTTTTACAACTTTGTTGTAGAGACCAATGATCAGCCAAGTCGGAACCCACTGCGCGATGAAATTGCCCCACTTTCCTCTGCCGACTAGCTGGCAAAATAGCGAAAACCCCATAGCCCCTACGGCAACGGCCAAGTAAGCTGATGACGGGATCGAAGCGGTGTACTTTTCGATCGCCTTTGTAAACTCGTCTTCTGACGGCTGCGGCGAATTTTGACTCATCGGATTTGGTTCGTAGTTTTCCATGGTGTCCTCCTTGGCCGCAAATTTGACGCAAATAGCTTACCAACGTGAGAACATCAGTGCGCCTTTGAGGACAGCGGGAAAACCGTTTCCTGGCGGGAATTATAGTTTTAGGAAAGAGTGCCGGCTCTCCAATGCAAGTTTATCTCCGACGGGTTTTTCCGTCCGATGTGTCCTTGAATCCTTCAACAAGGTGGGCAGCGGGCTCTCTTGGTCAGAGTCAGAGGGATCAGTTAGCACGGATTATCCCGCAGTGGAATTTGCGCACATGTGATGATTGCGCTGATTCGGCGCTCTGCCGATCACCCTAACGCGATGATGATAGCCGCTGGCAGGCGTTTAGCCGAACGACTTGCAATACTGGAGGACATGGTGAGCTGGCAACCCTTGGAGCTGAAGGCGTGAGCAAACGTCAATCTCGGACGGCGAGTGTTACGCACAATTCGGAAGTGAAAACAAGATTAGTATTCCCACCCCGCTCGGATGCGCTTGGCCATGTGTTAACGCAAACTCTGCGATCCTCCTTTCGATAGCGCGCAGTAACGGGCCTCCCAGGACGTACAGTCCATTTGGAGCTTCCTGATTCACTGCGGCAAAAACTGATCTAAATCCTCGATGCTGGGTACCTCCGTAGGCTGAAGAGTCAACTTCAGCGAACGGGCCACGGGTGGCAGAGCCTCTTTGATCTCGAATGCATTGGCCGGATTGCTTCGCTCGTACAAAATTGCGACGTGAGCAAGTTTCGGAACGGCTTCTTTGAGCAGCTCCAGCCGCTTGCCGCTGAGTTCTCTATTAGAATCCGTAAGACCCGTAACGTTGCCGCCGGGACCGGCAAGGCTTTTTACCAGACCTGCTTTGACAGGATCAGCTCCAGCGCCCCGACCAGGTGAAACAGCCAAGCCAATGGAGAAAACGCCCTGGAGATCTATCGGAGCCATCAAGGATCAATTGATGCCGTCCTGCTCGATATCGGACTTCCAAAAATATCCAGTCGGGATGTCCTATTTCAGATAAAAAATGCAAATCCGGATATACCCATTATTATCGCCAGCGGCTATCTGGAACCGGAGCTGATGGCACAGGTCAGTCAGGCCGGGGTCAATTATTTCTCGCACAAACCATATATGCTTGATGAGGTGGTCAAGGCAGTCCAGACGTCGATTGGAGACACAGGTTAGGAGCCACCTCGCAACCCAAACCGTCGCAGTGCTCACGTTCAGTAAACGTTATAATCGATACCGATGCCCCTAAGTCTCGAGAGCACTACCTAAAGAAAACCTGCTCGTGAAATCGCTGCACCCAAAGGCTTATGAAAACAATTCGAACTTTGTTGGGTTGAGGCCGAAAGATTATCGGCATCTTTTCGGATCACCCGCTAATCTGTTCCAACACCTTGGTACCCTGGAATGAACATAATATCGTCCACGAGCAAACCTGACGCATAATCCGGATCCATGGCATGTCCGATGGCAAATACAAATGTATGAGTTCCGGCACTAACAGGCATTACCGCTACCTGATAACCCGTTTCATCGAAAAAAGGCGTTGCAGATGACGATAATGTACTCTGACCAGGCAGGCCGAAAACTTGATCGTCAATTACAAAAACAGCATGATCAAATATTCCATAGCCCCGATGGTACTCATCCGTAAGAAAGTTCCACTTAAAGGTCAGGAAGCCAGAACTTTTTGCCGTGAACGTTTGTTTAATTCCTGATTGGTCAACGAAACCTGCGGATTGTAATCCGCCACACAGTGGCGCATAGAGTGGCGCATCAAAAAAGTCTCATAGTCTGTAAGCGATGACTCCGTAATTCCCAGAAAATGACCGGGGCATATCGGGATTCTACTGGTCTTGACCAGTAACCTGCAAAAGGGCATTGGTTATTAAGACTTGAAATTTGCCCTTAGGCGGCGGATCTCCGAGCGAGGAAGTCTGCACGCTTACATCTCCGAGCGTGGACCAGCCTGTGAGATCGCCACTCTTAAAACTGCCATTTACGATCTTGTTGGATATTTTAGTTTTAGATAGGGCGGGTCTGCAGTCGAGCACGAAAACCTGAGTCGTTGTCATTCCGTCGCTCAGCGTCCCAACGCAATTGTCTGGCACAACGCCCACGAAATTGAAGCTGCCGGAGCTATTCGACATAGCTACAGTTGTGCCCTCCCAAGTGATGGTGGCGTTCGCAGCAGCCTTGCCACCTCGCAGGAACGCCGCCCCGTTTTGAACCTCGGCAATATCGACGGTGATTGCCTCCGCCATCGACGTAAAAACAATTATTGAAATGACTCCCACGGCAAAGCTAAAGAACGACTGCATCGGCTTTTATGTGTTAAGCAAATAGAGGCTTTGCCGGTCATCTGCGTCTACTGTAGTGGCGGGGATCGGAACGGTCCGAGCCCAGCAAAAGAAGAAGAAGATACACGAATCCGATACAGAGAAATCCAACCGCTACTAATATCCAATCTTTTGAATCCATGAGTAGCCTTTCGTGTTCGATGAGCAGTGAGTCGCGACGACAGAAGCAACCCGCTTAGCCGGTCGATGCTTCTGAGATCGCTACACTGATTTCGCGGGCGATGGCTTCCGCAACTAGACGATTACCTCTCGGACTCAAATGTACCCAACTCAAAAGAACGTCTCGATCCTGGTCCAATGCAGCGATCGCATCAACGAATCGGACACCATTCGAAGCGACCCATGACCGAATCTCCTGATTCAACGCATGATGCCTCAGAAAAGCAACTTCGTAAAACCTGAGGCGTTGTCCGGTAGCCAGTTTATTACGGACGATTTCGGCCTCGGTATCATAGGTAACTCCCTTAAGATTTTTAAGGGACAACGACTGCGCCTGTTGGCTGACGACGATAAATTCGATGCCCCTCCTTACACACTCGTCGCGTATGGCAGAAATACTTGCCACGAAGTATTGGTTCCGTTCAGCCAAATACTTCTCAACAGCGCTTTTATCATGGGTGGGGGAATCGTTGAGAAAGCTGTCGACGAATAAAACGGCGAGGGAGATATTCCGAGTGCCTCTGTAAATCGGCTTGAGCCAATCCACACTTTCGATTCTCTCACGTAAAGTCTGTCTAGGCACCCTTGGCAAATTGTCTGGGCCGTCTTTAACATTCTGTGATGGTACGGGCGCCAGGGTGCCACTATCGTTGATACCATCGTAAATTGTCACGAAATCCGGATTCAATTGCAGGCCCTCAGTATAAGCGAGAGCCAAGACCTGCGCCGATTTGAGATGCGGTATACCGAGGTTGATCACTTCGAATCTCTTGTTCGGGAACTGTCGGTTCAGTATCTCTTCAAGGTAGAACGGATAAGTTTCATCATCCTTACTGCGGTATCCAAATGTCGATGATGACCCCAGCGTGACGATGCGGGTCACCCCTGGCGGCTTTTCCTCAGTGAATTCCTCGCCTCGAAATCCACGGCTGTTCATGACGACGGAAAACGCCTCGCCAGTTTCTGGCTTGTAATCTACTTTCCTTTCATTTGGAAAATACTTGGTATAGCCCGTGAAACTCCTGTTGGTTGCGCGTCCGATGTTGTGTGGAGGCGGATCGACTACCTTCGTCCGGCGTTCTGTGCCATAGAACAACATTCGCGGGCCAACGCGAAAGGCGAGGAGAACGCGGATTCCAGTTTCGATGAACACGAACGGAGCGAAGATCAGAATCGTCCAAAAAAGAACCTTTCTTTTGGTCAGGCTTTCGTATCCCATACGCTCGATTCTCCTTCACGCAACGTGCAGCCAACCCAAGACGATTTACGCGGAATAATGGCGCGCAAATGTTCGCGCGTATGAGCAGCGACAAGTCTCGCAGGTCAGGCCCGTTGAGCTAAAGAATGTCGAAGCTGTAGTAAACGGGTTGGCATTGCCGCTTCATCAAAACGCGGCGTGTGATCTCAGGTTGGAGTAGCTAAAAATAGCAGCTATCTCAGTATCAGCGGGTAAGTCAATAAAAATTGTGTTGCGATATAAATTAATTTTGCAACTGTAAAATAACTTTACATTTGCGTCCTTTTGACCAGTGCGGCCGTCAAACGGGTAGATTTCGGGGGCTGGCCGTTTACGAGAATTGTTTTCTCGCGCAGGATGAGGGCGGCGGGAGAATTGCGAATCGAAAGGCAGCGCAAGCATAGCATACAGCTGACGCACTGTCGTAATTACATCGTCCCGTCCAATTCGCCAGGCGAGAAGGCCAAACACTTTCGAGCCTGGCGCGCTTTTTTCCCATTCGAGTGCTATGACTTCTTGAGTGCCGCTCAACCAGCTTCCTAACTGGCCACCGAAGTGGGAGCGGATACCTGATCCGCGAGCGCGCCGTGAAGCACGGTATTACATTGGATGTCGACGTGGACGACCGGCTTGGCGACTACGTTGGTGATGAGCGGAAGGTCAAACAGATTCTACTCAATCTTCTTTCCGATTCAGTGAAGTTCACCCCCGAAGGAGGACGAATCAGCATCACCGCCAACAAAACCGACAATGGTGCGGAGATCTCAGTCACTGACACCGGTATCGGTATTCCACCAGCGGAACAACCGACGATCTTTGAGGAGTTTCGCCAAGTGGGCGGTGATTATGCTCACAAGAAGGAGGGTACTGGGCTGGGACTAACACTGGCAAAGAAGTTTGTTGAGCTACACGGAGGGAAGATTTGGGTGGACAGTGAAGTGGGCAAAGGCTCGACGTTTACTTCACACTTCCCCCGAGGCCACTGCCTCATTGAGGGGCGACTCTCGTAAGAAGGCTTTTTTCGGGGGAGGTTTGCTGTCGTTTTGATAAGACCTTTCTCTATCTTGAGTGTGTTCGAGCGGGTCACACCAAATGTCATCTACCGCGTTCGGACCAATCGTGCCGTAGTTGGTCTTTCCTTTGATGATGGCCCGCATCCCACCTTTACGCCGGAAGTTCTTGCGATTCTCGAGCGATACAATGCCAAGGCCACTTTCTTTCTCATCGGCGAGCGCGCTCTACGTCATCCGGAGGTGATTGCGCGGATCAAGGCTGGTGACCACGAGGTGGCGAACCATTATTTCTTAGACACTTCCATTCTGAGCCATTCTGACGCCGTATTTCTCGATTACCTGGAGCAGACCGAGGAAGCAATTGGTATCACAAAATCCCCAAAGCTTTTTCGTCCGCCCGGTGGCATTGCCCGGCCGCGCCAGCTACGACTCGCCCGAGCGCAAGGGTACGTGTGCGTCCTCGGCTCCGCTTACGCTAACGACCCAATACATCCTCCCGTGTGGTACATTAGATGGCGGATTGAAAGGAATCTCGTTCCTGGATCCATTATCATCCTTCACGACGGCATCTCGGACCCGAGGCGGGGCATTGAGGCTTTGCCGCACATCCTTGCTACGGGGGCCCAAAACGGCCTCCGGTTCACGTCCATCGGTGCTCTAATGAGAGGAGCCAATACAATCACCACAACCGAGACTGAGGTCCCCACGTAAGACACCTCATTAGCGTATTTGCTTGTCTATCTACTGAATCCGATAAAATGGTTTGCTTTTTGTATTTCACGGGATCGAAGCTCAGGAACCCACCTCGGGCGCCGTTGCTGACACGACTAATCGGGATCAAGATCGAGTTCGCCGATCTCCTGGATGGCATGACCGCAGCTTCGGCTAAACAAACGGTAAACCTTTTCAAAAAACTTACAGTCGTCGCACTCAAGAAAACCCAAATAACGGCTGCCATTGTGTTGAATAGCCAAATAGCAGTAATTGCCATCGGTGGATCGACGCACATCCTGTAAGATTCCTACTTCACCCGCTGGATAGGTCTCTTGACCAAATTCCCGGGTCCAAACGGGTGGCCAGCTCGGAATGCCTCGATGGCACATCAAAGGATGGCTTCTAAGCTTCATACAACGCCCTCCATTGGTCTGGCTGACGCAGTTGTTTCTAAGACCGCCCCTGTTTCCCACCATAGTCACTGGAGAACCCGACATGTCAATACCTTCCCCTGGTGTTTGGGACAGGAGTTCAATTGGGCAAAACCGACGTTTCAATCGAGCAAATCGTTGAAGAAGCCAAGAAATCCGGCCAGTGAGGTTTTTGGAATTCTTCGTGCTATTCCGGCGAATGACGGCTAGCCGAAGTTGTTGTGCCTTCGCCACAAACCGCGAAGACGGTTTTTGCTTGTGTAACGGCGAGTTGAAGATTGTCCTATAGAGAAGTCACCAGCGGCCTCCGTCCAGTAGGTGTTCTTCGGAGAGGAGACAAGTCGTCTCGCGCTGAATCAGCCGCTCGACCAATGGTTTGGCTGAGTCGCGTCACCGGGTTTGCAACACGATCATTCAATCTCCTGGATCTCTTATCCAAGGTGAGCGAATACGAGCCGGCACGAGGATTTGTAATTCTCTTAGCGCGTGTAATGCACAGCGACATGGACGATGCGCGCTCAACCCGTTTAGGATAAGGGCGCTCCCAAATAATACCGATATCTTCGTCCTCCAGCCGGTCCATTTTCTTCCACTCGGAGTAACGAGAGTGTACGAAGCCCGCCGAGCGGACATCGTGAATGAAATTATTCGACTTAGCCATCTTATCTTGAAGTGACCACTGGCCATTGGTCCGTCGTAGCCTAACAACGACGCCGGACTCTCAACAGATAAGCTTATCGCGCTTCGCTACACTCGCCCGCCACACGCAGCGCAATACATTTCTGGCACGCCTGCCACTCGGGTGGGAGTTCTGCGAGGGTAACAACATCGACGCCTTCGCTTTTGTCGGGCCAATCGGGACAGTTCCAACAGAAATGCCATTTGTCCCCGTGTCCTCTTGTTCGATATTCCATTTAACGAAAATCTTCATACCTCGCCGAAAGTTTCAAGCCCGCGCGGGTGCGTATTCGCGTGCACCACCGTCTTTACCTGCCGAATAAATTCTCAGTCGTGATGATCGAGGCATGGCCGAGCAGCCTTTGTCAGCGCCATTTTCCAGCTTGTGCGTTGCCGCCGAATGCAGGGCGACTGTGTTTAAATTCGCCGCCGGTTGTTTTTGGTGAGTGAAGGAGTCAGAGTTAATCATCTAATAACCGTCCGAGCTTAAACTTTCCGGGGCCGCAGGACCGGGAGCCCGAACCCTAACAAGGGAGGTCCTGCAATGCGGCTCATCTATCGTCGTCACAATCACCGTTCTCTTGATTTAGAATGGCACTATGAGCCGGAGTGCCCCCGTTGGCCGCAGGCGGATTGGATCGAAGCGGATTACCTAGACCTTACCGTGGGCGACCGTATCTGCACCGATTGCGCGAGGCTCTCGCTTACAAAGCACCTGTCCAAACCGAAATAGCAGCACGAGACGAGTCACGCCTTCCTGTGCTGGCCGTTACACCGCGCAATTGGTCATGCCGAACTGAATAAATGGCAGCGCCTCTGGATAGAACTCAGTAGCGCGATTGAGCAACAGCACTGCATCGGGATTGTCGCAAAGAATCTCAACCGTGGTGTTGCTCGGAGGATTCGATTCAATGACCGCAGTTTTTAGCACGGCGTACTCGCGGCTTTCCAGAGTGAGTCTACCCAAAAACCCGGAATAGACCCGCAGTGGCATTCCAATGATGCATTTCATGGCGGTGTTTGGCGTTTCGCAGAAGTGACTTACGATAATTGACTAGAAAAGATTCGGTCAAGGGGATTTCGCATCTATCGGGCGAGACGGATTGTGGAGTGTTTCGTTCGCTATTTGGCTGCTCGTGTAGCAGATCATCGTTGGCCCCCGGGCAGTTGAGGTTTCCACGTCTCCTGATTATGGGACAGACAATTGAAATAAAATGCAAATGCGGGACATTTGGTTGCCGGTTCGCCTTCCCGCCGCGATCCCATTCGTCGATAGCCACTTCACGGAAATTCTCCAGGAGAGAACTTCGCGTGACGGCGAGCAGTCGGGAAAAGAAATGCGAGAAATAAACAACAACCGAGCGGTTTCACTTGCGTGCGTCGTTCAGGCGATTACACGCTATCTGGTCTCGGTGTAAATCTGCGTGCGATGGTAAACGATTTGCTATTAATCCGCCGCAACAAAGGAGGTATTTATGGAAAACTACCAACAAAACAATCTAACGAGTCAAACACCGCAACCGGCGGAAGATGAGTTCACAAAGTCCATCGAACACTATACTGCATCAATCCCATCATCGGCCTATTTAGGTATCGCTCTTGTTGCGATGGCGTTTTCCTTAGTGTCCCAGGTAACGGGCAAAGGAAAATGGGGTAATTTTATCGCGCAGTGGGTACCAACGTGGTTGATTCTTGGGCTATACAACAAGCTAGTGAAACAAGAGGGCCACGATCAGTTGGACCGCGGCAACTATTAGCATTGATTTCAGGGAAAGAGCCGTTCCCTGCGTGGCGGAAACGGGAAAAGAACCGTTGATTGTCCTCGGCCGCGGATCGGGATTGAGTGCCGCCGCTCAGGCTCAGCACCATCCAGAGCTTGTCTTTCGTCGAGGTTACGAAAAGCCGGTACAGCCGGTTTCACTCCACACGATGATCCTGATTCAACCGAACGTCTCAACAAAAATTGCAGTGCTAATAGGCGCACTGATCCAGACCAGCGCCGGCAAACGAAGCCTCATTGATCAGTGTGGAAGTGTATGTTAAACCCGCTCGGGTTTGCCTCACGATTTATAGCGACGACGTGAGAATCGAACAGCCATGGCTGAACCGAATCACACTCGAAAGGATACGGAAGCGGTAGCAGAGGCGGCCGGCGCAGCAGCGGTGGAAGCTACGTGGCCGCAGACACGCGCCGTGCTGCGAATCATCTTCATCGTGCTGGCGGTGGCGGCTGCTCTCTGGACACTTCATGCGCTGCAGGGGATGATCCTCCTCTTCGTCCTCGCGATATTTTTCGCATATCTCATCGCGCCGCTGGTTGAAGTGTTCCGCCGCCCGATCAGATTGAGCGGACGGC
>Ga0075424_100007499_pt1 | contig 10590 bp, 11 predicted proteins | sample SoiMethybrSBSTD3_FD_75301 | JGI IMG/M metagenome (GOLD analysis project Ga0075424, IMG submission 75301) | Bulk soil microbial communities from a Populus tree surrounding site in Tennessee, USA - Soil MetaG P. TD hybrid SBSTD3 | ecosystem: Environmental > Terrestrial > Soil > Tree plantation...
TTCATCCGCGGCGTACCGTCGGCCTGGAAAGGCGCGACGCTCGCGACCGTGCTGCCGGTCATCCCGTCACCACAGCCATGGAAGGCGCCGGCGCCGTGAAGACGGCGGAGCCAAGCATCACGAGACGTTTTGGCCAGTCACAAGTGCGCCGGTCATCAGCGGTCGGTATTCAGTCATCAGTGCCAGCGTCCTCTGGCGTCCGTTCGCTGGGCCGTTTCGTAGAAACGTTTCGGCGCGGCTTGCGCGACGCCTGTTTTGGCGGGCGGAGGGTTTTGTCGCGAGCGGCCGCGGCAAGTACAGACCGGCGAAGCGCGGAAAGAATCTTTCGGAGCTCGATCACTTCCTTCGCAAGTGGCTTCCACACGTCGTGCGACATCACGCCGAGGTCGCGGGCGAGCTCGAGCTGATAGTCGACCTCGGAGGTCGATTTGATGCTGATGTCCACGTAGCGAGCGAACTCGAGTCGCGATGCGGCTCCGCAGCCTTCGACGATGTTGTCGACGATCGACTGTGCCGCGCGCGTCATCTGCGACTTCAGGTCGGTGTATCCCGTCCGGGGCATCGCCTGTGTGGCCCGCCGAATATTCAACGCGAATGCGTGTGCCCGTTTCCAGACGAGCAGTTGTCGAAAGTCTTGCATGCCGCAATGTCGCGTGGTCGCCTGTCAAATTCGGCATCCAACGAGCGCCCTCGCCACCAAACGCCCGCAACCGCGTAGTGTCGACTGAGTACTGGGAATCTCCCGACTGATGACTGACTACCGATGACCGATGACTCGGAACTGATGACCGGCATTATCAACTGGTGTAATCGATCTCTGCCGAGTCACCTGTAAGGAATCGCCGTTTCCGCCGACCAAACTTATAGAACCACGTGATTGGGGCCGTCGTTGCCAACGAAACACGAACAGAAGTTCCTGACTCTCGTGCGCGAGAACGATGGGCGACTTCGTCACATCTGTCGCGTCTACGCGCGCGACGTCGAGGCCCGCAAGGACCTGTATCAGGAGATCATGTTCCAGCTCTGGCGTTCGCTGCCGTCCTTTGGCGGCGCATCCTCGATCGACACGTGGGTGTATCGCGTTGCGCTCAACACCGCGCTCACGCACGCACGTCGCCGATCGGTCCACGTTGAAACGCCACTCGAAGAAGAGCACGTCGAAGCTGCGGATCTCGCCGCATCACTGGACGCCTCGGATGACCCGCTCGACCTGAGCGAGCAATCGGAGCGACTCTACGTTGCCATCGATCGTCTCGGCGACGTAGACCGGATGCTCGTCACCATGTACCTCGACCAGCGGAGCTACCACGAGATGGCCGAGGTGATCGGCATCAGCGAGAGCCATGTCGGCGTGAAGCTGCACCGCATCAAGAAATCGCTCGCCCGGTCGCTGGCGGAGGAGCCGGTATGAAGCCCGCATCGGACACGGCAGACGAGTTGACTCGCCTCACCGACGAGGAGATCCTCGCCCTCGTCGAGACGCGCTCTCAACGGTTCCAGCGCCAGATTCGGTTCCGCGACTGGCGCGAGCTCATCGCTGGGGGCATCGCTGCCGTCATGATCGCGCCGGCGGTCCTGCGCGGGCCGTTGCTGGCGCGCGCTGGTGCGCTGACCATCCTCGCGGGGATCGGGCTCGTCGCGTTCAGGCTGTTCGCCGCCCGCCGCCTAACGGCGTCCGGCGACGTCGACCCCGCACTTTCCGTTGCGGACGCGCTCCATGTCGAGCTGGATCGGGTGGACGCGCAGATCTCGCTCCTCAGTGGAGTCGCGTGGTGGTACGTCGCGCCGCTCCTCGGCGGATCCGTGCTGCTCGCGGCGGGCTCTCGCGGACTCGCGGGTTGGTCGTACACCCTCGGCTACACCATCTTTGCGGCGCTCCTTGGCTGGGGCATCATCGCGCTGAACCATCGGGCCGTTCGACGCACGCTCCAGCCAAAGCGTAAAGAAATCATGGCCCTGCTCGCACAGATCGAGTCGTAGGCGCGACCCATTCCGTGCCGCCGACTCTACCCTCTCGGAGAAGCTCATGCTCGCGTTTCGACTTGTGACCCTCGCCGTCATCGGCGGTATCGCTGCCAGCACCGGGCTGCACGCTCAGCAGCCGGCGAGCGCCACCCCAGCGTCCGCGCGCGCGAAGGCGCTGGCGTCCGACGCCGAAATTCTCGGCATCATCAAGCAGCGCGTCGACGAAAAGCGAAGCGCGGGCATCGTGGTTGGTGTCGTTGATGCCGATGGCCGCTCGCGCATCGTGGCCTACGGCGATCCCGGCCCCGGCCAACCGGCACTCGACGGCAATTCCGTGTTCGAGATCGGTTCCATCTCGAAAGTATTCACGTCCACCGTCCTGGCGGAGCTCGTCCAGGAAGGCAAGGTGAGCCTCGATGACCCCGCGCAGAAGTATCTGCCGACCGGCGTAACACTCCCGACCCGGGGGGACAAGTTCATCACGTTAGGCAGCCTGGCCGAGCAGAACTCCGGCCTGCCGCGAATGCCGTCGAACTTCAAGCCAGCCGACCAAGCGAACCCGTACGCGGACTACACGGTGCAGCAGATGTACGACTTCCTGTCGGGTTATCAGCTGACGCGGGACCCCGGCGCGGAGTTCGAGTACTCGAACCTCGGCGTCGGGCTGCTCGGCCACGTGCTGTCGCGCGCGACGGGTCAGTCGTACGAGGAGATGCAACGGCAGCGGGTCTGGGCGCCGTTAGGCATGACCAACACGGCGATCACGTTCACGCCGTGGATGAAGTCCCATCTCGCTCTCGGTCATGGTGACAACGGTCAGGTCGTGTCGAACTGGGACATTCCGACGCTCGCTGGCGCCGGCGCCATTCGCTCCACCACCAACGACATGCTGAAGTTCCTCGACGCCAACCTGCATCCGGAGCGCGGCCCGCTTCAGCGCGCCATGGCGTTCGCGCACGAGGAGCGCTCGCGCGCCAACGGCATGATGATCGGCCTCAATTGGCTCAGCATGCATGCGGGCACGGACACGATCGTCTGGCACAATGGCGGCACCGGTGGGTATCGCACGTTCATCGGGTTCGAACCGTCGCGGCGGACAGGTGTCGTGGTGATGACGAATTCCGGTGGTGCAGGCGCGGACGACATCGGATTTCACATCCTCAACCCCACGCTGCCGCTTGCTCCGAAGCCGGCGCCGCCAAAGCAGCGTACGGCGATCGAGCTCAAGCCCGATGTGCTCGCGCGTTATGTGGGCACGTATCAGCTGGCGCCGAACTTCACGCTCGAGGTCACGCTCAAGGACGACGCGCTGTGGGTGCACCCGACGAATCAGGCAACGCTGCGTCTGTGGCCGGAGACGGAGACGGATTTCTTCCTGAAAGAGGTCGACGCGCAGCTCAGCTTCGTGCGTGATGCGCAGGGTGCCGTCACGGCGGCGGTGCTGCACCAGGGCGGGCAGGACCAGACTGCGCCCAAGGTGCGCACAGGAGGATAGGCGCGGCTTCCGCTGCCACCTCACGGTCGACTCACGGCGAAGAGTCGGGCGCGTGACGCAGTCGCAGGTGCAGAAGACAGAACGCAAACGGCGACGTGGAAGGTTGGTCGCCGCATGGATCACCCGGATCCGTGCGACACCACCTCCCAGCGAGGGACAGTCGTATGCCGTTTGCGTTTCGCCGTTCCCGCTTTGTCGCAGCGGCCGTAACACTCGCCGCGTGCGGTCGAGATTCCGTCAACCCCACCGGTCCCGTCGACCACGCGCCAGCGATCCCCTCCGCGGCGTCGCTCGTCGTTCAGCCGACGATCACCGTCAGCAGCACCCCGGAGCTGTATGCTGAGGTGAATGACGTGGCGAACCGCGGCGCCCGGCTCGTGCTGATGCCGCACACTTACACGCTCGACCCGACTCAGCCCAACGGCGGACGCCTCGAGCTGCAGCAGGACATGTCACTCCAGGGCGTGGTCGGCAACGCCCAGGCGGTCATCATCGACGCGTCCCGGCTTCCGGCTACGTTGTACGCGATACCGGATGGTGCGACCGGTGCGGTGCGCGTCGGTTGTGGCGCGAACTCGCTCGACTGGATCACCGTAAGCGGTGCCGCCAACGGCGCGGCCAATATCGAGACCGATCTCGTCTCGTCGGTTCCGTCGCGCGTGACCATCTCGCACGTGATCGCTTCGGGAAGCCCACGTGGCATCGACGTTCGAAACCTCGGTGCGTCCAGTGCCGGACGCGTGCTCGTCGTGAGCATTTCGAACACGGAATCGTTCGGGAACGTCACAGGCAATGGACAGGGGCTTCGTGCCGTCAACACCAATGGGGCCACCGGCGCGGTCATTCGCCTCACGCTGCAGGCGAACAACTTTCACGGCAACCGCATCGGCGCGCTGTTCGCGAACAACAACACCAGCTACGGGACCGTCTCGGTTACGTCGACGGCGGACCACTTCGACCGAAATGGCATCGGGCTCGGACTCGCCGCGGGAGTGAGCAGCGGCACCATGGCTCTATACAACGTCGTGAGCTTCTCGGCGCAGCAATCGACGTTTCAGAATAACGTGGCGACTCCGCCAGCCGCCGTGCCGGTGGCCGGCGTCACCGTCGAGGGCGGGTCGAGCACCGTGGCGGGGTTTACTTCCTTCAACACCGTTTCCGCGGACCTGTCGGCGGTGCAGTTCGGGAACAACCAGAACGCCGACCTTCGCGCCTGGGGCGCCCGATCGACTGTCTCACTTCCGGCCGGGACGAATAACGTCGCGTCGGTGACGCTGCATAACGTTTCGAACCCGATCATCCCCCCACCGATTGCGAGTGCGCCGGCGGAGCCTGCCGGCACAAACATCGTGAGTGTGGTTCGCTGACGTCGGCCAGAGCGCCACGAGCCTATCCCTCGTGGCGCGCCACGGGGGCCGCTGGTCACGGCCGAAATTCGCGCAGCCGGCCGCCTACCTGTCCCGAGAACACCACTCCCGCACCACTTCTCGCGAGACCGGCCGCGCGAAGCCGCTCCACGGTCCACCAGTTACAGTTGCGCGTCCACAAGTACCGCCCGTATGCAGGGAAGAACCTTCCCGCATATCCCGCGTGACCGGAGTACGGCGGCACTCGGCTTCCGTCGGATGCGTGCCGAAACGTGCGCTCGAGCTCACCCAGCAATGCGCGGAGCGTGGCGGCGTCGACGCTTCGAGTGTAGACCGCGCGAGCGCCCGCGAAGGACGGGGAGGCATCACGTCCGTCGAGGTAGACGACCGCCTCGGTCGGCAGGATGAGCGTCGCGTACACCGATTGGGGCCAGTGATTCGATTCCATGTAGAATCGCCGGTCACCCCACGCGTACTCGAGCAATGGCACTCGCTCCTCCCCGGGTGGACCGAGCGTCCACCCGGCGGGCTGCGGAACGACGATCGCCGTATGATAGCCCCAATCGACGACGGACACGCGATACGTGCCGTCTGGAACGTTAGGCAGCATCTCCAGTGCTCCGATCTGTTCGGGCACCGTGATCGCGTAGATGACCGGAAACAGGAGGGTGAACGCGACCACGCCGACGAGCACCCATCGCACCCATCGTCGCGATCGCCCTCGGCTCATTGCCGCGTGGCGTTCTTCTCCACCTGGGCCATCATGATCCGGAGCAGCTCCTGGTTCGTCCACGGCTGCCACCCATGCGGCTTGAGCGGCCTCCCATACTCCACCGTCCCGGCGTAGTACGGCCCCTTCCCCGGCTCCTTGGTGCTCTCGAGAAAGGTCTCCATCCGATACACGCCGAGGTTGAGGAAGTAGTTGTCCATGTCCCCCACGGCGATGTGCAGCTTCCCCACGAGCTCGGGGCCTAACGTCTTCCAGTTCCGCTCCGCGTAGTCGCGCAGGTCGTACCCCTTCTCGCGCATTGCCTCGACGACGTCGCGATTGATGTGACCCGTTCGTTTGTCCCAGACCGGCTTCGGGTACCCATCCGGGCCCACCGGCGCCCATGCCGCCTGCCAACCATCCCACTGCCCACCAGACCTGCCCTTCGAGGCGATCACCAGCTCCGCCTGGTTCTCCTCCCGCACGCTGAGTGTCGTTAGGCCCTCCGGTGTCCGGCTCGACGGGATCTCGCGCGGCAGCCACGAGCCATCGACCTGCACGTACGCGTTCGTGTCCGCGTAGACGTTCCCGAACTGGTAGTTCCTGAAATCGAGCTGGTCGGGGAAGAGCCCCCACGCGCCACCGAACACGTTCGGGTAGTGGATCTGCAGCGCCAGCACGTCCCACCCGCCCGTCGAGCCGCCGGTGAGCACGCGCGCGTATGGCGCGGCGATCGTGCGGAAGCGCTTGTCGATCTCGGGGATCAGCTCCTGCGTGATCGCGTCGCCATACGGGCCATTGTTGGCCGAGTTGAGGACGTAGCTGTCGTCGTAGTAGGGAGTGGTGTGCTGGATGAACACCGCAATCATCTCGGGCACCTTTCCGGCGACCCACGCCTGCTGGAACTCGCACCCAGGCTCGCGACTCGTTCGCTTCAGCCGCGCGGCGCGTGCCTCCGGCGTCTCCGGCTTGTCGCACCCCTCGAACGTGAAGCCGAACGGCGCGCGATCGCTGTAGTGGCCCACGGTGTAGACCACCGGGTAGCGCTTGGTCGCGTTCACGGCGTAGCCCTTAGGCAGCAGCACGACGGCGCCTAACGTCATGTCGTGGCCCCAGAACTTGCTCGCGAGCTTCGAGGTGATCCGGAAGCGCTTCACCCACTCCGTCTCCTGCGCGGCCGGTACCGCCGGAATCGTCTTCGTGAGCGAGAGCTCGTGCATCGCCTTCTTTGTGGGGTCGATGTGCACCTTCCGCACTTCGCTCACGAGAGAGCCGGGCGACCGGTTGAAGCGCTGGCCCTCACCCGCATCCATGTGCGCCCATATCGTGTGCCCGTCGCTCCGCGTGAACTTCGTGTATGGCAGGAGCAGCCCCTGGACGTAGTAGTCGCCGGGCGGGAGCTCCTTGAACGACTCGACCGGGAAGCCGGGCGTGTTCCAGTTGATGGTCACGGCCTTCCCCGGCGGGAGCGCCTCGACATCCACGCCGAAAAACGCCTCGCTCTCGCGGTCGGCGCCTGACTGTAGGCGCGGCTCCTCCTTGTCAGTGCGCGCGACGAAGAGGAACGCTCGCCCGGTGATCGGGCCGGCGCTCGTGCCGGCCGGATACGAGAGCTGGAAGGTCTGGGCGAGCGCGAGCCGCGGCGCGGCGGTGCACACCACGAGAAGAGCAACGAGCGGAAGGCGCGTCAGCGCGATTCGCGCGGTGTGCGCGCGTGAGATCAGGTGAGGGAGCATACGGAAACCTATCGCTCCCCACCATTGAGCGCCGGAGCCCCACGTTGACGGGAGCGTACCGCGTCAGGAAGCGACCGGCTGCGTTCGCGCGATGACGGAAGGGACAAGCCGATCGGGCTTCTTACCTGCGGTCCTCCGGCGGCGACCGCATACGCCCGGTCGATCAAGGCGCTTGCGGCCCACAACCTCTAGGTTGTAGTCTAGCAAACGCCGGCGCGACGCATGGTGCTGCCTAACGCGATCGGTTGCTGCCCTGCTAGCGGTCGACGAGGCGTGCCACCCGCTCCACGTAGTCGATCACCCGAACGAGACCGGGCATATTCACACGGTCGACCGTGTCCGACGCACGATGATAGTCCACATGGTCGCCAGTCGTGAAATGCAGCGCCGGGATCTGGTGAGACGAAAACGGGAAATCGTCCGACCGTCCACTGCTCTTCGCCTTCATCAGGAGAGAGAATGACGGATCGGTATTCGCGCCCTCGAGAATCCCCTTGAGCTTGCCCTCCGCGCCGAAGATCGCGAGGCGGTTCTTCCGAAGGCGCCCGACCATGTCGAGGTTGAGGACAACATCGATCTCGTGCAGGTCGAACGGTGGGTTCTCGACCAACACGCGTGAGCCGACGAGGCCGAATTCCTCGGCACCGAACGCGAGGATGATCACCGATCGCTTGAGTGGGTGCTCACTGAATCGTCGTGCCAGCTCGAGCATTGCGGTCGTGCCTGACGCGTTGTCGTCGGCGCCCGGATGAATTGTGTTCGGCGGGGTCGGGTCCCCCTGGCCGCCATTCATTCGGCCGATGTGATCGTAGTGCGCCGTTACAGCAACAAACCGGTCGCGAAGCGAGGAGTCGGTCCCCGGGACTATCGCGCCGATGTTGGTGGTGACGTAGTCCGGTGAGCGAAACGCCTGCAAGTACGATGGGCGGCAGTCACCGTTCGCGTCGCACTCGGAGGTGCGAAATGCAGCTCGTAGCCCCAGCTCCCAAAAACGCCGAGCGATGAAGTTGGCGGCGGTGTCGGCTCCCGGAGTCCCGGCGCTGCGGCCCTCGAGGCGCGGGCTCGCGAGAACAGCAAGGTCCTCTTGCACTCGGGCTTTGGCGTCGAGCACCACGCCGGATGTCGAAGACTGCGCTGTCAACGCGGCGGCCGAGCCGCTCGCAGCGATGGTTGCAATGACGACCCGCCAAAGAATTGCAGATCTCATTCAAGCTTGCGCGCGGTTGGTCCCGAACTCACCGTGTGATACCATGCGATTCCCCTTACTCGTGCTCGTCGCCATCGCGCCGCTGGACGCTTGCTCCGACACGCTGGTCACAGCGCCAGCGCCGCCGGGCCCGACGCCGACGATCGTGATACGCGGCGCGAAGACACCTGACGGTGCGCTGATAATAGTCGATGGGGTCGTGGTAGGGCGGGGCAACATCAACCCGGCGGACATCGAGCAGATCGAAGTAATCAAGGGTCCCTCTGCTGCTACGCTATATGGAGAGATGCGCTGCCCCCCGATCATCATTCGCACGACAGTGCGGAGCTCTGTTCAGGCGGAGCAGAACGCAGCGAAACAGTAGCGTGGAGTTCGTTAGGCTGATAGTGAATGCCAGCCGATAACCATGCTACAGTGGCTCGCCGAGTTGTCCCTCTACGAGGTTTCTACCGCCAAGGCAAGCATCCAGACCGAAAGGAACGCGGAAATGGCCGGAGACTGCTGATCAAACGGACACCCGAAAAAATCCGTTGCATCAGCAGTTTCGGTTGAATCCGTTTCCCTGTTTTTTGGATGTCTGAGCCATCGCGATGAATGAGGGGCAGATGTTCTCATCTACCCCTCACCACCACCTCAATCATGTCGGATTCCATCATCCGACCGCGACGCCAACAGTCACTGGCCGCAGTTCACGACGCGGGTGAAGGCGTCCCGGCCGATCGTTCCGGCGCTGATCTTGTCATCCTGGCTCGCCTGCAGCACGCCAGCACCGTCGAACAGTTGCTGTATCCTGTGCCCGCGCGCCACCACGCCCGCTGCATTGACCTCGGCCACGTGGTCATCGGTCACCACCCCGTGGAGCGGCGCGCCGATCGGCTGACCGGTGAGCGGATTCACCGGCACCGCGGTCAGGTCCGCCGTCGCCGTGCTCTCGCGGTGATACACGCCGCTCGGCGTCACCTGCGCGGTCGCGGTGAAGACAATCGGCCCCTGAACGAACAGGAAGTCATTCGGCCCGCCGCAGAACGGCTTGGGAATGAACTGGTTGAACTGGATCGTGAACTGCTGCTGCACGACGTCCGCGACAATGGGCTCCGCGGTACCCACGTTGAACAGAGTTGCGCGTCCGTTCGTTGGGATCTGCGGGCCGGCCGTGATACCGGCGATGGCTTTCAGTTGCGGCGGTATGCCGGCGTACACCGGCGCGCGAATCGTGCGGAACGTCGGAGCGGCGTTGATCTGTCCGGTCAACGTCGGCGCGCTGGCGAGCAGGCCGCTTCGGATCATGTCGATCGTGAGCAGCTGCTCCGGAACCTCCCAGCTGATCACCTCGTGCTCGTTCGTGCCCGGCACGTTCAGATCCCAGTGCGTGCCGCCGATGGTCACGCCCCCCTCGGCGAAGAGCCGGAGGTGGAACCGCAGGCTCCAATCGCCGCATGCGAGCTGCACCGCACTACCCGTCCAACCTTCGGCGTCACCATAGCCCGTCTGCTCATCGCCGATCGCGTCCTTCCAGGTGCAGTTGAACGGCGGGACGTTCGGCAGGCCGAACGCACTGCGATTCCCATCGAGGCGTCGCAGCGCGGCCCGGATTTGCAGTGGCTTCGCTTGGCCGGTGAAGATCGCGTTGATCGGATCTTTCGGCTCTCCCGTGAAGTCGTCGCCGGTGTACGGCCAGAACGTCAACGCGCCGACCGTGACGAGACCGGCGGGGGCGGCTGGGTCGGTAGGATCCTGAGCGGCGGCTCGTGCTTGACCTACGGCGGCGCTCGGAACGGCGGTCGGAGGCGCGTCGGAGCATGCAGCAATGATTGCGGCAGCAGCGATCATGGCCCCGGCGCGCGCGGTGCTGGGGGAAAGTCGTGCAAACACGGTGCACCTCCTGTCCTGTGCATGTGGGAGAGCTGCCTTGTCGCTCGGTTGCAGCGGCCTGCCTGCTGAGCGCCCCCGAGGATAGGAGGGGAGGTACGAGGGTGCTGTACGTCACGTGACGTAGGCGACTGGGGCAAGGGTCCTATTGGAACCCTGTCGCGAGTCACTGACCGCGCATGTAGGCGCACCCCGCGTTTTGCGCACGCATGAGCGCGAACACGCCCGACGGCATCACGGTC
>Ga0075424_100007500_pt1 | contig 10589 bp, 7 predicted proteins | sample SoiMethybrSBSTD3_FD_75301 | JGI IMG/M metagenome (GOLD analysis project Ga0075424, IMG submission 75301) | Bulk soil microbial communities from a Populus tree surrounding site in Tennessee, USA - Soil MetaG P. TD hybrid SBSTD3 | ecosystem: Environmental > Terrestrial > Soil > Tree plantation...
TCAGGCGGTGCCGGGTCACGAATCCGAGTTGACCGACCTGATGCGCGACTACGACACGCTGCAGAAGATCTACTCGAGCCTGCTCGCCAAGAAGGAGGATTCGAAGATCTCGGCGAATCTCGAGCGGCAGCAGGTCAGCGAGCAGTTCAAGATCCTCGATCCCGCGCGGCTGCCGCAGCGGCCGTCGAGCCCCGACCGCGTCCGCATCACGGCCGTCGGCGCCGCGCTCGGCCTCGCGCTCGCCGCCGCGCTCGTCGCGTTCCTCGAGTACCGCGACATGACGCTGCGCAGCGAGGACGAGATTCTCCGCACGCTGACGCTGCCGGTCCTCGCGGCCATTCCGATCGTGACCGGCGCGCTCGAGCGGCGCCGGCAGCGCCAGCTCAGAATCGCGTCGGTCGCGATCTCGATCCTCGCGACGATCGGCATCGCGGCCGCGACGCTGTGGCGCTTCGGCGTGCTGAAAGGGATTCGCTGATGTACGAAGCCTTCTACGGGCTCCGCGAGCGTCCGTTCGAGCTGACGCCGAACCCGCGCTTCCTGCTGATGACCGCGCGTCATCGCGAGGCGCTGTCGACGCTCGAGTACGGGCTTGGCGGACGCACCGGCATCTCGCTCCTCATCGGCGAGGCGGGCACCGGCAAGACGACGATCGTGCACGCGGCGCTGCAGTCGCAGAGCGCGCAGCAGTGCCGCACGGTGTATCTCAACAATCCCTTGCTCTCGCGGCTGGAGTTCACCGAGTTTCTCGCGGCCGGCTTCGGGCTCTCCTCCGAGGCGGCGACCTCGAAGACGCGTTGCCTGACGGAGCTCACCGACGCCCTCGTCAAGCGGCACACGGCCGGAATCATGTCGGCGCTCGTCATCGACGAAGCGCAGTCGCTGTCCGACGACCTCCTCGAGGAGGTGCGGCTGCTCGCGAACATCGAATCGGCGGCCGAAAAGCTGCTGTCAATCATCCTGGTGGGCCAGCCCGAGCTGGCGGCGCGGCTCAATCAGCCGTCGCTGCGCCAGCTGAAGCAGCGCATCGGCCTGCGCTGCTCGCTGTCGCCGCTGACGATGGAGGAGACGGCGGCCTACATCGCGGCGCGCGTGCGCGTCGCCGGCGGCGACGCCGACCGGATCTTCACGAGCGAGGCGATCGTCACCGTGCATCGCCGCTCGAGCGGCATTCCGCGGACGATCAGCGTGATCTGCGACAACGCGCTCGTGAGCGGCTTCGCGCTGGACCGCCGTCCGATCGATCGGGAGGTCGTCGTCGAGGTGTGCGGCGATTTCGACTTCGAGGAGCACGCGCCGCTCGTGACCGGAAGCCTCGGCGCCGCCGCGCACGTGCCGGCGACGGCGTCTCCCTGGGATTTTTCATGACACGACTAGCAGACGCGCTGCTGCGCGCGAGTCGGCAGAATCAGGTTGCCGCGGCAGGCGCCGCGGCGGTGGCGACGCCGGAGCCGGAGCCCGCGCGGGAACCGTCGGCGCCGATCGCCGCGCCTGTCGCGGCGATGCGTGCCTCGACTCCGCCCGTCGCCGCAGCGCCGGTCGCGGTTGCCGCGACGACGGCGGTCCTCGTTGCTCCTGCGCCGGCCGTTTCCGCGCCTGAAGCCGCAGCGCCGGCGCCGCGCCCTGCGCTCGTCGTGCCCGCCGCGCCGTCCGCGCCTGCTGCGCCGACGCCCGCGCGCGTCGAGTCTGCGCCGGCCGCGGAGGTTGCGCCGGCTTCCGCGGCAAAGGCCGCCGCGCCGCCTGTGGTGGCCGTTGATGAAAAGGCGTCCACGGCGCGGCCTGCCGCCGCGGCGCCCAGACGTGCGACCGCTTTCCCGCGCGCCGCCGCGATCGAGAAGCCGATCGCGGGGTCGATGCCGGGCGACTCGTCACTGCTCGCGGTGCCGACTTCCGCCGATCAACTGACGCTGTGGCGCTCGGATCCGGAGACCACCGGAAAGCTCGTCGGAACGGAAGGGTTCCTGCCGTCGGCAATGGAGCAGTACCGGAAGCTCGCGGCGATCCTGCACCACGCGCAGGTCGAGCGCGGGCTGAAAGTGATCATGACGTCGAGCGCGATGCCGGGCGAGGGCAAGAGCCTGACGTCGGTGAATCTCGCGCTCACGCTGAGCGACTCGTACCGCAAGCGCGTGTTGCTCGTCGACGTCGATCTGCGGCGCCCGACCGTGCAGCGCATCTTCGGCCTGCCGCCGGTCGGCGGCCTCACCGAGGCGTTGACCGGCGCGGAGGATCGTCCGATCGCGATCACGCGCGTCTCCGAATCACTGTTCGTCCTGCCGGCCGGCCGTCCGGAAGCCGATCCCATGAGCGGACTCACGTCCGATCGCATGAAGCGCGTGCTCGCGCAGGCGGCGAGCCAGTTCGACTGGGTCATCGTCGACTCGCCGCCGGTCGGCCTGCTGCCCGACGCGAGCCTGCTCGCGACGCTCGTCGACGGCGTGCTGCTCGTGATCCGATCCGGCAAGGCGCCGTTCACGCTCGTGAAGCGCGCCGTCGAGATCGTCACGCACCAGCGGATCCTCGGGGTCGTGATGAACGCGATCGACTTCAAGCACGATCGCAACGCCGGCGGCTACTACGAGTACTACGGCGCGGGCTACTACGGCGCGGGGACAAAGTAGGCAACGATGGCGAAGGGTCTCATACAAACGGCGAACTGGCGCTCGACGACGCTGATCGTGTCGGAGACGGCGCTCATCATCGGCGCGGTGGCGGCGAGCGTGTACCTCCGCGTCGGCGGCCACGCGTGGCCGGCGGTGCTCGCGGACATGCTGCCGAAGGCGGTGCTGATCACGACGATCTGCCAGATCTGCCTCTACTACGGCGACCTCTACGACAACCCCAACGTCGCGAAGAACCGCGCGGAGCTGGTGATCCGCACGCTGCAGGCGCTCGGCGTCACGCTGCTGATCCTGGCGGCCGTCTACACGCTGTTCCCGCAGCTCACCGTCGATCGCGGCGTGCTCGCGCCGGCGGCGGCGCTGGCGGCCGGCGCGGTCGTCGCGTGGCGATTCGTCTTCGGGTGGGTGGCGGTTCAGGTCGGTCCGCGCGAGCGGCTGCTGCTCGTCGGCAGGAATCCCAACACGGTGGCGCTCGTGCGCGAGCTGCACGATCGCACGGAAGCCGGCGTCCGCATCGTCGGCTACGTGGACCTCGACGCCAAGAGCGGCGGCGCGCTCGGCGATCTCGATTTCCTCGGCACCGTCGAGGACATTCCGGCGCTCGTGCGCGCGCGCGGCGTCGACCGGGTCGTCGTCAGCCTCGCGGATGCGCGCGGCAAGCTGCCGATGGACAAGCTGCTCGAGATGAAGCTGGACGGCGTCCGGTTCGATCACTTCGCGTCGGTGTACGAGGAGTACACCGGCAAGATCGCCGTCGAGAATCTGCGTCCGAGCTGGTTGATCTTCTCGGCGGGCTTCAAGAAGACGCGCCTTCTCCTCGCGGCGAAGCGCGCTGTCGACATCGCCGCCGGCGCGTCCGGCCTCGTGCTGACCGCGCCGATCATGTTTGCCCTGGCGGCCGCGGTGCGGCTGACCTCGCCGGGTCCGGCGTTCTACTCGCAGCGCCGCGTGGGCCGCGACGGCCGGATCTTCACCGTGCGCAAGCTGCGCTCGATGCGCGCCGACGCGGAGCGCGACACGGGCCCGGTCTGGTCGCGCGGCGGATCCGATGCGCGGATCACGCCGCTCGGCCGCATCATGCGGCGCACGCGCCTCGACGAGTTGCCGCAGTTCTGGAACATTCTCGCCGGCAACATGACGCTCGTCGGCCCGCGGCCCGAGCGGCCCGAGTTCGTGCAGTCGCTCGCGCAGCAGATTCCGTTCTACGGCCTCCGCCACGTCGTCAAGCCCGGGCTCACCGGCTGGGCGCAGGTGCGCTACACCTACGGCGCGAGCGTCGAGGACGCGATCGAGAAGCTGCAGTACGACCTCTTCTACATCAAGAACATGTCGGTCGGCCTCGACGTCTTCGTCATGTTCGAGACGATCAAGACCGTGCTGCTGCGGCGGGGCCAATAACGTGGGAACACCGGCTGCCGGCCGCGCCATCGTGAACGCGATGACCGTGGACGTGGAGGACTACTTCCACGTCAGCGTCTTCGACGGCCTCGTGCCGCGCCACGGCTGGGACGGGATGGAGAGCCGCGTCTCGCGCAACACCGAGCGGCTGCTCGAGATCTTCGGCGAGTCGGGCATTCGCGCGACCTTCTTCGTGCTCGGCTGGGTGGCCGAGCGCTTTCCGCGGCTCGTGCGATCGATTGCGGCGCAGGGCCACGAGATCGCGTCGCACGGCTACGGCCATCGGCTCGTCTACGACCTGACGCCGCGCGCCTTCCGCGAGGACATCCGCCGCGCGCGCGACATCCTGCAGTCGGCCGCGTCGGCGCCGGTGTGGGGCTACCGCGCGCCGAGCTATTCGGTGACGCCACGGTCGCTGTGGGCGCTCGACGTCCTCATCGACGAAGGCTTCCGGTACGACGCGAGCATCTTTCCGATTCACCACGATCGCTACGGCATTCCGATCTCGCCGCGGCACCCGTACCGGCCGAAGCCGGGTGCGGCGCTCGTCGAGGCGCCGGGATCGACGGTCCGCTGGGGACCGCTGAACTTTCCGATCGGCGGCGGCGGCTACTTCCGCATCCTCCCGTATCAGTGGACGCGGTGGGGCATCAAGCGGCTGAACGAGGTCGAACGGCTGCCCGCGATCTTCTATCTGCACCCGTGGGAAATCGATCCGGATCAGCCGCGCCTGCGCACGTCGGCGCTCGGCCACTTCCGGCACTACTTCAACCTCTCGCGAACCGAAGCGCGGCTGCGCACGCTCATCGGCGACTTCAAGTTCTCGACGATGGTGGCGCTGCTCGAGGATCAGGGAACGGGCGTCGCCGCCGCAACCGGCGCGGCGCCGCTGCCGTACCTCTGGTAGCGGCGTCCGGCGCGTCATCACTGGGACATGAACGTCACAGTCATTGGAACCGGATACGTCGGGCTCGTCACCGGCGCATGCCTCGCCGATTTCGGGCACGACGTCGTGTGCGTCGACCGCGCCGTGGAGCGCATCGCGGCGCTCGAGACCGGCACGCTGCCATTCTACGAGCCGGGGCTTCTCGAGCTGGTGTCGAAGAACGTCGCCGCGCGCCGGCTGTCGTTCTCGACCGACGCGGCGCCTGCCGTCTCGCGATCGTCAGTCGTCTTTCTCGCGGTCGGGACGCCGGCTGCCGCGGACGGATCGGTCGATCTCCGTCAGCTGATGAACGCTGTCGCAGACGTCGCGCCGCATCTTCCGGCGGAGTCGGTCCTCGTGACCAAGAGCACGGTGCCGGTCGGAACCGGCGCCCGCGTCGAGCAGTTGATCGCGCGGCTGGCGCTCGGCGGCCGCGCCGTCGACGTCGCGTCGAACCCCGAATTCCTGCGCGAAGGATCCGCCGTCGGCGACTTCATGCGTCCGGATCGCGTCGTCATCGGCACGCGATGCGCGCGCGCCGCCGCGCTGCTGCGCGAGCTGTATCGCCCGCTGTATCTCATCGAGACGCCCATCGTCGAGACGACGATCGAGACGGCGGAGATGATCAAGTACGCGTCGAACGCGTTTCTCGCGGTGAAGATCGGCTTCGTGAACGAGATCGCGAACCTGTGCGACGAGGTGGAAGCCGACGTCCACGTCGTCGCGAAGGCGATGGGCCTCGACAAGCGCATCGGCGCGAAGTTCCTGCACCCGGGGCCGGGCTACGGCGGCTCGTGTTTCCCGAAGGACACGCGCGCGCTCGCGGCGATCGGCAACGCGACCGGCGTGCCGCAGCGGATCGTCGAGACGGCCATCGCCGTCAACGCGCAGCAGCAGGAGCGGCTGCTCGAGAAGATTCTCAGCGCGCTCGGCGTCGTCTGCGCGCCGCGCGTCGCCGTTCTCGGCCTCGCGTTCAAGCCGAACACGAGCGACGTGCGCGAATCGCCGGCGATCTTCATCTGCCGCCGGCTGATGCGCGCAGGCGTCGCGGTGCGCGCGTTCGATCCGGTCGCGGACGACGAAGCGGCCGCCGCGCTCGCCGGCGATGATGCGCGATTCGTGCATGCGGCCAGCGCGTACCAAGCGCTCGACGGCGCGGACGCCGTCGTCATCATGACCGAGTGGAACGAATTCCGCAGTCTGGATCTCGCGCGGGTGCGCGACATGATGCGGCGGCCGATTCTGGTCGACCCGCGCAACATTCTGAATCCGGCGGCCGCCGCCGCGCTCGGCTTCACCTACATCTGCACCGGACGGCGGACGGCGGCGCGCGCCGCGGCCGAGCGTCAGCCCATCCCGGCCCTGGTATCCTGATGCAACTCGCGCTCAAGTCCGTTCCAGCGGCTCTCGAGATCACCACCGGCGCGACCGAGTCGGAATGGGATCGCTACGTCGCGTCTCATCCGTCAGCCAGCGCGTATCACGTGTGGCGCTGGCGCCATGTGTTCGAGGAGGCGTTCGGCCACGAGACGATCTATCTCTCCGCGCGCGAAGACGGCGAGATCGTCGGCGTGCTGCCGCTCGTCCTCTTTCGAAGCGCGCTCTTCGGCCGCTTCGCGGTATCGCTGCCGTTCGTCAACTATGGCGGCGTCTGCGCCCGCGATGCCGAGGTCGCGCAGGCCCTCGTCGACGGCGCGCGCAAGATTGCCGTCGAGAATCGATTGAAACACGTCGAGCTGCGCCACACGACGGCGCAGTTTCCAGATTTGCCTGCGCGGCAGCACAAAGTCGGCATGTTCCTCGCGCTCGCGCGCGACGCGGCGAGCGCGTGGGACGCGATCGATCGCAAGGCGCGCAACCACGTGCGCAAGGCGGAGAAGAGCGGCCTGACGACGCGCAGCGGCGGCAGGGAGCTGCTCGATCGCTTTTACCGCGTCTTTGCGACCAACATGCGCGATCTCGGGACGCCGGTCTATTCGATTCGCCTTTTCGACCGCGTGCTCTCGACATTTCCCGACACCACGCGTGTGTTTCTCGTCGACAAGGACGACACGACCGTGGCCGGCGGGATCGCCATCGTGCATCGCGACACGCTCGAGGTGCCGTGGGCATCGTCTCTGCGCGCGTCTCGGCCGCTCTGTCCGAACAACCTGATGTACTGGCGGATCATCGAGCACGCGATCGCCGCCGGCCTGAGGACGTTCGACTTCGGCCGCTCGACGCCGAACGAGGGCACCTTCCATTTCAAGCAGCAATGGGGGGCCGAGCCGCGGCCGCTGCGCTGGGAGTACGTCTTGCGCGATGGCGGCGAGATGCCGAATCTGAGCCCGAGCAATCCCCGCTATCGCAAGGCCATTGACCTCTGGACGCGGCTGCCGCTGCCGATCACGAACCTGATCGGCCCGCACATCGTCCGGTCGATTCCATGATCGACGCGGCCGTCGGCCGGCGGACCGGCCGCGCGGCCGGCGTGCCGGCGCGGGCCGCGGCCTACGGCGCCGCTGCGGCGGCGTTCGCCGCGTACGCCGTCTGGGGCAGCCTCTTTCCGTTCGATTTCCAGCGGGCGCCGATCGCGGACCTCGTCGCGCTGTCGGACCTTTGGTCGGCGCACCGAAGCCCGCTGTCGCTGACCGACCTCGTTTCCAACGTGCTGTTGTTCCTCCCGATTGGCCTCTTCGCGGCCGCGTTCGTCGAGACGCGTGCGCGCGCGTCGAGCGCAGCCGCGCTCGCAGGCGTCTTCGCGTGCGCGGTGGCGCTGAGCGCCGGCGTCGAGATCGGCCAGGCGTTCGTGCCGGCGCGTACGCCGTCGATGCTCGACGTCCTGGCGGAAACGGCGGGCGCCGCGCTCGGCATTGCGCTCTGGCGAATCGTCGGCGCGGAGCTCGACGACCTGCTGCTCCTCGTCGTCCATCGCGTCCGCCGCGCGACGCCGGCCGAGCGCGCGCTGCTCGGGTACGTCGTGCTGTTCGCCGTCTGGTGGTGGCTGCCCGGCGACTTCACGCTGCGTCCCGGCGAGATCGCGGACAAGTTCGAGCACAAGCGTCTGCTGCTGCCGTTCGTGCCGTCGCCCGACGCCGTGTCGCCGTCCGGGCTCATCGCGATCGCGGCGGCCGCGATTCCCGTCGGCCTCGCTGCGGCGCTGTGCGGCCGGCGCCGCGACAGCCGGCGATCGATCGCGAAGGCGCTCGCGCTCGTGACGCTCTTCCTCATCGTCCTCGAGGCCGGCCAGACGCTCGTCTTCTCGCGCACGACCGATGCCGCGGCAGCGCTCGAAGCGGTTGCCGGCGCCGCGCTCGGTGCTTTCGTGGCGCGACGGTCGCAGCGGCCGTACGTGGATCGACTGCGTGCGTCGACGGTCGCGACGGCGGCATGCGTCGCCGTCTGGATCACCGCCGCGGCCATCTGCGCGTGGTGGCCGTTCGCCGTCGATTTCGAGCCGGAGCGCGCGCTCCGGCAGATGACGCGATGGTCGCTCGCGCCGTTCCGGCCGCCGTTGCGCGCGGCCGACGTCGCGCCGGGCGTCGCGCTCGCGATCGCGGCCGGCCTGCTCGTTCGCGGGAAGCTGTCGCTGCGCTTCATCAGACTGCAGGCGCTCGGCGCGGTCGCGTTCATCGGCGCCATATTCCTCGCGCTCGAAGCGGGGCGGATCCTCCTCGCCGGCGCTTCGCCCACACTCGTGACCGTGCTCGTCGAGTGCGTCGCGTTCGTCGCGGCGCTGCTGGCGTCGCCGTCCGTCGGTTCGGCGCTCGTTCGGCGGACGGAGTCCTGTTAGGCTGCTAGCGGATGGCCGTCGACGACATCGATTCGCTGATCGTGCGCGTCTCGCCCTGGCGCACGCCGGGCCGCGCGCAGGTCGCCGAACCAATTACCGCCGGCTTTCCGTTTCCGAGCGGCTGGCTGCGCGAAACCGATCACATCCGCATGCTCGACGACCGCGGTTCGCCCGTGCCTGTGCAGGCGCTCGCGACAGAGCGATGGGACGACGGCAGCGTGCGGTGGGCGCTGCTCGATTTCCAGGCGACGGGCAACGTTCGAGATCGCGAGTACACGGTCCGCGCCGATCCCGCCGTCCGTGCGCCCGCTCCTGCCGCACGTCTCGACATCGTCGAGCAGGATGAAGGCGTAACGGTCGATACCGGCGCCGCCCGCTTCGAGCTGCGAGCCGGAACGAGCTTCCCGTGCGCGCGCGTGCTCCGCGGCGGTCACGACGCGATCGACGGCGAACGGTCGACGCTGACCGTCACCGATGCGAACGGCCGTTCGCATCACGTGGCGGTGACGCGCGTCGCCCTCGAGCAGAAGGGCGCGTTTCGGTCGACGGTCCGGCTCGAGGGCTTCGCCGGCGATCGCCGGCAGCCGCTCGTCCGCGTGATCGCGCGCGTGCGATTCGTCGCGGGATCCTCCGCGGTCAGCGTGGCCGTCACGATCCGCAATCCGCGGCGCGCTCAGCATCCCGGCGGCTTCTGGGAGCTCGGCGATCGCGGATCGATCCTGCTTCGCGACGCCTCCGTCCGCATCGCGCTGTCTTCGGCGATCGCGCGGGCCGAAGGAGCGGCCGAGCTCGGCGCGGCCTTCGAGACGCTCGCGCTCCCCCTCGAGCTGTATCAGGATTCGAGCGGCGGCGACGCGTGGCGTCACGAGACGCACGTCAACCGCGAGAACGCCGTGCCGCTCGCGTTTCGCGGCTACCGGCTGCGCGCCGGCGGCGTGTCACGCGAAGGCCTGCGCGCGGCGCCGGCGTTCACCGCGTCGCATGCAGCGGGTACGGCGACGATCGTCGTCGAGCGCTTCTGGCAGAACTTCCCGAAGGCGATCGAGATCGCAGGCCGCGACGTCGTGGTCGGCCTGTGGCCGCGCCAATCCAGCGATCTCCACGAGCTGCAGGGCGGCGAGCAGAAAACGCACCGCTTCGTCCTCGCATTCGGCGACGATCCGGTTGCAGCGGACGCGGTCTGGTGGGGACGTGAGGCGGCGGCCGTCGCGGCCGCGCCCGAATGGTACGCGCGGAGCGGCGCCGTGCCGTTTCTCGCGCCCGCCGACGCCGATCGCGACGACCGGTACCGCACGCTCGTCAACCTCGCGATCGAGGGCGACGACGCGTTCGTGCGGAAGCGCGAAGCGATCGACGAGTACGGCTGGCGGAACTTCGGCGATCTCTACGCCGATCACGAGAACGCGTTCGCGGCCGAAGGCACGCCGATCGTCTCGCACTACAACAACCAGTACGACGGCATCGCCGGCTTTGCGATTCAGTTCATGCGGACGGCCGACGCGCGCTGGTGGACGCTGATGCGCGATCTGGCGGCGCACGTCGCCGACATCGACATCTATCACACCGATCGCGACAAGGCGGCGTACAACCACGGCCTCTTCTGGCACACGTTCCACTACGTCGCGGCGGGGCGATCGACGCACCGATCGTATCCACGGCACCGGGGCGTCGGCGGCGGCGGACCGGCCAACGAGCACAACTACGCGACCGGCCTGCGGCTGCACTGGCTGCTCACCGGCGATCCGCTGTCGCGGGAGGCCGCGATCGAGCTCGCGACCTGGGTCGTCGACATGGACGACGGCAACAGGACGCCGCTGCGGTGGCTGACGCGTGCGCCCACGGGACGCGCGAGCGTCACGCGGGAGCTCGGCTT
>Ga0075424_100007501_pt1 | contig 10588 bp, 12 predicted proteins | sample SoiMethybrSBSTD3_FD_75301 | JGI IMG/M metagenome (GOLD analysis project Ga0075424, IMG submission 75301) | Bulk soil microbial communities from a Populus tree surrounding site in Tennessee, USA - Soil MetaG P. TD hybrid SBSTD3 | ecosystem: Environmental > Terrestrial > Soil > Tree plantation...
ATCTCGGGGCGAAGGGCGGGGCACCCGAGGCTGCGGCCGAGATATCCCTGCGCGCGTGCGGTTGACGCGTTCACGTACTCCGCAGCGTGCATGACGATTCCCCGATCGCGCGCGTGATCGTTGATGCCCGGCTCGAGCCCGTCGAGCCGGAGCGAGTAGCCGTGCTTGCCGATGTAGGTTTCACCCGCGCGGTAGAGTCCCAGGCTCGAGCGGTTGCTCTCGGCGGCGTTGGAAAACGTCGTCGCCAGCGCCTGACCGCTTCCGCGCCCGTGCGCGACGAGCTCGTCGAAGAGGAGCGTGCGCGAACGGAGGTCGTACACCCACATGCGCTTCTCCGTCGAGCGGCGGGAGAAATCGATGACCGTCAAGGTTCCGGGATCGGCGACTCCGCGCTGAACTGCGTTCGACGCCGCACGAAGCGCCATCTCGAATACTGCCGGGTCGATATCGCCGATCGCCGCGTCATCCCAGGTCGCCGCGTCGAATGCCGAGGCGGCTGCGCTGGCGACCTCTGCAGTTGTGCCCGACGCAACCTCTACCGCTGCCGTCGCGGCTTCGGCTTCGATCCGGGTTTCCGCCGTCAGGACCATCGCCGGAAGAGCTACAAGGGTCACACTAAGGCTGAGGCGCACGAGCGCGACACGACTAGTGAGCATCGAGTGCAGTGTTCCTTTGAATTGGGGTGTCGCGAGCGGGAATCCGCCCGCGCAAGTCTAATTATACCAGGCAGTTAAGCAGCGTCAAGCTGAACCGTGCCGCTAAAAAAGATGGCGATTCGAAATCAGAGGGATTCCACGGCGAGTGCGACGCCGTTGCCGCCGCCAAGGCACAGCGCGGCGATCCCGCGCTTCGCCTGCCGTCGCTTCAACGCGTAAAGCAATGTCGTCAACACACGCGCGCCGCTTGCGCCAATCGGATGTCCGAGGGCGACCGCGCCGCCGTGCACGTTCACTCGCGCCGGATCGATTCCGAGCTCGCGAATGACGGCGACGGCCTGCACCGAGAACGCTTCGTTGATCTCGAACAGATCGACGGCCTCGAGTTTCCATCCAACTTTTTCAGCGACTTTGCGCACGGACTCGACGGGTGTCATGAGCACGAACTTCGGCGCGAGCCCGCTGGTCGCCTGAGCGACGATGCGCGCCATCGGCGCTACGCCGAGTGCTCGCGCCTTCTCTGTCGACATGACGACGAGCGCTGCGGCGCCGTCGTTGACGCCCGGTGCGTTGCCCGCCGTCACCGTGCCGTCCTTCTTGAATGCCGGCTTCAGCCCCGCGAGCGCCTGCACGGTTGTGTCCTCGCGGATGGCTTCGTCGCGATCGACGACGACCGGATTTCCTTTTTTCTGTGGAATCGTGATCGGGAGGATTTCTTCCTTGAACCATCCTTCGCGCGTCGCGTGTGCGGCCTTCTGGTGGCTTTCCGCCGCGAACGCGTCCTGCTGCTCGCGGCAGATCTTGTAGTGGTCCGCGACCACCTCGCCTGACATCCCCATGTGGCATTGTTCGAACGCGCACCACAGGCCATCGTTGATCATGGAATCGACGAGCGTGCCATTGCCCATTCGCAGCCCTTCGCGGACGCGCGGCAGGAGGTACGGCGCGTTGCTCATCGACTCCATGCCGCCCGCGACCGCCACGTCGATGTCGCCCGTCGCGATCCCCTGTGCCGCGAGCATGACGGCCTTGAGGCCGGAGCCGCACACTTTATTGATCGTGAGTGCGGCGACATGATCGGCGAGGCCGCCGTTGAGCGCAGCCTGACGGGCCGGGTTCTGCCCGTTTCCCGCCTGGATCACGTTGCCCATGATGCACTCGTCGACCGTCGACGGATCGATCCCGGCACGGCGAACCGCTTCGCGAACCGCCATCGCGCCAAGCTCCGGGGCTTTCAACTCTTTGAGGACGCCGAGGAATTTGCCGGTGGGAGTTCGGACCGCCGAGACGATAACCGATTCATGCATGAAGATCGATGCGCGTGATCTGTTCCTTGCCCAGGATCTGCTGCAGCTTGTCGAGCACCGTCGCTCGCATCGGATCGATTTCGTGAAGCCAGCGTCGATCGACGGCACGCACCGTCAGGACGCCATCTGCGAGCCGGACCGTCGTCGCGCGCGCGACGGCCTGGCCGACCGTGAGTTGCCAGGCGAAGTTCGTTCGCGCCGGCGACTGCGGCTGCCGCCGCACGATCTGCGCGAGAACGCTCGTCGAAAAATCGTGAACGGGGATCATCGTCGGGATCCGGGATCCCGGGATGCGGGATCCGATCGAATCCGCAAGCCGGGATCCCGATACTATCAGCTTCTATGACCCTCATCCTGGCGTCCGCGTCCCCCCGGCGAGCCGAACTGCTGAGGGCGGCGGGGTTCACATTCGAGGTCGTCCCTTCCCATGTGGACGAGACGCACCGCGCCGGCGAGCTACCTGAAGCATATGCGCTGCGCGTTGCCCGCGATAAGGCAGAGGTTGTCTTCCAGCGGCAGCGGAAACCCTCCAGCCCGGTGCTGGCGGCCGACACCGTCGTGGCCGCAAATGGCGAAATCCTTGGAAAACCGAATGATTCCACCGACGCGCGCCGCATGCTCCAACTCCTGTCCAACGGCATCCATGACGTCCATACCGGCGTCGTCGTCCGGACATCCGCGGCGGAACGGGCGGAGGTGATTACGACGCGGGTTCGTTTCCGCCCGCTCGACGACCGGGAAATCGATTGGTACGTGGCCTCGGGGGAGCCTGAGGGGAAGGCGGGCGCCTATGCGATTCAGGGCCTCGCGGCGCGGTTCGTCGATCGGATCGAGGGATCTTGGTCGAACGTCGTCGGGCTGCCGGTTGCGGACGTGTACCGGCTGTTCAAGGAGTTGTCGGTTGCGATACTCTGAAGAGACAACCGCCCGCAACCTGTTATGAAATCTAAACCTATCAAGATTGGCGCAACCGCGCTGGTGATCGCCCTGGCGCTCGGCGGCCTCTTCTACTCGACGCTGCGGGAGGGCACCGAATATTACGTGCACGTCGACGAGGTGATGAACAACCCCGACGCGTGGCACGGGAAGCGCCTCCAGCTGCACGGCTACGTCGTCGACAAGTCGATCTTCGTCAAACCGGGCAGCACCCTGGAATACCGCTTCCAGATTCAGAGCAAGGGCAAAGTCGTCACGGCCGACTACAAAGGGATCGTCCCCGACACATTCAAGGACGGCTCAGAGGTCGTGCTGAAAGGGCGCCTCGATTCGAACGGCTTCGCAGTCGACCCGAACGGCGTGATGGCGAAGTGCCCATCGAAATACGTCGCCGGCCAGCCGGGCGCGCCCGGCAGTTAGGACCTCCGTATGCCAGCTCTCGGCTCGTTCCTTCTGCTTGCGAGCTTCGTCGTGTGTGCGTACGCCATCGCCGTGTCCGTTGCGGGGGCGCGAAGGCGATCCCGCCGCCTGATCGAGAGCGGTACGGGCGCGTTCTACTTCGTGACTGCGCTGATGACCGTCGCGTCGGGCGTGATGGTGCACGCGTTCGTCACCAACGACTACTCCATCAAGTACGTCCAGCACTACTCCGATTCCGCGCAGCCGCTGGCCTACAAGATCGCATCGTACTGGGGCGGCCTCGACGGCTCGATCATGTTCTGGGTGTTCCTGCTCAGCATCTTCGGGGCGATCGCGATCTACACGAATCGCGAGCGGAACCGCGAGCTGATCCCGTACGTCGTCGCGACCATCGCGACCGTCGAGATGTTCTTCATCTTTCTGATGGTCGTGCACAACAACCCCTTCTCGACGTTCCTGGCGAAGGCGCCTACCGAAGGGAAGGGGCTGAGCCCGCTGCTCCAGAATTTCTACATGGCGATCCATCCGCCGTCGCTCTACACGGGCTTCGTCGCGATGACGATCCCGTTCGCGTTCGGGCTCTCGGCCCTCATCACCGGGCATCTCGACGACTCGTGGCTTCGCGCGGTGCGCCGCTGGACGATGATCGGTTGGCTGTTCCTCTCGTTCGGGCTCACGCTCGGGATGCTGTGGGCCTACGAGGAACTTGGGTGGGGCGGCTTCTGGAACTGGGATCCGGTTGAGAACGCCGGTCTGCTTCCCTGGTTCACCGCGACCGCGTTCCTGCATTCCGTGATGGTCCAGGAGCGCCGCGGGATGCTGCGGGTCTGGAACGTGACGCTCGTCATCCTCACGTTCTTCCTGACGATCTTCGGCACGTTCATGACGCGCTCGGGCGTCGTGCAATCGGTGCACGCCTTCGGCGAAGACCGCGAGCTTGCGTGGCTCTTCACCGTGTTCATGATCGCCATCGTGACCTTCAGCTTCGGGTTCGTGGTGTACCGGCTGCCGCTGTTGAAGTCGCGTCACACGTTCGATTCCTGGGTGTCGCGCGAAGCGGCCTTCCTCGCGAACAACTGGATCCTGCTGTTCTCGGCGTTCTTCGTTCTGTTCGGGACGATGTTCCCGACGCTGAGCGAAGCGCTGCGCGGACAACGCCTCACTGTCGGCCCGCCGTTCTACAACAAATGGATGCTGCCGATCGGCCTGATGCTGCTGCTGCTGACCGGCATCGGTCCGCTGCTCGCGTGGCGCAAGTCCACGCTCCGGAGCGTCCTCGAGCAATTTGTCTGGCCGTCGGTTGCGGGAGTGATCACGGGCGTGACGCTGTATGCGTTGGGCGTTCGTCTGTGGGCATCTGGTCTTTGTTTCGCATTGTGCGCATTCGTGGCCGCGACGGTGCTTCAGGAGCTCATTCGCGGCGCGCAGGTTCGCAAGGGGGCGACCGGCTCCGACATCCTCACCGCGATGATCGGTCTGGTCGGCCGCTCGCGCCGCCGCTACGGCGGCTATATCGTCCACGTCGGCATCGCGCTCATGTTCCTTGGATTTGCCGGACAGGATTTCAAGCGGCACGAGGAAATGAAGCTGAATGTCGGCCAGCAGGCGGCTGTCGGTTCGTTCACCGTGCGGCATGACGCGCTGACGGTCACCAGCGACGCGCAGAAGCAGATGGTGACGGCGCACGTGAGCGTATTCGAGAAGGGCAGTCAAATCGGGACCATGGAGCCCGCGCGGTGGTTCTTCGCCAAGCACGAGGAGGAACCGACGACCGAAGTCGCGATCCGCCGCGCTCCGAGTGAGGACCTGTACATCGTCCTGGCCGGCTACGATCCCACGACGCAGGAAGCGACCTACGCCATCACGGTGAACCCGCTCGTCGACTGGATCTGGTTCGGTTTTGCGGTGATGGCGCTCGGCACCGGCCTCGCGCTCCTGCCCGAGAGCGCGTTCGCGTTCGCCGTGGCGAGGATTCCGGCAGGGGCTGCGGCGTCGGCCGCCACGACGTCGCTGCTCATTCTCCTGATGCTCCTGCCGGCGGCGCCGGTCCGCGCGGCGCAGCACATCGAGAATCCGCTTGCGGTGCCGATCGTTCCACGCACGCAGCTCGAGAAGGATCTGCAGAACGAGATCATCTGCATGTGCGGGACGTGCGGACGGAAGCGGATCGGGGAGTGCACGTGCAGCCTGGCCGCCGAGATGCGCGAAGAAGTCGCGAAGATGGTCGCCGAGGGGAAAACGCGCGATCAGATTTACGCGTACTACATCGCCAAGTACGGCAGCCAGGAGCCGCTGGCGTCCCCGATCGACAAGGGGTTCAACCGCCTCGCGTGGTTCCTGCCGTATCTCGCCGGCGCGAGCGGCGCGGCGTTCATCGCGATCGTCGCGTTCCGGTGGTCGCGACGCGAGGAGGATGACGACGCCGCTCCAGAACGTCAGGCCGACGCGATCGACGACCCGGCGCTCCGGGAAAGGCTCGAGGATGAGCTCCGCGACCTCGACTGACGCGCCGGTCCGCCTGAAGGCGGACGCTACGGATCCCGGCTTCAGGCCCTGGCACTTCTTCATTCTGGCGGCGCTCGCCGCGTCGACCATCGCGGTCCTGATGTCCCGGCAGTCGTCGCCCGAACATCTGATCCTCATCAGCCTCACGATCGCGGCCGCCGGCGCGGCGGCGGCGGGGTTCTACAGAATGCTGGCGCCGCTCGCACTCGAGGACGTATCGGTGCTCGACGACCGTCCTTCCGAGCGCGCGCGCGCCGCGCTCGAGCGTGAGAAGACGCTCGTGCTCCGATCGATCAAAGAGCTCGAGTTCGACAAGGCGATGGGAAAGGTGTCGTCGAAGGACTTCGACGAGATGGCGGGCCGCCTGCGGGCGCGTGCCGTCATGCTGATGAAGCAGCTCGACGAGGGAGGATCGGCATACCGCGAGATCATCGAGCGTGAGTTGAGAACGCGTGTTCGCGGTAGGGCGCCCGGTAGGGCGGGATCTTTAGACCCCGCCACGGACTCCGCCACGAATTCCGCCGCGGACCCCGCTACGTGCGCCTGCGGCACGGTCAACGACGCGGATGCCGCCTTCTGCAAGCGCTGCGGCACGAAGCTCGAGGTCGTGCACTCGTGACGCGCCGCGTGCTCGCGGTCGTCGCCTTCCTCACGTTGACAGCCGGTGCCGCGGCCGCGCAGCTGCCGCCCGGGATGCCGGATGCGCGTCAGATGTCCGGCGTACCGTTGCCCGTTCCCGATCTGGCTGCGGGCACCGTGACCGTCCGCGTTGTCCGCGGAACGATTACCAACATCATCCCGAATCAAGAAGTCGAACTAATCGCCGGGTCGTCGGTGATGAAGGCCACGACCAACGACGCGGGCCGCGCAGAGTTCACCGGACTCGCTCCGGGCACGCGCGTGAAGGCGACGACGACCGTGAACGGCGAGCGGCTGGAATCGCAGGAGTTCCCGGTGCCTGCGACCGGCGGCACGCGCATCGCCCTCGTCGCGACCGGCACGCAAGCGCAGACGGCGCAGCCGGCCGCACGTGCCGGCTCGGTCATCTTTGGCCCGCAGACGCGGTTCGTCATCGAGCTTGGCGACGAAACGCTGAACATCTTCATGCTGCTCGAAGTGCTGAACGACGCGGCTGGACCGGTGCAGCCGGCGCGGCCGATCATCATCGACTTGCCGTCCGCGGCGCAGGGCGCGGGCGTCATGGAAGGATCGGCGCCGAATGGAGTAGTGCAGGGCAAGCAGGTGCTCATCAACGGCCCGTTCGCGCCTGGATCCACGCTCGTGCAGGCGGGATTTACGCTGCCGATCAAGGGGGCGTCGCTTACATGGGAGCAGCGGTTCCCCGTTGCGCTCGACCGCTTGAGCGTGCTCGCACAGAAGAGCGGCGACATACAACTTCAATCGGCTCAGATCGCCGACCATCGCGACATGCCCGTCCAGGGAGAGATGTTCATCGTCGCCAGGGGGCCTGGCATTCCCGCGGGCCAGCCGTTGAGCCTTACGTTTTCCGGGCTTCCGCACCAGCCGACGTGGCCGCGCAACGTCGCGCTCGTCCTCGCGGTCGTGATTCTCGCGGGGGGCGCGTGGTTCAGCACGCGATCGACGGCACACGCACCCGAAGAGCAGGCGCGCCGCAAGCGGCTGGACGCGAGGCGCGAGCGCCTTTTCGCGGAGCTTGCGGCCGTCGAGCAGCAGCACCGCGACCGCACGATCGATCCGGAGCGTTACGCGGTCAGGCGGAAGGAGCTCGTGGCAGCGCTCGAGCGGGTGTTCGCCGAGCTCGATGGTGAGGCCGCCGCGTAGTAGTGCCTGCCTGAGATGGATTTCCGCTCGCTGACGTTCACCGACGTCTCCCGTCATTTCGGCCGCCGCCGCGTTCTCAACAAAGTCTCGTTGCAGTGCAATGCGGGCGAGATCGTCGCGCTGCTCGGCCCGAATGGCGCGGGCAAGTCAACGCTGCTCTCGATCGCCGCGACCCTGCTCGATCCATCGTCTGGTGAAGTGAGCTACGGCGGCGCGCGTGCGCGTGCGGCTGGCGCCGGGCTGCGGCGGCGAATCGGTCTGCTCGGGCACGACCTGTCGATCTATCCCGAGCTGTCCGCCGCGGAGAACCTGCGGTTCTTCGCCCGCGTTTACGGCGTTCCGGACGTCGACGGCGCCGTCGGTTCGGCGCTGCGTCGTTCCGGCCTCGAAGAGCGCGACGATCCGTGCGGACGCTTCTCGCGCGGCATGCGGCAACGGCTAGCGCTCGAACGCGCGCTCCTGCACCGGCCGCGGCTCGTACTGCTTGACGAGCCGTTCACCGGACTCGACGATGCGGCCACGGAGGCGCTGCGGCACCGTCTGCGCGAGCTGCGAACCGAGGGCTGCATCGTCCTGCTCGCGACGCACGATCTCGAAACGATTGACGGTCTTGCCGATCGCGCGGTCGCACTCGCTGGCGGCCGGCTTGTACCGATCGACGCTGGCGGCGGCGCGCTCCGCGAGCGCTACCGGAGGGCGCTCCATGGCTAGCGAGTCGGCCGTGGCGCGCGGCGAACGCGCGATGGGTTCCACCGGCGACCCTGCGGCGCGCTCGTCGTTTCTGGCGACCGCCTGGCTGATTACGCGCAAGGATCTGCTGATCGAGTTCCGGAGCCGGGAGGTCGTCTACACGACGCTTTTCTTCGCGGTCGCGTGCGTGCTCGTCTTTGCTTTCAGCTTCGTCAGGGAAGGGGTTGCGGCGCAGGACGCCGCGGCGGGCATTCTCTGGATTGCGATCGCGTTTTCCGGAACGCTGGCGCTCGGCCGCGCGTTCGAGCGCGAGCGGCAGAACGACACGCTCCGCGCGCTCATGCTGGCGCCCGTCGATCGGCCCGCTGTATATATCGGGAAGCTGGTTGGCGTGCTGATATTGCTCGCGGCGGTCGAAGCGATCGTGACGCCGCTGGTCGCCCTGATGTTCGACGCCCCGGTGCTTGGCCATCCATGGCTGCTTGCCGCGCTGCTCGCCGGAGGCACGATCGGCTTCGCGGCGGTGGGAACACTCTTCGCGGCGATGCTCGTGCGGGCGCGCAGCCGCGACGTGCTGCTGCCTATACTCCTCTATCCGATTACAATCCCGGTGATCATCGCGGGCGTCCGCGGCACGGCGGCGCTTTTCCAGGCGGACGTCGACTTGCCGATGGCGCGGCTGTGGCTGTCGATGCTCGTGTTCTTCGACGTCGTGTTCGTGACGCTGGCACTGTGGACCTTCGAGCCCGCGATGAGCGAGTGACCCGGCATGCGGGATCCGAGGTGCGGGATCCGGGAGAGTCCCGCGAGGGAGATGATTGCCCGGTAGAGGCAACAAAGCTGACACGCCAGCGGTTCGCGACTCGCGGTTCGGTTTCGGTGATTTCGAAGATTTGCGGATTAGGCGATAGCAGGATTGATCGATTGGCGATTCGAGGATTCGAAGATCAGGGATTCGAAGATCAGGGATTCGAAGATTAGGGATTCGAAGATTAGGGATTAGGGATTGGCCGTGAAGAAGCTATTCACCCCTTTGTTGATTCTCACCGCCGCGGCGTTTGCATACGCTCCGCTGGCAATCCAGCGGGCGCCCTACGAATCCACGATGGGGCTCGTGCAGAAGATCTTCTACTTCCATGTTCCGTCGTGGATGGCGATGTTCCTCGCCGCCTCGGTGTGCGGGATCGCGAGCGCGATCTTCCTGTTCGGGGGCCGGGCGCTCTACGACCGGATCGCTGTCGCGGGCGCGGAGCTTTCGGTCGTCTTCGGCCTCATCGGGCTGATCACGGGGCCGCTGTGGGGGCGCAAGGCGTGGGGCGTGTGGTGGCAGTGGGACGCGCGGCTGACGTCGGCGCTGGTCATGTGGCTGATCTTCGTCGCCTACCTGCTGCTGCGGAAATACGGCGGCAGCGGATCGGAGAAGCTGGCGGCGGTGCTGGCGCTGTTCGGCATGGCGAACGTGCCGTTCGTGTACCTGTCGGTCTCGTGGTGGCGAACGATCCACCCGAAGACTACGGTGGTGACGACGCTGCAGCCGGAAATGGCGCGGCCGTTTCTGGTGTGCTCGCTCGCGTTCGTCAGCCTCTGCACGTTGATGCTCGTCACGCGCGTGCAGCTCGAGAATCGCCGGGCCGAGCTCGACGAGCTGTATCTGGCCTTAGAGGACTGAGATGAAGCGACAGGCGACAAGCGACAGGCGGCTGGCGAAGACTGCGGTGTGGCTCGTATTCACTCTGTTTCTGGCGTGCGCGCCGTCGCTGATCGCTCAGCAACCGGCGCCGCAGCAGCCTCCGGATGGATTTGTGCCGGCCGACACGCTCAAGCCGCAGGAGCAGCTGCCCGCCGCGCCGCTGGTGATTGGCGCGTACGCCGTCGCATGGGTGGCCGTCTTCGGCTATCTGTGGTCGATCCGGAATCGTCTGGGCCGGGTCGAGCGCGATATCCAGGAAGTCAGCCGGCGGCAGGCGGCGGGAGAGCGCCGGTGAACTTCTCGAACATGACGTCGGCGCACTTCATCTTCATTCCCGCGGTGCTCCTCGTCGGCGTCGTGATCGGATGGATTCTGGGTTCGCGCGCGGCACAGGACGCGTTTGCGGCGGAGCTCAAGCGGCGCGAAGAGCGGGCTGCACGGAAAGGTGCGAATCCATAAGAGCGCCAGTCCCCAATCCCCAATCGTGAATCCCCAATCTGCGAATCAGGGAATCCGTAATCGAGCGGCTCAGTAGACAAGCAGATCAGCGTTTGCGGGCGGGTTTCTTCAAGAGGCTCACC